>ERZ773225.1035-NODE-1035-length-36438-cov-4.451337_pt1 | contig 36438 bp, 41 predicted proteins | sample MGYA00580993_ERZ773225 | MGnify/ENA primary metagenome ERZ773225 (study PRJEB29015, sample SAMEA2737748) | human gut metagenome | biome: human gut; feature: human-associated habitat; material: faeces | place: China | collected 2012 ...
GTGGCGCGGGGGAACAGCTCCGTCGTGGCATGGGATAACAGCTCCGTCGAGGCGTGGGGGAACAGCTCCGTCGAGGCGCGGGTGAACAGCTCCGTCGTGGCATGGGGGAACAGTCAAATCAGCCCAAAGAGCGATACATCTAAAATTAAGACATCCGGCAATGCACGCATTGTGCGAGATCCGTGTTCCATTGACGAATATGTCGATTTTTACGGCATTGAGAACAGCAACGGCAAAGCGAAACTGTTTAAGGCGGTTAGGAAACGCGACGGGCTATACCGGTCGGACTGGGATTCAGATTTTATGTATACGATCGGAAAATCAGTTGTGGCAGACGGCTTTTGCACTGACCCGAACGAAGATTGTGGGAACGGCATCCACATGGCCTATCTCAGTTGGTGCTTGGCATACGGGAGTTGTTGGCCTGATCTCGCAATCCTTGAAGTTGAAGTGGACATGAACACGGTCGTTGTCCCGAAGTATGGCTCTGGAAAAGTTCGTGCACCGTCATGTAAAGTGATTCGGGAAGTCCCGTTGGAAGAATGCGGATTGTACGGCAAAATTCTTGCTAGAAGGTATGGAGGATAATAAAATGTTTGAATACATCGATCTGGAAGCGGTTTTGAAAGATTTCAAAGAGCGATACTGTTCACCGTGCAAAGGGGCAGGAAAAGACCACAACGGCTGTAAGTGCGACGTTTGCTGGGTGGAGGATCTGTACGGTGAGACGTTGCGCCGGTGGTGCATGGACGGTGGGTAAAGCATTATCGAAGCGGAACGACTGTTGCCGAGGGGTATGTATCAACGTGCTGCGATATGTGGAACAACCGTAAGAGCGATTATTGCCCTAACTGCGGCGCGAGGATGGACGGTGATGGGTGTCACTAATGGAAAATCAAGGCCGGTTCATAAAGATTAACAAAAAAAAGAAAGGGCGATGCAATATCATTTATCTTGACAATGCTGCCACTTCCCCACTTGCTCCGGGCGTTTACGAAGCAATGGATGAATGGTATCAAAAACGGAATGTAGGAAACCCAGGGAGTCTACACACAAACGGTGTGAGAGCAAGGAAGGCCATAGAAAACGCACGAGAACAAGTCGCTGCGCTCATTAACGCAAATCCTGATGAGATTTATTTTACATCTTGCGGCACGGAAGCAAACAACACGTGGTTTCGACTTCTAATGCGTGGTGACGATCTGTGTCAGGTCTATACCTCAAGAATTGAGCACAAATCCATTCTTGAGCCGTTAGCTGAAAGCGATTTCGTTATTCCGACTAAGGTCAAAGTGGACAAGAACGGAGTTGTCAACCTCGACTACATGAGAGAGTGGCTAAGACTTCCCAAACCGACGCCTACAAGCGTTTCTATCATGTGGGTCAACAACGAACTTGGAACAGTAGAGCCGGTTCGAGAGATTGGTGAGCTGTGCCAAGATCTTAGCGTACCGTTCCATACGGATGCCGTGCAAGCAGCCGGTCATGTGCCGATTGATGTGCAGGCGAATTACATTGATGCGCTATCCATGTCTGGTCACAAGTTTGGATCGCCGCTTGGTATTGGAGCACTGTATATCAGCGATAAAGTCCGGACAAATATGCCACTGATTGTGGGTGGAGGACAGGAACGCGGACTGAGAGCCGGAACGGAAAACGTGGCGGGCATTGTTGGAATGGGTGTCGCTGCTGAATATGCAATGCGGACGTTGGATGACCATCGTGATATGTGGAAGACATACCGTGAGCTTATGCTGGAAGGTCTGAGTGAGCTTTTGCCGGGACAGTTCACTGTTAACGGCGGTGATGAGTTCTCTAGCATCCTGAGTCTCACTTTCCCAGGTGTGCAGAGCGAATCTCTCCTGCTCCTGCTTGACCAAGAGGACGTATATGTGTCTGCCGGTGCTGCGTGCAGTGCTGGTGCTGGTTCACCGTCTCATGTGCTGACTGCAATTGGACTGTCAGATGAACTGGCGGCTTGTACAATTCGCATTTCTATGGGATTTGACACTACGCGAAGTGAAATTGTTGAGGCTACGAAAAAAATTGCGAGATGTGTTGAACAAATCAAAGCGTTTCAGCCATAAATCAATGTTGCCTCATAACGACACAAGAAAACGTCTCATCCTAGGTATTCTTTCGGCTAACAAGGACGGATTGACCGCGCCCAGTTACAAATCAGCACACCGCTGTCAGGAAAGCCACGAATGCTTATTTTTTTGCACCTAGTTATCCAAAATGCAAAATTATACGAAAGGGGAAATACATTTGCCTGAAAAGACAGAAATCAAAGACATGAGCCTCCACGAAAAACTTGCCGGTATTCGCAAAATCGTTGAGGTCGTTCAGAAGAACAAGGAAGGCCACAATTACAAGTACGCTGGCGAGGAAACTATCCTTGCGAAAGTCATTGCTGGTATGGACAGGTACGGCGTCAACCTCTACTCGGAGATTGTTCCCGGAACGATGACGCTCACGCCGTATTCCTACACGAAAGTCAAGGCGCTCAAGGGCGGCGGCACATTTGAAGAAATCGTCAATGAGTTTCTTGTGCAAGGCGAACTCCTTTACACTTGGGTCAATGTAGACAACCCAGAAGACACACTGTCCGTGCATTGGTCGATGATTGGACAGAAGTCGGATGCGTCTCAGGCAGTTGGCAGCGGACTCACCTATTGCAACCGTTATTTCCTGTTGAAGTTCTTCCAAGTCGCTACGCCGAAAGATGATCCTGACAACTGGAAATCTGCTAAGGAAGCCGCAGAGAACGAAGAGGACATCAAAATTGCCAAGTCGATTGTTGAGGAAATCAACAAGCTCGTTAGCAATCACTTTGACCAGTTCACGGACGCAGAAGAGTCTAAGGCCGAACGCACGCGCGTTGCCGGAATCGTGAAAAAGTATGCCCGTAACAGCAATGGCAAGCCGAGCGCGGACTATTTCAACATCGAGAAGCCGGATGATGCTCAGAAACTCCTTGATGAGCTGCGTGCCGATTTTTCTGCTCAGTCTGAGAAGAAGTCCGACGAGAAAAATGAGCAGAAAGAGAAAAAAGCTGTAAAGTCTGAAAAGAAAGATAAAAATACAGAAGAATAAACGGAGGAAATCATATGAATCACATTGTAATCAAAGGCCGCATTTCGGCCACACCGGAAATTAAGACCACGCAGAATGGCAATAAAGTGTGCACATTTTCTGTTGCGGTGGATCGACCGTATAGCAAGAACAAGGAAACAGATTTCTTCCGTTGCAATGCATGGCGCGGAACGGCTGAGTTCATCGAGAAGTATTTCGGCAAGGGACAGGAAATTCTTATCGACGGCGCAATGATTTCGAACACCTATACTGCAAAGGATGGATCTCAGCGTACTTCGTGGGATGTTCAGGTCAATAACGTCGAGTTCTGTGGTAGCAAGAGCAGTTCTAGCGAGTCCAGCGAAACAAAGAAGCCTGCCAAGGCAAGTAAGCCAAGCAAGGCCGCGACGGATGATGAGCCTGAGTCGGACGATGATGAAGACCTGCCGTTTTAATCACTAAATGCGGTACGATCTTCAAATTGACGAGATGCTGTGGAGCTATTCACGGCTGACCGCCTATGAAAGTTGCCCGTATCAGTGGTTGATGAAGTACATTTTCAAGATCAAAGGTCAAAGCAAGTTTTTTGCGGAGTACGGGAGCCTCATACACTCCCTACTCCAAAAATATCTGACCGGCAAGACAAAAAAAGAGGATTTGCCGTATGATTTCATATCTGGATATCTGAAAGACATCCATTCGCAAGCCCCGTCGAAGAAAATTTACGCAAATTACTTCGAGCAAGGCAAGAAGTATTTGTCGGAGTTGAATTTACCGGAGCGAAAGACGATTGGCGTTGAAAAGCGTGTGCGATTCCAGTATGCCGGGCATCCGTTTATCGGATTTATTGACTGGCTTTCTGAGGATGCCGATGGAAAGTTGTACATCACTGACCATAAGTCCAGAGACTTGAAACCGCGCTCCAAGCGCAAGAAAGCGACCGCTTCTGACAAAGAATTGGATAAATATCTGCGGCAACTCTATGTGTACTCAAAAGCAGTGTACAATTTGTGCGGAAGATATCCGGATTATCTGGAATTTAACTGTTTCCGTACTGGCGCATGGATTACAGAGCCTTTTGGCCGTGAAAAGTACATCGAAACTGAAAAATGGGCAAGCGAACTGATCGAAAAAATCACAAGCACAGATAATTGGTATGCAAACGGAGATTTCTTTTTCTGCAACAACCTGTGTGACGTGTGTGGAGAATGTGAGTATTTTGAAATGTTTTGAGGGTGGGGTGAGTAAATGCAGATTGACCGGTCGGCAATTATGCAGGCCAAAGAAAAACTCGGAGACAAAAATGCTTATCTGATTGTGGATGAGCTTGGCATTACGAACTTCGATGAAAAGAATATGCGTTGCTGCTGTCCTTTTCATCAGGAAGACCATCCATCGTTCATCTACAACAAAAAGGCATATAACTTCAGGTGTTTTGGCGCTTGTGGTCGCAGCTATGACCTTCTTGATGTGCTGATGTACAAGGGGGCAACCTATGTGGATGCTTGCAAGAAGCTATTCGAGTTGGCTGATATGCCGTATCCGTTGGGAGAGCAACACGTCAAAACAAAGCGGTATTACAAGTATCCGAAAGAGGTCGAATGTGCTGATAAGTCCGCCGTATATAAGTACCTTGCACAAAGACACATCAGTGAGCGAACGGCAGACTATCTTGACATCAGGCAGGATGATCGCGGCAATCTTGTTTTTAACTACTATGACGAGAACGATGTGCTGACGATGGTGAAGTATCGCCCGGCCAGAAAAATCAGACACGGCGAGGCAAAGAACTGGTGTCAGCCCGGAGCAGATACGACTCCACTGCTCTTTAACATGAACCGCATCAATCCAGAGCAGCCGCTCTTAATTTGCTCAGGCGAACTTGATTGTGCTGCGGCAATCGAAGCCGGATGGTCAAACGCGGTGAGCATCCCGCTCGGTGATGGGAATGTCGAGTGGTGCAAGGTCTGCTATGACTGGTTGGAACAGTTTTTATCCATTATCATTTGCCACGACAACGATGAATCCGGCATGAAATTCCTGAAAACGGTATCTCCAATGCTTGGGGCGTGGCGGTGTAAGGTTATCAATCTGCCGGAGCACGTTGAGATCGACGGCGAGAGCTATCCTGTAAAAGACCTAAACGAATATCTATATCGTTGTGGTAAGGATGCTGTTTTGGAGCAGATCTTGTCTGCTGAGGATACGCCTGTCCCTTCTGTCGTTGACTTGTCTGACGTTGAGCCAACAGAATATGAAGACGTGGACGGCATTACATTCGGCCTGAAAGCTCTTGATGATGAACTCATGCGCCTGTTTTTCGGTACACTGACGATTATCAGTGGTCAGCCGGGCAGCGGTAAGAGCAGCCTGCTTGCTCAGTTAATTTGCAATGCCGTAGACAACGATATTCCGACGTGGCTGTTTTCCGGTGAACTCCCGAATGGCGTTGAAAAGTCGTGGCTGAACTACATCTTTGCTGGAAAGCGCAATCTTGAAAAGGCTGTGTCCCGTCGAGGCAATGAGTATTGGAAGATTCCAACCGCAGCTCGTGTCCAGATGAACATCGCCTACAAGAATAAGTGGTACATCTACCGTGACGATCACGATAATGACCTTGATGCGCTGATTTCTTCCATGACCGACGTTGTTCGCAAGTATGGAGTCAGATGCTTGATTCTTGATAACTTCATGTGCATTGATACGGATATGGAGGCAGAGGAACTTCGAGCACAGACGGCAACCGTAAAGCGCCTCATCGAGTTTGCAAAGAAATATCAGGCGGCGGTTATTCTTGTTTGTCATCCTCGCAAGATGGACAGCACGGCAAACGTAGGCATCTACGACATTGCCGGTTCTAGCAACATCGTCAATCTTGCCCATAGAACGATTGGTCTTCGGCGCGTGACGCAGGATGAGAGGGATGGAAAAGAAAGACTGTCTCCACGCAAGAAAGAACTCATGAAATATGACGTTATTGCCACGGTTATCAAAGACCGAATGTTTGGGCGGTCGAATATTGATAAGGGTATCTACTACGATCCTGAATCACGACGGTTCTTTACGGATGCAGAGGAATATGGACGCCAATTCTCGTGGGATACAAAAAACTATACAGAGCCGCTCCCCTTGCCCCCGCAGCTTGAGGCTGAGAATGAAGAGGACGAGGTATTTGGAACGGTGGAAACGGATGGTGACGATAGATAGAGATTGGAAATGTGAATTTGTTTTATGGTGAGTGCGTGGATTATATGAGGACGCTCCCTGATGCGTCCGTAGATATGATTCTTTGCGACTTGCCGTATGGAACATCTGCCTGCAAGTGGGATTCCGTTATTCCATTCGAACCTCTTTGGGAACAGTATAAACGTATTATTAAATATCGTGGAGCGATTGTTCTATTCGGTTCTGAACCGTTCAGTAGCGCATTACGAATGAGCAATCTTGATATGTACAAGTATGACTGGAAATGGGAAAAACCTTCAGGGGCAAATTTTTTGAATTTTAAGTACCAGCCAGCAAAAGTTCATGAAGACATTATGGTTTTTGGTATGGCTCCAACGTCGTATGTCAAGAGCGGAATCAATATGATTTACAATCCGCAAATGGGTTCTGGCAAACCGTATGAAGGGATTTCAGGGAAGCAGAGGAATGATTACGCGAACAGTTCTGTTCGTACACCAATTAAACAGGTCGTGAGTAAAAACACTGGAACTCGCTATCCTCGTTCTATTCAGAAGTTCACTTTGGATAAGGACAAATTTCATCCTACGCAAAAGCCCGTTGCTCTGTTGGAATATCTAATTAAGACATATACCAATGAAGGAATGACTGTCCTTGACAATTGTATGGGCAGTGGCTCAACCGGCGTTGCTTGTGTAAACACGAACCGTAAGTTCATTGGTATTGAACTTGATGAAGAATATTTCTCAATCGCTTCGAACCGGATTGTTGAAGCAATGCAAGCTAAATCTCAAGAAATTGCGTGAAAGAAGCTGGTGATTTAATAGATAATATCGTTATTGATAGAATTTGGGCTATGCCTAATAAGAACACTTTTGAAATCAAGCCTATTCATGATTTAATCACTTTTGAAATGACAGATGGATTGTGGATTGACCCATTTGCAAACAGAAACAAATTTGCGTCAATCACGAACGATTTAAACCATGATTATGATACCGACTACCATTTGGATGCTTTAGATTTCTTACAGTTGTTTGATGATGATACTGTAGATGGTGTCCTATATGATCCGCCATATTCACCGCGTCAAGTAAGCGAATGCTATAACCATGTTGGGTATAATGTTACGCAAGATTCTACGAAAGCGTCATTTTGGAGCAATCATAAAAAAGAGATTTCTAGGATCGTTAAAATCGGTGGCAAGGTAATTACTTTCGGATGGAATAGTGGTGGAATTGGGTACAAATATGGGTTTGAGAAACAGCGAGTCCTTTTAGTTCCTCATGGCGGGTGGCACAACGACACTATCTGCACTGTAGAACTAAAAACTCATGAGGCAGAGAGAGTGCAATGGTAAAATTATTCAACTATAGAGGATGGCAAGCAGAAGTGCGACCTTCACCAGAAGATGATGGGTATTACTCCGGTTGTATTGAAGGGACTTATCACATGATGCTTTTTGGCGGAAATACGCTTGAAGAGGCAAAACAGTGTTTCATGGATGCAGTAGATGAATACATTGAACGCGGAATTCTAAATCAAGAGGATGTGTAAAAATATCGTAAAGAAAGGCGGTGATGCCTATCTCAAGCAAGAACTACTGCACATACCATCTGCACACGGAATTGTCATTGCTTGATAGCGTAACAAATTTTCGAGATTACATCAATAGAGCGGTTGAACTGGGACAAACAGCGATTGCTTTTACAGAGCACGGCAATGTATATCAATGGGTGGAAAAGAAAATCGCTTGCGACAAAGCAGGTCTAAAATACATCCACGGGTGCGAAGTATATCTCACGGAGAAGTTGGCAGTCACAGACCCATGCACCGGTGAGCAAAGTAAAGTAAGAGACAACTATCACACTATTTTGCTTGCAAAAAACTATGCTGGTCTGCAAGAAATCAACACGCTAATCAGCCGCTCGTCTGACGCGGATCATTTCTACTACAAGCCAAGAATCACGTTTGATGAATTTCTCGGTACGTCAGATAATGTTATCCGTATCAGTGCTTGTCTTGCCTCTCCCCTGAACAAATTGTCGATCATGCATCCAAGGTATCTTGAGCTTTTGAAGCATTACAATTATCTTGAGATCCAGCCGCATGATTATCAGGAGCAGGTAGATTTCAACCGGCATCTTGCCGAAATGTCTGCTGAATATGGAATCCCGCTTATTGCCGGAACGGATACGCACAGCTTGAACCAATACAAGGCTGAATGCCGTAGTATCCGACAACTAAGCAAGCGGATTATGTTCGCGGACGAGGACGCATTCGACCTGACATACAAATCATATGATGAACTGGTCGAAATGTTCCGAAAGCAAGATGCGCTTCCCGAAAAATTGTATCTTGAAGCAATCGAGAATACGAACCGCATGGCAGAATCCGTAGAGCCGTTTGAATTGGATTTTTCGTTCAAATATCCGATTCTATATGGCGAACGGGATGGAGATGTGCTCAGAGAGACAATCAAGAAAAACTTTGAAGCAAAAATTGCGGACGGAGCAATTACTTCGGAGCAAATTGAACCGTTCAAAAACGCGATTTCAGAAGAACTGAGAGTTTTTGATAAAATTGATATGTCAGGGTTAGTATCATAGCTCCATTCTACCGTAAGGTAGAATGCAAACGTATTGAATTGCTGGAAAACCCTTAGAGCCAACAAGCTACAACATAAGGATGAAACGCCTAAGTGTGAATGCCTAAAAATTGTTGGATTGGGCAATCAGCAGCCAAGCCTCGAAGAGAGGAAGGTTCAACGACTATCCCGGAAGGGAGTACACCGCAAGCGACTGGCGGTGGAAGTGGTACGCCCCTTTTACAAGGGTGAAGATATAGTCTACACTTTATCGAAAGATAAAGAGGTTAAATAGACCGACGCAGATTGGCGATCTAAATTTGTTGTGCAAATATTTAACAAGAATGGTGGTGATGATATCGGCTCCAACAAAAGATTTAACCGGATTAAAATTTGGGAGATTAACAGTTTTGCATAAGTGCGATTGGAAAGATGCAAAGGGGTCAACTGTGTGGGCTTGTGTTTGCGAGTGCGGGACTATGCGATATATTCGACATAGCAGTTTAACGTCCGGGAATACAAAGTCATGCGGGTGCTACCAGAAAGATAGGGCTGTTGAGTCTCATACGACACACGGTGGATTTCATGATCGCCTGTATGGTGTGTGGAATATGATGATTCAGCGTTGTACCAATCCAAATAACTGGAAATACAACAATTATGGTGGTCGCGGTATTAAAGTGTGCGACCAGTGGAGAGATTATGCTGTATTTAGGGATTGGGCCTTAAAATCTGGATATGACAAAGATGCTCCATTTTCTCAGTGTACGATAGATAGAATTGACGTTGATGGGAACTATTGTCCTGAAAATTGCAGGTGGGCAGATTCCAAAACGCAAAATATGAACAAGCGAAAAGACAAATTAAAAGCACAACAAAGCGTTTAATATTATGGTTATTTTGTTCATGAGTGAGCTGGTTACTTGGTGCAAAACTCATGATATCCCGATTGGATTCAACAGAGGCTCGTGCGGAGGTAGCCGAGTCGCTTATATCACGAACATAACAGACTTGAATCCTGAAAAGTGGCATACCGTGTTTTCGAGATTTGCTTCGGAGGCACGAAAAGAAATTGGAGATTGGTTTTCGGTTTCCCCTTACAGTAATGTATTGAATAAAAACGCAGTGAACCGGTAAATGCCGGGTGTGTGGCCTATGGAGAACAACAGCGCCGCAGGAAATGGCGGCTTGAGGCCATGCTAACAGGGAACGCCTAAGTCAAATGATATGGTAATCCTGTGGCTTAACAGGCTCAAACGACTATCCCATTGTGGGAGTAGATGCACGGTGAAATTCCGTGCATCGAAGTGCTGCGCCCCTCGATATGAGGGTGAAGATATAGTCTATCCCGACTCATTTCAGAGTGTTAAAGTACCATGAAAGTGGCGGTATCAGAGATCGACATTGACGTATCCCCGTCCGATCGTGATAAAGTATATGAGTACATTATCAACCGATTCGGACAAGAGAAAACAGCATACATTCTTGCCATTGGCACGACAAAAGACAAAGGCGTCGTTGATGACGTATGCCGTGCTCTCAGCATTAAATGGGAGCGAGAAAATTGCGAGGATGAGCGTCCGTTAAAAGCAAGAATCGCCGAGTTGCGTGGCGGCGGAGAAAACCTGAAGCGCAACAAGGATGAAATCATCGTCCTAACGAAGCAGATATCAGCAATGAAGGCCAGAAACGAGGCAATCAAAGCAGATAATCCTTGGACGCTGAAACTCGCCGCTTCTATCAAGAATTTGTACGATTCAAATCCGGATGAGGCAAAAAGCAAATATCCTGAAGTCTTCTATTACTTTGATGGCCTTGTAGGCACTGCCGTTTCACAGTCCATGCATCCGGCAGGTATCGTAGCAAGCCCTATTACGCTGCGTGACAACTACGGTACGTTCATTTCTGATGGTAAGGAAGTGCTTCAGATTGACATGGATTGTGTTCACGAAGTTTCACTCGTGAAATATGACATACTAGGGTTGAGTAACATTGAGATCATTCGTGATGCTTACCGGCTTCTTGGTCAGCCGTTCCCGAAAGCTCATGAAATCGACTGGGACGATAAAGCGGTCTGGAAAGATATGCTCCGCTCCCCTGTTGGAATCTTCGAGTTCACCGGAGACTACGCTTTTCAAATGTTGTGTAAGTATAAGCCGAAAACCATTTTCGATATGAGCCTTGTAACGGCAGCTATCAGGCCGTCTGGTGCGTCGTACCGTAACGACTTGATGGAACACAAGACACATCACAATCCATCGCCGATTATTGACGAACTCCTGAAGGAGAACAACGGGTTAACGAGAAGCCCCTACACACAGCAATGTGTGTAGAAAACCCATTGAATTGCTGGAAAATCCTAAAGCTCATATAGCTACAACGTAGGTGCGTATAGTGCCAGGCGTGAAAGCCGTGAAAGCAAAAAGAATATATGAGATGGCATATGGTCAAATCCTAAGTGCTTTGACAATGGAGAATCAGCAGCCAAACCGGAAACGGAAGGTTCAACGACTAAGTGGTGTGCAAGCGATTGGCACATCCAGCGGTGGGCATCCATAAAAGGATGATGATATAGTCTATTATTTGCTGAAAGGCAAATGGTGTAGCGACCGATATCTGATTTTCAGTTCTCGTTTATCAGGAGGACATTATTAAATTTCTTCAGGAGATCTGTGGTTTCACAGGGTCGGAAGCCGATGAACTTAGACGTTGTATCGCCAGAAAGGACGAAGATGCGCTGAAGGCAGCGTTGCCTAAAGTCCTTGATGGGTATTGCTCTAAGTCTCCGCAACCTCGTGAAATTGCAGAAAAGGAAGCCAAAGAATTTATTCGGATCATTGAAGATGCATCGAGCTATATGTTTGGGTAATTGATTTGCTCATTTCTTGTGAACCAGATTGTTCATGGGTGTACCGCACAAGCGGTGCTAACGGTATCAGTTGAATAAGACCGCCGTATGAAGTCCTACAGGAAGATATGCGGCAATAAAAGGACGAAGCCACTGACTAAGAGAGCCTACGGTCTGTGACGCAGATAGCAGGTAATACCGTGCTAAGTTGATAGTTTGTAACCAGTATAACTTTTGTGAAAAACTATCAAAAAGTGTAACGACTATCCCATAAAGGGAGTACGCCAGAGGATGAACTACTGGCGGAAGTGCAAGAACAGCGTAATGCTGAAGATATAGTCTGTGCTGTTGGAAACAACAGAATCAAACGACAATCATAGTATCGGGTACTGCATGATCGGGTATCTTTGCGCTTACCTTCGTTATTATTATCCCGCCGAATTTATTACGGCGCTTCTAAATAATGCAAAGACGGACGATGATGTCAAAGGCGGCAGTGAGTTGGCACATCTCTATCATATTAGTATTGTCCCTCCGAAATTCGGTATCTCAAAGGACAAGTACCAGTACGATAAAGAGACAAACGTCATTGCAAAAGGCATCGCAAGCGTCAAGTTTATGAGTGCTGCGATTGGTAATGAGCTTTATGCGCTTGCGCATGACAACCGGCCTGAGACGTTCATGGATTTGCTATTGCGTATCGACAATGAAACGTCCTTAAACTCGCGTCAGCGCGACATCCTCATTAAGGTTGATTATTTCTCCGATTACGGCAATGCCAAAGAGCTACTTCGGATGGTAGAGGTTTTCTCGTTCTTCAAAAACGGAACGATGAAGAAAATCTCTAAAGAGAAACTGTCTGCACAGTTTGAGAAAATCGTGAGGAAGTATTCTACTGATGTATCTAAATCAGGTGCGCCTGCGAAGTCTTATACCATCCTTGATATGCATGGGCTGCTGAACGAATTTGAGTGTAGAATCCGCGATCTGCATATCCATGATTTCGATTATAAGTCGAAAATGCAAAATCAGCTTGAAAACATGGGGTATATCGACCTTACAACCAACAAGCCGGAAGATCGTCGCAAACTCATGATTATGGACATCCGTCCTCTTATCGGTAAAGAGGACAAGCAGATATGGGGCTATGCTTTGTGGACTCGGTCAATCGGCAGCGGCAAAACGGCTCGTCTGACTTTACGTGCGAACATCTATGACCAACAGCCGGTTGCAAAGCATGACGTGATTTTGGCGACAGATGTTTCAAAAAACTACAAAGGGTACTGGTATCTGAACGCATTCGGCTACGTCATATAAAGTTATCCGAATTGCACATTTTTTTGTTGACACAGGCCGAGACATGGTGTAATATAAGTATGTAGTTAACCGAAATGCCGTTTTGCTAAGTGGCATTTTCTCATTCGGACGGGCTGTCCAGAATATTGGACAGTCCATTTCTTGAAGCACCACTTATCCGAAATGCATAAAGTAAATGGTTGGAAGGAGCAGGCTGTGAGAAAGGAAACAATTTGGCAGGTGGTCATCACGATTTTAATTGTGGCGATGTGTCTTACCTCATACACAATGAAAATTAAAGATAAAATGACCAAACAGCAGAATGATATTCAGGCAGAGGCCGTAGCAAGCGACGCAGTTGAGACTCCGGTTGAGGAGGTCGAGCAGAGCGATCCGGAGGACGAACCTGCAATGTTTGTAAGCCCATACGCAGGCATCTCGCTCACAGAGCACGAAGCAACGCTGATGGCGAGAGTCGTTTGGGCTGAGGCTCGTGGAGAATCCTATGACGGTCAGGTGGCGATTGCACAGGTCATTTTGAACCGTTATCTGAAAGGCTACGGCAGCTCAATTACGGACATTTGTTGCGCGAGAAATCAGTTCGCTGTTGGGCACACATACACGGAGAAGCAGTTGCAAGCAGTGTGGGATGCCCTGTCTGGGTATGATGCATTGTCTGGCTACTCGCAGTCAAACCAAAATAGCACAGAGGTGGTTTACTTTTCCACTGGTTGTTTGCGGTATGGGAGCTACTTCTGTACAATCGGCGGTCATGTTTTCCGCACATATAGTTAAGGAGGGTTTATGGGTAGAGTAATTATTCAAGAGTTTACTTGTAAAAATCCGATCGAAATGATTGGAATGGAAGCTGGTGTTTGCTATGGAGCTGATACCAGTGATCCAGAGAAAAATTATAAGCGAGGCATCGATTGCCTTGAAAGCGGTCACGGTCGAGCCTTCGAGTTCCCTAACGTGTACATGATCCTAGACGGCTACTCTGCACGTGTTATCCGAGAATGGTACACACATATCGGTTGTTTGCCGACTCGCCTACAGAGCAGCACACGGTACATCGATTACGAGCACGGGTTCGACTATTACATTCCCGATAGCGTGAAGAAAACGACAGCGACACTCACCGTATACAAAGAGATGATGGACTCCATTGCCAAGTATCTTGCGTGGCTCGTTGACCTCGGTGTGCCGAAAGAGGATGCCGCAAATGGTCTTCCGCTCGGCATGACCACAACGATCGTTGACAAGCGAAATCTGCGCAACCTGATTGATATGTCTCACCAGAGAATGTGTACCAGAGCATATCATGAGTTCCGAGATTTGTTTCATGATGTAGCAACAGCGCTTTCGGAATACTCAGAACAATGGGCGTACATCGTGGATCATTATTTTGAGCCAAAGTGTGAATATCTCGGCTACTGCAACGAGAAAAAATCGTGTGGCCGTAAAGAAAAGAGGGAATCCAAATGAGAGTCGTATGTATCTCCGGCAAGGCCGGTAGTGGCAAAGATGAAGTCGCTCAGGCGATGAAAGAGACATTTGAGGGCTATGGCGAGAACGTGCTAATCGTGCATTTCGCAGACCTATTGAAGTTTATCTGCGAGAAGTTTTTCGACTGGGACGGTAAAAAGGACGAGGCCGGAAGGACTTTGCTCCAATATGTTGGAACGAATAAGATTCGCTCAAAATCACCTGATTTTTGGGTGGATTTCATCGCAAATATGCTTGAGATGTTTGATGACGAATGGGACTATGTCCTGATTCCTGACTGTCGGTTCCCGAATGAGTTTGAGGTGCTTGCATTTTACGGGTTTGACGTAAATCTCGTTCGTGTAAATCGACCTGCCTATATGAGCTGCCTTACAGATTTTCAGCAGGAGCATCCATCGGAGACTGCGCTTGATGATTATCCGTGGGACTGGGTCATTAAGAACGACGGGACGATTGAAGACCTCCGTGCAGAAGCAATCAGTCTGGCATTTGATATGTTGCGAGGTGTCTGGCATTGACGATCCTGTTTGATGCTGACGATACTGCTGAGAATCTGCTTGAATGTTGGGTCAACACGCTCAATCGACGGCACGGGACGTCTGTGAACAAAGACGAGATTACAGAGTGGGATATGACGTTGGCTTTCCCGACATTGAGTCCAGAAGAAGTATTCTCTCCTTTATATGAGGACGATTTCTGGAAACAGGTCACTCCACTCCCCGGCTGTATTGAGTATCTTCAGCGGTTGATTGCAGACGGTCATGAGCTGTACATGGTCACAGCTACGGACTACAGGACTTGTCGTGCGAAGATTGACAGGTTGCTTGAGATTTTCCCGTTCCTGTCGCAAGACCACATTATCATTTGCAACAACAAACAGATGATCCGTGGAGACATCCTGATTGATGATGCCCCGCACAACCTCATTGGAGGGAGATATCGAAAAATCCTCATGTCAGCACCACACAATCGTGATTTCAACGCCGTTGCACATGACATCTACCGGGCAAATTCGTGGGATGCCGTGTATTCAATCATCAAATCGTTCGTGATGAAGGACGAGGTTGAAAAAATCCTCTTTTCTTTCATTCCGAAGGATAAATAAATCTAACAAGGAGGAGTGTCGATGCTTGTAACAAAGCGAGACGGACGTGAAGTACCGTTTTGTAAAGAGAAAATCGTTGACGCGATCAGTAAGGCAAATGACGAGGCAAAATCATCTGGGGTGGATCATCTCTCTCCAATTATGATTTCTGCTATCGCAAGTGAACTGTATGCCAAATTTAAGGTTGATGGGCACGCAATCGCTGTGGAGGACATTCAGGACGCAATCGAAATGGCCTTGATGCAAAAGGGCTATTACGACGTTGCCAAAATCTATATCCGATACAGATATGAACGTCAGCTCTACCGGAATGGCAATACAACGGACGGTAAAATCCTTGCTATCGTAGATGGTAGTAACGAAACCGTAATTCAGGAAAATAGTAACAAGAATCCAAAGATTGCTGCGACACAGCGCGATTATATAGCTGGCGAAGTAAACCGCGACATTACGAACCGGCTTCTGCTTCCGAAAAATATTAAAGACGCACACGAACATGGCATCATTCATTTCCATGACCAAGATTATTTCCTTGAGCACATTATGAACTGTTGCCTCGTGAACCTTGATGATATGTTGCAGAACGGCACTGTGATTAACGGAACACTGGTTGAAAAGCCGCATAGCTTCGCTACGGCCTGCAACATTGCAACACAGATTATGGCGCAGGTGGCGTCAAATCAGTATGGCGGTCAGTCAGAGAGTCTTGCACATCTTGTCCCGTTCATTGACATCAGCCGTCAGAGAATCCGTAAGAACGTTGAGGATGAGCTTCAGGACGTCGAATGTGGGTCTGACACGATTGAAAGAATCACAGAAGACCGGCTGAAAGAAGAAATCAGACGCGGCGTCCAGACAATTCAGTATCAGATCAATACGTTGATGACTACGAATGGTCAGACGCCGTTTGTGACTATCTTTATGTACCTTGATGAAGTGCCTGAAGGTCGTGCAAGAGACGATTTCGCAATGCTCATTGAGGAAGTTCTGAATCAGCGTATCGAGGGCGTAAAAAATGAAAAGGGCGTCTGGATTACTCCCGCCTTCCCGAAAATCATTTACGTTCTTGAGGAAGATAACATTCACGATGACAGCAAGTATTGGTATCTGACGAAGTTGGCAGCAAAATGCACCGCCAAGCGCATGGTGCCGGACTACATCTCTGAGAAGAAGATGAAAGAGCTGAAAGTAGACGAAAACGGAGACGGCCACTGCTATACTTGCATGGGATGTCGCAGTTTCTTGACACCATACATTGATGAAAATGGCAGGCCGAAGTATTATGGCCGCTTCAATCAGGGCGTTGTGACTATCAATCTCGTTGACGTTGGTCTTAGCGCAAACAAAGATTATGATCGATTCTGGAAGATTTTCGACGAGCGCCTTGAGCTGTGCCATAGAGCACTGAAACTGCGCCATGAGCGACTTGAGGGGACGGTTTCTGACACGTCGCCTATCCACTGGCAGTACGGCGCGCTTGCTCGCCTCAAAAAGGGAGAGACGATTGACAAGCTGTTGCATGGTGGCTATTCGACTATCTCTCTTGGCTATGCTGGCCTGTATGAATGTGTGAAGGCGATGACCGGCAAGTCACATACTGACCCGGAAGCAAAGGAATTTGCACTGTCTATCATGCAGCACATGAACGATAAGTGCGCAGAGTGGAAAGCGGCAGAGAATATCGCCTACTCCCTCTATGGATCTCCTATCGAAACCACCACCTACAAGTTTGCTAAATGCTTGAAAAAGCGTTTTGGCGTTATTCCGGGCATCACAGATAAGAATTACATCACGAATAGCTATCACATTCCTGTGACGGAAAAGGTTGATGCTTTCGGGAAACTCGGATTTGAATCTGAGTTCCAGCAGTTGAGTCCTGGCGGCGCAATTTCGTATGTGGAAGTCCCGAATCTAACTGGCAACATTAACGCTGTGCTGTCCGTAATGAAATTCATCTACGACAACATTATGTATGCTGAACTGAATACGAAATCCGACTATTGTCAGGTCTGCGGCTGGGATGGCGAGATTGATATTGTCGAGGACGAAAATGGTAAGTTGATTTGGAAGTGCCCGAACTGCGGGAACGCAGACAAATCAAAAATGAACATCGTGCGACGCACTTGTGGCTATCTTGGCACGAACGACTGGAATCAGGGTCGTGTACAGGAAATCAAAGAGCGTGTGCTCCATCTCGGAGATAACGACGAATGAACTACATGAAAATCACAAAGCACGACATCGCTAACGGCGAGGGCATCAGAGTTGTACTCTGGTGCTCTGGCTGTACGCTCCACTGCAAAGAGTGCCAGAATCCTCAGACGTGGGATTTCAACGCTGGAAGGCCGTTTGATGACGTTGCGAAGCAAGAACTTTTTGATGCGCTTGACCGTCCGTGGATTCAAGGGCTTACGCTGTCCGGTGGGCATCCTTTGGAGAAAGAAAACATTGAATGCGTGCTTTCACTTATTAAAGAATGTAAGACACGCTGGCCGGACAAAGACATTTGGCTATACACGGGCTTGAAACTATCCTTAGAAGACATTTGTCAGGTGTTGCGTGACTGCGACGTCGTTGTTGACGGCGCGTATGTGGACGATCTGCGTGACATCTCTCTGAAATTCAGGGGGAGCAGCAATCAACGCCTGATTGACGTGAAAAAGACGATTGAGAATCAAGAAATTACATTGTGGGGTGAAGAAAATGTTTGATCCTAACATCAATACTGTGGAACTGTACATTAACGGTAGATATTTTTGTAGAATTGTTGATCCTGATATTTCTGTTCGCATCGAGTCTACTGAAAATCGCAATCAGCAGACAGGAGAAAAAACTATGACTGATAAAGAAAGCAATATTTCTGTAAATGGGCATTGTGATTTTAGTTCGAAATCGCCTAGCGTGGAAACTATCCGCACATCCTCTGTGCGCTCTAATCTAAATAAGGATACGACGCCATACCTGAATGGAACGATTGCTATTGATGACAAAGGTTGAGAAAAAATGGATAACAATAACACAACTATGACAACTGGGACTGAATATCTCCGTCAGGAGAATGAGATGTTCCGCGCCGAAATGGCAGACCTTACTCGCAAATTAAATCATATCGTCTCTGAATACGACGTTCTTAAACTGGAACATCAGCTCATCAAAGAATACGATCTGTGGGAAGCCATTGGGGATGAAAAGTTGGAAGGGAATGTTCTGGCAAGTGTCGCTGGCGCAAATGATCTTGCAGATATGTTGTGCAGGGAAATTAAAGAGCGCGCGATTGGTGAATAAGATTGGAATCATTTCGATGAGGTTGCAGAATGAATAACTTTAAATTTATCGTAATTATGAATTTTATAGTTCAGTTCGTATTTATTTTGTGTGTTGCCGCTGTTGCTGTTAATTTCAACCGACCGACATTGCTTTGGTGGTGGTTGTTAGCACCATTCTTCACTTTCACGTATTCATCAAAGAAAGAGACTTGAAATGATATTTAAGAGTTTGGTGCAAAGAGATAAGCTCATACCCAAACGCTGTTTAAAAGAGATATCCGAAGGAGGCTAATATGGACGCAGTGAAATTTATCGTTGCGCAGGTACGAATGTGTAATGAAAACATATCCGGGTGCGAAAGTTGCGACTTAAATGGCAGCGAGTATTGCACAAGTCTCTGCGACAATTTAATCAGCAGAGCGGGAGCTGAAGATGCTGTTAGAATTGTGGAAGCATGGTCAGAACGGCATCCGGAGCGAACGAGACAAGACGTGCTGTCAAATCTTTTCCCGACAAGTCAATTTGACAGTAATGGTGTTTTGAACGTATGCCCCGCCTATATTGATGCTAGAAAACGAGATGAATCTACTGGCAGATGTGAAGATATGACGTGCGACTGTCACGATTGCCGCAGAGAGTATTGGCTAGAGGTGATTGAATAATGGAGATTAAAATAGAAGATTATCTTAGTCCAGAAGAAATCAAAGACATTTGCAAAGATGCTTTATATGAAAAAGTTAGAAATGATATGCAGGGACTGAATGTCAACGATATCATTGCAAACATTTCTCATGCAGAAGTTGAAGCAATGGTTGATGCATATGTCGGTAATGATAATTTTTGTAAGACGGAAATTTCCAAGAAGGTACGCGCTGCGATTGAGAATCTTGGGACTTATTCTGTATTTAGAAAAGCATATGACTGGGAGCGGAAAAATAGTGTGGCATATGACATCATGGAGGAAGAATGTCGCGCCGCAAGACCGCTTATTAAAAAAAGTGTTGAACGAATCATCGATCAGTACGACTTCACGCAGTTAGAGAGAGACGAAATCATGCATACGATTGCTGACGCCTTGACCGATAGGCTCTTGCCTAAAAAGGATGTCAAGTGATGGATTGTTTCAACCACAATTGTCCATTCCGCAACAACACAACGAGTTCTTCCAAGGGATTAAATTTTATGATGATTGTCTCCGCTCGTTGTGAATGCATTGCTTGCCCGAATAGATGCAAAGCGTCTACTGCCTACGCAAGCAATTACACATTGACGGACGATGAGTTCGCAAAATTGAGAGCGAACATGAGCCGCGATACAAATTACGGAATCGGGAATGGCTGTTAGGAGCGAGATAATGGAGCGACTTACTAAACGACTTGATGATGGTTACGCTGTTATGCGTTGTGAAGAATGCAAAGCAAGATGGCGAGAAAAGCATGGTACAGATATGGGATCTTGCACAGCCGTGTATTGTCGTAATAGGTGCAAAGATCGCCTCGCAGCATATGAGGACACAGGTTTGACACCGGAAGAAATCAAGGATTCTCTTGTAAAGTATAACTATCTGATTTCCTTGGTAGATAAGTTCAATGCCATTCCGAGATGGTATTTTTGACGTGTTGAAAATTCTGGCGTGTAGTTAATTATAGAGGTGACACTATGGAGAGACTGACGTTTGATGGCAATTTTTGCGACATTGCTCAGTGTCGAGAGTTGCCGTGTCCGTATAACAACGCTTGTACGCAACGACAGGCGTGGGAACGCCTGAAACAGTACGAAGATAGCGGCCTGTCCCCTATCGCTTGTGAGGAAGCGAGAAAAATTGAGGATGGGCTGTCTAAGCATGATTACTCCATTGCACGCATGGTGGAATTGATGCAGGCCGATAAAGACGGTCGGGTGGTGGTGCTGCCGTGCAAGGTGGGCGATACGGTGTATCGGCTGCAATACGTCGAGGAATCACCGGGGCGTTTTATCGTTGACACTGTGCCTATTAAGTTCGCGCTTATCTGGCTTAATGAGTTCGGAAAGACTGTATTTCTCACCCGTGAAGAGGGGGAGAACGCATTGGAGGCGATGAAGTATGGCAATTAGCAAATCAAAGCGTGAAGCGGTCTACCGAAAGTATAATGGCCACTGTGCGTATTGTGGGCGCGAAATCGCCTACAAGGATATGCAGGTAGACCATTTTCAACCATTGAGGGCGTGGGGGATTGAGGACGCTGGAACAGATGACCTTGACAACCTCATGCCAGCCTGCCGAATGTGCAATCACTACAAGCGTGCAAATTCACTTGAAACTTTTAGACGGTACATCGCAGAAATTCCGCGAAAGCTGCGCGAGAACTATATTTACAAGGTCGGCGTTGTTTATGGCAATGTCATCGAGGCCGAAAAACCGATTGAGTTTTACTTTGAGGCGGATGAAAGGAGAAAGAAAAATGGCTGAATATCATGTTGGCTGTGGCGCGTTTGGCATCTATGCCGGGACGTTAAATAGTCGCAACAAAAATATGTGGCGAAACAAAACTGAGTGTACAGACGAAGCAATTTGTGCTGTCCGCGACTATCTTGTGCAGGAACTTCTTGGTGGGCTTGATTGCAAGAAAGCGACGTCAAGTGGCTATGAGTGGACACTTAAAGATGGGCGGATCGTTGAACTGAGAGTGACGATTAAGGATGGTGAGAAAAGTGATGGCTGAATACATTGACCGCGAAGAATACTGCGAAAAGCACTGCCGGTGCAGTAACGAGTATTGCGACAAAGAAAGTTGCCCAATCTGGAAAGCACCTGCCGCCGACGTTGCGCCGGTGGTGCATGGGCGAAAAATTGAAAACGGAAACGTAGGGTGTTTTGGGTTGTGCTCTCTATGTAGTGAATGTTTGCCATATGGTGCAAACTACTGCCCTAGCTGCGGCGCGAGGATGGACGGTGGTGAAAATGGATGAATACATCAAGCGTGAAGCAGCACTTTCATTAGTGCGGCCGGATGCGCCAGAGGATGAAAAAGCCGCCGTTACAATCGCAACGGCTAAAAAACTCGTTCGAAACATTGTGTGGCGCACACCCGCCGCCGACGTTGAGCCAAAACGGGAACCTGCGGTGTGGGTGCGGTATAGTACAACTATGATGGAGTGTTCTCGGTGCGGGAGGCATACGGCGAGACACCGGTTCGAATACTGTCCTCACTGTGGAGCGCCGATGCACGAGCGGAAGGAGGAATAACCATGCCGAGACGAGCAAAGCCAGCGCCATCCGGCCGGTCATGCAGAGAGTGCATCCACGAGTGTGCGTGCGTCATGCAATGCGGCGGAAACCCGATGGCGTCCGGAAATGCGACGCACTGCGCCTACTATGAGAACCTGCATGGGAGCAACGCCTACTTCCTCGGTGTGATCGCAGGGCGCAAGGAGGCCATGCAAGAAGGAGGGACTTTTTAAATGACCGCTGAGTATCTTGATAGGGGCAGTTTAGTTGCGCGGATGGAGTATTACAAGGAGCACACCACGGAAGAATCTGGTGAGCATTATGCGTATTTAGTTACACTAAGAGAGATAAGAAACGCTCCCGCTTGCGATGTTGCTCCGGTGGTGCATGGGCGGTGGACGGCTCAATGCGTAGTTGAGACGGACGGCGGATGGACACTTGAAGATATGCCGTACAATGAGTATCAGCACAGTAATCCCATCTGCTCGATATGCCGCAAGACCGCTCTCCTCGACGGCGGCGAAGACTATGTGGCATCGCCTTACTGCCCCAACTGCGGAGCGAGGATGGATTATAAAGAATAAATGGTAAGATATTATTTTTATTGTCAAAAATGTGACTTCAAATGGATAAAGATCAAAAATCGAGATATGCCAAAATCTCCGTGGCGTAAAAGGTTAGTTTGAGGTGATGACAAATGAAGTGTGATACGTGTATTAACGCACGCGCCATCCTGTCCGAAAACGGTTGGCATCGTGTGTGTAACTTGTCAAGCAAGTCAGCTTTGAGATGTATTACTGGCGAGAAAAACCAATATATAAATTTTCATGAGAAAGAGAGTTGTAAATCTTGAAGGCATGGCTCGTCAGAGAGAAAGACGAATTTGTCGCAACAATCGTCTTTGCAGAAACAAGAGGCCAAGCAAAGGTTGCTGCGCAATGGACAGATGCTTGTGACGGTGTAGATTTCATGGAAATCGAATGTCTTAGGATGAAAGAAGCGGACAAATATTACAGGCCGTGCAAGTCAGAACTAGACTGGGATAATCCAGAAGATAGAATTGCGATGGTCAAAGACTGCGGCTTCACTTGCGATTGGGAGGCGCGCTCGGTAAATGAATGCGCGCAATGCTCTGCCAAGGAGTTTTGCGACGAAGCAATAGAATGAATTATCCAAAATGCACATAAAGAGAGGGACATAATGAAAGAGACAATCAATATTAAGTATCTTGCAGATAGCATTGACAAGTTGACGTACATCGACGGCAAATCCGATTGGATTGACTTGCGTGCAGCAGAAACCGTAGACATGGAGCCAATGGAATTTAAGCTCATCCCGCTAGGTATCGCAATGCAGCTACCGGCCGGTTATGAAGCCCATGTGATTCCTCGCAGTTCTACCTTCAAAAACTTTGGGATCATTCAGGCAAACAGCATGGGACTGATTGACGAGAGCTATTGTGGTGGCAACGACCAGTGGTACTTCCCCGCTATTGCCTTGAGAAAAACGACCATCCTCGCAAACGATCGTATCTGCCAATTCAGAATCATGAAGCATCAGCCGCAAATCGAGTTCCGCGAGGTGGACAACCTTAATAATGAGAGCCGTGGCGGGATCGGTAGCACAGGCAAATGCTGATGTGCAAGTGTGGCGGCACGCCGCAGGACTTTGAAATTTTTGAGCGTGGACGGGACAAGCCATGTGTGGTGGTCTGTTGCCCCGTTTGCAATCAAAGGACGCCAGCGTGCGAAAATCCGGCCAATGCGTGGCTGCTATGGGAAAGGATGACGAGATATAGCACTTGACGCTTTGTTTTCGTCAAAGAAAAATGCGCCATTCCCAAGTATGGTTGTTGTGTTTAGATGAGAGGGATTTAATGGAACGTAAACTTTTTTTCAAATACGGCAAATGTGTAAGTGTCGTTCAGACGCTTGATGCTAATATGTCTGACGAAGAAGCACGTCATGTTGCGTTTGCGGCAATTAACAAACATTGCAAAGAAGAAAATGCACCGGTCTACTATGTGCGAATGTGGAATAGCGGGAACTCGACTATGTTTGATTTCGGCAGTCATAGCGAGTTTTTCATGCTGACTCCAAAGATTGAGGTGGTGTGAATCATGAGAATTCTAGTCGATTCTATGCCTGAGAAGACTGATAGCTGCCCATATGCAGATCGTGTTCCTTCGCTTTCACACCAGAAAACATTTGTGTGCGGACTCAATCAAGACCGAGATGTTTGCAGAGGTGTCGGCAAGTGTCCTGTATTCATCTCGTATGATGAGCTTATGAACAAAAAATATGAGCGAAACTGCTACAAGCCGGTTGTTGGTAGAAACAACTTTGTCGAAGAAGTTGAAAAACACCACATGACGAATCCTTTTGAAATTCTCAACTGGTATCGCAACCTATATTATCAGGAGGACTGTCATTCGGAACAGAGGATTATGGCAGAAGCAATAAATAATTTGTTCATGAAATATAAAGATGTTTTTGGACGTGAAAGCGAGGCTGGTTAAGATGAAAAATGCGAAGAATTAAAAGACTATGACAAGGAAACGGCACAGAAATACGCAGACTGGCTGAATGATAATGAATGCAAAAAGCAATAATAATCTTAAAGGGGTGATTGTTTGACAAATACGAATAATATTGTTTTGAATAATGCTACTTTCCAGATTCACAGAGTGTTTTCTGGTAATAACACCGTATCGGAACTTGTGGAGAGCAGATTGCTCTCCACAAAAAATATCAAGTCATCTTTGACAGAACAGAATGCGAATAGTATAATGAATGAAATGTGCTCTGTCCTGCCGAAGGAGGTTTCATGAGTTACAACAGAGCAACTGCTTTTGCTTATCTTAGACTGTCTCGTGAAGAATCTAAATCTAACGAGTCTACAAGTATCGCAACGCAGAGAGTCATCGTAACGAATTATTGTAATCAACACGACATTACGCTTGTAAAAGTGTTCTCAGACGATGGTTGGTCTGGTGGTAATTTTGATAGGCCGGGTTTCCAAGCCATGATGCGTGAGCTTGAAATCGGCGCTGTCAATATGGTCATCACAAAAGACTTGTCTCGTCTTGGAAGAGATATGCGCGAGTCTAGCTACTATGCAGAGCAATTTTTTCCCGAACATGGTATTAGATACATCGCTATCGCTGACAATTTTGATACCGATTCAGATAACGTAATGGCTCCGTTCCAGTTTGCAATGAACGAAGTGTATCTGCGCGATGGATCGCGTAAAGTACGAGACGCGCTCAAGAGCAAGCGTGAACAAGGTGAATACTGTTGTTGCCCACCATATGGGTACGAGAAAGCTCCAAATAAAAAAGGCGTTCTAGTACCAGATGAAATGACAGCACCCATTGTAAAGAGAATTTTCGAAGCTGCTGCTAACGGAGATTCATGCCGTACAATCGCCATTGCTCTCACGAATGATGGGGTTATCCCCCCATTGAAATATCGCGTGCTATACAGAGACGATTTCAGCGATGCCGGTGCCGCCAAAGCCTCTGACGAGTGGAATGGAGAGACTGTACGACGGTTATTGAAGAACCCTGTTTATCTTGGTCACACTGTTCTTGGTAAAACCAAAAAGGCCAGTATTAAATCGACGAAGAAAACGAATGTCCCAAAGGAAAATTGGGCGATAACCAAAAATACGCATGAGCCGATAGTCTCAGAAAAATTGTTCGATTTAGCTCAGGCTAATTTGGGCAAAAGGACAAAGATATACATGGATTATGGTCGTGTCCGTAACAATATTTTCGCTGGCATCGTGTTTTGTGCGAATTGTGGGCACGCTCTTTGTTCCAGTGGCACTGTGTACAAAGGAGAACGTTTGAAATACTGGTATCTCAGTTGCACGCACAAGCGAAAGGACATTCAGAATCCGTGTACGGGCGTCAGCATCCGATACGGTGATTTCACGGAAGCTATTAGGCAAGACCTTAACAGCCTAATTGATTTGAGCGATGATGAGATTCATGACTTAGTTCAAGATGTCATGAACAAGAATGCCAAGGCAGATAATTCGCAGTCGATAAAGACTCAGTGCGAAAAAGCAAAAGAGAGAATCAAGACAATAGATAAAATTATTGCGAAACTGTATGTAGATAATGCTGAAGGCAAGATTGATGATGATCGGATGTATGGCATGGTCAAGAACTTTGAAAAAGAGTCAGACGGATTAAAAGCAACCATTGCAGAGTTGGAGAGTCAGTTGCATCAAGAACCAAATGCAGACGATTATGAAAAGTTCTTTACTCTTGCAAAATCGTATACGCACATTGACGTGCTTGACAGAGATACAGTTTTAACGTTTATTGATCGTATCGAGGTCGGAGAACGTAAAGTGCAAAAGGGCTGTGAATCAATGCGTTATCCGCCATACAGTCAAGAAATCAGAATCTTTTATAAATTCATCGGGGAAATTGCTGAGTTACAAGAAAAGGACTTCCCAATCGCGGCGAATGGTTGACGTACAGACGTACATTTCAATATGTAGCTACTACACCAACCGAGGTGGGCGTGAACCTCAAGCAGGGTTACAACGGTGATCTGACGTCCCGTCAGGCCGGCAGCATCGGCGGCCAGATGGTCAAAAAGATGATCGCCGCCTACGAAAACGGCATGCAGTAATCTGAGCAAAACCGAAAAAAGCAGGGCCGCGGAATTCCGCGGCCCTGTTTCCTATCTGCATCTATATTATTTCCCGGGATAGACAGCAAAAAACGCCTCGATCGCGGCGGCCGGGGCCGTGCACGAGCCCTGGATCATGGTCGGCTTGCCGCCGCCGCGGCCGGAGATGGCGGCATTGATGGTCTTTGCCTCCGTGCGCAGATCGACCGTGCGGCTGCCGATGATATAGCGGTAGCCGTCCGCATCGCTGCCGGTAAAGGCGGCGCAGACGCCGCCGGCAAGCAGCATGCCGGCATTGACGAATTCGCGCATGGCGACCGGATCGTCAAAGCGGTCGATGACGCAGATACTGCCGGGCGTCTCCCGCAGCAGCTGCAGCCGCTGCGCGTTGAGGCGGCGCTCCAGCTCCGCGGCCGCAGCCTTGCGCTGCGCGATCTCATCGAGCAGGCGCTGCACGGCCGGGACGACATCCGCCTGCCGCACGGACAGCTGCGCCGAGAGCGCCGCGACCTGCGCGCTCTTTTCCCGATAGTCCGCCTCCGCGTCCGACCCGCACAAAATCGTCACGCGCACACCGCCGCGGTGGCGCATGAGCGACGTGAACTTGATCGCGCCGATCTCGCCCGTGTGCGACACGTGCGGCGCGCAGCAGGCGCAGACATCATAGCCCTCGACGGTGACAATGCGTATATCCTCTTTCAGGTCGAGCTTGCTGCGGTACTCCATGTGCGCCAGCTGCTCCGGTGCCGGGTACTCTGCCCGGATCGGCACATTGCGGTACACTGCCTCATTTGCCAGCTGCTCGATGTGCATGAGCTGCGTCCATGTGAGCTCGCCGCTATAATCCATCGTGATCGCGTCTTCCCCGAGGTGGAAGCCAACGTTGTCAAATCCGTATTCCTTATGGATCAGCCCGGAGATAATATGCTCGCCCGAGTGGCTCTGCATGCGCCGGAAGCGCTGCGGCCAGTCGATCTGGCCGCGCACCTGCGCACCGGGTGCGAGCGGCGCGTCCGTATAGTGCACGATCGCATCCGGCAGCAGCTGCACATCCAGAACGCGCGCGCCGCCGAGCACACCGGTATCGGCCGGCTGACCGCCGCCCTCCGGGAAAAACACCGTCTGATCGAGCACGACGGCATAGCGCGCCCCGTCCGGGTCGCAGCGCAGCACGGTCGCAGAAAAATCACGCCGGTGACTGTCGAGATCATATAATTTCCTGGTCATGGTCAAATCCCCCATTTCTCATAGCAGTATAGCAGGAATTTTCGTTGTTCTCAACCCTTGCTTATTTGTGTCGAATATCGTATTCTTGTGCCAATAACATAAAAAGGTGATAATTATGAACCAGAAACTCAGAAATCTCGTCTACACCGCCATGCTCATGGCGCTGTGCTGCGTGGCGACGCTCGTCATCAAGATCCCGACCGTGACCGGCGGCTATCTCAACGCCGGCGACATCGTGGTCGTACTCGCCGCCCTGCTGGCCGGCCCGCTCTACGGCGGCGTGGCTGCCGGCTTTGGCTCCGGCCTGGCGGACGTGATCTCCGGCTACATGAGCTACGCCCCCGGCACGCTCATCGTCAAGGGGTGCGCTGCCGTGGTCGCGGCGCTGATCTTCCGCGCCTGCCGCAAAAAGAACTTCGGCTTCGCGCTGCTGAGCGCTATCTGCGGTGAGATCATCATGGTGCTGGGCTACTTTGTGTTTGAGGATTTCATTCTTGGCTACGGCATGGCCGCGGCGGCAGAGATCCCGGGCAACGCAGCACAGGCTGCCGTCGGCATCGTGGGCGGTCTGGCGCTGTACTTTGCGCTGAACAAAGTGCCGCAGATCCGCGATTTCTCCGAGGCCGCGCTGGCAAAAAAGCAGAAATAAATCCATTCCATACGCAAAACAGCCGCTCCCGATCGGGAGCGGCTGTTATTTTATCGCTATTTACACCACGCGCACGCGGATGACCTCCGGGATACGGTCGATCTTTGCAACCTGATCGGCATCGAGGCGGCCGTTGAGGTCAATCATGGCATAGGCATACGCGCCGTAGGCCTTGTTGATCATGTTCTCAACGTTCAGGCCCGTGCTGCAGGTGATCTCGAGGAACTGGTTGAGCATCGTCGGCACGTTCTGGTGCAGGATGCACACGCGGCTGACGCCCATGCGCTCGAGCGTCGCGTCCGGGAAGTTGACGGAGTTTTTGATGTTGCCGTTGGCAAGATAATCATAGAGCTCGCGCGCGGCCATGACGGCGGACTTCTCCTCGCTCTCCGGCGTGCAGGCGCCCAGATGCGGCAGCGCGATGATATTGTCGACGCCGACGACCTTTTCGTTGGGAAAGTCCGTGACATACTTGCCGACGCGGCCGGAGGCAATGGCGGCGAGCATGGCGTCGTCATCCACGATCTCGGCGCGCGACTCGTTGATGATGCGCACGCCGTCCTTCATCTTGGAAAACGCCCTGGCATCGAGCATATGGAACGTCTGGTCCGTGTACGGCACGTTGATGCTGATATAATCCGCCTTGGCATAGATGCCGTCGAGGTTCACCTCGTGCTTGACATCGCGCGAGAGCCGCCACGCCGCGTCCACGGACAGGTACGGATCATATCCGCAGACATTCATGCCGAGGCTCACGGCAGCGTTGGCGATGAGCGCGCCGATCGCGCCAAGGCCGATGACGCCCAGCGTCTTGCCCATAAGCTCGGGGCCTGCAAACTGCGATTTGCCCTTTTCAACGAGCGCGGGGATGTCCTTGCCCCGGCCGTTGAGCCCCTTGACCCAGTCAATGCTGCCGAGCACATCGCGCGACGAGAGTACGAGCGAGCAGAGGATCTGCTCCTTGACCGCCTCGGCGTTTGCGCCGGGCGAGTTGAACACGACGATGCCGCGGCGGCAGCAATCCTCGAGCGGGATGTTGTTCGTGCCGGCGCCGGAGCGCGCGATGGCGATCAGGCTCGGCTCAAAGGCATAGCTGTGCAGGTCGGCCGAGCGCAGGATCAGGCCATCTGGTGCCTGTATGTCCTCCCCGACGACGCAGCCGCGCTCTTCGAGCTTCTGCAGGCCATAGGGGGATATATGGTTCATGGTTTTGATTTTATACATGATGTTCTACCTCAAACTGTTTCAGATAATCCACGAGCGCGTCCACGCCCGCCATCGGCATGGCGTTATAAAGCGAGGCGCGCATGCCGCCGGCAACGCGGTGGCCCTTGAGATTCAGCAGGCCGCGCGCCGCCGCGCCGCTGATGAATTCCTTGTCGAGCGCATCATCCCCGGTGCGGAACGTGACGTTCATATCCGAGCGGGAGCCCGGCTGCGCACAGGGATGAAACAGCGCGCTGTTGTCGAGAAAATCGTACACCTTTGCGGCGCGCGCATGCTTGAGTTCCTGCATACCTGCCACGCCGCCCTGCCGCTCAAGCCACGCGAGCACGAGGCCGAGGATGTAGATGCACCAGCACGGCGGGGTGTTGTACATGGAGTCCTTGTCGATCATGCGCTGATAGCTGTACATGACCGGTGTGATGGGCAGCTCATGCCCGGCGAGACTGCGGTCAACGATCGCAACCGTCAGGCCCGCAGGGGCCATGTTTTTCTGCGCGCCGGCGAAGATCACGCCGTATTTTGACACATCGACCGGGCGCGAGAGAATATCCGACGACATGTCGCACGCGAGCGGCACGCGGCCGGTCTCCGGCACGTACTGCCATTCGGTGCCGTAGATCGTATTGTTGGCGCAATAATAAAAATAGGACGCGCGCGCATCGAGCCTCAGCTCGCTCTGCTGCGGGATACGGGTATGGCCGCAGGTGGAAGTGTCCGCCGCAATGTGCACCGCGCCGTACTTCTCGGCCTCTTTGGCCGCGTTGCCGGAAAAATGCCCCGTCACGGCATAGTCCGCCGTCCCCTGCTCGCCCATCAGATTGAGCGGGATCATGGAAAACTGCGCCGTGCCGCCGCCCTGCAAAAACAGGATCTCATGTGTGTCCGGCACAGACAGTGCGGCGCGAAAACGCGCCTTCACATCCTGGAAGATATCCGAAAAAGCCTGACTTCGGTGACTCATCTCCATCACGGACATGCCCGTGCCATGATAATTGAGCAATTCCGCCTGCGCCTGCCTGAGCACTTCCTCCGGCAGGACCGACGGTCCAGCAGAAAAATTGAATGTTTCACTTCGGGTCACGGAAATCGCCTCCAGGGGTCAAAATTCATCGCATACAGCACATTCTGCATGGATTGAGAAAAGTCTAACACGTTCCGCAAAGCGCGTCAAACCAAATCCCCCACAAGCATTTGCCCGGAAACGGCAGAGATTTTGACATTTTTCACAAGTCCGCGCAGATCGTCCCCCGCAGCGCGCACCAGACAATAGTTGTCCGAGTGTCCGACCCAGCTGCCGTCATGCTCCGTCTCGAACAAAACGGGCAGCGTCTGGCCGACCTGCTGCACCAGATAGCGCTGCTTGCAGGCATCGGCCACGCGCTGCGCCTCATGCGCGCGCGCCGATTTGACCGCGTGGCTGAGCTGCTCCGGCATGGCGTCCGCCTTCGTGCCGGGGCGGCGGGAGTACGGGAAAACATGCACGGCCGCAAAGCCGACCTGCTCCAAAAACGCCACTGCGGCCGCCTGATCTGCCTCCGTCTCGCCGGGGAAGCCCGTGATCATGTCCGCCGTGAGCGCACAGCCCGGGAAATACCGCCGCAGCCGCTCGACGCAGGCGAGAAACTCTGCAGTATTATATTTGCGGTTCATGCGCGCGAGCGTGCGGTCGCATCCGCTTTGCAGCGAGAGATGGAAATGCCGGCAGACCTGCCCGGTCGCGGCGGCGCGGCGGCAGAAGTCCTCCGTGATGACCGTCGGCTCGATCGAGCCGAGGCGCAGACGCATCTGCGGCGCGGCGGCGGCGACCGTCTCCACGGCGTCGGCCAGCGTCAGCTTACCCGGCAGATCCCGGCCGTAGGACGCGATCTCGATGCCGGTCAGCACCAGCTCCCGATAGCCCTCGGCGGCCAGATGCGCCGCCTGACGCGCCATTTCATCCAGCGGCAGGCTGCGGATGCGGCCGCGCGTATACGGGATGACGCAGTAGGTGCAGAAATTATTGCAGCCATCCTGAATTTTCAGCATCGCGCGTGTGCGCCCGTAGGCAGCACCTGCCGGCAGCGGCTCAAAGTCAAAGCGCTGGAACGGATTATCCACGCACGTGACGGGCGCGTGCTCACGGAACGCACGCAGAATGTCATCCACAAATGCCTGCTTGCTGCCGCTGCCATGTACCACGTCGGCGCCGATGGACGCCGCGTCCTCCGGGCTGAGCTGCGACCAGCAGCCGCACACGGCGCACAGCGCCTGCGGGTGCTCCTCGCGCAGCTTGCGGATCATCTGGCGCGACTTGCGCCCGCCCTCCGCCGTGACGGCGCAGGTGTTGACGACGATCAGATCGACCGGCTCACCGTCCGCTGCGGCCGTGAAGCCGTGCGCGTGCAGGAGCGTTTCGATTGCCTGCGCTTCATACTGGTTGACCTTGCAGCCGAGGGCGGTTATAATATAGTGCATAAAAACATCTCCAAATCGAGGTAAGTGATCATGGTTTATCTGGACAATGCCGCAACGACCCGTGTCTGCCCGGAGGCAGCGGAGGCGGCAGTACATATGATGACGGAGTGCTTCGGCAACCCGAGCACGACCTACAAGCTCGGCCGTGAGGCCAAGGCCGCCGTGGACAAGGCGCGCGGCCAGATCGCAAAAGCGCTCGGTTGCCAGCCGGACGAGGTGTATTTCACGTCCTGCGGCTCCGAGGGCGACAACTGGGCGCTCATCTCCGGAGCGCGGTACATGCGCCGCCGCGGCAAACACATCATCAGCTCCGCCGTGGAGCACGACGCGGTGCGCAAGTCGCTGGACTTTCTGGAAAAGGAGGGCTACGAGATCACGCGCCTGCAGCCGGACGGCACCGGCGCCATCCCGCTCGAGGCGGTGCGCGCGGCGCTGCGGCCGGACACGATCCTCGTCTCGCTCATGATGGTCAACAACGAGACCGGCTCCGTCAACGACATCGCCGCCGTCGCCCGGATGCTGAAAGCGGAAAACAGCATTGCCCTGCTGCACACGGACGCCGTGCAGGGGTTTTTGAAAGTGCCGTTCTCGGCCAAAACACTCGGCGCGGACATGATCACCATCAGCGGTCACAAGATCCACGCGCCGAAAGGTATCGGCGCGCTCTACATCCGCAGCGGACTGAAACTGCCGCCCTATATCCTTGGCGGCGGGCAGGAGCGCGGCATGCGCGCCGGTACGGAGGCCACGCCGCAGATCGCCGCCTTTGGTACGGCGGCCGAGATCGGCAGTGCGAAAATGGCGCAGGCCACGAAAACCATGGCCGAGCTGCGCGCCCACGCCATCGACCGGCTGACAGCCGAGGTGGACGGTCTTGTCGTCATCGGCGGCGGCTCGCCGCACATCCTCAGCATTTCCCTGCCCGGCTACCGGAGCGAGGTGCTGATGAACTTCCTCGAGGCGCGCGGGATCTACACATCAAAAAGCTCCGCCTGCAAAAAGGGCGGGCGGAGCCATGTACTCGAGGCGATCGGGCTGCCGGCGAACGTGATCGACGGCGCGCTGCGCATCAGCTTTTCGCGCTACACCACGCGGGAAGACATCGACGCGCTGTGCGATGCACTGCGGGATGCAAAGCAGTCCCTCTTCCCGTCACTTCACTGAATCATCCTTTGGATCCTTGAGCGATTCGTCCGGCACCTCCTGCGGTAGGCGCACCGGCTGCATCGTAGCATCGTCGATATAATCCAGATCCATATATTCTGCGGTCTCCGTCTGGAGGCCGCGTTTTTTCAGCCCGTGATCGACCAGCCGCTCCAGGCCGGCATAGATCACGACGAACACCGGCACGCCCAGCAGCATGCCGATGAAGCCGAACAGGCCGCCGCCGAGCAGGATGGCGAACATGATCCAGAAACCGTTAATGCCGGTGGAATTGCCAAGGATCTTCGGGCCGATGATATTGCCGTCGATCTGCTGCAGGACGATGATGAAGATGACGTAGATCAGGCACTTCATCGGCGAGACGAGCAGAATGATCAGCGCCGTCGGCACCGCGCCGATGAACGGGCCGAACACGGGGATGATATTCGTCACGGCGACGATCACGCTCACGAGCACGACATACGGCATGCGCATGATCGCACAGCAGATATAGCAGATGACGCCGATGATGGCGGAATCAATGACCTTACCGCTGATAAAGCCCATGAACGCCGTGTCCGTGAAGCGAATGGCCTTGAGGATGCGCTTGGATGCCTTGACGGAAAACATGCTGTAGAGCACCATCTTGGACTTTGCGAGAAACAGCTCCATATTCGACAGCACATAGCAGGCGACGACGAAGCCGATGAGCACATCGAGGATCGCACGCAAAACGGCATAGATGCCGGTCGTCACGCTCGTGACCACCTTGCCCATGGACGGCAGCAGCGCGGTCTTCGCCCAGTCGAGCAGACTGTCGGACACATCGCCGGTCGCGGAGAGGAGCACTTCCTCTACCTCGGGATTGTTCTCAAAGAACTTGTTGATCCAGCCGGTGATCGTGTCATAGTACTCCTGATAGTTGAGCACGATGCTCTCAACGCTCGTATAGATCTGCGGGATGATGAGCCAGATGAGGGCGGCGATGATGATCAAGGCGACCAGGATCGAGAGCGCGACGGACAGGCCGCGCGCAAGTGAGGTGCGCACCGGTTTTTTCGGGCGGAGCTTTTTGAGCAGCGGCTCAAAGAGCTTGCGCTGGAATACCTTCGTCAGCGGCCAGAGCAGATAGGCGATCACCAGGCCCCAGATGATCGGGCTGAGGATGCCGAGCAGTGAGCTGATCGCATCGCCGATGGATTTGCCATGCTGCAGCAGCATGTAAAACAGAATGCAGCACGCGATCACGCCGAACGCCGTGATGCCCCAGCCGAGGTATTTGTTTTTCGGATCAAATCGCTTCATAAACCGTCTCCCCCCATCGCGCCCGCAGCGCCCGCCAGTGTCTGTGATCAGTCGGATTTATTTTACTATCATGTGCCCGCACCGTCAAGCCGGTAATACCGGGCTTTTCGTGCATTTGCGACACGGTGCGCCGTATCTTGACACGCTCTGAGCGCTTCGGTGTGCAAAAGCCTGTGCAAATTGTGGAGACTCGGACTGCTTTTCCACGCGCCCCCGGCATAGGGTGATAAGGAGAAATCAACGGAAAGGGCTGAGCATATGAAACGATGGATCTGTCTGCTGCTGGCAGCGCTGCTGCTGCTCACACCCGCGATGGCGCTCGAGCAGCCAACGGACGAAGAGCTGAAGATATCCGCACCGTCGGCGATCCTGATGGAGCGCTCGACCGGCACAGTGTTATATGAGAAAAATGCCGACGAGCACCTGTCCCCCGCCAGCGTGACGAAGATCATGACGCTGCTGCTCATCATGGAGCAGCTCGACAGCGGCCAGCTCGATACGAGCGACATCGTGACCGCCAGCGCCCATGCCAGCTCCATGGGCGGCAGCCAGATCTGGCTCAAGGAGGGCGAGCAGATGAGCGTCGACGAGATGCTCAAGTGCATCGCCGTCAACTCCGCCAATGACTGCGCCGTCGCCATGGCAGAGCACATCTCCGGTTCCGAGGAGGCGTTCACCAAGCGCATGAACGACCGCGCGAAAGAACTGGGCATGGAAAACACGCAGTTTCTCAACTGCACGGGGCTGACCGATGATCCCGGCCACTACACGACGGCGCGCGACATCGCGTGCATGTCCCGCGCACTGCTGGCCCATCCGCGCATCCGCGACTACACCACCATCTGGATGGACACCGTGCGCGACGGCCGCTTCGGCCTCGCCAACACCAACAAGCTCATCCACGCCTACCCCGGCGCGACCGGCCTGAAGACCGGCTACACCCAGCAGGCCATGCACTGCCTGTCGGCCAGCGCCGAGCGCGACGGTGTGGAGTACATTGCCGTGGTGCTGCACGCGGAGAGCTCCAAGGCGCGCTTCGCCGACGCAGCGACGCTCCTCAACTTCGCCTTCGCCAACTATTCGCTCTATTCCGTCGCAGCCAACACGGTCATTCCGCCCGTGCGCGTACGGTTTGCCGAAACGGACAGCGTGCAGCCGGTGCTCTCGGGCACGGACGCCATCGTCGTGCGCAAAGGCATGGCCGCACCGCAGACGGACATCGCGCTCAACGAGGACCTGTGCGCCCCTCTGGAGCCGGGCGCGCAGGTCGGCACCGTGACCGTCACCGACAGCAGCGGCGACACGCTGATCCTGCCGCTGGTCGTCCCGGACGGCGCTACGCGCATCTCGACGGCGCACCTCTGGCTGCAGCTGCTGCGCGCGCTGTGAGCGACAGATTTCCGGTTGCGAAATCCTGATTTTCGTGTATACTGGTGATATTCTTTAAGAGAGAGGGCATCGCAATGATCAAAGTGGATCTCTCCGGCGCGGCCGGATTTTTTGACCCCGCAGGGCCGGACTACGCGGCCGCTGCACAGGCGCACCGCACGCTGCTCGAGCACACGGGCGCCGGTGCGGATTTTACCGGCTGGCTCGATCTGCCGGGAAACTATGACAAGGAAGAGTTCGCCCGCATCCAGAAGGCCGCACAGAAGATCCAGTCCGATTCCAAAGCGCTGGTCGTCATCGGCATCGGCGGCAGCTATCTCG
>ERZ773225.1039-NODE-1039-length-36368-cov-4.404235_pt1 | contig 36368 bp, 25 predicted proteins | sample MGYA00580993_ERZ773225 | MGnify/ENA primary metagenome ERZ773225 (study PRJEB29015, sample SAMEA2737748) | human gut metagenome | biome: human gut; feature: human-associated habitat; material: faeces | place: China | collected 2012 ...
CGATCGTCAGCATCTACACCGATCCCGAAATGCAGGGTACGAAGGTGCAGCTCTTCATCAAGCGCCCGGCGCTTCCCGAACAGCTCGCCAACACGGTGCTGGCCGAGGCCAACAACGTGATCGAGGCCTACATGACCACGATGGAGAACGCCCGCCTGCAGGAGATCGCCATGCAGCCCGACGCGCCGTTCCTCGGCGCCGGCATGGGCACGGGCGACGTGATCGGCATCATCCCGACGCTCGACGCCACGGTATTCGTGGCCATGACCGAGGACGGCAAGCTGGCCCGCGGCTTCGAGACCCTCTATACCGAAATGGAGAAGGTGCGCCGCTACGGATTCACGCAGGGCGAGTTCGAACGCGCCCAGGAGAACCTGATGCGTCAGGCCGAACGCTCGTACGCCAACCGCAACGACCGCCGCAACAACGAATTCGTGCAGACCTATCTGAACAACTACCAGAAAAACCAGCCGATGCCCGATGCCGAGACCGAATGGCAGCTCGACAGCATGCTGATCAAGATGCTCAACGTGGATGCCGTCAACGCCTTCGCGAAGCAGACCATTCTCCCGACGAATCAGGTGATCGTGATCAACGCTCCCGAGAAGGAGGGCGTCGCAACGCCCACCGCCGAGGAGATTCTCGCCATCCGCGACAAGGTGGCCGCATCGGAGGTCACGGCCTATGAGGACAACGTGGTCAAGGAGCCGCTGATCGCAGAAGGGACCGTGCTCAAAGGCTCGCCCGTGAAGAAGACGGTCGAGGACAAACAGCTCGGAACGACGGAATGGACGCTGGCCAACGGTGCGAAGGTCGTCGTGAAACCCACGACCTTCAAGGCCGACGAAGTGCGCCTGGGCGTAGTCGGCAAGGGCGGCCTGTCGCTGCTCTCGGACGAGGAGTACTACATGGGCGAAATGATGCCCGCCGTGAACTCGATGTCGGGTGTCGGCAAATTCTCGGCCACGGAACTCAAGAAACAGCTTTCGGGCAAAACGGCCTCGGTGCAGCCCTCGGTGGAGAACTACACCAGCGCCATGGGCGGCGTCTGCTCGCCCAAGGACATCGAGACGATGCTCCAGCTGCTCTACCTCAATTTCACGCAGCCCCGGTTCAACAAGGACGACGTGGACAATCTCACGAAGATGCTCCTCGCCCAGCTCGCCAATGCCAAGTCGAATCCCGACTTCCTGATGCAGGAGAAGGTGGCCGACGTGACCTACGGCCACAATCCCCGCCGTCAGATGATCTCGACGGAGATCGTCGACAAGTTCGACTTCGAACAGCTGCCCGGCATTTACGCCAAGCTCTACCCCGGAGCCAACGGATTCGTCTTCACGTTCGTGGGCAACATCGACCCCGAAACGCTGAAACCCCTCGTGGAGAAATACATCGGTTCGATCCCCGCCGCCCGCAAACCGATCAATTACGTCGACGACAAGGCCTATCCGGTGAAAGGCGAGGTTACGGAGGAGTTCACGGCTCCGATGCAGCAGCCGAAGGTCTCGGTCAACTACCATTTCTCGGGTGAGATGCCCTACACGCTCAAAAACAAAATGGCCCTGACGTTCCTGACGCAGGCGCTCAATTCGCGCTATCTCGTTTCGATCCGCGAGGAGAAGGGCGGAACCTACGGCGTGCGCGTCCAGGGTTCGACGAAGTACATCCCCCGCGAGACTTACAGCATGACCATTTCGTTCGACACCAACGAGGAGATGGCCGACGAACTGCGCGAGATCGTGATGAAGGAGATCGAGGAGATCGCAGCCAACGGTCCCAAGAGCGAGGACATCGAGAAACACCGCGAATTCATGCTCAAGAGCTGGAAGAACAGCCTCGAACAGAACGGCGCATGGATGAACTACATCCAGATCAAATACGGCTCGGGCCTGAACTACATCGCCGACCACGAACAGGCGATCCGCGACCTGACCAACGCCGACGTGCAGGCGCTCGCCAAGAAGATCCTTGCGGACGGAAACCTCGTGAAGGTCGTCATGCGCCCGTCGAAGTAAGCACCAAAACAAACGATTTTTCAAAACAACAGAACAAGGCAGTCACCCGGTTGACTGCCTTTTCTTTTTCCGAACGGGCTGAAAATGGTTAACTTTGTACCGTTAATTCCCAAATTCATCATGCAAAAAAGTATTCGGCTGGTCTCCGGCCTCTATCTCAAACTGTCGCTGCTGACCGTCGCCGTCGGCCTCGTGCTGCGCGTCGTACTGCTTTTCAACGAGCAGACCACCTCACTCGCCTTCTCATTCGGCGAATGGTGCGAAGTCTTCCTGCTGGGCGCCGTGAACGATTTCTGCGCCGCGACGGCGGGATTCATTTTCCTCTGGCTCTTCATGTTGAGCGTTTCGCGCACCAAGTACAAAAAGCCGTGGGGCTACATCCTCCTCGCCCTGCTCGTGGCGGCGTTCTGCTACGTGGCGTTCTTCAACACGATCTTCGACGAATACGGAAGCGTCGCGCCGCGAATCGCCCTCTATGTGCTGGGCTACTGGGCCGGCAGCTTCGCACTGCGGCTTTTCCTGCCCGGATTCCGCAGCCACTGGACCACGGTGTGGTTCGCCCTCTTCATCGTCGTCTACGTGGGCGCCATCATCTTCAACGGCATCAGCGAATATTTCTTCTGGAGCGAATTCGGCGTCCGCTACAACTTCATCGCCGTCGATTACCTGGTCTACACCAACGAGGTGGTGGGCAACATCATGGAGTCCTACCCCGTCATTCCGATGACGCTGGGCATCGTCGTCGTGACGCTGCTCGTGACATGGTACTTCTTCCGCAGCGAACTCGTGCAGACCGAATGCCTGAAAGGCTGGAGGTGGAAAGCCGTAATCGGACCGGCCTACGTCGCGGCGCTGTTCGCCGCGATCGGGCTGCTGAACTTCAACACCCGCTTCCAGGACAGCGACAACGTCTACGTCAACGAATTGCAGGCCAACGGACTCTACAAGTTCTACGACGCCTTCGTCAAGAACACGCTCGACTACGAACAGTTCTACCTCACGCGTCCCGAAGCCGAGGCCGAAGCCTTCGTGCACGGGGTCTACCAAAGCACGGGCGACAACCTGCACGCCGTGCGCGCCGAAGGGGAGGAGATCCGCCGCAACATCGTGCTGATCACCATGGAGAGCATGAGCGCCTCGTACATGGAGCGGTTCGGCAACACGGAACGGATCACGCCCGTACTCGACTCGCTCTACAAACTGGGACTGGCGTTCGACCGCGTATACGCCACGGGCAACCGCACGGTGCGCGGCCTGGAGGCCGTGACGCTCTCGCTGCCGCCCTGCCCGGGCCAGAGCATCATCAAGCGTCCGAACAACGCCGGAATGCACTCCACAGGAGCCTTGCTGCGCGACAAGGGTTACAACGTGACCTATTTCTACGGCGGCAACAGCTATTTCGACAACATGGAGACCTTCTTCTCGGGCAACGGATACGACATCGTCGACCAGAAAAGCTACAAGCCCGAAGAGATCACCTTCGCCAACATCTGGGGCGTATGCGACGAAGACGCCTACCGCAAGGTCATCCGCACGCTCAACGAGGAGACCCGCAGCGGCAAGCCGTTCTTCGCCCACGTGATGACCGTCAGCAACCACCGCCCCTTCACCTACCCCGCCGGACGAATCCGCATTCCCAACGACTCGAAGAGCCGCGCCGGAGGCGTGCTTTACAGCGACTATTCGCTGGGACGGTTCTTCGCCGAAGCGGCCAGGCAGCCGTGGTTCGAAAACACGATCTTCCTCGTCACGGCCGATCACTGCGCTTCGAGCGCCGGCCGCACCGAGATTCCGTTGCAGAAATACCACATCCCGGCGCTGATCCTCGCCCCCGGGCTTATCGAACCCGGAGTGGTCGACGGCATCGTCTCGCAGATCGACCTGATGCCCACCCTGCTGTCGCTGCTCAACATGAGCTACGACTCGCATTTCTACGGCCGCAGCATCTTCGACCCGGCATATGTCAACCGCGCGTTCATCGCCACCTATCAGGACCTCGGCTACCTCGAAGGCGACACCTTCACGATTCTGTCGCCCGTGCGCCGCTTCGAGCAGTACCGCGTGGTTCCCACCGAGGAGAATCCCCACCACCTCGAAGCGATGGAGCGGAAGGACGCCGTGCAGGTCGACCGCGCGATCGGCTACTACCAGACCTCCTGCAAATGGAACAAGCGGTAACGCTGCCGCCGCGGCACAAAAAAACTGCGACCCAAAAGGGTCGCAGTTTTTTATTGCTCAAACGCGGGATCAGTCACCCTCGTAATCGTCGCCGCCGTTCTTCACGGGAGGCGTCAGCGACGAGGCGGGCGTATTGGCCCTGATCCACTCCTCGGAAAGCAGCGACTCGGGCGGGAAGCCGAGGTCCTCGATACGGCTCACCGAAATCTGGTACTGCGCCCAGTCCTCCGAACCTCCCGTGAAATCGCTCTTCTTCGCATAGATGCCGTAGATGCCCAGCACCGTACCCTCCGTGCCGTCCTTCGGGATGGGCTTCATGGCGAACTGGCTGTAACCGCTCGTACGGATGCCGTAAACGCCCGGGTCCGAAGTGTACTCCGCCGCATCGTTGTAGCTCATCAGCACCGAACCGTAGAGACGGATATTCTGCTCGCTGTTGTTGTAGGCCCAGCGATACCACGCGCCGAAGATGGGCGTTCCCCAGTCGGTCACGATCCAGCTCGGATAGGGATTCGCATTTCCGCCGTTTTTGAGGTTCGGAGGCGTCACGCCGTCCTGATTCTTCACACCCGCATAGCGGATCTTGATCTTGTTGAAACGCACCAGCCGGCCCAGATCAGCCTCGCCGAGCGACGTGTAGTTCGAACCGTCGACCTCCTTGATGTCCGAGTCGTCGAGCGTCGTGTATTCGCCGCGGAAGACGTTCAGGGCGGCAACCTTCGGGTTGTCGAGGTTCGAGTTGGCGTAGAACTTGTGGTTGCCGGCCGTGTTGATGCCGTCCGAGGGAGCGCCTCCGATCGAAAGCATCATGCGGTAGTTACCCAGATAGAGACCGTCGAGACGCACGTAGACCCACTGGCTCTTGATCGGCTTCGAAGCCAGGTCGAGCAGGAAGTCGAGATAAAGGCCGTTGTAGAGCTTCAGCTCGATACCGGCCGTGCCGTCGTAGATATAGAGCGACTTGTAGATGTTGCCCTGACGGTCGCTGCTGATCACCTTGCCCTTGATGTAGTATTTCGAAGCCTCGGGCCACTCCATGAGGCCGTCGAACTTGGCCTCCTCGGACGTGCGGGTTCCGAACTTGAGGGTCTTGGTCGTGGAGAAATTGTCGTTGGTTCCCGTATTGGAGATCGGACCAAATTTTTCCTTCACTTCGGCAATGGTGATCCGAGTAAGCCCCATTGCGGCCATATCGTCGGCCGTATAGAGCTTCTGCGGAGCCGGAGTGTCGAAATCGTTGTAGCAGCTCACGGCCACCAGACCGACGAGAGCCGCCAATGCTATTTTAAGACTTTTCATAAATTATGCTTTGCGCGATTAGAAACGGAAATAGACATTCAGGTAATAGGTCGTACCGAACAGGTAGAAATACTTCGAGGGGAAGCGGCCGTAAATCTGCTCGCCGCCCTCGCCGCGGACCTTGCTCATACGCATCTGCTCGTAACCGCCCGTGCGGATGTCCTGATCGTTGAGGATGTTCTTCACCTCGAGGCTGAAGCCCAGCATGTAGACCCGGTGGATATACCAGTTCTTGCCGATATTGGCGCTCAACGTATATGCGCTGTCAAACTTCTCCTGCTTGCGGAGGGTCTTGATCGACGAGAGGGCCGATGCCTTCTGCGCATTGGTGGCCGTATTGGAAGTCAGCACATTCGTATAATACTTAATGGCGGTAGCCGTACGGTACATCGGGTTCATCGAAAGATAGATGTTGTCGTAGTAGTTGAAGTTCACACCGGCGAACCAGTTGCGCGGTCCGCGGTAGTCGAGACCGATGTTGAAAGCCAGTTGCGGCGAGCTTTCCACATGATAACCGTCCCAGTTGACCTTATCTTTCAGTACGATCTTGTCCACGTTGTCAACCGTCTGCACGAAGTTGGGATTCGACGTATAGGTATAGTCGCCCCAGCTCAAGGCACCCACGACCGAGAGGCCGTTCCATACGGGAACCGAAAGGCCCAACTCAACGCCGTAGTAGCGTTTGTCGATACCGCTCATGGCGAAGTTGGTGAACGAACTGCGGGTATCGTCGTAGAACGAGATGACCTTCGACTGGTCCTCGATCGTCGTATAGTATCCCGAAAGACGCGCCTTGATGTAGGGCAGGTTGAGGTTATAGGTAAGATCGGCTGCGAAAATCTTCTCGGCCTTCAGCCCCGGCGTGGTCGTGTTGCGCGTACGGGGCGACACGAATGCCGTCGCGAACTTGGGCGCCTGCTGCATGTAAGCCACATTGGCCTCGATCGAATGCGCTCCAGAGAACTTGTAGCCCAGCGAAAGTTTCGCATCGTAGGTCAGGTAGTCGAGTTTCTTCGAATCGCCTTTCGAATCGTTGGGGAACAATCCCTTGCGCCACATGCCCTCGCGGTACATGTTCGAGTAGCCGACCGATCCGGAGACGCCCAGCGAGAAACCGCCGATGCCCCACGTGTAGTTGGCCCAGGCATTGGTTTCGAGCAGGTGCGCCCGGTAGTAGTAACCGTACTTGTCGCCGGCACGGGCAATGCGGGCGTGCCCCGTAGCCCAGTAGTAATCCAGGTCGTTCTGGTAAGCCTCGGCGCTGGCCATGTCGCGCTCGGCGAACTTGTCGATGTCATACCAATAGTCGCCGCCCAGCAGGTCCTTGATCTCCGAGTAGTAATTCGTGCGGTTGACGCGCAGGTTGGCGCCGCCGACGATGCGCATGTTGTGGCGCATGTTATGCTGCACGTTGACCGCCAGGTTGTAGTCCAGCTGGTCGGTGTGACGCTCCTCGATCATGTAGTTCGAACGACTGTTATTACCCATCAGTTTGGACAGCACCGGATCGGTGTCGATATTCCGCATATTCGTCTGGAAGAATTTGTCGTAGTCGAGCATACCGTCCCACACGCCTTTCGCTATGGCGCCATCCATCGCGTAAAAATAGATCGTCTCGTCGGTGGTTATGCCCGGCACGATCTGCGTCTTATCCGAATTCGGCATATAGCGGTAGTAGTCGCCGCGGGGGTCCGCTCCGGCGTTCCACGTCAGGGCCGAATAGCCGTTCCTGCCGAAACGCAGCGACGTGGCGGCGTTCAGACGCGTGTTCTCCGACATGTCCCACGTATAGTTCAACATCACGATCGGCTCGTGGGTGTTGCGCACGCGCGAGTTGCGGAGCTTGCCGGCCTGGTAACCCACATTGGGGTTGTAGTAGTTGTTGCCGAACAGGGCGTAAGCCTCGTCGGTCGAAGCCTGCTGCGCGCCGCGCTCCGAAGGCGAAGCCAGCAGCGTCAGCGCAAGGCGGTGGTTCTGTCCGAAAAGCTTCTCGGCCGAAGCGAAATAAGAATAGGAGTTGTAGTAAACGCCGTCCACATAGCCGTTGCCGCCCTGGCGGGTTCCCACCGAGAAGGCGTACGACCAGCCGTTGTCCAACTGTCCCGAGCCGTAGGAAACCATCGCACGGAAACGGTACATCTGGTTGCCGTTCGACACGCTCACGCGGAATCCCTTGCGCATCTGCGAGGCGCGGGCGTTGACGTTGGTCATGCCGCCGATGCCGCCGATGCCGAAATCCGACGCTTCGAGGCCCGTGTAGTTCTCCTGGTTACGCGTCGCGTCGTTCAGTCCGCTCCACAGCGACCAGGGACCGTAGCCCGTCATGGCGTCGTTGAAGCGGATGCCGTTCAGGTAGATGTCCGAGTACTGCGAATCGTAGCCGCGGACGTTGAAACGCATCTCGCTGAAACGGTACGATGCGATGTTGTTGAAGAGGTCCTTCGACGAAGAGAGCGACGAAGGCAGCGCCTGCGTGTCCGACGACGAGGAGTCGCTGTCGAATTCGGCGAAAACGGCGTCGTCCAGAACCGCACTCTGCCCCGACGGCACGATGATCACCGACTTGAGGTCCTGCACATGCTCATTGCCCACGCGGACCATCAGGTTGAGGTCCTCGAAGTCGGGCGTAGAGAAGAGCACCGTGTAGCTGCCCGCAGGAAGATTCTCGAAGATGAAGTTGCCGTCCTTGTCGGTCATGGCCGTCAGACCCAGCGATTCGATCTTCACCTGTACATTGCTCAAGGCCACGCGACCGTTGCGCGAAACCACCTTACCGCGGATGCCTCCGTCCTGCGCATAGGACGTGAAGGTCACGGCGGCGAGCATCAGAATAAGTAGAACTTTGAGTTTCATACAAATATTTTAGAGTGTTTATTTGGCGATGTAGATATATACGGGGAAGTGGTCGCTGAAACCGCCCTGGAAATCGTTGCCCACGAACGTACGCAGCGGATAGCCCTTGTACTGGCCCTCCTTCTGGATCATGTAGGGACGGCGGAAGATGCCGCCGTAGAACTTCGAGTTGCCGGCGGGCTGGATTTTCAGACTGCCCGTGGAACCGGTGGCGAGGTTCTCCGAAACGATGATGTTGTCGAACAGGTTCCACTCGTCGCGGTAAGCCAGCGTGCCGTAACCCGCTTTCAGCAGGCCGATGAAGGGATTGAACATGTCGCCCTTGCCGACCTCCTTGATCTTGCCCTTGGCGTTGAGGCCCTCGACGATGCTGTCATCCGTGGCATCGTCGTTCAGGTCGCCCATGACGACCACCTTCGTGGCCGGGTTGGCGGCGGTCACCGAGTCGACGATGTGCTTCACCTGCTTGGCGGCAGCCAGACGCTTGGGGGCCGAAGCCTCCTTGCCGCCCAGACGCGAAGGCCAGTGGCTCACGAGGAAGAAGAACGGCTCGCTGTCGATCGTGCCCCACATCGTGACGAAATCACGCGTCCTGAAGTTGGGCAGTTCCGGCATCTTGAACGGAATGGCGGCGCTTCCCTCCAGCTTGAAAACGTCGGGACGGTAGTAGAACGCCACGTCGACGCCGCGTGCGTCGGGCGAATCGTAATGCACGATGCGGTAGTTGCCGGGCGCGAGTTTCGGCTGCGCGATCACATCCTCCATCACCGAGCGGTTCTCGATCTCCGAAACGCCGATCACCACGGGATAATCCTTATCCTCGGCGGCGATGTCGAACAACACCCGTTCGAGGTTCCCGATTTTCCTGGTGTACTTGGCCGAGTTCCACTTCTTGGGTCCTTCGGGCGTGAACTCCTCATCGAGGACGCCGGGATCGTGAATGGTGTCGAACAGGTTCTCGAAGTTGTAGAAGACCACTTTGTAGGGCTTCTGCGCGAAGCATGCCACCGCGATCAGCGAGGCAAACAGTCCTGTCAAAAAGATTCTCTTCATAAACGATTTTTGTTGTTAAGGTTCAATTCATTGTATCATAATCCCTACCAGTCGGCGAGGTTCTTCTGGCTTTTCACCGCATCGGCCACGGCCGGGTCGAGGTTGCGGAAGAACTTGAAGCCCGTCAGCTCCTCGATCTCCTTCACCGAACGGACAGCCGATTCGATCGACGTGGCGGCTCCGGCGTCATCGTTGGTGAACACGAAGCCGATGGCTTTCAGTTCATCCGCCTTGAATTGAGAGATCTGCCGGTTCTGGTTGCCCCGCTGGCGCAGCAGCACTTTCCAGCAATGCGACGGCACGGCGATCGGTCCGTTGGCATTGTCGATGGTCTTCGTGCTCTTGAAAGCGGCTCCCGTCACCACATAGAGCGTATCGTAGGTCTGCAAGCCTCCCCAGCCACGGACTTTGCCCTCCAGCGAGGCCCAGATATTCTGATTCAGCGTGCTGTTCTGGGGCATGTTGGTGCCGTAGTAAGTCATCCGGTTCGGCTCGTAATTGTTGTAACGCGAAGCCTGCGGAAGCATGTGCCCGCGGTCGTAACCCCATGCACCGTAACCGCGGCCGTTGCCGCCTGTCCTGATGTATTGCTGGTCGCGGGTGGGAATCACGGGCAACTGGTCATTGGGATCGTAATTGAAATCGTTGACCCGTCTCAAAACGGGCGTTTCGTAGACCTTCTTGAAGATCGGATAAGCCACCCAATGCGAAATATGCCGGTCGACATCGTAGCATACCGAATAGTTGCGCAGTTTTCCGCCCGGAAAGAACTGATTGCTCACAAACGTCGCATAATAGGTCTTATAGATATAAGCGTCGTCGGGACGATATTCGGGCTGTTCGCCCCACGAACGGCCGTAGTCGATGAAGCCCGCGGCCCTCTGCGTCAGCGTCAGGGAGGTGGAATAACCGTTGGTATAGGTTACGTCGATCCGCGCCGTGCGGTCGTCGTCGGAATTGTTTTTGTCCAAATAGAGGTAGGCCGGGTCCCCGACGTTTCCGCCGGCGGAGGATACCTGCTTATTCAAATCGAACGAACACCACTCCGCATCCCCGCCCTGCGAGACGATCGTCGCCTCGAAGGTGATGCCCGACGGGCCTTGGGTCGAAATCTTGTTCGTTGTGGTTGAACTGCTCACGGTCTCTGCAACGAGCGTCGCGAGGGACTCCTTGTCGCCCCCGTCGTCCTTGTCGCCGCATCCCGCAAACAGGACAAGCATCGCCGACATCGTCACGAGCAGCATGCCTATCTGTTTAATTTTCAACATCATTCAGAATAAAGTATAACATTTGGTCCGCAGACCCATTTAGAAACCAAACTCTTGACGGGGAGTTATCCCCGCCAAGAGTGGTTGGTTTTACAAGTCGGTTTCCTCGACTGCAATTAGTAAATCTGAACACCGCAGACAACGGCTCGTCCAGTACTGCTATCCGAAGCTGCCGTAAAAGTCGAAGATGTAGAGAACGTAAGCGTTGAACTTGCCGTTAAATCGGACAGTTCGAGCGTAAAGTAATCCGTCTCATCACTCCAAGCAATTGTTTTGAAAGGCGGATTACCGGTTGCACCATCATCCCCTCTTAAGTCTACGGATACAGGAGAAACAGAGCCTCCATTGTCTACGCGAACGTAAAGTTTAGCACTCTTATTTTTCCATGCAACAGCATAGAACGACAACTTCTTATTACCTGTCACGCCCAATGCCCCGGTCGTAAAGACGCCTGCTTTAGAGCCTGTGCCAAATTTCATTCCGGCAACAACCGAACTACCGGGAACCGTAATTTCAGCAGTATAAATAGCATTAGCCGAATTGTCTGCGGTTGGAATCATACCCGCCATTGACGTATACGTTCCCTTCGTATCATCACCGCTCGCAGGCGCAGCCTGCTTCAGAGTAACCGTTGCAACCGTCGCACCGGCAACTTTGGCAACCAGATTGGCCGTATAAGCCGCCGTGCTCGCATTGTCGCCTTTCGCGCTTACGACGATGGTGTTATCAGTCTTGGCGCCGAGCGAGAACTTGTCGGCATTCGTACCCTCGATTGCGAACGTTACAGCCGAAGCCGTCGTGTTGGTAACCGTATAGTTGAGCGTTTGAGCCACGGGAGAGGTTGCAGCGAACTGCTGGGGAGCGGAGATTTCAACAATCGGCGTCGAAGAATCGACCGTCACCGACGTAGCCATCGTCTGGAGATAGTTGGCCGTACCGCCGAGCAGCCAGCCTTCGACAGTCACCGGTTTGTCATTAAACGACGCCCACTCCGATTTGCCATAGGCAACAGAGCCTTTCGTGGTCGTACCGGCGATAACGACATTGTAATAGTTGCCGCTGACAGTAAACTCACCGTTGTATTTCACATACTTGTACACAGCCTTATTTTCCAAGGCCGTTGCGATATAGGCCGTGACAGCCGTGCCGTCCATCACCTCGGGAGCAGGCGTGTTATAGCTGCCCGTGCCGGTCTTGGCGACCGAAAGACCCTCCTTGCCGAACTGAATGACGCCATTCCGCAATTCGGTCGTTCCCTTAACGGTAACGGCATCGTTAACAGCTACCGCAGGAGCCTCGCCAAGGAACGCCAGCATGACACCCGACGCATCGCCGATCAGGATACCCTGCGTGTGCATGGCTACGACCGTAGCGGCGACCTCGTAGTTCTTGCCGGCTCCGGCTGCGATAGCCTCGGCAACCGTACCCTTCGTATAATCCACCGAAGGAACGACGAGTTCCGAACCGTTGCCGCCTTCATAAAGTTTGAAGTCGTCGATAGGCAGACCGTGGTTTTCAAGTCCTGCATAGCCGTCGAAACGAACCCAGATCTTGTCGGTCGAAACACCGGCGGGCAGTTTGAATTCGGCGGTGCAGAGATACCAGTAGCCGGAAGCGACTTTTTTGACTTTCAGAGCAACGGGAGCATAGCTCGAACCATCGGTAGACACCGAGAACCGAATCATTTCATCCGTCATGTCGCCCAGCACTACGCCATTGGAATAGTTAATCTGTTGAGCGGCAGTAAACGTGAAGGTGAAATTGGTGTTCGATGCGATATTGATGTCATTGATGTTGAAAACCGAAGTCGATTTGTTCATCGAAACATAGGGAGGACCCGTAACTACCGTCGTTTCATCCTCGGCAGGATCGAAAACCTTGCCGCTGTTGGCTACCGAAGCGCTGTTGCCGGTGTAAGTAACGGCCTTCTGATCGAGCGAACCGCCGCGGGTCCAACCTTCGAACTTGTCCACATAAGGCCAGTAGCCATCGACTTTCTCGACCTTCGTGCCGCAGTTCTCGCTGTAAAGAGCGTTACCCGTCGGAACATCGCTGTCGCTCTGTACGACCGTGATCGTAGCCTCGTCCGTAAGCGGGAAGCCCTCGACCGTGGAGCTGGCGGTCAGAACAAGGATTGCGCTGCGCTCTCCCGAAGCCTGACCCAGCGTGAAGGTAAGCTGCGTCGTACCGGTCTTGCCCGACATCGCGCTGGGAGTAACCCACTGCGAATCCCCGGGGTTCTTGAATGTCAGGGTCCAGTCGCCTTTCGAAACGACCTCGACCGTCTGTTCGAGCTTGCCGCCCTCGAGTTTCCCGGCGACAGTCACCGACTCGCCGCCGTTCACGGTAATTTCGGGCATGCCCGAATAACCGCCCTCTTCGTCATCGTCCGAACATGCGCTAAAAGCCGTCACGGCCAGCGCTGCACAGAACAATGTCTTCCAAAAATTTACTACTTTCATAGAGTTGAGTGTTAGTTAAAAAATGTATTGTTTGTAGCCAAAATTCTTTAAATTCACTACATAATGACAATTATATTATGCCTCAAAGTTAAAATTATTTTCCGGACCTGCAAAGGTTTGTAACATTCTTTTAATAATCAGATCGGTCCGAATTGCAACCCTTTTCCGTCCGAACAGCAGTTCGCCGACGGGGACAGAAGACCCGGAACATGCGCTCGGGCATACTCCGGGTCAGCAGTATCCGCTCGATCAGCGTATTCTGTCGGCTGCGCGCACCAGCAGTTCGTCGCGGAAAATCGCACGGGCCGCCAAATAGGCAAACAGCAGGCAGACCAGAGGCAGCACAATGGCGGGCTTGAAGCCCTGCGTATGGAACGTCAGGTCGGAGAAGACCCGCCAGCTCAAAAAGTAATAGACGCCTTCCATCACCAGCGAGCCTAACAGCAACACCATTTCCACCACACAGAGGCGTATTTGCAGCAAACGGCGACGGAACAGGAAAATCGTCACCAGCGGCAGCGCACAGGCCAGCGCCAGCAGGACGCCCATATAGACGGTGGACTGGACAAGCTCCCCTTCGGCGGTTTTCAACCCGAAGGCGTAAAGCCCGAACTCGCCGGCGTCACCCGCAAACCACGCCAGCCCCGAAAAGAGCGTCACGGCCATAAGCGCCGCAATGATCAGCAAATAAAGCGTTTGGATTCGTTGTATCATCATTTACAAAGTTTTGTCGATCAGGTATTTGTTCCGCTCGGAAGACCCTCTGTTGATCAGCTCGCCCAAAAATCCGGCCAAAAACAGCTGAACGCCGAGAATTACGGCCAAAATCGCCAGATAAAACAGCGGCTGGTCCGTAACCGCCCGCAGGGGCAGGGCGTGGCTCTGCTTCCAAAGTTTCTCGGCGATGATCCACACCGTCGTGCCGCCGCCCATGAGGAACATCAGCGTTCCGAGGCTGCCGAAGAAGTACATCGGCGAACGCCCGAAATGCGTCATAAACAGCACCGTGATCAGGTCCAGATACCCTTTCACCGTGCGTTCGAGGCCGAATTTCGAACTGCCGTACTTGCGGGCGCGATGGTCGACGACCTTCTCGCCGATGCGGCCGAACCCGGCCTGCTTGGCCAGGAACGGAATGAAGCGGTGCATCTCGCCGTAGACCTCGATGGCCTTCACCACCTTGCGGCGGTAGGCTTTCAGCCCGCAGTTGAAATCGTGGAGCCGGATGCCCGACGCGGCCCGGGCCGTCCAGTTGAAGAATTTGCTGGGCCAGCGTTTGCCGATCGGGTCGTGGCGTTTCTTTTTCCACCCCGAGACCAGGTCGTAGCCCTCTTCGAGGATCATGCGGCGCAGCTCGGGGATTTCGTCGGGCGAATCCTGCAAGTCGGCGTCCATCGTAATGACGACCTCGCCTTCCGCAGCCGCGAATCCGCAGTAGAGGGCCGCGGACTTGCCGTAGTTGCGCGCGAAACCGATGCCCCGGATGGCCGGATACTGCGTCTTGAGCCGTTCGACCTCCTCCCACGAGCCGTCCGACGAACCGTCGTCGACCAGAATAAGCTCGTACGAAAACCCGTTTTCGCGCATCACGCGGTCGATCCATGCCGCCAGTTCGGGCAGGGACTCCGCCTCGTTGTAGAGCGGCACGACGACCGATATATTCAGTTTATCCATCCTTATTGGTTAGTGCCTTCCGAGAAAACGTCGGGATCACGCTTGGTGAAGGCAGCAATAAACAGACCGAAAAAGCCGCCCTTGATAGCCGAGGCGAGCATTCCGCTGAAGAGCTGCACCAGCGGCGAACGCATCAGTTTCATCATCATCTCGATCTGGTCGCCCGTGTAGAACCCGGTGTTCTCCAGCATGGCGATCGACGGACCGATCATCGCCTCGTATCTGGCCGCAAAGAGCCAGTTGGAGGCGACGCCCATGAAGGCTCCCTCGATAAACCCGGCGCAGAGCATCACGCTGACCATGAAACCCAGACACTGCCCGTAGCCGTATCCCCTGGCTCCGAAGCGTTCCGCGCGGCGTTTGGTGAAATACCCCAGCAGCAGGACGAAAATGACGAGCGACAGCAGGGACAGCAGCGTGTTCTGCACGTAAAAGCCCAGCACGTCGAAAAGGATCGCGACCAGAGCCATGATCACGCCGTATTTCGCGGCTTCGTTCCAGAAATTCTTCTTCTCCATTTTTCTATTTTGTTTTTAACACTCCGAGGCGCCAGCCTTGCCGCGCGGCGGCATCAGCCCCCTCTTCATTGCAGTTCACCCTTGCCTTCGCGCAGGATCTCCGGCCCGTCGCCCGTCAGGTCCACGACCGTCGTGGGGACGTTGTCGCCGATGCCTCCGTCGATGACCAGCGCGACCTCGCGGCCGTAACGCTCGTGGATCAGCTCGGGATCGGTCGTATACTCCACCACCTGGTCGTCGTCCTTGACCGACGTGGTGATCATCGGACACCCCAGCGCCCCGACCACGGCCCGCGCGACGGGGCTGGCCGGAATGCGGACGCCGATCGTGCGGCGCCGTTCGAGCGCCTTGTCCGGAATGCGCGCCGAAGCCGCCAGCACGAAGGTGAACGGCCCGGGCAGATTGCGCTTCAGAATCCGGAAAACGGCATTGTCCACCCGGCAGTACTCCGCGACCTGGGCGATGTTTTCGAAGACCACGGTGAACTTCTCCTCGCTCTTGCCCCGGATGCGGCGCAGCCGCTCGATGGCCTTCGGCGAGCGCAGCGAACAGCCGAAGGCATAGACGCTGTCGGTGGGATAAATGATGATTTCATCCCGCTCCAGGGCGTCTACGACGCGCTGCAACTCCTTCTCCGAGGGGTTCTGTTCGTATATCTTCGCAAGCATGGGATGACAAAGATACAAAAATTATTTAATCTTACGCCGATTGAGTTCGTCGCTGTACGCCCGGGCGTTCTTATTGTGCTCGCGAAGGGTTTTGGCGAAGTTGTGGTAACCGTCGAATTCGGGCCGTGCGCAGAAGAAGATATAGTCGTGCTTTTCGTAGTTCAGCACGGCGTCGATGGCGTTCTTTCCGGGCATGCAGATCGGCGAGGGCGGCAGCCCCTCGTTCACATACGTATTATAAGGAGAATCGTATTTCAGATGGCGGTAGAGGATGCGGCGCAGGCCAAAATCCTGCATGGCGTACTTCACCGTCGGGTCGGCCTGCAACTTGATGCCCTTCTTCAGGCGGTTGACGTAGACCCCGGCCACGCGGGACATCTCGTCGCTCTTGCGGGTCTCCTCGTAGACGATCGAAGCCAGCGTCATCACCTCCAGCCGGCTCAATCCGCTGCGCTTGCGTTTTGCATCGCGTTCGGAAGTCCAGAAACGGTCGTACTCGCGCTTCATGCGCTTGACGAACTCCCCGGGCGTCACCGTCCAGTAGAACTCGTAGCTGTCGGGAATGAACATCGAAAAGAGCGTCACGCTGTCGAATCCGACCTCCGCGGCCAGCTCCTTCGAGGTCAACGCCTGCATGATCGCCGTGGAATCGGCGTCGATCTGCCGTGCGAGTTTCTGCGCCAGCTGGGCCGGGATGCGCACGTTGTTGATCGTCACCCGCACGGGGGTCTGCAACCCCAGCTTGAGCATGCGCGCGATTTCGATGACGCTCATGCCGTGTTTGAGCACGTAATGCCCGGGCTTGAAGGTTTCGGACAGGTTGATCCTCCGGGCATAGGCGTCGAAAGCCCGGCGGTGTTTGATCTGCGGCAGCAGCGAGTCCGCGACCTGCCCGTATTCGGCCCGGGCGCTCACGTAGAGGTCCCGCTCCGTAACGACCGCATTTCCATAGAACTGCTGCCGCAGGACAAGCCCTGCGCCGGCCGTCAGGACGAACGCCGCCAGCAGGCCCCAACCTAATATTTTCTTACGCATTTCAGTTTTTTTTTGCAAAGATATAAAATTTTCCTACTTTTGTGCCCGGGTGAGTCTTACACGACCAGCTCCTACAGAATCCCCCAGGCGAGGAATCGAGCAAGGGTATGTGGTCGTAGCGGTGCGATGTAAGTAGCTCACCCTTTTTTCATAACGGCGTTTTGACCCGGCGGGTCGAAGCGCCGTTTTTTTTGCGCATACCTTCCGGAACATCCGCTCCCGTTTTGGAAAAATAATTGTATCTTAATCCCGCAGAAAACCAGAAAACGATGGAAAACAGAATCACGACCCTTTTCGGCATCCGCTACCCCGTCGTCGCAGGCGGGATGGTCTGGTGCAGCGGCTGGCGGCTGGCCGCCGCCGTCAGCGAGGCCGGCGGGCTGGGGCTGATCGGCTCCGGCTCGATGACCCCCGAACTGCTGCGCGAGCACATCCGCAAATGCCGTGCGGCCACCTCCCGGCCGTTCGGCGTCAACGTGCCGCTGGCCTACCGTTATGCGCCCCAGCTGATGGACGTCATCACGGAAGAGCGCGTTCCGGCCGTCTTCACCTCGGCGGGCAACCCCGTGACCTGGACCGCACGCCTGCACGACGCAGGCTGCCGCGTGGCGCACGTGGTGTCGAGTTCGAAATTCGCGCTCAAGAGCCGCGAAGCGGGTGTGGACGCCGTGGTGGCCGAGGGATTCGAGGCCGGGGGTCACAACGGCCGTGAGGAGACGACGACGATGGCCCTCGTCCCGCAGGTGCGGCAGGCCGTCGACCTGCCGCTCATCGCCGCGGGAGGCATCGCCACGGGGGCCGGCATGCTGGCCGCTTTCGCCCTGGGCGCCGAAGGATGCCAGTTAGGGACGCGCTTTGCGCTGTCGCGGGAGAGTTCGGCCTGCGAGGCGTTCAAACGGCGGTGCGTAGAGGTACAGGAGGGCGGCACGATCCTGACGCTCAAAAAGGTGATCCCGACGCGCCTCGTCCGCAACGGTTTCTGCCGCACGGTCGAGGAGGCCGAATCGCGCGGCGCCGACGCCGAAGAATTGTCGGCCCTGATCGGCCGCGGACGCCCGAAACGGGGGATTTTCGAAGGCGACCTCGACGAAGGGGAACTGGAGATCGGACAGATCGCCGCGCTCATCGAAGACCTGCCGCCGGCCGGCGAGATCCTCCGCCGTCTCGTCGCCGAATACGAAGCCGCCCGCGGGAGCCTCGGCCCGCTCTGATCCCTCCCGAAATACGGAAAGCCCTACCCCACCCGGTTGCGGACGTAGACCCGCTGCTGCTCCGTCTTCATGTCGACGGCATCGGAAAGCGCCCGGACCAGGAGCGAAAGTTTCTTGTAGCCGTAGTTGCGGGGGTCGAAATCCGGCATCTTCTTCGACAGCACGCTGCCCACGTCGCCCAGAGAGGCCCAGCCGCTGTCGTCGGCGGCATCGTCGATCGTGTTCTCCAGCAGCGTGCGGAATTCGTCGTCGAACGGACGGATGATCGTCGAGGCGTGCCCCGCATCCGGCGACGGTTTCTTTTCCCCGGCAGTTTCGGCGGCCGGACCCACAGGCGCTTCGGCCCCGGCGGATCTTTTCGCGTCCGCCTTTTTCTTCGCAGGGGCCGCCTTCTCCGGCGGCGTCTGCCCGAGGATTTCGACGTAGATGAATTTGTCGCAGGACTTGATGAACGGCTTCGGCGTCTTCTTCTCGCCGAACCCCAGCACCTCCCGGCCCGATTCGCGGATACGGCTGGCCAGGCGCGTGTAGTCGCTGTCGCTCGACACGATGCAGAATCCGTCCACGCCCTCCTTGTGCAGAATGTCCATCGCGTCGATGATCAGCGCCGAATCGGTCGCGTTCTTGCCCGTCGTATAGGCGTACTGCTGAATGGGCGTGATGGAGTTCTCCAGCAGCACCTCCTTCCAGGCGGCGAATTTCGGGTTGGTGAAATCCCCGTAAATGCGTTTTATCGTCGGTGTGCCGTAGTTGGCGATCTCATCCAGAATATCCTTTATCTTGCGGTGCGAGATGTTGTCGGCATCGACCAGCACCGCGAATTTCTTGTCGTTCAGTTCCATAATTAATGCGGTTAAAGGCACAAGATACAAAAAATTCCGGCAACTCGCACCCCGCAGCCGCCGGACGGTTCCCTCGCGGACTCCTCCCCGACGCCGCAGAAGCGGGACTTCCGGCGGGATTTCCGGGGAAGTCGACAATTTGTTTCCGCCGACGGCGCACCGTCACCGAAAAATTCGTTATATTTGCAAAACGACAAAACCAAAAAACTGGAAACCAATGATACGTCTCAATGTATTTATCCGCACGACGGAAAGCAACCGCGAAGAACTGGTGCGCACAGCCAAGGAGCTGGCAGCCGCTTCGCTCAAGGACGAGGGATGCGTGGCCTACGACCTGTTCGAAAGCGCCACGCGCAGCGACGTGCTGATGATCTGCGAAACCTGGAGCAATGCAAAGGCCCTCGCGGCCCACGAACAGGCGTCGCACTTCACGACCCTCGTGCCGCGTCTGGAACAGCTGGGCGAACTGAAAATCGAAAAGTTCGTCTTCTGATCCGTTCCCGCGACCCGGGCACAAAAAAACCTCCGCGTTTGCACGCGGAGGTTTTTCGTTTATTCCTCGACAGCCTCGAAGTCAGTCTTGTAGAGTCCGCAGATCGGGCAGGTCCAGTCGTCGGGAATCTCCTCGAAAGGCGTCCCCGGCTCGATGCCCGTCTCGGGATCGCCCTTCGCCGGGTCGTAGACGTAGTCGCAGGCCGTGCACTTGTACCGCTTCGGAATGCAGCGGTCGGCGACCTTTTGCCAGTCGATCAGCTCCCAGAACGCCGCCAGAAAATCGGGACGACGGTTGCGGTAGTCGATGTAATAGGCGTGCTCCCAAACGTCCACGGTCATCACCGGACGCAGTCCGTCGGTCATCGGGTTGCCGGCGTTCGGCTTGGCGACGATCGACAGTTTCCCGGCCTTGTCCATCGCCAGCCACGCCCATCCGGAGCCGAACAGCCCCACGGCGGCCTTGGTGAACTGCTCCTTGAAAGCCTCCACCGAACCGAACGCCTCGGTGAGTTTGGCGGCCAGCTTCGCGGGCATCGGCTGCTGCGCGGGAGTCAGCATCCGGAAAAAGAAGGTATGGTTCCAGGCCTGGGCGGCATTGTTGAAAATGCCCCCGTCTGCCTTGCGAACGATCTCGTCGAGCGGCATCTCTTCGTAAGGCGTCCCCGCGATCAGGTTGTTCAGGTTGTTCACATAAGTCTGCAAATGCTTTCCATAGTGGTAATCGAAGGTCTCTTTGCTCATCTTCGGAGCAAGCGCTTCCGGTGCATAGGGAAGCTCGGGCATTGTATGTTTCATGGTCGTGTGAATTAAATTCGCTCCAATATAGCGAAATTTCCGGTCGGTTCTTCCCGACAGCCGAAAATGATCATCAATTAAACGAATTGTCGTCTTTCGCGAGGGGCAAAAAAACGGGGGCTTTTCGAAAAAACCCCCGTTCCGGAAAACCGCTCCCGGCGGAAACGGTTTCAGAAATTGGCCTTGACGCCCACCGTGAAATTGGCTCCCAGTTCGGGATACCAGGGGTATTCGTACAGGCGGCGGTTGACGAGGTTGCGGCCCTCGGCGAAGAGCGTCACGCGGCCCGAAACCTTCCAGTCGAAATTCACCCGCAGGTCCACGCCGAAGGGCGCTTCGAAAGACGGACCACAGACCGGTTCCGAAGCGTCGGTCGTAGCCGAAAGGTCGATCACCGTCCAGCGGCGCACGCCCTGCATCAGCGCCTTCACCCCGAACGAGACCTTGCGGCCCTCGTAGGCGACGCCCACGTTCCCGGCGAACGACGGAGCGCCGTTTTTCAGATCCGTCTCGTCGTTATAGAGATAGCCGTGCACGTCCAGGTCGAATTTCAGCGCACTCACGGGCCGAAACTCGATCTCGCCGTTGAACGAAGTGACGGTCTGCCGCGCCATCACAGGGACCAGAACGCCCTGAAAAACCTCCGAAAAAGCAGGATCGTCCGACAAACTCCGGTACGTGGTCCAGAAAAGATGGTTGTCGCGGACCGACACCCCGGCGTAGACACGGTAGTCGAAGCGGCTGCGCCAGAGACTGCCGCCCAGTCCGAGACGGAAATTGTAGTCCACGGAACTTTTGTCGAGCCACGTCGAGGAGGCGACATAGGGATTTTCCAGCGTCAGCGCCCGGAAGTCGTTCGGCGTCACCGCGCCGTCGGCCTCGAAGAAGGGTTTCAGCCCCGGCGTTCCGAGATTGAAATCGAGCCGGGCGAAAGGAATGACATAATTTTCACTCTTCACGAGGTTCGAGGGTTCTCCTTCGAACTCGGTCCGGTCGCGGTAGTAGTCGGCCCCCACGTCGAAGCGCACGACCCCGCCGGCGAAACCGTAGCGCAGGGCGGCGTGGATCAGCTGCTGGCTGCTGCCCTCCAGCGATTTCTGCCCGGACCGCAATTCGTATCCCGCTTCGAGCGAGAACCTGCTGCGGCCGAATCCCCGGGCGATCTTCGCCCTGGCCCCGAGTGCGGTCTGCCGGGCCTTGTCGCCGTAATCCGGCCACTCGGAGTGGTCGAAGAACATCCCCCCGCGCAGGGCTATTTCAAAGTTCGTGCGGCTCAGGTCCTGAAAATTGTCTCCGAAACGCACCGCGACGTTCGCATCGCCGTAGTCGTTCATCCCCCCGATCCCGAGGCCCGCACCGTCTCCGTCGGCCCAGGCCCCGTAACGGTGATACATCCGGTTGTCGTAGTAAATGTCGCCTTCGAGGATGTGCCGGCCGAAATACTTGCCCGCGGCGGCCCCGATGCGGTTGAACATCCGCGTCGAATTGTTCTTCACCCCGAAATCGTTTTTAATATCGGCGTACCGCCCCTCGTGGTTGACGTACCCCACGACGTAGCCCGTCGACGGATTCTGCGACGAGGCGTAGAAGTCCAGCACCGAGTTGAGCGGATACCCCGCCCCGGCCTTCAGGTAGAAGGGCAGCGGTCGGTTGAACTCCCAGTAGGTCACCGTCGCGGGGCGGATCGGACGCGGCGAGAGCGTCGTGCGCAACGACAGCGGCGTAATGGTGTAGTCGATTTCGGGGCGCATGCGCGCCGTGTCGGTCATGTCGGGCTGGACGGCCAGTTTCGAGGCGCTCTCCACCTTCGGGACATAGGCCTTGGTCACTTCGACCTGCTTTTCGACCTGCGCCGCAGCCAACTGCGGCAGCACCGCCGCGAAGGCGGCCACTATCAGCATCTTCTTCATCGTCAGTTGAGTTTTGCGATTCGCGCCTTCGCTTCGTCCACGATGCCGTCGTCGGCAGGCGAATAACCGTCGGCGACACTCTGCCACGTTGCCCGGGCCTGGAAATTATCCCCTTTCTTCACATACACGTCGCCCAGCAGGATAAAGGCCTTGGCCAGCCAGTAGGCCTGCGGCTCCCGTTCGGAGAAGGCAAAGACCTCCTTTTCGGTCTTGTCCATGTCGCCGCTCCCGAACGTGGATTCGATCACGTAATAGGCAGCCTCGGAACCCTCTTTCGTGCGCACGTCCTTCGCCAGTTCGCGGTAGAGCTTCACGGCCTCGTCGCGGCGGCCTTCGGCGCGCAGCTGCCCGGCCCAGGCGTACTTCGCTTCGCGGAGCGCCGCGGCCCCCGCATCGTCGTGCCCGCAGACGTCGGCGGCCATCGCGGCGATCTTCGCCCCGTCGCCCCCGGCCACCGTCGCACGCACATAGCCCTTCATGGCCTCCTCGCGGCCCGTTTTGGTCGGCGCGGCGTCGTAAAGCCGGCGGTAGGCCGAGGCGGCCTCGTCCCAGCGTTCGTCGGCATAAGTCATCTCGGAGAGCTTCTCCAGCACGGCGACCGTGTACTGGGTCGTCCCCCGGTCGGCGAGCGCCGTGAGCGTCTCGATGGCCTCCCCGCGCTCGCCCGAGCGGAGGTAGCAGTCGCTCAAATAGTAGAGCGCGTCGGTCAGGTAATACCCCTTCGGATAGCTCTGCACATAGCTGCGCAGCGACTTCGCGGCAGCCTCCTGCTGTCCGTCGAGGTAGAGTTTCTGTGCCGCGGCGAACGACAGCGAGTCGCGCGAAAGGGCCGTCAGGTCGCTCTCCAGTCCGGCCTTGGCGGCGTAGTTGAAATAGGCGTCGGCATCGCCCTGCGAAACGTAGATCTCGCGGATCGATTGCATCGCGCCCCTGGCTTCCGAGGAGTGGGGCGACGCCCCGACCACCCGATCGTAATACTTGAGCGACTTTTGCTTGTCGCCCAGATTCAGGTAGGCCAGCCCGAGGTCGGACAGCGCCTGCGTGCAGCGCGGCGACGACGGATAGGCGGCCACGAACTTTTCGAGCTGCGCGGCGCCCTCGGCATACTTCTCCTGCGCGATGTAGCTGCGTCCCAGCTCGTAGGAGGCTTCGTCGGCATAGTCGCCGCCCGAAGCGGCGATCTGCCGCAGGGCCTGCTGCTTCTGGTCCGTGCGGCCCAGGATGCCGAGCGTCACGGCCCGTTTGTAGCGGGCGTACTGCTGTTCGGGCGTCGCCAGGGCGATGGCTTTGTCATACTCCCCCACGGCCTCCTCGAAACGGCGGTCGGAATAGGCCGCGTCGCCCAACCGGTTGTAGGCGTCGGCGCGGTAACGGTCGCGCGGCGACCAGGCGGCGAGGAACTTTCGGAACGAAGCCTGCGCCTGCCCCAGGTCGTTGCGGTCGAAGGCGCAGTAACCGAGATTGTACCACGCCAGCGCATACTCCCGCTCGGTGCGGGGCGCACGCTTCAGGTAGGCGTTGTATTTGGCCGCCGCCACCGGGTAGTCGCCCTGTGCGAAGGCGATTTCACCCTGCCAGAAGGCATTCAGCGCGGTGTACTTGGGGCTGACGTTCACCGCGGCGGATTCCGTGAGGTAACGCTGCGCCGCACGCATGTCGCCCGCCTTGTAGGCCTCCAGAGCGCGGAAATAGGTGATCTTCTGCAACGCCGCACGGATGTCGGCGTCGCCCGAGGGCATCTGTTTGATGGCCCTGTACGCGGCATCGTAGTCGCGGGAGTTGTAGTAAGCGGCGATCAGCAGCGCACGGGCCTCCTCCGCACGCGGCGACGAAGGATAGCGTTCGACATAGCGCGTCAGCACGTTGATCGCGCCGTTGAAGGCGCCGCCGCCCAGTTCGTACTGCAATTTGGCGTAGTTGAACAGCGCGTCCTCGGCCACCGTCGCGTCGAGCGACTCGTCGGAAGCCATCGCGAAAGCCTGCATCGCCGACTCCTTGTCCCCGGCGCGCAGGTAACAGTCGGCCAGGTGGTAGGAGGCGTTCTGCGTCAGCGCGTCTTCGGCGCCGCACGCCTTGCGCAGCCACTCCGCGGCCTCCGCATAGCGGGCCGTGCGGTAGAGCGAGAAGCCCTCCAGGTAGCTGGCGTCGCGGTCCATCTCCCCGCCGGCCTTCCGGAAAGCCGCGAGGTGCTCCAGCGTCCTGTTGAAATCCTCCAGCCGGAACCACGATTCGGCGACCACGCGCTCCAGCTCGGCGCGCCGCTCGGGAACGGCCCGGCGGGCCAGCGTCTCGCCGTTTTCGACCACATAGCGGTAGTTGCCCTCGCGGAACTCGATCTGCATGAGGTAATAGGGAACCACGTCGCGGTAGGCGTCGCTGCGCAGAAGCGCCGTGAAGGCCTGCTTCGCACGGCCGTAACGCCCTTCGGCGTAGTCGATATAGGCCTTGTAGTAACGGGCGTGATCGGCGTATTCGCTGCGGCTGCCGATGCGGTCGAAATAGTCGTACGCCTTCCGGTAGTCGCCCCCGGCGAACGCGACGTAGCCCATGCGGATGTCGTACTGCTCGCGGCGCGGCGCGCTCAACGCCTTGTAATCGGTCTGCGCGAAAGCCTCGCGGGCCTTTTCCATGTTCCCCGCGGCGCAGTAGAACGAACCGAGTGCGAAACGCACGTCGTTGGCGTAGACCGATTCGGGATAACGCTCCGCGAATTCGCGCAAGGCCCCTTCGGCATCGGGGCTGCCCAGCTCCACGGCGCAGGCGGCCAGGTAAAAATCCGCCTCCTGGGCCAGCAGGCGGTCCGAAGGCGTCAGCACCGCCCTGACGCGCAGGAATTCCTGCCGGGCGTCGCTCCAGCGGCCGTAATCGAACAGGTCGCGGGCGCGCCCCGCGAGGGTCTCTATTTCAGGCCCGGCAGCCTGCGCGCCGAAGGCGCACGCCGCAAGGGCAAGGGTCAGCAATGAAATCCGGAATTTTCGCATATGCATTGTTTCACTAAATACGGGCAAATATACGAATTTTTGCCCATCCGCACACTACCAAAGGAACGGAATTTGCCCCCGGGTTATTGTTGAACACAAAAACCGAAATCCATGATTGAAAAAGTAACTTTACAGATGTCCGGAAACGGGAAATTCCGGACCGAAAACGGCACCGGATGCGACGCAATGAATCCCAAGACCCTGATGCTCTACGCCGCGGCGCAATGCTCCGCCCAGACGGCGCTGATGATCATGCAGAAAGAGCGCATCACGCCCAGACGCTTCGAAATCAGCTATTCGGGCGATTTATCCGCCGAGACGGTTCAATCCGAAAGCGTATACCGCTCGTTCCATGTGGTTTACAACGTCGAATGCAGCTCCGAAGACGACCAGGCGAAGGTCGGCCGCGCACTGGAACTGACACACGAAAAGTACTGCGGCATGGTGCAGATGCTGCGCAGGATCGCACCCGTGTCGCGCGAGATCGCCGTGGTCAGCACCCAGCCGGCGAAGGCGTAGAACGCCCGGCGGCAGGAAAAAACGGCGGAGAGATTCTCCGCCGTTTTTCTATTGCGCCGTGATGCGCTGGTAGTCCGACACCGCCACGGCATAGTTGTAGTGCGCCCGGATGGCGTTCGAATAGAGCTGAATCCAGCTCAACTGGGCTTGCAGGACGTCGAGGATCGTCGCCAGGCCTTCGCCGTAGGAATAGGTGCTGATGGAGAGGTTCTCGCCCGCGATGCGGAGACTCTCTTCCGAGGCGTCGACCTGCGCGCGGCTCTGCACGAGGGCCGTCCAGCCGTTCATCTCCTCGCGCACGATGTCGTCGTGCACGAGCGCGGCGTTCCAGTCCTGCTGCAACTGCACGGCGCGCGCGGCCCCCACGGCCCGGCGGCGTTCGCCCCAGTGGAAGATCGGCACGGAGAGTTTCACGAAAGCCGATCCATCGACGTAGGTCGCACCCGTGCTGTTGGGGTAATAGGGCTGCCACATGCCGCCGACACCCACGCTCAACTGCGGATTGAACGGCGCGCGGACGGCCCGGATTCCCGCCTCGGCCTGCTCCGAGCGCAGCCGTGCGGCGGCATAGTCGGGACGCCGCTCCAGCGCCTCGGCCGCCACGACCCGTCCGGGCATCGGCAGCGAGTCGCGGATGCCCTGCGCGAGCTGTACGCCGAGCGCGGCGTCGGTTCCGCGGAGGATGTTGAAGTTGTGGAGCGCGACCTCGTAACTCTGCTCGGCGCTCACGAGCGAGTATTCGGCCTCGCTCAACCGTGCGTCGATCATCAGCACGTCGCCCTTGGCGATATAACCCTCCGAAAAGCGGCGGTCGACGACCTCCTTGAGCGAACGGATGATCGCGACATACTGCCGCATCGAGGCGGCATAGAGTTCCACGGCCGAGAGGTTCCAGTAGGCGTAGTCGGCGGCATAGCGCACGTCGAGGCGCGAAAACTCCTCGTCGCACAGCGCGATGCCGTAGCCCAGTTCGGCCTGCCGGGCCGCAGCCCGCACCGCACCGCCGCCGTAGACGGTCTGCACCAGCTGCGGCAGGAGGCTGAACGTCCAGCGTTCCACGCCGTCGAAATGGCGCACGGTCGCCGTGAAACTGCCGTCCATCGCGAGCCGCGGCAAGTAGCCCGTGCGGGCCTGCCCCGCCGTCTCGGCCGCCGCATCGCTCTTCGAGGCGGCGATCTTCAGCTGCCAGCTGTAATCGGCAACGGCAGCGCGGTAGTCGGCGAGCGAAGTCTGCCCCAGCGCCGGGACGCAGAGCCAAAGGGCGATTATCGAAACTGTTATCTTCATGGCTTGCGGATATTGTAGAACAGCGCGTAGACCACCGGCAGGACGCAGACCGTCAGCAGCGTGGCGACCAGCAGTCCGCCCATGATCGTGGCGGCCATCGCGCCGAACATCGAGTCGAACAACAGCGGCAGCATGCCCAGAATGGTCGTTCCCGAGGCCATCGCCACCGGGACGATACGGCTGCGCGTCGCAGAGGTCAGGGCCTCGTAGGGGTCTTTGCCCGCGGCCCGCAGCACGCCGATCTGCTCGACCAGCACCACGGCGTTCTTGATGTTCATGCCGACGAGCCCCAGCAACCCCAGCAGGGAGAAAAAGTTGAACACCTTGCCCGTGACGGCCAGTCCCAGCACCACGCCGATGAAGATCAGGGGGATCATCAGCAGAATGACGACCGGCTCGCGGTAGTTGCGAAACAACAGCAGCAGGACGATGAGGATGAGCACCAGCGTCAGCGGCATGTATTCGGCCAGCGCCTCGTTGGACTCCTGCTGGCTCTCCTGCTCGCCGAAGACCTTCATCGAGTAGCCCTCGGGAAGCACCACGGCGCGGTCCACCGAATCGCGCAGCGCGGCGAACAACTGCATGGTGTTGACCCCGCGGCCCGGGTCGCATTGGGCCTTCATCACCCGCTGGCGGTTGAAACGCTTGATGACGCCCGGCCGGAAATCGAAACGGAATCCGTCGGTCGCCTGCTCGATCGAAAAGACCTTGCCCGAAGGATTGAAGATCGGCAGGGCCTGCAAATTGGTCAGGTTATACGAACCGATGTTCTCGTCTTTCAGAAGGATCGGCATGAACTGGTCGCCCTCGCGGTATTCGCCCAGCGTGTAGCCCTGCGTGGCGATGGTGATGCCGCGGGCCATCTGGCTGCGGGTGATGCCGATGCGCTGGCCCTTCATCTGCGAGTAGACCGGCTGCCACATCGGCACGCGGTTGCCCCAGCCGTTGCGGATGTTTACGGCTCCGGGGGTGCGCCACATCACCTCTTCGGCCCGGGCCGCGAGACGGCGCAGCGTGTCGACGTCGTCGCCGATGAAGCCGAATTCGATGGCCGCGTCGGGCACGGGCGAGAGCTTGAAGAGCGACGAGCGCAGCCACACGTCGGGAAAATTCGCGGTGACATAGGCGTTGAAACGCTCCTCGACAGCCTCGGTCTGCCGCTTGTCGTGCAGTTCGACGAGGATGTTGCCGAAATTGGGACGCATCGAGACGCTGCTGCTGGCCAAGTAATAGCGCGGCGGCGTCGACCCGAGCGTCATCGAGACGGTCTTCACCTCGGGCTGCGCGCGCAGCCACTCCTCCATGGCGAGCAGATTACGCTCCGTATCGCGGATATTATACCCGTCGGGCAGCAGCACGTCGGCCCGGAAATAAGGTTTGTCGAGCGACGGAAAGAAGTTCTGGGGCATCAGCCCCATGACGACCAGCGACAGGACGAACAGCCCCGCGACCGTCGCCGTGACGGCCCACCGCCACCGCAGCAGGGCGGCCAGCAGGCGGTCGAAGGCGCGGTAGAAGCGCGTGTCGTAGGGATCGCCGGCGACAGGTTTCACCTTGAGCATGAAATTGCCGAACAGCGGCGTCTGCGTCAGGGCCAGCACCCAGCTCAACAGCAGCGAGAGGGCCAGCACGACGAACAGCGGCTTGACGATCTCGGCCACCGACGAGGGGGCGAGGTACAGCGGCAGAAACGAGAATATGGCGATCAGCGTGGCCCCCAGCAGGCTCCACCGCGGGGCGTTGGCTCCCTCGACGACGGCCGTGCGGCGTGCCGCGCCCCGCAGCATGGCCTGTTGTGCATTGTCGGTGACGACGATGGCGTTGTCGACGAGCATGCCCATCGCGATGATGAAACCGGCCAGCGAGGTGCGGTTCAGCCCCTCGCCCAGAAACTGCATCAGGAGCAGCGTGCCGCCGATCGAGAAGAGCAGCGAACTGCCGATCAGCACCCCGGCGCGGAAGCCCATGACGAGCATGATGATCAGAATGACGATCGCAACCGACTCGGCGAGGTTGAGAATGAACGTGGAATTGGCCTCCCGGGCGATGCGGTTCTCGGGATAGAGCACCGTCAGCTCCATGCCCAGCGGCATCTGCCGCGTGAGCGAAGCCAGCAGGGATTCGATCTCCGCACCGGTCTTCACCACGTCGACGCCCTCCTCGGTCGAGACGCCGATGCCCACGGCGCGGCGGCCGTCGACGCGCATCATCGTCTGCGGCGGCTCGGCGTAGCCCCGCTCGACGCGGGCGATGTCGCCCAGGCGGTACTGTTTGCCCGAAGAGGAGATCAGCAGCTGGTCCGAAAGGTCGTCGAGCGTCTTGTAGGTTCCGTCCTCGAGAATCTGTATCTGGAGTTTTCCGGCCTGCTTCTCGCCGCTGTCGACGATGGAATTCTGCTGGCCGATGGTCGCGACGATGGTTTCGGGACGGATGGCGAAATTGGCCAGCGTCGCCATGCTGACATAGACGTTCACCACGGGCGTCTGTTCGCCGTAAAGGGCCACCTTCTGCACGCCGTCGACCGTCACGAGCGCCGTTTTGAGCCGCTGCGCCCAGTCGCGCAGTTCGGACCAGGTGAAGCCTCCGTCGACCGAAAGCCCGTAGTAGATGCCGTACACGTCGCCGAAATCGTCGGCGACGGTCACCGCCGAAGCCCCCGCGGGCAGGCGCGGCTGGACGTTGAGCACCTTGCGGCGCAGTTCGTCCCACAGTTGCGGAATTTCGGCGGCGGGTGTGGCCGGGTCCAGTTCGACCTGTATCTTCGAAAGCCCGTAATAGGATTCCGAAGTGATTTTATGCACGCGGCGCATCGACTGCACCTCGCGTTCGATGGGTTCAGTGACAAGCTCCTCGACCTGCTGCGGCGTGGCCCCCGGATAGGAGCAGACGAGCGACGCCGACTTGATGACGAAGACCGCATCCTCCTTCTTGCCCAGCGTGGCGAACCCCAGGGCGCCTCCCGCCAGCAACACGGCGAGGAAGAACCAGATCACCTTGGCGCTGCGCAATGAATATTCGGGCAGGTTCATGGCGGCGTCAGTTTAAGATGCGGACCCGTTCGCCCTCGCGCAGCTGGTAAACGCCCGCCGTGACGACCCGTTCGCCGGGCGCAACGCCGCTGTCGATAACCACCCGGTCGCGGCCGAACAGCTCCCCGAGCGTCACCTCGCGGCGCATGACGCGGTCGCCCGAGCCGACGATCCAGACGTAGGTCCCGCCCCCGGCCGGGGCGTAGACGGCCGAAACGGGCAGCGACACGGCATCGGGAACGGGATCGGCGCTCAACATGGTGATCGTGCACGACATGCCGGGCGAGATGCGGTAACGGGCCGGATCGGGGTTTTCGAGAGTCAGCGACACGGGGAATCCCGAGGCGTCGGACGAGGTTTCGACATACTCTTTCAGGCGGGCCGGAATGGCCGCGCCCCGGTAGTTGTCGAACGCGACGGTAAAGCGCGTGGAGCTGTCCCGCAACAGCGGCAGCGCGTTTTCGGGCAGCGTGAACTGGACGGTCGAGGTGACGGGATTGACCAGCCGGAGAATCGGCTGTCCGGCCTGCACGCGTTCGAAATTATCGACGTACTTGCGCTCGACGACCCCGGCGAACGGGGCCTTCAGGCGGGTGTCCTTCAGCAGGTCGAGGGTGTTCTCGTAGGTCGAGCGGGCCTGCGCATAGCGCGTCGCGGCCGCTTCGGCCTCCTGCCGCGACACCGCCTCGTGCTCCAGCAGCCGCTGCATGCGCTGCTGCTGCGAGCGGGTCTCCTCGAAGGCCGAGCGGGTCGCCGCGACCTGCAACTCGATGTCCCGGGGGTCGAGTTCGGCGAGCAGCTCCCCCTTCTTCACGCCCGCGCCCTGCGAAACGGGCACGTCGAGGACCTGCCCCGCCACCTTGAAGGCGAGGTTCACAGCGTCGTCGGGAGTAGCCATGCCGGCGAAATCCTTGTCGATAAGTCCCGCGCCGGCAGCCGTCGCCACCTTCACGGGGCGTACCACCGCAGGTGCGGGCGTCTTACGGGAACACGCCCCGGCAAGCAGGGCGATCGCTAAAATGGGGATGATTCGCATACGAAAAAAGTTGACACCGTTTCCGGCGTCAACTTTCATACCAGCGTCCCGCAGGATGCCCCTACGGACGAATATCGCGACAGTTCTTTTTAGAGGTGATGGTTCCGTCGTCCAGCACGACAAGCCCGTTATCGGCGCGGAGCATGGTTTTCATCGTCGAGGTGTCGATGTTGTAGCACCGCACCTCCACCGTGCCGAACTCGTGCCACGTGACGCCGTAAAGCGGATCGGGCGTCAGGCAGACCACGTGCGCACCCTCCTCACGGGCGCGCTCCGCAAGCCGGGCCATGCGCCGTGCGCACGAACGCGGCAGGCGGTCGAAAGCCGTGACGCAGAGCATGTAAACCCGCCCCGGCATCGTCAGCACCTCCTCCGTGGCGTCGCCCTCGGCGTCGCGCAGGGCGAATTCGCTCACAAGAGGTCTCACGGCCGGGACTTCGCTCGTGGTGCGGGTGTCGACCCACTCCCACTTTTCGGCATCCTGCCACTCGGTGTCTTCCAGCGAGAACTCGCGCTCGCGGCCCGTCCGCCTGTTGCGGTAGACCAGCACGGTTTCCGACTCGCCCGGCTCGACGACGGGAGCCTGCATCGCCTCGCGGATATTGACCCCGACCTTATAGGGCAGGAAATCCACGAGCGGCAGGTGAATGTAACAGTAATAGCCGAGGTACATCGCCAGAAAGAAGAACGTGCAGGTAAGCACGATCTCCAGCGGTTTGAAGGCGAAAATCTTGTCGGGCCGGTAACGCCACCACACCACGAAGGCCATCGGCAGCAGCACGACGTTCTTGACGAAAGTCTCCCACGGGGTAAGTTTCAGCGCCTCGCCGAAGCACCCGCAGTCCTCGACGGGGATGAGCGTGGCGCTCAACAGCGTCAGCAGCGTGAAGAAAACCATCGACAGCACGGCGAAGATCGAAATCAGCCGGATACGGACCTTGAACAGCAGCATGCAGCCCATCATCAGCTCCGCGCCGCACAGCCAGATCGAAAAGACCATCGCCCCGGGCTGCAGGTAGTCGAGTCCGTAGATCGAAAGGTACTCGTTGACCTTCAGCGCCGTGCCCCACGGATCTATCACCTTCGTGAAACCCGAAACGATGAACGTGCAGGCGAGGATCAGCCGGCAGACGTTGGCCGCGATTTTGAAAGTCCGGGTCTTTCTCATCGCGCGTCGAGTATCGGGGCCAGCACGGCCCGTATTTTTTCGAAATTATGTTCGGGCGAACCCATCGCCCCCGACGGATCGCTGCAATCGACCACACGCAGCGAATCGTCCTTCGCCGCGGCGGCGAGGTACACCTCGCGCACGCGCCGTTGCAGGTCGAGAGCGTCTTCGTGAATGTCCCGGCTGCCTTGCAGGTAGTCGCGGTCGTCTCCCTCGCGGACCTCCGTGAGCTTTCGTTCGGTGAAGGCGAACGGCACGTCGAGGAACAGCGACAGATCGGGGCGCGGCAGGTCGTTGTAACCGAATTCCAGGTCCAGAATCCACTGCGCGAGGCGGTCGCGCCGCTCGCCGGCAGGTAGTTTCGCACACTGGAAACCCACGTTCGAATAGACGTAACGGTCGAGGACCACGGCTTTGCCTTCGGCGATCCACGCCCGGATCTGCGGGCCGGCCGCCGCCCGGTCGCCCGCGAAGAGCAGGGCCACCAGATAGGGGTCGACTTCGTTCACGCCGCCGAATTCGCCGCGCAGGAAGCGGGCGATCAGTTCGCCGTAGACCGGCGCATCGAAACGCGGAAAATGAACGTATTCGCTCTCCACGCCACGTTCTGCGAGCAACTGGCGCAACATCCGGATCTGGGTCGACTTGCCCGCTCCGTCCAAGCCTTCGAGTACGATGAACATAGGTAGTAGTTTTTAATTTTCAGTTGCGCAGCATCTTCACGGCCCGTTCGACCCCGGCGGCCAGCGCATCGGCCTCCGCAAGCGTATTGTACAGTGCGAACGAGGCCCGGCACATGCCCGTCGTCCCGTAGTGGTCCATCACCGGCTCGGCGCAGTGCTGGCCCGTGCGGACCGCAATGCCCAGCTTGTCGAGAATCATCCCCATATCATAGGGATGCACCCCCTCGACATTGAACGAGAGAATGGCGCACTTGCCGGGCGCCGTGCCGTAAATCCGCAGTCCGCCGATCCCCTCCAGCCGCTCCGTGGCGCGGCGCAGCAGCGTCTCCTCGTGGGCTTCGATCTCCGCAGGGTCGAACCGCTGCATGAACTTCACCGCCTCGCCCAGTCCGATGGCGCCCACGAAATTGGCCGTTCCGGCCTCGAATTTCAGCGGCACGGGGGCATAGGTGGTCTTCGCGAACGTCACCGTGTCGACCATGTCGCCGCCGCCCATGAACGGCGGCATCCGTTCCAGCAGTTCGCGCTTGCCGTACAGCACGCCGATTCCCGTCGGCCCGTAGAGTTTGTGGCCCGAGAAGGCGTAGAAGTCGCAGTCCATCGCCCGGACATCGACCCCGCCGTGAACCACGCCCTGACAGCCGTCGACAACGACAACGGCTCCGACGGCATGCGCCGCTGCGACCACCGTCCGCAGGTCGGGCCGCGTGCCGAGCGTGTTGGACGCCTGCGTGACGGCCACCACGCGCGTACGTTCGTCCACGAGCGACGGCAGGAGGTCCGTGCGCAGCGCTCCCGCCTCGTCGAACGGAAGCACGCGGATTTCGGCCCCCTTGCGTTCGGCCAGCATCTGCCACGGCACGATGTTCGAGTGGTGCTCCATCTCGCTGACGAGGATGTTGTCCCCCGCTCCGACGAAGGCGTCGCCCCAGGCGTAAGCCACCGTGTTGAGCGACGCCGTGGCGCCCGCCGTGAAGACGATCTCCTCCTTCGCGGCCGCCCCGACGAACGACGCGATCCGCTCCCGGGCGGCTTCATACAACACCGTCGCCTCCTCCGAGAGGAAATGCACCCCGCGGTGAATGTTGGCGTTCAGCTCCCGGTGAAGGCGATCGACCGTCTCGATCACCGTCCGGGGTTTCTGGGCCGTAGCCCCGCTGTCGAGGTAAACCAGCGGCTTGCCGTAGACTTCGCGGTGCAGGATCGGGAACTCCTCCCGTATTTTTTCAACGTCGAACATTTCTCACAGGGTTTCGATTTTCGCCGCGGCCCGTTCCAGGATCGCCCCGCACAGCGGCTCGATGCCGCAGCGGGTCACCACGTCGCCGACGAATCCCTCGATCTGCAACCGCCGGGCCTGGGCTTCGCTCAAACCGCGCTGGCGCATGTAAAGTATCGCCTCGGCATCCATCTGCCCCACCGTCGCGCCGTGCGAGCATTTCACGTCGTCGGCGTAGATTTCCAGCTGCGGCTGGGTCGTGATGCGGGCCGTCCGGCTCAACAGGATATTGCGGCTCTGCTGCCGGGCGTCGGTGCGCTGGGCGTCGGGGGCCACGTAGACCATTCCGCAGAACTCCCCGACAGCCTGCCCGCCGGCAACACCTTTGATGTAGGAATTGCTGCGACAATCGGCGACATTGTGTCCCGTGCGAAGTTTCACCACGCAGTGCTCATTGCCCGCGGCGAGGAATACCCCGCCCAGTTCGTTTTCGGCATCCGCGCCGTCGAGGTCGATGCGGTACGAGGCGTTGGCGCTCGACAACTGCACCGTCGTCAGGCGGCAACGGCTGCGGGCAGCCTGCTTCACCGAGACCTCGGCAAACGCCTCGGCCGTGAACAGTTCGGTCAGCTCCAGCTGCGCCCCTTCGGCCAGCGTCAGCGTCAGCGACGACACGTCGGGTGCGGTATGCAGCACGACGATCCGCGCCGAAGCGCCCGCCGCGGCCTCCACGCGCAGATGCCGGGGATCGACCGCCGCAAAGGGTTCGGCCTCGACCCCGGCGATGCGGAGAACCTCGCCGTCCGTCGCGCGGAACCCGCGGATGATGTCGGGAATCGTCTCCATCACTTGTCGTATTCGTTGATCAGCCAGTCGTACCCCTCTTTTTCGAGCTTGAGGGCCAGCGACTTGTCGCCCGAATGGATGATGCGGCCCTTGTAGAGCACATGCACCACATCGGGCACGATGTAATCCAGCAGACGCTGGTAGTGGGTGATGACCACCGTGGCGTTGTCCGCCCGGTGGAGTTTGGTGACGCCCGTGGCGACGATGCGCAGGGCGTCGATGTCGAGCCCCGAGTCGGTCTCGTCCAGGATCGCCAGCTTCGGATCGAGCATCGCCATCTGGAAAATCTCGTTCTTCTTCTTCTCGCCGCCCGAGAAGCCTTCGTTCACGGCCCGCGAGGTGAGTTTCGACGAGAGTTCCACCACGGCGCTCTTCTCGCGCATGAGTTTCAGGAATTCGGCGGCCGAAAGCGGCTCCTCGCCGCGGAACTTGCGCTGCTCGTTGACGGCCAGCTTCATAAAATTAGCCATCGTGACGCCCGGGATCTCCACCGGATACTGGAAGCCCAGGAACAGCCCCAGCCGCGCCCGGTCCTCGATGGGCATCGACAGCAGGTCGCGGCCCAGAAACTCGGCCGACCCTTCGGTGACGGTGAATTTCTCATTGCCCGCCAGCACCGACGCCAGCGTCGACTTGCCCGAGCCGTTAGGCCCCATGATGGCATGCACCTCACCGGCCCTGACTTCGAGGTCGATGCCCCGGAGAATCTCCTTGCCGTCGACCGAGGCGTGCAGATTTTTTACCTTTAACATATCATCAACTTACTATTATTCTCGTTTCCTTTTTTCGCTCTCGCAGGTCGTTTCCACGGCGTTCCGCCGTGTTTGCAAGCCTGACCCCACCCTAAACCCCTCCCTCGGGAGGGGCTTATCGCATGCGACCGGATTGCAGACGCAAACAGCAAACTACCCTACGCTGCCTTCCAACTGGAGAGCCAGCAGTTTCTGGGCTTCTACCGCAAACTCCATCGGCAGTTTGGCCAGCACCTCGCGGGCATAGCCGTTGACGATCAGCCCCACGGCGTCTTCCGTCGAGAGTCCGCGCTGGTTGCAGTAGAACAGCTGGTCGTCGGAGATTTTCGAGGTCGTGGCCTCGTGCTCCACCACACCCGTCGGGTTGCGCACGTCGATCACCGGGAAGGTGTGCGCCCCGCACTTGTCGCCGATCAGCAGCGAATCGCACTGCGAGTAGTTGCGGGCGTTCTCCGCCCCCTTCGCCACACGGACCATGCCGCGGTAGGAGTTCTCGCTCCGGCCCGCCGAAATGCCCTTCGAGACGATGCGGCTGCGGGTGTTGCGGCCGATGTGGATCATCTTCGTACCCG
>ERZ773225.1045-NODE-1045-length-36169-cov-3.938750_pt1 | contig 36169 bp, 44 predicted proteins | sample MGYA00580993_ERZ773225 | MGnify/ENA primary metagenome ERZ773225 (study PRJEB29015, sample SAMEA2737748) | human gut metagenome | biome: human gut; feature: human-associated habitat; material: faeces | place: China | collected 2012 ...
GCTCGTTTTCGCGGCGGCGCTGCTCCTCAGGGCATGGGGGCCGGCCCTTTCCGAAGCCATGCTCAGGCTCTCGGCCGCCCTGCTCCGCCCCCTGGCGCTGTTTGCTCCGGGCTATGCGGAAGCCGCGGCCAGGATTTCCGCGCTCGACCCCGGAACCGTGAGCCCCCGCTCGCTTTCGCCGTGCTCTCGAAGTCTGCGCGCTGGTACGTCTGGATTCTCGGCCTGCCGCTCGGTCTTCTGCTTTTCCGGCTTGGTTCCGGAATCTCTCCCGCGGAACATTTCCGCCGCACACTCGGCATGCGCGGCCTTCTGCGTGAGGATATGCCCTTCAACCCCTGCGTGGCCCCTGCCGTAAACTGGCCGGGCGGTATCCTGAACGAGCCGCTGGACAGCGGCCCCTGGCGCGCGGGCAGACAGCCTCTCCAGCTCTGCGCCGGGGAGGGGCTGCTCAGGGACGGAGAGGGAAAACGCATTCCCGCGGACGAGCTTCTCGACTCCACCGGGCTCGCCAGCCCTTCCTCCCCCTGGCTCGATCCCTCAGCCACGGTCATTTTTGACAGGAAGCGGGCTGCCGCCTACTACGCTGCGGCGTTCAGGGAGCCGTGGCGGGGCTGGGAAAATCTCCCGCCCTATCTGAAGAAGCTCGCCTGCGCCTTCGTTCTGCACGCGCTTGACAGAAAGAAGGAAGCGCAGCGCCTCCTCGACGAAATGAGCCTTTCCTTTCGCGCGCCCGTGAAGGAGAGAAAAGCTTCCCTTTCCCTCAGGCCCCCTTTCTTCCGCCCCGCGCGCCGGGCCAGGGGCTACGTCCTCGACACACATCTTCCCGGCGGGCTCGCCGGACGCATGGGCACGCTCCTGCAGGATCCCCGCGCTGCGGCATTCCTGCGGCCGCACAGCTTCTGGCGGGACACGGCCCTGCTGGCCCTCTACGAGGCAGCCCGCACCAAAGGCGTCCTTCCCACTGCCGAGTTCATCTGGCTGCGGCCCGTCAACAGACAGCTCTGGTACCTCCTGAACAACCTCGGCCGCCGCACGGCCTGGCCCGAGACGGCCGGCCTGTGGGCCCATTACATGACGGAGACAGCCATATCCCGTGTGGATCCGGCATCCCGCGGCATTGAAGAGCCGCAGGTGGAGGAGGCGGTCAGGGCCCTTGAGAGAGCCATGTACGAGGAAGGCTGGATCGCAGCCGATCAGTTATCCTCCCCGGATTCAGAGTCACCGGACAGCAGCTTCCGGTAGAAGGAGTTTGTATGCCCTTCCGCGCCCACAAAGGTTATTACGGCGTTGACCGTGTCCAGGAACACAGCAGGGAGGAGGTGATCCGGGATATACGCCCCGTCTCCTCCCGTTTCTTCGGCGCGCTTCTCGGGCAGGGCGGATACGCGGCGGCCTTCTGCGCGGCCCTGGGGCTCATGGCCTTCGAGCCCGCCACAGCCTTTCCCGTCCTTTCGCTCCTCGCCCTGCTCTGCCTCTGCCGCAGGGTGGCCGTGTCCCGCGATATCCTGCCCATGCGCGTCCCGCAGTCCTGGAAGGGAAAGGACTACGGAGACATGACGCCGCAGGGTTCCTTCCGCCGGGCCCGGGGCATGTTCTATATCGGCAACGATCTCGAGGCCAACCGCGAGCTCTGGATTTCACGCGACGACATCCTCACGCACATGCTCATTCTGGGAACAACGGGATCGGGCAAGACGGAGACGCTCGTGTCCCTGGCCTTCAATTACCTGGCCGTGGGCGGCGGGCTGCTCTACGTCGACCCCAAGGCCGCGCCGAAGCTCGCCGTCCAGCTCTACACCATGTGCCGCATAATGGGCCGAGACGATGATTTTCTCCTCCTCTCCTATATGGTCAGCCGCGCGGGCGGGCCGTCCGGGAAAAGCGGCCTGACGCGCACGCCGCAGCACGAGTCCAACACCCAGAATCCCTTCGCCGTGGGCGGCGCCAACCAGCTCACCCAGCTGCTCTTCTCGCTCATGCCCGGCGACGACGACAGCAGCGGCAACGCCATTTTCTCCTCCAACGCCCAGACCCTCATTTCGGGTCTCATGTTCGTGCTCGTGGAAATGCGCGACCGCGGAGAGATTCCCCTGTCCATCGACGTCATCCGCAGATATCTCATGGATACGGAAGCCATCACGAAGCTCGCTCTCCGGACGGATCTTCCGGAAAAGGCCGTGCTCGCCCTGCAGGCCGGCCTGGCGACAGTCGGCTGGGACAAAAACCTGCCCCTTGACAGACAGCCGCGGGCCTTCGGCGATCAGTACGGCTACGCCAGAGCCTACTTTGGCCGTGCCCTGTCCCTCCTCGTAGACAACTACGGGCGCATCTTCATGACCACACACGGCGAGGTGGACGCTGTCGATGTCATCACGGGACGCCGCATCTACGTCACACTCATTCCTTCCATGGACAAGGATCCGAAGGAGCTCAGATCCCTTGGGCAGATCTGCCTCTCCTCCGTGCGCAACGCCTGCGCCGTGGGTCTCGGCAGCCATGTGCAGGGCCGGCTCTCCGACGTGCTGGGCTCTCTTCCTACGGACGCCCGCACGCCGTTCGGAGTCATCGTGGACGAGTACGCGGCCATCGAGACGCCGGGTTTTGAGATCCTGCTTACCCAGGGCCGCGGCCTCGGCATCGCGGTCATGGTGGCCTCGCAGGATTTCGCGGGCATCAAGCGCGCCTCCGAGGCGGCGGCCGAGCAGATCGTCTCAAACTGCAAGGTCAAAATCTTCATGTGCCAGGAGGACCCGAACCAGACCTTCCAGCTTATCCGGTCCATTGCCGGCAGAGGGCTCGTCATGCAGTCCGGCGGGTTCTCCAGGGGCAGCGGGGGAAGCTACGCGGACAGGCCGGACGCTTCCCTGCAGGAGCTCGACCGGGTTTCCTTCCGTGATCTGCAGAAGCAGGTGGAAGGCCAGATCACGGCCTTCTTCAAGGGAGAGATGGTGCGCGGCAGAACCTTTTACGCGAATCCGCCCCTGGACATGAACCGCCAGATCCGCCTCGTGAGCCACCTCAAGGTGCACGAACCCTCCCCCGATGTCCTGCGCGCGCGTCTGGGAAGCATCGCCAGCCTGGAACGGGCGCTGGCCTGCCTGTATTCCGGGGAAAACACGCCGCCGGCAGGAGTCGGGGATGATGCCTGCCTCGGCGCGCTCACGGAAATTCTTGACGGAGCCGGCCCAGCAGCCGGGGGAAAGGCCGCGTCTCTCGGCATAGCCGCCTTCCTCGCGGCCGCATCGCTTATGGAAGACGGGGAGGAAAACCAGCCGGAACAGCCCTGAGGAACCCGCCGCCCCGGCGTCCGTTAAAAAAAGAGGCCACCGCGGCAAAGCCGGGTTCTCCCGGTTTCCTCCGTCAGGAGATATGCCGGCCTAATGGCGTATGCCGCCGCGGCGCCTGCTTTTCAGATTCCGTCCCACGCGCCTGTCGGAATACCCCTTCTTCCCCGGCCGGTTTTTCGCCGGTTTCACTGCGGCGCCGGCGGACACAGTGGTATCAGCGGTACCGGCCGCGGCGGCCCTGACCGGGGGATTGATCACGCGGTCATACTGCCTGCGCTTGCGGAAAATGACCAGCTTGCTCAGGGCGTAGTTGGTGACCACCACCACGAATCCCGCGACAATCTTGACGATGGCGTCATTGAAATGCAGCCAGTCCACAAATACCTTGAGGCCGCCCGTTTCCAGCACACCCGAGAACACCCGCGCCGCCGTGAACTGCCAGGCCTCGCGGAACACAACCTTCGAGCTCCAGTCAAGAGAGCGGAAGACAAACACCTTGTTGACCACGAAAGCAAAGATGACGGCTACGACCCAGGCGATAACATTGCTGATGAGATAATTGATATGGAGCCAGAGCGTGCACACGAAATACGCGGCGTAGTTGACCACCGTTGTCATGACGCCCCAGAAAAGATACGAAATGATATCCCGGTAGCGATGATACTGACTGAGGCAGAAACGGTATAATTTCAAAAACATGGAGCGTTTTCTCCCGGTGGCTTGACATTCGGCGTGACGCCTTGCGCGGGCTTTTCTTTACCTGTTCCTCCCCGCGGGCGCAAGGGCGAAGAATAAAAAAACGCTCATAACGCAGATATAGATATTTTTCAGAAAAAAGCGGCGCCTCCGGTCTCTGCCGGATGCCCGTTCTCTGTCTTTTTACTGAAAAAAGGGATTCATGGTACGTTTTGTCAGATGCTGACTGCAGGGCGGAAAGCAGAAAAGCCTCCGGCAGGTTCCGCGGAGTCAGCCATCCTTTTCTTTCCCGTCCGGCCGGATTTCCTCGATGACGAGCCTGCCGTGATCGAGGAGGCGCAGCGGCCCTGATACGCGGAGAGCTCGGCCGTCCTCTCCCTCAAGCAGGAAAAGGAGACGGAGGGCCCCCGCCCGCGCGGCGGCCTCCTCTGCCACGGCAGCGGTATCCTCCCCCCGGACATCGAAGCGCACGGAACCGGAAAAGTCTATCCTCGCCCTAAGCTCCATCCTATTTCTCCCTGGTCTGGCCGAGGTATCCGGCCACGCGGCTGTTCTGGGCTTCGGTCATGATGCCGAGCATGGCGGAAAGCACGGCGTTTCTATGGAGATCCGCCCTGTATCGCTGGACATTCAGGCTGAACGCTTCCGCCTCGATGTGATAGATATTCCGCAGGACGTCCGCGGCGATCATGCGGTTCACGTCATCGGCCATGCGCAGCGAGCTGAAATACCCCGCTCTGGCCTCAAGGTACTGCATGCTGCTGTAATTGCCCGTTTCTCTGTCCGGGCTGGTCCGGGACGCGCTTTCGATGCCGCTCCTTTCTTCAAGGTCAGGCACGGCGTTCCGGTATCCGGCCGGCGCGTAGGCAGCGGCCACATCTGCCAGGGCCGCCTGGGCCGCGCTCACGGAGGCGCTCTTGAGTTTGATTTCCGCATCAGCCCGGCGCCCGGCCACGGTTCCCCGCTGCCGCTCCGGCACTGACGGCGCGGGATGGGGATTGGAGAGCGCGGCCATCATAAGTACGGTACGATCGAGGTCAGCGCCGGAGATCAGGCGGGATGAGGGCGTGAGCCAGTCGGATTTGAAGACGGGCTCCGCTGCCATGCCTTTCCCAGTCACAAGGGACGCCACCCTGAGGGCGTCCGCCTCGGCCCATGAGGAAACGGACGCGTCCCTGCCTCCCGAGACGGCGAGGGACTCCGCAAGAAGATTCTCCATGGCAGCGCCGAAACGGGCGGAGTGCGTTCTGTCGAGCGAGGCCGCGGCATCGGCGCAGCCGCCATCCGTGCGTGCCGGATCCTGATCTCTCGCCGCGATGGCACCAACCACGGTGGCTGACAGATCCCGGAGCGCCAGTCCCATATCCTTCAGAAGAGCGCGCAGCATGACGTCCTGGGCCGTACCGCTGCCGTGCATCTTTGCCGTAATGGCCGCGGCCGCTTCCGCGATGACCCGGGAAAGCTGCTGCGCCGAGGCCCCTGCCTGCTGCATCATGAGCAGCTGGTTGGTGGCCGAAGCCAGGTTGTCGCCCCAGCAGTCACCTCCGACGCGGCCGGACACACCATTTCCTGGCGAAAACTTCGCGATATTTGAGAGAAGCTCATCCATGACGGCTCCGGCCTGCTGGACAGGACCGTCGAGACCGTCCAGGGAAAGGCCACGCCCGTTGCCGGGATACGGCAGGGAGGATACGCCCGGCTCATAAAGGTTGCCGGCGCTTCCCGCCACCACAGCCGCGGCGTCCTGACTGAGGCAGAAAAATACGGAACAGAGAAAAACAAGCCGGAACGCGGTGCCGGCAGCGCTTTGTGTCAGAGGCATCAGCCATCCTTCAGGGGCTCCGGAAGCGGCCCGCAGCCGGTGCGGGACAGAACGCGGAAGGAGCCTTTGGCAGAAATACTACAAACTTTTATGATGTCAAATAATTTTTATAAATTCCCGGCCGGTGCGTTGTGATCTTCTGCGGTATTAATATAAAATTATTGACGATAATAAAAATTTTCTTTAAACAGCGGCAGACGGGACGATACACGTTCCGCAGACCTTTAGACGGGCGCCGCTCCGGCGTTCCGGAAGGAGACCGTATGTCGGCCACATTCAGCGTACTGAAAACGGAACAGCAGTTTACGGAAGAGAACGATTCCGGCAGGGGGGCTTCCGTCATTTTCGGGAATTTCCCCGGTGACGCCAGGGCTCCCCGGACTGATATCCCTGAGAAGATATCCCGTGCGGAAAGCCAGGGACAGGAGGAAGACAGCTCCGGCGCTCCCGCGAAGCCGGACAGGCTCCGCGATCAGACCGAACGCTTCCTCGAGCAGGCAGCCCCCTATCTCACGCGTCATCAGGAGCAGATCATCGCCGCGGCGGCCAGAGGCCTCGACGCGAAGGGCGTGGCGGAATGCCGCTACTACCTTGGGCGAGCAAGCCTCATCGCTGACAGCGCCCCGGAACCGGCAGGTCCGGGCTCTCCCGTTCTCGACCTCGTGCAGGGCTACGTGGAGACAAGCCGCCTCGAGCCCCTGCAGATGGAGATTGTCTTTTCAGTAAATTCAACAAGTTATAACAATTTCTGCACCAAACTTATGGTGCGGGCCGGAAAAAGCCGCCGCATGGAGCCCCGAAAGATAATCCCTTTCGGGGCTTTTATTCTGTCTACTCGTCCGCATCGAGAAGAGCCTGCACGGCTGCTCTCCATCGGACGGGGACTTCTTCAATAGTCATGCGTCCGGTCTTGATCATGCGATAATAAATCTTAGCCATTTTTAGCCTCCAAAAGAGCGATTCTCTGTTCCAGTTCAGCCGCGTAGGCGGCAAGGTCAAGGGCGGCCGCGTCCGATTCTTCTTTGTCGGAGGCGGAAGTCATGCCCAGCTCTGCCACGGCCGCCTCAAGGTCGGGCACTCTGGCTGCCTCGGCCTCTGCCTGCTCGCGTTGTTCTTTTTCTGCGGCTATCTCATCTGCTGTCTGCTCCGGGCGCGTCAGCGATGCGCCGTCAGGAAGCGGCCCCAGCTCCTTCATTTCCAAGGGCGCGCTGTTGAACGTAGCTCCTTTCGGCCAGTACTGAACACCCCTGTGGTCTTCGACTTCAGCCCACCCCGACCCGTTCCAGGCAGCAGTGTACCCGGTGCGTTTGGCCGGAGGTGCCGTGAATGTGGCGTTAGCCGGGAGAAGGTACACCTCACGCCCTTCCATCCGTGACCTTACAGGGTCTGGGAAACATGGTACCGATTCGAGGAACTCATGTGTAGTTATTGAATACATGTATGCTTGCATATTAGCCTCCTATTCGTATCGAATGCAGGGAAGAAGGCAGAGAGCGGGCGGTTGAACTGTAGTAGATGCACCGTAAATATTGTTTGATCTGGAAGCATCAATCAAGATGTCTCGTTTTCCTGTACCGCTAATCGTTTGCATCTTGACACTATGAGCGTAGTTTGACCAATAAAGCGCTCCTCTATCTGGATATTGAGTATTATTTACGCCATCAGAGTTTATGAAGGTCGCCTGACCCGTGATATTCGGCAGTCCGGCGTCAATCACGGCTCCCACGTCTTTGCGTTTCGCCGGATCATACCACGGGACTTTGCCTGCCAAATCTGGCAACCTAAAATGAATCGGGTCACTATATATTGGATCTTCAACTGGGGGATCTATACCAACTAAATAAGGCGGAGTAAAAGTCTTCCCAATTGCGGCGAATAGAGCGGCGTAATCAGACGTGCCCACGGCAGCGCCATTGCAGACTAGCCACCCCTCCGGAGGCGTGGGCAGAGCGAACCAGCGGATCTCGCCGATGACCGCTCCACGCCGCAATGTGTTATCTGTGCTGTCGAGGGCATCACACTTGGCCTTTACCGCGGCCATAACCGCCCGTAAGGCGTCGTTCATGTTTTTAGCCGGGCAGTGTTCGGCGATGTTGATACCGTCAACCGTGGTATTTTCGTCGGCAACGGCCGACCATTCAGAAACTCCAGCCATTAGTTACCTCCGGACAAAAACAGTCCAAAGCTCATAAAAATTATGCCGTAACATCTGCGTAGCTGATAACAATAGCGTCCACCTCTTCCTTGGTCTTGCAGGCCTCGATCTGACTGCGTAGGGCCCACTTTCTGGCGTACAGGTTGTTGCCGTATCTGATGAGCTCCAGCTGGATTGCCTTCAGCTGTTCCAGCGTGAGCTCTACTAGTTGATTATCAAAAGTCATGAAACTGACTGTATCTCTTCCGGTAGCGGTCATGGCAGTAATCAGGCCGTCCACATTTTGGTTTGCGGTTGTGTTTGCGTTGACCGTGTAGCCTACGGAAGACTGGATACTGACAGAGGGAGAGACCTTAGCCTCTTCCATGGCGCGGTTGAGCTCTGCCAGCTTGCGGGCCTTCACGCTTTCAATTCTGTTGTATTCGGCTTCCTGTTCGGCTTTTTCCGCCTCCCTTCTCGCCTTTTCCGTCTCCCAGAACTGTACATAGGGGGCAACGGCGCGGTCATAGTCAGCCGCTGTAAGAGGCTCGCTCGTGAAGTTGTCCAGCTCAAGTGTCCCGCTACCGTAATGCCACTGAATGGCGTGTACTTTTTCATGGCCGGCTACGGGCGGAAACTTGAATTGCATAGGGATACCGTTGACAGAGATAACGCCATCTCCGGGAATTACCGTGACATGTTCTTCCATTTTTTACCCCTTTATTGCCTTCATTGTGTTTGTGTGATTAGCCTGTACGAGGCGGGGCTTCCCGCTGGCAAGCGTATAGAACTGCTCCCGCAGGGCGCGGCCCTCTTCAATATTTTCACATCGTGCGGCGCTCACCTCAGCCCCCACCTTGGAGACTTCTCCCGCAAGCATGCCGGTGACATTTGCCTGCTCCATTAGGAGCATGGGAGTAAGGGTGAACGCGCACCCCTCAAAGGAGGTGTTCACACTGTCCTTACTCCCGCTGTAGCTCATCCAGAGTTCGCACCCGCCACCCTTGTTGTGCTCGGGGCACTCCTCAAAATTCTTAAATGGGCATCCGGCCATTACACTCTCTCCGCAAGAATAATATCGATATAGTTTACGTTGAAATCTATACTGTGGGCATGGGCGTTGTTCCAGGTACCGTGCCCATGGGAACCGTTGCCGCCGTTCCAGCCTACGGCATCGCCGTGGTAATTGCCGGAACCGTTCTGCCCGCCATAACGGGCCACGGCCCACGCGTCCCAGCCACCGCCGCCAGCGTCTACAAAAAGCTCCCACAGACCGTGAGTGTGCGAGGGAATTTGGGCGAGAGAAAGCGTTGTCTCGTAAACGCCCATGGATATACTATTGCTTGTTGTCCCCCTTCCAGCCACGAAACAGTCCGTGAATGTTTTCCCATTCGTCCGGCTTCCGGGTTTGCCGGAAGTAAGGCGCAGCGCGCAGTTGTCATAATCGATAATCTTCTTCCATCCAGACGGGGCGACCTCCTGCTGGAAGAACATTCTGCATCCTGAAGGAAAATATTTGTCAAAGTTGGTTTGCGCGCTGGAGACGGCCGCCGCAATATCAGCGGTTACATCCTCACGATATGCCGCGAGGTCCGCCATCAGCTGCCTAATCGCGTTATTGACGTTGGACGGCAGGCACCCCTCCGCTACGTTAATGCCGCTAATGGAGGTGTTATTGTCTGCCGTCGCGCTGTAGTCTGCTATGGGCATTCTACTTCTCCTTCTTCTTCTTTTTGTCCTGCCGCATGTATCCGAGAAGGCCGCCACCAGCTGAGCCTCTTGCCACATTGTCCGCTGTTCTCCGGAGATACTCTTCCGCGTTCGGGTATTCTAATCTGTGGGGGGCGGCGTTGCGCATAAGGTTCACGCCGTACAGGGGAGACAGAAGCCCCCGCTCCACTTCATCAAAAACGGCCGTATTGCGGTTATCCAGGAGGCGGTCAACAGACGGGCCGATAAGAGGAATTTTAGAGAATGTCGGGGCAATGGTGTTGCCTAACCGGCCTTGCCCGTACAGGTTGCGTGCGGTAGGCGAACCTACAGTTGCGCCGAGCTGGTCGTTGCGGGCAACGCGCCCTATATCAGCCTGAAGGTTCCGCAGGCTGTCGTACTCTTTCGGGGTAAACGCCGAAGTTCCGTTTTCGTAAGGTCTGCGGTCAGGGCCCCCTAGGTCAACGCCTCTCTGGAGCGCGTAGTTGTCGCCGCTTTTGCGCAACGTCTGCCTGAACGCGGCCTCACGGTCATTCAGCCCGCGCCCGGCTGCCTCTACTGCCTGTAAATCTCTGTTCACTTCCGGCATATGCCGAAGAGCGTTTTCGTAGTTTTGCCGGAAACGGGCAAGGTTATGCGGGTTAAGGTTCCCGTTTTTGTCAATTGCGGCGTTGCGGGCAACATTCTGTGCGTATCCTGTAAGGGCGTTCCTGGCTTCGGGATCATTGAAGAACGCCCGGTTAAAAGCATCCATAGCTTCGCCGCCGGCAGGCCCTTTCCGGAAATAGTTACCGGGGATTGCGGAGCTGTCGATTGCGCCGCCGTACAGTTTACTGCCTTTGCGTGACAGAGGCAGATTCGCCCCTTGCTCGAAGTTTTCTCCGAGCGCGCGGCGGCTTATGCGTGCGGCCAAAAGATTCTGCACCCCTTCAGGGGTAAGGCCGGGCGCAGTATTGACATAATCATCAATGTTCCGCTTCATCAGGTCGGCAATCCGGCCCGTCTTCCGGTCACCGGACACGGCAGACTGATAGCCAATGTCGCCTAATTCAGAGCGCATTGCCTGAAGGTCGCGCCACGTGGCAGGGGTGCCGGTCTGCGCGTAGGCGTCTACTGTCCGGTAGAAGTTTTTCGCCTGAGCAGGCATAAGGTCCCGTTCAATGGGAGACGTGCCCAGCGAAGCATCGAACTTGTCAAGAAGGGGGCCGAGAGAGAAACGTGCCGTCCCCTCAGGGTCAACAGACTGATAGTTGCGGTTCACGCCTTCACGTGCGGCCTGATAATTTTGATCGTAGTGCTCGCGCAGTATCGGGCCGGCCTCACTGGCACCCATGCCCGCGGGCATTCTGTCTGCGAGCGCCTGCCGGTCAGCGTTAAGACGGGCACTGGCCGCATCGCCAACTTCATTTGCGAGGGCCTGTTGGGCCTCACGCTGCTGCACCCTGCGGTCAGCGAACTTGCCGGAATTCACGCCGCGGCTTGCGGCTATCTTCTCAAGGGAAGAAATCCCGCCGTTGTTGGCGACCTGTCCCAGGGTAGGATCGCTTCCCGGGATAAGAGGTTCAAGGGCCGCGTTATCCATGCCGGCAATCTGACTGGCATACGGGCCCGCGGCGTCATTGAGCACACGGCCTGCAATCTTCCGGCGCCCGTTCTCCGTGAAGGTGCGAAAAAAATCTCGCACATCGCCTAGTGAGTGGCTGAGAGTGTTTGTCCCAAAACGGGCGGCTGGAGCGGCGAACGCGGGAAGAAAACCACCGGCCGCACCGGCCACAGTTCTCATGCCGGGGGAAGCGTCATTCTGGTTAGCGAGTTCCGAAGCCGCGCCGGCCCCGGCACCGCTTGCCATCTGCATACGCGGGGCATCTGTCAGGAAGCGGGAAAGAGCGGGCGCTGCTTGGGACAGGGCTTTGCCGGCCTTAAATGCGCTGTTGAGCATTCCGGCGGGCGTGCCCATTTCAATTGCTCCGGAGCCCGCCGCATGGGCCATTTTCTCTTCATTGCTTTCAGGGGCGGGGAGCCCGATAGCGTTAGCAATATCCACACCCGGATTATGGAACCGGTTGTAGTTGCCCGTAAGGAGGCCGCTCCCGAGGTTGGCAATGTAGTTAGGCAGCCCCGTAACACCGCCAAGCAGGCCCTCAATACTCGTGCGGGCCGCCAGCCCGGCAGACCGCTTCAGGCCTGTTGCGGGCTGTTGAGCGGCAGAACCGGAAGCCCCCACGTGCTGTTTCACGACTTTCATAATCGTATCGTTGGGCGTGTCGTCGGGGAACTGAATAGTATCCCCGTTGGGGAGGTCAACAGTCGTCATTTAATTCTCCAGAAGATTACCGGTTGCGGGGTCGTAGCGGTAATGGCGTCCGCCTGAAGGAGCGGCGGCGGGGGTTGCGGCGCTGGTTCTGGTGACGCGTTCCGGAGCGGGGGGAACTACAGAGGGGAGCGTCTTTTTGTGGCTATCCCACGCCCGGGCAGCGCCGAACCGATCCCCGCCGTGCTTCTGCATATAATCGAGTTTATATATTGCTTCTTCTTTTTGGCGCGTGGCCATGTTCAACATGTACTGCGCCACCCATTCATTGCCTTCACGGGAACCTTCAATCCGTGCGAACGTTCTCCGGGCGTTTTCTGCATCTTTATCTGTCTGGGAGCCTTTCTGATCAGCCAGGACGTTGAGCATGTTTTTATACACAAGGTATTGGAAGGCGTCATAATTCTGCACGTCGTTAGCACCGGGCAGGTTTCCGGTAAATCCTATTCTGTGCAGGACTTGATTAGCCATGTCGATCTTGTCCTGAAGGGGGCCGGACTGCAACCCAGAATCAAGCAGAGCTTTCAGCGTTTTAGCGTTGGTTATAAGCCCATCTTGTGTGGTGATTGCTTTATTTAGTTCATCAGCATAATCAGCGTCCCTTTTTGCGGTTTCCTGCTCGTATGCGTATCTCGGGCTGGCCTTAGCCCGCTCGAATTCAAACCTTTCCCTATCGAGAGCGTTCTTTTCCTGCTGCTGCTGAATGCCGGCGACACGCCCGGCCGCCGCGCCATAATCTCCGGGGAAAGACGCAGCCGCCATCACATTAGGCGAGACGCCCCCCGAACCGCCGCTATACGGCGCCCCGTTCTGCGCTTGCTGGGTCCCGCGATAGTCCACAGACTTATAACCGGCGGGAACGGGTTTCAGGCCTACGGCCATGTCAAATTCATCAGCCGGGACGTACTTATAGGAGCCTTCATTTACGGTAATTGCCCGCATCAGCCCTTTCATTGTTTGCGGGTCATTGAGGTTAAGCGGCTGGTTGGGGTCAACGCCCATCATAGCCGCCGTATCCTTAATGAGTGCGCTTGTATCGTTCTCGTTGGCCGGGCTCCAGCGGGAGATGATAGCGGCTACAGTCGGATTTTTTGCATAAGTGGGGGAAAGGAGGTTTGCCCGCATGCCTTTGAGGCCGTCCAGAATGGACGGATACACGCGTACCTGGTCTCCGAAGTTGCCCACGTTGCCGGGGTTATTCGTCAGGGCCGCCTTGTCGAGTGGCGCGCCGTCAGGCCCCGCGGGGCGCTGGTTTTTAGGAGGCAGGGTGCCGGCAGACAGCGTTGTGCCATCGGGGATACGGGGCATCTTCAGGGGGTCCATATCGGCACCCTGCCCGCTTCCACCTGTAAGACCGGGAAGCCCCATCAATCTACCCCACAGATCCCGATCCGCGGCTTCTCTCTGTGCCTGCTGTTGAGCAAGTCCCATTCGCTGCTGGGCAATCTGGAGCTGCCCGAGAGATATTGCGTTAGCAAGCCCTCTGTCTTCTCTGGACGCTTCCCATTGCGCGCGGGCTAAAGCGTCCTGCGTGGCCATACGGTCACGCTGGATACCGTACATGCCGGCGTTGCCGAGAGCGCCTAAAGCATCCAGCCCGCCACGCCCGAGAAGCTGGCCAAAAGAGCGTCTGCCGTTGTTGTTGGCGAGCATGGAAAGGGCTGTTACGCCGGCAAGGAAGCCGGGGTTGCCGGAAACCACGTCAGCCATGGACATATTTTTTGGGGCGGGCAGCCCGCCCCACATGCCGAGAAGGCCGCCCGGCGTCTGCCCGTTATTATCATACGGATACATTACTTGCCTCCTCCCTTTCCGCCTCCGCTGTCTGTCTCGGTTGTGCTTTCGCCCTGCCCGCCGTAGGAGCCGCCAACGAGATTAAGGTAGTTCTGTAGTGCGAGCATGTCTTTCTGTTGGTTGTAGTTCCAGCGGTCCACGTCGGCATCAACTCTGCTCTGGTTGTAATCATCGAGAGAAGAACCCGCCTGAGCCAGCTGCGCCGCATCCGTATAGGCCTGATTGCTCAGGGACTGCGCAGGGGTTGCCGCGGCAATCTGAGAGTTCACGCCCTGATTGTAGGCGTTCGCGGCATTTCCCGCCGCGCTCACAGCCTGATTGTAGGCGTTGGAATACATCTCATTCGCGAGGTTCTGGTCAGCGTCCGCAACGGCGTTAGCCTGCGCACCGCTCCCATAGCGGCCGGCCTGAGAGAAATTGCCGTTGATTGTGGCGTTCGCCTTGTCAGCCGCATGGCTGTACAGGCTATCGATATATGGGTTCGTGGACTGCGCGTACTGATTAAGCGCGTTCAGGCCCGTATTATTCGCCATAGCCGAGCCGTTAAGAATGCCGGCCATACTGGACGCCGCGTTATCAATATTCGCGTCACCGCCCGTCGCGCGGGCGTTAATCATGTTACGGGCCGTAGTCGTATACCCCGATTCATCCGCTACGGTAGAATTGGGGTAATAGTCTCCCGCGAGGCCGCCCGATTCATAAAGCCGGGCCGCTTCAGGGAAGACGCCTTTGACTTCGACGCCCTGAGAATTTTTGCCCCCGATGAGATAGGGGATTTGGGCCCCCCAAGGGGCCGCACTGCTGGTGGTAGTGGATTCTCCACCGCCGCCGCCTTTTCCGCCTCCGCCGCCGCCACCCATGGCGAAACCTCCGTTATAAATCTAATCCCGATACCGGGACGGTCATTCTTGTATGTTCTGTCACTATACCGTCAATATTTTGACGCCTGCTGTAGATATAGCACGAACCGGGTAATCGCGCCACATCCCTGCCTCCTGCCAAATGGGCGACTTTAAGCGCCGGTTCATTTGTCGCGGCGACCGTTCCAAGAACGCGGTCAATCGCGTATTCTCCGTCTTTGCGGGCATAAAGCCATTGAGCAAGCATCCCCACGGTTACAGCTATCTGTAAGGGCATCCCCTCGTAACGCCGCACGCCGCAGGGGAGCGTGCAGAAATGGCCCCATGCCGTGCGCCCACTGACATTGTTTAGAGCGAACATCGCCAGAAGCTCACCGTTCAGAAGAATGAACCATGGCAGGTTGCTCCCGTTCCGGCACCACCGGATAAAGTCCGGCAGAGAGACTTCCGGCCGGTCATAGAAGAACTTTTCAAGGCGTCCGGAGGACTTTGCTTTCTCCCAGAAGAAAGCAAGGCCGCGGTTGCTCACGTCATCAATGAACTGATATTCTAATCCCATCAGAACCACTTCTTCAGGTTATACGCCGTGCGCTCAAGCCATCCGGCTTCAGGGCCGGGCATAGTGTTACCGTTACGGTCATAATACGTGGGGTTTGTGCCGGGCGGAACCGTCGCTCCCGTGTAAGGCATATACAGCGTCCTGTTCAGGTGCAGGCCGTACTCAGGACGAAGACCGGATCGCTCCATGGCAGCCTTATCTTCCGGGGTCATCTGCGCGGAGCCTTCGGCAGCCTGCTGCGCCGTGCCCTGCCGCTGATACTGTGGATCAGGGACGCTTACGCTCATATATGCCGGAGCCCCCTGCCCCATGAAATAGAGGAGGCCGCCGAGGCCGGCAAGGTCAACGGGTGGGTCATTGGGGACGGATACGGCCGGGGCCTGTACGCGGGGGATAGCGCCGCCAGCGCCTGCGGCCGCGGTAGTTTTGCCGGCGGGCGTCTTGTAAAGGCCGCCGTACTGCGGCGTGTTGTTTCTGGAAAAACCGGAGCCTGCCATTAGAACAACCCTCCAAGAAGACCGTTAAGCGCGCCCATTCCGGCGCCTACAGCGGCGCCCGTGGGGCCGAAGAGAGAACCAACAGCGCCGCCCATACCGGCATTGCCAAGCACCTGGCTTTGGCCGGAAGTGAGCTTGCCGTTCCCGTTCATCATTCCAAGAAGGCCGCCAATACTACCCACCGTGCCCATAACGCCGTTCAGGCCGCCGCCCTGCTGCGTGGCCATACCGGGCGCCTGCATCTGCTGGAACCCGGCGCCGCCTCCCTGCTGAGTAACCGGAGGCGTAACCGTTCCTGCGGGGCTGGAATACTGTCCCGTAGTGGCCGCGCCTATCTGCCCTTGCTGGAGCCCGTTCTGTCTGAGAAAGGGATTGTTGTATTGCGTCATCATATTTCTTCTCCTCTAGCTTCCGAAAATCAGCCATGCCCACGAACCCGTACCCGAGCCCGCAAGCGTGAAAGTCATTTCCCCACGGGTCATAGATGAAAGGCACCATGTCATGCCCGCCGCGTCCGCGTTGAGTGGAACGAGCATCGCCACACGGCCGGCGCGGCACCGCGGATCCCTGACAGTCTTGTCTCCCGCTCCAGCTGTAAAAGTGCCCGTATTGAGTGTTTCGCCAGCGATAGCGCCGTTCACCGCGAGCGCTAAAGCCGTCATCTGTTCGGGCGTCGCCTTAGGGAAAATCGCAACCTGCCGCGCCATTACATGCCCCCTTCAGGCTCAATCAGGGCCTCTACTCCGTGAGCGTCACGCCATGTCATACCGCCGCCCGGTATAACGATACGGGCCGACAGATAGTTAGTGCTGAGGTGCTGATAGCAGACGCCATCCCTGCTTTGCGAGCGGAGAGGGCCGTATTTCGGCTGTTCCTGCTGCCTTGTCCTATATATGGGGAGTGCTTTCGCGTCTCCGCGGTCCACAAGCGGGCGCAGGCCGTGCACCATCATTCGGTCGCCGCCGATTTCCTGTGTCTCTATGACTGCTTCAAGCGGTTTCCCGTTCAAGACGCCCATGTGTCCTTCGGAATCAAAGCACCCCATCAGGGAACGGCCTGTCATGAATGCCGGCACGTCCAGCGAACCAAAAGGAAGCGTATCCAGCGTGCCGTACTTGTCGAGGTCATCGAGCGTTTCGCCGCGGGCGTAATCGCCGAAAAGGGTCTGCACGGAAAGAACGCCGTAAGACCATTTATCGAGGTCGTATGAGTAGATGAGCACCCGGTCGAGAATGCCGGCTTCAGCCACTTTGGAGGGGAAGGCCCAGATGCAGATGCGGTTTACAGGGTCATGCCAGCCGACGATTTCAGAAATCCGCGTATGCTCAACCTGAGAGAAGAACCAGGTATCAATGCGCTCAATCCCGAGCGCTTTTGTCGAGCTTCCGTCCGTGATGTACCAGCCATCGTCGGAAAGGTAGATGCACCCGACACCGAAGTTGACGGGGCTTTTGGGCGCGAGCAGGCCGCGCACAGCGTCAATCTGCTTGAAATTGAAAATGTAGGGCGGTCCTACATAGGCCATGCGCTGAACAGCGCGTTCCAGAAACACAATGCCGTCAGTCTGCCCCACAGCGCCCATAACGGCCATAACGCGGCCGCCTTCGGGAAAATGCTGATAGTCTGACTGTTTTGCTGCGGCGTCATCCGATCCGGGTTCCGGCCACGTGTCGGGGTCATCCATAGCCGACCACTGGATGCGCTGCCGGTTGCCCGTCAGGTCTCCGAGGACAAGAAATTCCTTCACTATCGCCATGCATTGGGCTGTAGGCGCGGCCGACACGACAGAGAAATCACCAAATCCGCCCGCGACAGTGGACTTATACAGGCTCGTCCCGTAGAGCATGTACATAGACGGGCCCCAGTTCGCGAAAACGCGGTTGGTGCTGACTGTTTCTGTAGTGAGCTTAGCTACCCATTCTCCGCCCTGCAGGGCATAAACAGGCCCGGCGGAAGAAGCGGCAAGCGTAAGCAGGTCGCCGTTGACGTCGCGGAGCGTACAGGCCGCGAGGCACCGCCCGCCCGGCAGTTGGGGGAAAGAGAGGCGGGACACGCCCGGAAGATACCTGTACCCACGCTTGCCGGGGATAACGTTGCGGGCTTCCGGCGCCTGCTGGCCATTGAGAAGTACATCGTCCGGCTCCCATGCCCCGAAATGCAGGAGAACCTTTTTTGCCTGACTACTCACTCAATACCCCCCCCCGTCTGTTGCGAAAATGTACCAGTACGCACCCATACGCCATTGGGGCTTTCATCTTCTGTCCATACTCCACTAGCGCGGTCCTCCGGAGACCACGCCCAGCCACGGAACGTGAACTTCAGGGCCTGACCTGAACCCCATTCATCAGGGCAGGCAAAAAAGCGCACTCTGATATAATTAAAAGTTTCGCCGCTCACGGCGCCGGCTGTTGCCGTATACACGGCGCCGCGCCTATAGAAAAGACTGCCGCCTGACAGAATAGAGCAGGGGGCAATGGCGTTACCTGGCACCCACGCCCTGCGGGTGAAGAACGTGCCGCCCGTCTGCGCATGCCCTTCAGGGCTATACCGTCTTGCGCGGATAAGCCTTTCGCTTCCTCCAGATACGACATTAAAGACGGCATCATCTCCGGAGATATAGGGATCATCCAGAGAGACAGTCCCCATTCCGTCTATATCCGCCCCGAAATGGCGGTCAAAATCTTCAAGTGTGAAGTCGCGCATTAGTCCAGAGTAAGTTTCAGGTCGCCGGCGTGGACAATAATTGTGTCATTGGCGGACAGCTCTTTAGCTGTGGACAGGGAGCCGTACCACACGAGGTTCCCGCCCGTAGCGGCGTCATACACGCCCCACGCGACCACCGTTCCCCATCCTGCCGTAGCCATGGGGAACTCTATAGCGGCGGGGTTGGTCATGCTGGAAGGGTCGCCGGATACCGGGTTGGCGAACGTAATCACCTGTCTGGCATACGCGCCGCCGGTTACTTCGGTGCCGTCCGTGCTGTCAGTAGGCAGTGCCGTCAGCACGCCGAGGTAGTACGTTTTGGCGCTTTTAACCAACCCGAGTACATACGTTTCACCGTAATTAGTCAGGCTCATTTATATCCTCCTCATGGGCCGCATGCTAATATCCTTAGGGTATCGGGCCTGCGTTTCCTGCTGGCTGATGTCCGCCACGGCCTGCCGGTAATACTGTGCCCACATGTCGGCGGGCACGCTCCCACGGGTAAATACCGCGGATTCGATGAGAGAGCCGTAGAGGTACAGGTCAGGATGCCGCAGCAGGATCTCATTGTCGGGCTGTTCGTCCCCGAGCGGCGGGATCTCCGCGTAGTAGGTTAGCTGGAGCTTGCCCGCCTGATCAGGCGTAGGCAGAACGAAAAGGTCATTAGCTTCAACGGTGAAACAATACGGCCGGCCCGTCTTCTCCAGCAGGAGAGCGTATTCATCAGGGGAGGCGTACCAAAGATTGACGCTTCCGTTCCCGTCGGAAGGCGTCCAGACGATATCCCGCATCTCAAGGAAGACGTCCCATTGCCCCGGCACCCGCTTCATCGGGAGGGGTATTTGGCCCTGCCCTTTAGGCAGGGAAGCATGTGCCCTGTGCTCCATCGCCCGCAGGCGCAGTGTCCGGTTCCCCCGCTGCTCCCACATACGGATGAATACAGGGATACGGTCCGTCAGATCCTCACGGCCAAGGTAATCGGCAATCGCCGCCTTCAGACCCTCATAAGTTGTCAGGTCAGCCATTACACTACCTCATTTGTTGTCCTGAACGCCCTGTTCATCGGGTCATTAAGGAACTTCCTCATATCGTCAGGGTCGTTGAGGATATCGAGCCCCTGCGCCCTGGCAATGCCCACGGCGGCTACAGGGATGCTCGCTACTTTCCTGAAGGTCGGAGCAAACCGAAACCCCTTAAACCGATCACGGTCACGGGCCGCCCTGTTCAGGCGCAGAATATCCGTAACGTCCTGTTCACGGAAGAGGCGGAAGTCATCCGTCACATAATCCGTCACGCCGTCATCGCGGCGCTCAAGGACTTGTCCGGCTTTCCCCTGATGAAGATTGACGCTCATGTATCCTCCCCCCAAAAGGGGCCCGCCCGAAGGCAGGCCCCGCAAAAACTAGGCAGCCTTAAGGTCAGCGAGCATTCCGGAAGAAGCCTCGTTACGGGCCTCAAGAGTCGCTTCAGCCACGATAAAGCCCTTTTCGGAATCGCCGGTTACGGCGAGGCGCTGTTCCTGGAACGGACGCAGGTACGCCACCTTCCAATACTCAGGATCCAGAACGAAGGCACAGGCCTTGGAGTAGGTCACATAGGCCTGAACCCTGTTCGGCACGAGCTTCAGAGAGCCAAAATCGGAAACGTAGACGTCGATGACGGCCGTAGCCTTCTTCATCTCCGCCTTTTCCATTTTGGTACTTCCGCCGGTCAGCACCTCAGACATTTTAACCCTGATGTCCGGAGCCATCATAATTGTATTCGGGTTGCCGCCGGCGTTGTAAATGCTGGTGAGCAGGGCCTTCAGCATGGCTTCAGTCGGGACACGGGCCGTACCGGCCGTGCAGGCGGTAGAAGAGGTCGCGGCCGTGCCGGAAGCACCACCCGCAAAGTTCGTGGTAAGCCAGCAGGGAAGGCCCGTCATCAGCCTGCCGCTTGTGCTTTCGCCGGCGGCCAGCTGATTGCTCAGAAGGGCGAACTCCAGATCCTTCTTAATCTCTTTCATCCTAAGGGCCATCTGATGAGTGTACTGCTTAGTTACGCCGTTCTGTACAACGGCCTGCGCAGTGCCGGATACGCTCACGGCCTTCATCAGAATCTGGGTCTTATTGCTCAGTTCCGTAGTGTTGGAACCGGCGAAAGTAGTAACGTCAATGCCTTCTTTCTGCGCGTTAGCGTCGGGGGCCGTAAGGGCGTCCGTCTGCCATTCGTGCAGGGTCTGGGACGCGGTAGCGCGCCCGCACATAGTCAGAAAGGGCGTATCCGTAGGGGATACGTCGAAAATCAGTTTGGAGAGATCGCGGGGCTTGCCGTTGACGTTGGCATCCGTAATCTGTCCGCTAACTACAGCCATATGTTTTATCCTCCTCTAGTCCATGGCCGCGAGGGCGGCCGCAAGTACATCTGTACTGTTCGGGTTCTTGTAAAATCTGGCGAACGCCTGTTTCTGGACGGAAGCGGTATCATCCTTCACGCCGGAAGGGGCCTGCACCTTTGGGGCTTCAGCCACCTTTTTTGCCGCCGCGGCGCGGGCTTTTGCCATTTTGTCGTAGAGCATGGCCTTCGTGACAAGCTCCAGTTCGTACCCCTTGGACAGGCTGTTAATAGCCTTGTCCGGAACGCCCGCGTCCTTCATGTATTTGTAGACTTCCGCCGTATACTTCTTGCCGTCGTATCCGTCCCCGATAAGAGCACGGATTTTTGGCTCAACGGTCTGATATTCGGCTGAAAGGTTCTGCTGGTACTCCTGCTCACGTTTGGCGGCTACCGCCTGCGCCGTCTGCTGGATACGGGCACCAAGTGCCCGTACGGCATCCGTGCGCTTCTGAACTTCACGCGCCATGCGGATATACTCAGACGGGTTCTGTTCGCTAAGGGCCTGCCAGTCGATACCGGCGTACTCAGCCTTGACGAGCTCATCTATGAGCTGGTTTGCCTGTCCGAGCAGGGCAGCCGCGGCGTTAATCTGCTCGTCACGGTTAGCGCGCTCATTAAGGACGGTCTGCCGCTCCTGCGTTATGGCCTGCGCGTTGGCTTCAGCCATGGCATGCACGGCCGAACGGGCGTCAGGGGCAAGTTTGTCCCAGGTATCAGCGTTAAAGCCTTCCGGCATGGGGACTTCGGCCTGTTCAGTCGGGACGGCCGGCTGCCCCTGCCCTTCGTCTTCCCCATCCTGCCCGGCGTCATCCGGGCGGTCGTCCTGTTTGGGGGCGGCCTCTTCGGAGCTATCTCCGGCGGCGGTATCATCCCCGTTCAGGGCGGAGGCTATATCGTCCACACTCTCAAGAGGGGTCGGTTCATTGGAAGCGGGAGAAGGGGTGTTTTCGGTGACCGTGTCCACGGTCTGTTCGCCGTTCGTCATAATTAACCTCTACATAATTTTCTGATTTTATTCAACATTTGCAAGAAGACGTTGTCTTTTGTGGAAAAAGCCACGTCCTCAAGCGTTTGAAGAAGGCAGGCCTGAACTCTGTGGAGCGCCTGAAGGTCACGCCACAGGGCTTCACGCTCCCGGGGGGACTGCTCCCCCTTCCAGCGTGAACAGATCCCGTACTCCACTTTTTTCACCGCGCCGATGAAAACGGGACTGGAAAGGATGCGGTACGCCATTTCCGCGTTCTCTCTGTCTTTCTGTGTGACGGTCATACGGATTGCTCCTTAATGTCGGTAAGACCGGGCCCTCTTTGTCCCTGCAGGAGACGGGCGTAATCAAGCTTTTTTTCCATCTGCATTTCCTGCGCTTTAAGGGCTGCGTTCGCCTGTACCTTAGCTGCCTGCACGGTGGCGTCAGACTGCACTTTAGCGGCCTTGCCCGAGGCGTCATTCTGTGCCTGCGCCTGCTTAATCTGCATGTCGAGCTGGGCTTTCTGGAGCGCGGTTTGCGCTTTGACCTTCTCCACCTGGACTTTTGCCGCCGTGAGCGGATCCATGCCCTGCCCGGCCTGTTTCTGCTGGAGAACAAGCTGTTCAGCCCGTTTCGCGTCTTCTTCCGTCCCGAAGAAGCGTTCCGGCGCTTCCAGCCCGGCTGCCTCTACCATCTTATGGCAGGTGTAGATTATGTTGCTAAGACGCACGGGAGACGCTGTGCTCAGCTGCGCGATAAAGGACTGCTGGATCTGAAGTATCTGCTGATACGCGGCAAGCATCTTCTGCCGGCTTCCGGTGCCGAGCCCCACAGCTACGGATATGTCCATATCCGGGTCCCATTTGCGAGGGTCAAAATTCATGAACCGGCCCTTAAGGCGTACCTGTACGGCCTTGTCATGGTAACGGTGCAGGAGGTTCAGCACGTACCGGCCCATCGGCTTGAAAAACATCTCCGCATAGACACGCGCTATCATCTCAAGACGCTGATTAATCGCCTCTTCCATGATAGATGCGCCGGTGGCCGTATTCTGGAGAGTATCAGCGTCGAGGCTTTGTGTGCGGGACGTGACGCCTGAACGCCGCTCCACTAGCTGATCCGTCAGCTGGAGGCCCTGCACGGCCTCACTCGCCGAGCTGTTCACCGGAAGCGGCGTAATAGAAGCGCCTCCACGCACACGGTACAGAGCGCCGGGTTTGCGGGACAGGAGCGAGTCAATATCCGCCCATCCAGTTTGGTTAGGCCCGTAGTCCACCACGAGTTCACCTGAGTTGGCGTAGCTCAGGGCGTCCAGATACGAGCGCGTCAGGTCAGTACGCAGATCCTGCACATCGGCTACGAGGTCAGCGAGGCAGAGCCCCACCACCTGATGCGGCATTGGGACGGAGCAGGCCGCGAAAAGCGGCGCCCGGTACAGCGGCCACTCTTCCACAGAAAGGATCTTAGTGTCCGATCCATCGCCCACATATACGACCTTAGCCTTTTCAGCCATGCCGTCGCCGTTCAGGTCTACGTCCAGCCACGCCTCATAGACCTTGAAGCTCCTATTTTCGAAACTTTCTGTTTCATCCGTGCCGTCAGAGGCAGAGTTGACGCGCTGGCCTATGCTCTTTTCTTCGGGGTCATCATCTGCTCCGTAGACGGGGAGATCCTCAAGCGTCTCACGCTTATAACCTTCCTGCATGAGCTGTGTAGCCGTCCTGACTTCCCAGTGTGCGATGAAGCGGGCATGCTCAACATCCTCAGCCTCAGAGGATACTAAAACGTTTTCCGAAGGAACGGGGTCAAGGCGCACGTCATGCGTGACCGTCTTTGTGCGCACGGTCACGGCACAGGCCATACCGCCCGGCATGGACGGGTCGGGGTACTGCTCCACCTCAGCCATGCCGCCGCGGGCCTCTGTGTCGGCTATCATCGCCTGCGCTTCCTGCGAGGTAAGGCCGGTGAAGCGCTCCATAGTCTGATGCTCTTCCCGCGGCGCGTGCGCGAGGCACCACCCCACACGCTGATACAGGCCATCCTTGAGCGTGTCATGAATAAGGCGGAACATGCTACGCCCGAAAACCACCTGATTTACATAGAGTGTGGCGTCCGCGGCGGCCTGCTCCTGCGCGGGCGTGCGAGGTTCAAAGCGGATAATCTCATCTCCACCAGCGAAGACGCGCATAAGCCCAGGCATCGCCCACTCTATCGTCTCCATCACGGTACGGTCTACGTAGGTAGAGAGGCAGCGCTTCTCGCGGTCATCGTCCACGCCGTACCCGTAGCCCAGATAGCGCTTTTTGAGCTTAGCGCGGTCGCTGGAGAGCTGACCGCCCGGCGTACCTATAGCGGACGCGCTCTCCCTGATGATAATTTTGCGTACCTTGTCTTCTATGTTTGTCAGCATATGGTAAGCCTTGTCCCCCGTCTCAGGGGCTCCATAGCCCCAGTATCTGTGCGGATGAAGCCCACGGCGGCATACCGCATGGCGTCCGCCCCATGAGAAGTCCAGTCGTGCAGCGGCTGCGTCCTGAAGCACTGGTGCTCCTCGTCGTACTCTCTCTGATAGCCCCACAGGGCGGAAAGCCCCTGCGCGCACTTATCCTTATCGATGTAGGAGCAGGCCAGCACCTGCCGGACGCTCTCTATGCCGTCCATGACGGGATGCTGCGGTGCGGCGGTGAAGCCTATCCCCAGCCTGCGGGCCGTCTCAAGGCGGGTCACGCCCGTACCCAGCTCACGCACGGCTATATCGTGCGGCGCTATATGCTGGCCGTAACGGTAGCCTTTCTTCGCCAGGACTTCGGCGTAGTGCGCCAGCCCCTCTCCGGCGGCCTCGTAGTAATCGACGAAGCGGTACTGTCCGCGGGAAGTTCCGTCCGAGATCCACTGGAAGAACCAAATCGCGGTACTGTCGGCCATGCCGAGGTCCCACGCTGTATGCACAAGCAGTGTCGGGTCCACCGGCACCGAGCCTATACGGCCGGCGCTCTCCGCTTCCTGAAGGATCCGCCCGTAGTAGGAGCCCTGCGCCACGAGCAGGGGGTTCCCTTCCCACACACAGTCGTACTTGTCCGGGTCGGTCTTTTTGCAGTGCTCCATCTCAGCGCGGAGCACGTCCGGGAACCACGGGTTATCCCTGTACGTCACCTTGCGCACGTAGGAGCCGGGCGGCGGTGTGTGAACGATAAAGCGCTGCCAGACGGGAGCGTGAACCCTGTTTGGGTTGAATGAAATCCAAATCTCTGATCCATGTGTGCGCATGGTAGGGATGAGGAGGTCAAGCGACTTCTCCGATACCGTTTCCGCTTCTTCTATCCAGCAGTGGGTTAACCCCTCATATGATTTTATCTTTTCCGGTGACGTCCGGAGGCCGGAGAAGATAAAGAGCGAGCCATTACGGCCGCGTATCTCGGCGTCGGTAGACGTATAGAAGTCGTCCATCCCGAGGCGCTGAATCTCATCATCGAGGAGGCGTTTCACCGAATCGCGGATCGAGTTCTGCACTTCGCGGGCGCAGAGGCACCGGATAGGCCGGCGGCGCCCCTCTATCAGCAGAGCAGAGGCAAAGGCACGGCTTTTGCCACCACCACGGCCGCCATAGAAGACCTTGTACCTATGCGGTTTAAAAAGCTCCTCGAACGCTTCAGGGAAGAAGGCGTCCGTCCGCTGGATTACTTTGTCTCTGCGCACTTCTTCGGTCTCCCGGCCCGTTTATGGGGCCGTACGAAAGTGACCCTGATAGCCTGTTCAGTCTGGATCGGCGCGCCGTCGGGGCCGGAGCACTCTATGTGGGTAGTCTCCCTGTACCCCAGCCGCGTCTTGAGAAGGAAAATCATCATCCGCACATCGCCATCCATGGCCATCTGGTAAGCAGTCTTTGCGAGGCCTTCCGCAGCCTCAGCCATGCCGGCATCCAGCTCAGCGCGGTAGTACTTGACAAGTGTCCCCGTCGTGACGCCGATCTGCACGGCTATGTCGTGCTGCCGCACGCCATACTTAGCGAGGGCGCGGACGATTGCCCGCTTCTCATCCGTAGGTACATGCTCATCTCTCATCTGTCATACATCCTCTTTATAAGGCGGAAGCGCAGGGCGTCCAGCAGCATGCCGCCGCTGTTCCCGGCGATACCGCACAGTCCCACAAGGGCTATATCCGGCACCTTGTCCGCGAGAAGGGAGAAGGCCAGCACGCCGCAAAAGGCTGACACGACTATCTGTGTCAGCAGGTCGAGCCAGCCGCGGACGCCTTTCCGCATGACACGGACAATGCCGCCCACGAGGCCGAAGGCAGCACCCAGCGCACACAGTTTCAGGAGCTCCCACCACCCGCCGAGGTCATGCATCACCGGCCACCTCCCTGCACTTTCTTCAAGAAAGCGTCTTTTGAAGCGCTGCCGAGACTGGAGCCGAGGTAGTACTGGACGACGGCGCCGAAGGCGGAAGCGAGCGTACCTAGGAGCATCAGCCCTGCATCTCCGAGCTCAGCCTTGCCGCCGTGGAGCACGGCCCACAGCATCACGAAAAAACCCACGGTGACTATGCACGCCACTATGGACGTAGCCCAGCTGGCGCCGTGGCCGGTCTTGGCCAGCTCTACCTCACGGTCTCGGGCGCTCATCCTGTCGGTGAGCTCTGCCTGCACCTGGTCACGCTGCCACTGGAGGAGCTGCGCCTGCTGCTGGATCTCCAGATCCTTCAGCTTCAGGAGAAGGTCTGGGTTCTGTGCTATGGTACGCTGGACCTCCTCAGGGTCAGGCTCACACCCGAGCGCGGAGGCTATCAGCGAGCCGGCCGCACCAGCAATAGCGCCCACGGGACCACCGAGGACGCTGCCCAGCACGGGCGCCGCCTTGGCCACGGCACGGCCGACATCTGCCCACTCCATCAGCTGATCTCCCTCAGGAGGCGCCCTTCAGCGGCACGGCGTCCAAGGTACTCCCCACCCCACCCGTCACGGTCGAGGAGCGCGGCAGACGCCTTCGCCCAGTCGCCGCGGCGCAGGGCCGCCAGAGTGACGGGCGCACGGCGCTCAGCTCCACGCACCCCGCACTGATAGACGAGCGAGAAGGCCACGGCCTGCACCTGCCACGGCAGATCGGCGTAGGCCAGAGTGTGCCGGCCTCTGTCCCACCACGGGACCACCATATCATCCATGTAGCCACGGTGCTCAGCGTCCGTGAGCTCACGGGCCTGCTCAGGGGTCAGGGTGAGCGGGCGGTTGCGCAGCGCACGGAGAGCGGCCCCGCGCTGGAGACCTATGTATATAAGGATAGCATCCATCGTGCCATCGGACACGCCCCAGCGTCTCAGCTGGAGGACAGACTGCTGGCCGAGGTCTACACCCACGCCCACGGTGACGCCGGACGAGCCCATAGCCTCGTAGTCCGTCACGGGGCGATCGCCCCGGTAGTTCTCCGTCCCGCCGGACAGGCGCCGGCACGGGATATACCCGCGGCATGTCAGGGCCCCCTCGACAGTCTCGAGCCAGCGGAACACCTTTTCGTACTGAATCGACATTTTTGTAACTTCCTGCAATCGACTTTCTACATTTTTGTACCTTTTTATATGAACTATGTCAAAAAGTTGACACTTGCGCAAGGGAAAAGTTTTTTGAAAAAGTGTTGATATTTTTTCCGGAAAGAGTACCTTGTTTTTCAAGGGAAGAGGAGGAAAAACCCAATGCCCACGACAAAAAAATAAAAAAAGTTTTGAAAAGTTGTTGACAAAGTTCTTGAAAGGCGTAAAGTACTTTTCAAGAGAGAGAGAAAAAACCTCTCTCACAAAAGGAGAAAAAAGCTATGACCACCACTACCACCACCGCCACCACCGAAAAGCTCATCGCCGCCCTTGAAGAAAAGGGGTTCAAGCACTGGACAAAGGGGGATAAGGATCGCATGTACGTAGACGCCGAGAAGCTGGGGCTCAAAGTCCAGAAGTACGGCTCCGGTGCTGTAAAGCGCGCAGAGTGGGATGGAGAAAAGATCTCCAACCGTGATGGGGCCGCTATGCTGCATGCTAAGACATATCTTGACCTCACGGACATGTCCGTCCATAGCGACGACAGCGATCTTCTCGCAGCCGCAGAAGCTATCATCGAAGAGATCCGCGCCAGCCTCGAAGAAGAGGAAAAGAAGGAAGGAAAGGAGGCCGCTATGTCCACCACCGCCGCCGTCACCGCTATGCAGGAGCTTTACCAGGGCATCAGCTACGACGCCCGTATGGACTACTGCACAAAAGAGATGGCCCAGAGTATATGCCGGCACACACTCGCAAAAGAAGCCGAAAAGAGGGGGATCGCAGACCAGATGATGATGAACCCCGCCACGGGATCGGTGTCTCCTCTCTCCGACTGGATCTGTGACTACATGGAACTCACCCCCGAGGAGTGGGGTGGGCATTACTTCTCAGATGCCGGCCTTGTCGAAGTCCGCAGGACAGCGGACGGCGGTTGGGAAGAAGTCGACGGCTAGCACAGGGAAGACCCCTTTACGGGGGTCACGCACAAAAGGAGAAAGAGATATGACAAAAATTGAAAAAATCGATGAAATACGGTCGGCTCTCGATTATTCTTTTTGGTATGGGGGGAATGTTCCTGAGGCCTTCCGCCCAGCGGAGAAAAAATTCCAGGAATGCGTAGAAAAACAGTATGACACGATGTTCCCCTGGGACCGCTCAGAAATCGTGCGCAAATACGCTGGAGAGATTTTTTCTATTATGGCCGCAGACAAGGCCATGGAGGCGCCCCATGCCTAGCGGCGGAGCCCGGGAAGGGGCCGGACGCAAGCCGACCCCGAGGGCGGCAGTCCAGATACGACTACACCCTGAAGACTATGAGGCGCTGAAGGAGGCCGCTGCGGCGGCTGGGAAGATCATCCTTGCCCACCTGTACGCCACGAGATAAGAGAAGGCCCCGCACACGCGGGGCCCTTCCTTTACATATGCTTTACGCGGTCCGCTTCTTCGGCGCGCTTCGCGTCGTTGAAACGGTCCAGTGTGCCGACAAGGTACATAAGTGGACTGTTACTTGCCCCGCAGGGCCTCCGGCGTTCAGTCTCTGCATTCCGATACGATGCCGCCCATCCGCGGATATAAGCGCGGCGCTTTTTCAGCCTTGCCCTGTACTGCTCTGCCTTCCCCCCAAGCCGTGCCGCCAGAAGACGGGAAGCGGCGCAAAGGCTGGAAGCTGACATGGTTTCTCCGTTTTTGGTGAGCGTTACGCCCACGCTGATACGGGCATTCCATGCCTGACAGTTGGCTACGCACCTGCTGATGGTCGCTGCACTCAGGGTGCGGTTACGCATCTGCTGGGAACGGGTTACATATCTCAGGTTGCTGTAGTGGTTGTTGTGCGAATCGCGGTCGATATGGTCGACTTCCATGCCTTCCGGGCACGGCCCGAGCCAGCATTCCGCGGCAAGACGGTGAATCATATGCCTGCGCACTTTCCTTACGCCGTCCAGGGTACAGCACGTCCACGCAGCGTAATAACCGGGCTGGGAATGGTGCGTGTCGAGCCTGATTGCAATCTGCTTTTTACTCTTCACGTTGCGCAAGACGCGCCCGTCTTCGCTGATCTCGTACAGGTACTTTAAGGATGGTATTTTTCGGAACTCAAGGTTTGTTTTCATCATCTCTTGATCCCTATGCTGGAATTATTTGATTTCTGCTCCATTTGCTGGACGCCACCAGCATAAAGCCGGGGATATTGGGGTACCCCCGGGCAGCCGGATGTTTTCAGGCTTGCCTGTCAGCAACCTGTGATTCTTCTGATGCGCTCGAATTTTACGCCCTTGCCGACAAAACGCATTTTATTTGACATGTGAATACTTTTCATTTTTCAACTCCTTCAGAATTTTTACAAGGTGGCGGTTGCATTTCCGGCACATTCGGCCGCAGAGGATACTCCACCCGCGCGCGGCTTCCGCGTCGTCCCCGTCTACACTCTCGGGGCCCGACATCCCGCAGGAGGGGCAGGCGACAGTCCGCCCGCCCCCGTCAGTATCGGCCAGGTAGACGTCGGGGCACCCGCAGTAGGGGCAGGAGTGCAGAATCACAGCGCATACTAGTTGTCGGAGAGATAATTACTAGCAATCCAGTTCGGGATCACAATAAAGGCAAGACCCAGTATTGACGTAAGTAATCCAGTGTTGGCAAAAGCAAGAATCCCGAGCCCGATCAGGAAAGAGGCAGCATACACTATTATCTGAAGGAGCCCACACGCAGCCAACGCGAAAAAACACCAAACAACCAAACAAAAAAACACAAAACCAAGAATAATGCTAAGCATATTAACACCTCCAATGCCAAGAATTATACAACAGCCAAAAAATAACGCAAAAGGAAAAAACACTGGCCGCCATGCCGAGTGAAAGGATCATGACACGTCCTCCAGTCTCAGCATCCCGGGCTCACGCTCACGCTGCAGCGCCTCCCACGTGCGCGGAGAAATCCAAAGGCACTCTTTTGTCCTCCGATTTGCGAAATTATAATGCGGGCGCGTCTCCATATGCCAGCCGGCCAGCTCATCAGCGTACAGCCTGTTCTCGTATCCAGACAGCACTACATACCCGCTGACCTTTTTGAAGGCGCCAAGCATGGCCTTCTGGTCAACGTCAGCTCTGTATCTGAAGGAATACCCGCAGTTATATGGCGGATCCAGATACCACAGCGTATCGGGAGAATCATAGTGCGGGATTAGCTCCAGCGCGTCTTTATGCTCTATGACCACAGAACGGAAACGCTCCGCAATCTCACCCATTATTTTAACGTGGTTTACAAAAACCTGCGCGTTTTTTCTGATTTTTTTACCGTCGGCGGCAAACCCGCACCGGCTTTCGGACACCACCCCTCTTATCCCAATACCCATACCCGCCCGGCACACCAGAGCGCGCGCCCTCTCTATATCATCACCTTCCGGCATCGAGTAGCAACTATAATACTCTTCCCGGGCATACGGCGTCAGCTTCAGCCGCCGGATAAGCTCCGCGGCTTTCTCCTTGTCGCGTAACACCCTGAAAAAGTTAACTAAATCGCTATTCAAATCGTTATACACTTCCAGCGGCGAGGACGTCTTGTTAAGAAGAACGCCAGCGGCGCCGCCGAAAGGCTCAATATATATCTTATGCCTGGGGAAACACGAAATGACCCATGAAGAAATTTTCCCTTTCCCGCCGGGATATTTAAACGCCGTCAGCACTTTTCCTTCCTCCAGTCTCCCCGGCAGAAGCGCCAGACGACACAGAGAAGGTCGAGCGCTTCATCCATGACGCGCTCCTCCCCTTGATTCTTGTTCAGCGCCTGACACAGTTCTCCGTACTCCTCACCGATTACACCTACGCCCTGATAGATGCCGTCGGAGAAGTCGGGATGCTTTTCTTCCGCGGCCTTCACGCGTTCGGCCAGCTTCACCAGCAGATCACACTCACTTGCCCCCAGCTCAGCAACCTTCACAAAAGTTGTAATGCTACTCATTGTCATCCTCCCTACATCGTCTTCACCGGTATGTCGCCATGACCGAAGGGGTTCCCCGTAGAGGGGATATCTTCTTCCGTCTTCACTCTCACTATACGTCCCAGCCCCGCCCCGTAGTCCACACCGCCTACGCGCTCACATCCGGACATCCCCGTAGCGCACTCCGCCCCGCAGGCGGCGTAGCCGGCTATGTCTACCCAGGAATCCGCGTGCCGGGGGTTCCCCTCCACGCGGGCGAGCTTCAGGAGGATCATCATCGCGGCCACATCAGCGGTAGATATGTCGCACCCGGTATAGCGGCTCCACAGAGCCGCGATAAGGCCGAAGCTGTCTTCAGGCCCGCCGTACTCGCGGGCCCGATCTGTGAGCACCGCCTTACCGGCTGCGTCGAGGCATTCTTTTCTGGTCATAATTTTATCTCCTTTTTGTTCAATTTTTGTCCGCGGCTCCATGCCGCGGATGTACTGACACCAAGGCGGACGGCTATCTCCGCCCATGGGGCGCCCTCCTGTCTCAGAGAGACAAGCAGGGCATCCATCTTTTGCGTCCATCGTATCCTGGCTTTTCTCCGCTTCTTCAGGGCCGGCACGGCGCCTTCACTCTGGAGGACGCCCCAGCGGAACCGCGCCGCTTTCTTTGTGCTCCCACATAAGGTGCCTATCACGCTCCACGAGCAGCCAGCCCCCACCAGCTGGGCCAGAAGGGCGTCCATATCCGGCGTCCATCCGTATGTACGGTGGCTATCTGTCAGCATCATACCGCGCCCATATCATCAGTGCTATTCATATACCCTCCAGACGCTCAAAATCGCCCCGTGTGGGCTTTCCTTGCGTTTTCCGACTAGCCACAAGCGACCATGATAAAATCTCACTGTGCGGGCCCATACGTCACCGTATCCATATCAGAAGCATCACCCTTAGGGGCGTATCCTCCCCTGCTTCTCAGCCGGGACCAGCACCGCGGGCATCTGTAGTCTGTAGTAGGCGCGCCGCAGTCGTGGCACCGGCGTGTATACCTGGGTATATACAGGGCGGCCCCCTTACCCTGTAGAACATCCCTTCTCTCGGCATCAGATATAAACCGCTCCGGATGCGCGCGTACAAAGTGGTTCACGGTATCCGCTGATTTATGAATGGCCTCGCCTATGCTTTTGAACAGCTCGCCGTTCGCATACATCCGTGCAGCGGTCTTTATCTCGTCCTCACTCCACCCTCTCATGCCCATAACTCCCCTCCATGTATCGCATGACTGTATCCCTGGCCTCCTGCCATCCGTGGCACACGGCCACGCCGTAGCCGGCGCGTGACAGGAGCGTCCCGACTATCTTTTGTGCGGCGCTTGTCCGGCCGCCCCCGGCCCTTTTCATCTCGATGAAGAGCCCGTGCAGGCCGCCGGCCGGATACGCCAGGAAGACGTCAGGCACGCCGGGCAGTACGCCTTCCGCCTTGAGCCTCGCCCCGGTTATGGCCGAGCGGGCACCACCGTTCGGCACGGCGAAGAGCAGCGCCGCCGGATACCTGGATCTGTATACGTCCCACCACCTGAAGAGCGCCTGCTGCTCACGGCTTTCAGACGCTTCCCCTGCTGTATTCACACGATTAACAACTTTCATGTTACGAACAACCTATTATTTAAATAAATAATAAAAAAAATATTTTTTATATTTTTTTATGTAAAAATTTAATAATGCAGATATGTTGTTCAATAAGGCATCAATAATGCATCTATAAGTATCTGTTTTTACTGGATAAGGCAGATAAGGCAGATAAGGCACCCTATACCTTTTTACCCACCTCTGTGGGGTTAAATAAAATATCCCCCCACCTAAAAACCTGCCTTATTTGCCTTATCCAGTATTTTCAAATAGTTACATGTGCATTATTGGTGCCTTATCGATGCCTTATTGGTGCCTTATTAAATTGATAACCAACTGTTTTTGTTCAACATTTTACTGTTCCCCTCCCTTTTCTTCCACCAAGCAGAAAAGGTCAAGCGTTTTTTTGGATTTAGGGGAACTCCGCCACGCGGGCATTACCCGCAGGCGGTTCATCTGGATGAGCTTGCCGCGTACGTCTTTAGCCTGTTTGGGGGTGGCGCCCTTCAGCGCCTTCTCTATGACGTACCAGGGCGCGCCCGGCTTATCCTGCTTTCTGGAGGCCTCTCTTTTCCGGTAGCGGATGATGGCGTTCTGAGCGTCGAGGCACCATTTTTCAAAATCGGAAGCGTGCACGTTCTGGTCGATCTGCTTCACGAGCCGCGCGGAAAGCGTCCGCACGAGAAGCCAAGCCCATGACACATCCGGCAGTGTCACCTTATCCGTCAGGACATCAGCGCCGCAGCGGGAGAGCGCGTGAATGAGCGCGATTTTGATCGTGTGTTCAGCGGCTCGCCCCCAGATAGTAGCGGCGGCCGCCTCTTCCCCGCCGTCATCGCCATCAAAAGCCAGCCTATCGCACTCATCCATGATAGAATGAATGAGATTTCTTGCATCATCGGAGAAGGGGATGACGTGAGGGCGGGCCATAGATTCAAGGCTCACCCCACCGGAAGACGTTTTTTCGGGCGTCTGTTCTCCGCCTGGGATCTCCCAGATAGCGGAGAGTGCCGCCTGCAGTTCCTGGGGGATAGTCATATCGGGCGTGTAGTTGCGTGGCGCGAGGCTTTCGGCCGTCCGCTCAAAGACAAGCAGACGGGCAAGGAAGCCGTTTGTTGTCTCGCCCTCCTGAATGGAGCCCCAAAACTCCTGCGGGACGCTCAGCCCCAGCAGGCTGAGCGCCTGCCATGCAATAATCTTGTTCCGGTCCGTGTCTGCATACGTCTTCACGTATGGGGAGGCGTAGCAGCTGAATAGCTCAGTCAGGAGCTTGGCTATGCCGGCGCGCGGCGAGTTCGGGTTTTTGCATGCCTTCAGGAAAAGTCCGAGTTCGTCGAAAACGAAGCAAAGCCGGTGGCGGCCGGTCTGCGCTATCGTATTGATAATAGCAGCGTCGGAAGCCACATCCATGCCGCCTAATGCGTCGCCTCCAGTAACGGCCTTCAACAGGCGTGTAACGGCCTGTTTGGGGGCGTCCTTGCCGGACGCGGAGCGTCCCAAAACGGCACAGTAGACATTAGTTGTAAGGCCGGTTTCGGCCTTGATACGCTGGCCGGCGAGCGTGCCGAGCACGGCGATTGCGCCCGGCAGAGAGTACTCCGGAGCGGTACGGACGGACGCGCGGGCCGTGTAGTCCATGATGGCTTCCAGAAGTCCTCCTGGGTGCAGAAGCTCATCAGGGAACGCGGCGTCAGTCTCATCATCCACCGGCTGGAGCTCCAGACCGCTCATGTCAGTAGCCAGGGCGTCAGGGGAGGCGTCTTTCCCCAGCGGATGATTGCGCTGATGGGTCTTGTAGATACCGCCCACGATACCGACTACTTCACGCGCCTTCAGGGGCGGAGTGCATATGTCGTTGTTCTTCTCCAGTGTGAGTTTCAGTGCCCGGTCAGGCGGGCACCCGCTTCCGATTAGTGCCGCGGCGTAGGAGAGGAGCGTGTTGTGTCTGTTCCCCTCCAGCACCTCACTGTACTTGGCGCGGATGTCGGCTATCCGCTCATCCAGCCCGGACAGGTCTATGGAGCTGGCAGGCTTCAGGATGGCGAATTCCGGCGCGTACTCCCACACGCCGGGGAACTCCACGTCGGCGGTGTAGATAACGCCGCTTTCATGCAGGGAACCAGGAGCGACAGCATACTGTCCGTCGCGGCGCAGCTCTGCGTGTACCCCGTCCTTGCGCGGGTCGATGGCGCGCAGGTCATCGACGTACTCAGGGCCGGGATGATGATAGTAGAGATGCCACCCCCGGGACGTCTTCACTTTTACCGGCGTAGTCGGAAGGTGGAGCTGCGCCCAGCGGTAGGCGGCCTCATCGTCGCAGTCGAATACAACCAGATCCGAGACCACCCCGGCAACGCACCCCCAGTTGCAGCCGGGAAATTTTTCGGTCCATTTCAGGATCTGATCAGTATCGGCGGCCTGCGTCTGATACGGCGCCCACTCAGAGAGCTGCGACACTTTAGTGCCCCTGCGCAGGGGCACCATAGAGAAGCCGCACTTCTCCGCCAGATAGACGGCGATTTCCGCCGCGGTTTTGCCTTCAAAAGGGTTCATGACTTGTCCCCCTTCCCGAAGAGTTGCGGAGGCCACAGGTCAGGCCGCAGTTCGTAGAGGGGGATGCCAAGTATCTCGTGGTAGCGCATTGCGGTTTTAGCCCCTACGGATCTTAGGCCTTTAAGCTGCTTATAGAGAGTCTGATAATTTACTCCGCACTTGCTGGCTTCATTACAAGTCAGACCGTACTTGTTGAATATTTGCCGTATGGTTTTTTTCATGGCTCTTTTTTTTATCCAAAAGACCAAAATTTTTCAAGAGCGGAGCTTAGCTTTTTTTTGACATTTGACGAAAAAACAAGAAACAAAGGCTTAAAAAGGAGCAGCTATGAAAGAAAATTTCGCAGAGAAGGCAATGGCTCTCATCCGCCATGCCGTCAACTCTCAGTACGCGGGGAACGTCCTCGAAGCGTCCCGTGCCTGGGGCATCAACAACAACAATCTATATAGATGGCTCAAAGGAGAGCGCTCCCCGCAGCTGGAGATGATAGGGCCGGTATTGGATAAGCTGAACGCTACGATTGCGAAGCCGAAAGATGAGCTAATGGACTACGCCCTTGTGCCGCGCGTTACAGCCGTTGCGGGCGCCGGTGAGAGTTTCGAGGTCAGTAGTATGATCGCGGGCTACTACGCTTTCCGTCTGGACTTCCTGCGGGCGTCCGGCATCCCGCAGGATAAAGCAGTCACTATGTTTGTCCGCGGCGACAGCATGGATCCGGTGATCAAAGATGGAGACATGATACTGATAGATCAAAGTGATTTTGAACCGCGTGATGGTTTTATCTATCTTGTTAATCTTGCGGGGGCGCTGATGGTGAAGCGGCTATTCAG
>ERZ773225.1049-NODE-1049-length-36165-cov-18.955857_pt1 | contig 36165 bp, 34 predicted proteins | sample MGYA00580993_ERZ773225 | MGnify/ENA primary metagenome ERZ773225 (study PRJEB29015, sample SAMEA2737748) | human gut metagenome | biome: human gut; feature: human-associated habitat; material: faeces | place: China | collected 2012 ...
CGTAAAATAAACTTCTCCACAGCCTCGGCCACGCCGTCGTGGTTGTTGTCGGCGGTGGTCACATAGTCAGCGCAGTCCTTTACCGGCTGCTCGGCATTCTGCATGGCCACACCCACCCCGGCGTAGGCGATCATGGAGCGGTCGTTCAGGCCGTCGCCGCAGGCCATCAGGTTCTCGCGGGTCAGCCCCATGCGGCGCAGAAGCTCCGCCAGACTGCCGTCCTTGGCCACGCCCAGCGGCACCGCCTCGATAAAGAACGGGCTGGAGGGGTACAGGTCGGCACGGCCCGCAAACTGCTGCTGCCCGGCGGCGCACACCGCGTCCCGGCGGGCGGGGTCCAGCGTGATAAGCATCTTGCACACGGGGTAGTTCACATAGGATGCCAGATCGTCCACATGGATCATGGGCAGCTTGGTGGTAAAGCACTCCTTGTTGGCCCACTCGTCCTTGTCCCGCTCACAGACGATGCCCTCGCGGTTATAGGTCAGGATGGCAATATCCTGCGCGGCAGCAAAGGCGCACAGCTCGGGCACAAGGGCGGGGTCCAGCGTTTTTTCCACCAGCGTCTCACCGGTGCGGCAGTCCACGATCTTTCCGCCGTTATAGGACAGGATGCAGCCGCCCTTTTTGTCCAGACCCAGTTCCTCAGCCAGCGGCTGGATGCCGGCGGTGGGCCGGCCGGACGCCAGCACGATGGTAACGCCTTTTTCAATGGCGGCGTCCAGCGCGGCGCGGGTGCGCGGGGTGACGAGTTTCTGGTCGTTGGTCAGGGTGCCATCCAGATCCAGCGCCAGCACTTTGATATCAGGCATATTTAAAAGATCCTCTCATTATAGAAGTATATCTCAGCTTGGTCTCTCTATTGTACAATGAAAAGCCCCCTGCTTGCAACCCTTGCAGGGCGGTTCGGCGCAAAAAGTGCCCCTTCGGCGGGCGTTACAGGCAGATTTTACCTGTTTTGCCCGGATTCCGCTTCCACCGCTGCCTCCATCCACGAGATCTACCACAAGCTGGCTGAGCTGACCAAGGTTCAGTAAGAGCGCCTGATTTTCCTGCTTCACTTCCCACTCCACTTTTCCACAACCAAGCCGCAAAACGTGCAAAACCCTCCCTGCCGCAAGCGCAAAGACTGCGCCCGACAAGGAGGGTTTTGTTGTAATGTCAATGCTGAATGCTTCAGGCTTTCATTTCGGGAAAGCCCTCCAGCTTGGAGGTGCAGTGGGGGCAGCGCACAGCCTTGATGGAAATCTCACTCTGGCAGTAGGGGCACACCTTGGTGGTGGGCTCCTCCGGCTCGGCGGGCGCTTCGGGCTTTTTGTGCAGGGAGTTGACAAACTTGATCACAACGAACAGCACAAAGGCAACGATGAGGAAGTTGATGATGGAGTTGACGAACTCGCCGATCTTGATGCTGGAGCCGCCCAGACCAATGACCACATCGGAAAAATCCGCCTTGAAGAACAGGCCGATCAGCGGGTTGATGATGTCCTCCACCAGCGCGGTGACAATTGCGGTGAAGGCACCGCCGATGACAACGCCCACTGCCATGTCCAGCACGTTGCCGCGCATGGCAAATGCCTTGAACTCTTCAAAGAACTTTTTGATGCCGCTTTTTTTCTCTTCCATAGATAAACTGCTCCTTCTTCCCCCTTTTTTTACCGCAAGGGGTTATTTATTTTTATAATAGCGTATTATGCAGCGATTTGCAAGAGTAAAGCAGCCCATTTTATAGGAAATAAAAAGTAGCCTCTCCCGCGAAAAAAACGATCCCGGAAAGTCCGCAAACTTTCCGGGATCGTCCAATTCAAAAATAATTTTCCGCCGGTTTATATGCTATAAAGATGCTTATGCCGCGGGCTGCTCTGCAGCAGCAGGCTGCGGATCAGCAGTCACCGTAATGGTGCGGCTGATGGTACTGCAGGAGTAGTTGCCCCCCGCCTTGGCGGTCTGGGTGTAGGTGCCGGGCTCGGTGGGCACGCCGCTCATTTTGCTGCTGAACCACAGGAAGGTCTTTTTCTTGTAGGTGTAGCTCACCTTGCCGTTTTCAGCCACCTGTCCGTCCGAGATCACCTTAGCGGTCAGATCGGCGTTTTGCAGCTGAGAGACAGTCATGCTGGCCGGGGCATCCGCTGTCCAGCTCAGGCTGACGTTTTCGGTCTTGGGCTTGATCTTGAACATGGCAAACCCGGCGGCGTTGATATCGCTGCTTTCCAGCGCAATGGCACCGGCAAAGTACTTGCCGCTGTCCTTGGGCTGCTCGTCCAGATAGATGCGGCTCAGCGCACCCTCGGGCAGATACTTGCGGATCAGGCTCAGCGCCAGCTTCATGCCGTTGGAAACATTCTTCACCGTGGTCAGGTAGCTGGCCGGGACAAAGAAGCTGACGGTGTCCATCACCGACACTACTTCGTCCGCCACCCGCAGCAGCACGCCGACATCGTTGCCGTCGATCAGCTGCTTGAGGTAGCTGTATACGTTGAATTCCTCGGCCTGGTCCGGGGTCTGGGACATCTTTTTGGGCAGGGGGATCAGCTTGAGCAAAGTGCGCAGCTTATCCGAGATCATCAGGGTCACATAGCCGTAGGCTTCGCCGCTGGTGCCCAGCACCACGGCAATATACTGGGTGTTTTCGGGCCGGGTCTCCACCTCCAGCTTATAATCGGAACCATAGACAAGGTTTCCGGTCGCCCGGATGCGGATGTTGACGATATCATTTTCATCCTCTGCCGCGCTCAGCGCTGCGGCATCGGGCAGTTCCTCGCTGACAACAGCGGTGCTTTCCGGCTGCTGCGCTGCCGCCGAAGCAGGCATTGCCAGTACACCAAGCATCATGCTGACTGCGAGCAGGAGCGAGATCCATCGTTTGGCCTTCATACGAAAACCTCCTTTGTTATTTGGTATCATACTCACATTTTACCGCAAAATAATCCTAGGGTCAATAACGGGATTCAAGCCGGGCGCATCACTCCCCGATATAGGTAAAGCGGGGCTGGGTAACGCCGTCCCGGGTCACGGTTTCCAGCCACATGGCGGCGGGGCGCACCCACAGCCCGCCCTCGCCGTACAGGGCGCGGTACACCACCATTTCCTCCTCGGTCTCGCTGTGGCGTGCCACGCCCAGCACCTGATACTCGTTGCCTTTAAAGTGGCGGTAGCGCCCGGGGCGCACCGGATATTGCAGTTCCTTCATAACTGTTTCCTTCTCTTTCTTCAAAAAAGGGCTGCTGCGCCGGGCGGGTGCAACAGCCCACAAACCTTATGTTATAAATATTACAGTGTGCTGTCCGTTCCATCGCCGGGGGTCTGCTCGGCAGAGTACAGCAGCATCAGGTGGTTGGCCGAGGCTTCCAGCTGGCTCTTGGCCTGCCGCAGGGCGGCTTCCTCGGTCTCGTTCATCTTTTCGGGCTTATCCTTGCGCAGGCAGTGGCGCAGGTTGGCAAGGTCGGCCTTCACGCGGGCTTTTTCGTCCTTGTCCAACTCCTTTTTGCACTTGGAAAGCGCTTCATCCACCTTGTAGGCCAGCACCTCGGCCTGATTGTGCAGGTCCAGACGCTCCTTGCGGCGGCTGTCCTCGGCCTCGTAAGCGGCGGCGTCTGCCATGGCGCGCTGGATCTCGTTTTCGGAAAGGTTGGTGCTGCCGGTGATGGTAATGTTCTGCTCCCGCCCGGTGGCAAGGTCTTTCGCAGATACCTTCACCACGCCGTTCACATCGATATCAAAGGTGACCTCGATCTGCGGCTTAGACGAAAAGCTTGCCCGGATGCCGTTCAGCTTGAACTTGCCCAAAGACTTGTTATCCCGCGCAAAGTGACGCTCGCCCTGCAAAACGTTGATTTCCACGCTGGTCTGCATGGGACGGGCGGTGGTAAAGATCTGGCTCTTGCGGGTGGGGATCATGCTGTTGCGGGTGATCAGCGGGGTGGCGACCCCGCCCAGCGTCTCGATGGACAAGGTCAGCGGGGTCACATCCATCAACACCAGCCCCTGCGCTGCCGCGCCGGTGGCACCCGCCAGCTTGCCGCCGCCCTGCAGCAGTGCACCCTGCACCGCTGCACCCATGGCAACGCACTCGTCCGGGTTCAGGCTGTGGCTGGGCTCCTTACCCAGCAGCTCCCGCACCTGCCGCTCCACGGCGGGCATCCGGGTGCTGCCGCCCACCAGCAGCACCTTGCCCAGCTGGCTGGCAGAGATGCCGGCATCCCGCAAGGCGTTCTGCACCGGGGGCACGGTGCGGGACAGCAGATCGCCGGTCATCATCTCGAATTGCGGGCGGGACAACGCGATATCCAAGTGGTGCGGCCCGTCCTTGCCCACCGCGATAAAGGGCAGGTTCAGCTGGGCAGAGGGCGCACTGGAAAGCTCCTTCTTGGCCTTTTCCGCTTCCTCCTTCAGCCGTCCCATGGCAGCGGGGTCGCGGGTCAGGTCGATGCGGTCAGACTTTTTGAACTCTGCCACCGCGTACTCCACGATGCGCTGGTCAAAGTCGTCGCCGCCCAGATGGGTGTCGCCGCCGGTGGCCAGCACCGTAAAGGTGCCGTCCTCGATCTCGATGATGGACACGTCAAAGGTGCCGCCGCCAAGGTCGTAGACCAGAATTTTCTGCGCGGCTTCGTTGTCCAGACCGTAGGCTACCGCGGCGGCGGTAGGCTCGTTGATGATGCGCAGCACGTTCAGCCCCGCAATGCGGCCGGCATCCTGCGTGGCCTTGCGCTGGCTGTCGTCAAAATAGGCAGGCACGGTGATAACGGCCTCGGTGACAGGCTCGCCCAGATAGCTCTCGGCGTCCCGGCGGATCTTGGCAAGGATCATGGCGCTGATCTCCTGCGGGGCAAGGTCCTTGCCGTCAATATGTGCCCGGTAGTCCGAGCCCATGTACCGCTTGATGCTGGAGATCGTGCGCCCGGAATTCGTGGCGATCTGGCGCTTGGCCGCGCCGCCCACCAGACGCTCGCCGTCCTTGGTAAAGGCCACCACGCTGGGGGTAGTGCGCTCGCCCTCTGCGTTGGTGATGACCACGGGCTTGCCGCCCTCCACCACCGCCACACAGGAATTGGTCGTACCAAGATCAATGCCGATCACTTTGCTCATACTGTTTCCTCTGTTTCTTGTCCGCCGTGTCTGCGGGCTGATTTTTCTCCAGTCTATCTTACCGGACGGCTGTGACCATTTTTTAGTCCAATTGTAAAGATTCTATGTTATATGCTGCCGGAGCCGTGGGCGGCTCGTGGGTCAGCGCATAGAGCAGCTGCTCGGCCTCCTGTAACCAGCGGTCGGCGTCCGGCTCGTGCTCCCGCTGCAAAATGGTAAAGGCCTGCTTTGCCTCTGCCGCCTGCGCCAGCGCCTTTTTGCGGGAGGTGTAGCGGGTCTCGTACTGCGCCAGCCGCAGGCAGACCCGGGGCGTATACTCGATATCCGGCACCGCTGCCGCGTTCTGCCGCGCCCGGCGGTACCACAGCAGCGCCTTGCCGTTGTCGCCCCGGGCGGCGCAGTCGTCGCCAAGGTTTAAAAGGGCGATGGGCTCGCCGCTTTCGGCAGCAGCCTTCCACATCTTGCGCGCCTGCGCAGCACTTTTGGGCACGCCGCGCCCCTGATACAGGCACTCGCCCAGCAGCGAGAGCCCGGCAGAATTTCCCTGCTCGGCGGCTTTCTGGTAGCACTCTGCCGCTGCCGCCCAGTGTCCGGCGCGGGCGGCTTCCTTTCCGGCCTCGGCCTCCTCTGCGCCGGGGCCCTCCGGGGTGTGGCCTGCGTGCAGCAGACCGTTGAGCAGCGCACCGTCCAGCGAGGCGGAATTGCTCCACGGGTCCAGCACCACGCCGTCGATGCCCGGGGTGTCCAGCGCCAGCTGCATGGCCTGTTCCAAGGTGCGGTCAGCCATGGGGCGGCTGCCGGTACTGCGGTCTGCACCGGCAGCTGCCACCGAGGTGAACAGCGGCAGCCAGCAGCGCCCTTTATCGTTGCGCAGCGTCCACAAGGCAAGGCCGTCGGCCTTTTCCGCCGGGATGGGGTGCTCCATCCACGGGGCGGGCGCACCCTGCGCCGAAAGCGCCGTCTGCAGCGGCACAAGCACATGGGTCTCCAGCTCCAGCGCGTAATTCAAAGCGCTCATTAAAGACCAGAAGCTCTCCTCATTCTGCCCCTTGTACAGCCCCTGCACCGCCTGCTCGATGGCCGGGCAGCCGGTGCCGCGCGGGCTGTACACCGGTGCGGTGCAGCTGCGGCGGCTGCCCACCGGGCGGAAGCGTACCCCGCCGTCTGTTCGTCTTGCCATTGTGTTCACCATACTTCCCTATCAATCTCAGCTCTAGTATAACAGGATTTGGCAGCTTGTACAATGCAAAACGCAGCTGCGGCACTGGATTTTCAGTATACATCGCGTTATAATAAGGTGTATTTTGACCCCGAAGGAGGAATTTTTTTGAACCGGATGCTTGGCTACCTGAAGGGCTACGAGCGCGAAAGTGTGCTTGCACCGCTCTTTAAGATGCTGGAAGCCACCTTTGACCTGTTTGTGCCGCTGGTCATGGCGGATATCGTCAATGTGGGCATTGCAGCACATGACCTGCATTATATTCTGGTGCGGTGCGGCCTTTTGCTGCTGCTGGCTTTCATCGGCCTTACCTGCAGCCTGACCGCGCAGTACTTTTCCGCCAAGGCGGCGGTGGGCTATTCCACCGCACTGCGGCACGCCCTGTTTGCCCATATCCAGAGCCTGAGCTTTTCAGAGATGGATACGCTGGGCACCAGCACCCTCATCACCCGCATGACCAGCGATATCAATCAGGTGCAAAGCGGGCTCAACCTGTTTTTGCGCCTGTTCCTGCGCAGCCCCTTTGTGGTGCTGGGCGCCATGGTCATGGCCTTTACGGTCAACGCCCGGGCGGCGATGATCTTTGTGGTCACCATCCCGCTGCTCAGCGTGGTGGTGTTCGGCGTGATGGTGATCACCCGACCGCTGTACAAGACCGTGCAGACCCGGCTGGATCGGGTGCTGGGCCTGACCCGCGAGAATCTGACCGGCGTGCGCGTGGTGCGCGCCTTTGATAAGGAGCAGAGCGAGATCGACCGCTTTGAGGACGCCAACGCCCTGCTGACCGGGATGCAGCTGCATGTCGGCCACCTTTCGGCGTTGATGAACCCGCTGACCTATGTGCTCATCAACCTTGCCATCGTGGCGCTGCTGTACGTAGGCAGCATCGAGATCAACGTGGGCGGCATGGCCTCCGGTGATGTGATTGCGCTGGTGAACTACATGAACCAGATCCTTGTGGAGCTGGTAAAACTTGCCAACCTCATCGTACAGATCAGCAAGGCGCTGGCCTGTGCAGGCCGTGTGCAGGCGGTGCTGGATACCAAGCCCGGCATGACCTTCCCGGCAAAGCTTCTGGGCGAAGTGCCCGCCGACAAGACCGGCGATGCCGTGCGCTTTGACCATGTAGGCCTGACCTACGCCGGGGCGGGTGCACCCAGCCTGACCGATATCAGCTTTACCGCCAAAAAGGGCCAGACCATCGGCGTCATCGGCGGCACCGGCAGCGGCAAATCCAGCCTTGTGAACCTCATCCCGCGCTTTTACGATGCCACCGAGGGCAGCGTGGAGATCTTTGGCCGCCCGGTGGCCAGCTACCCCCGGGACGCTTTACGCGGCAGGGTGGCGGTGGTCATGCAGAAGGCGCAGCTCTTCGGCGGCACCATCCGCTCCAACCTTTTGTGGGGCAACAAGGATGCCACCGATGCCGACCTGTGGGCGGCGCTGGAAACGGCACAGGCCGCAGACTTTGTGCGTGCAAAGCCCCTTGGGCTGGACGAGCCGGTGGAGCAGGGCGGACGCAACCTTTCCGGCGGACAGAAGCAGCGGCTCACCATCGCCCGTGCGCTGGTGGGCAAGCCGGACATTTTGATTTTGGATGACAGCGCCAGCGCGCTGGACTACGCCACCGACGCCGCCCTTCGCAAGGCACTGGCGGCGCTGCCCGGGGCGCTGACCGTGTTCATCGTCAGCCAGCGTGCCGCCAGTTTGCAGCACGCCGACCAGATTCTGGTGCTGGATGACGGCCATCTGGTGGGCATCGGCACCCACAGCGCGCTGCGCAGCAGCTGCCCGGTGTACGAAGAGATCTACGAGAGCCAGTTCAAGAAAGGGGAGGCAGAAGCATGAGTGCAAAAGCAAAAAACAAGCTGACCCCGCAGCAGCGCAAGGCCACCCTGAATCGGGTGCTGCACAAGATCCGTCCGTACAGCGCCTTTGTGGTGTGCAGCCTGCTGGTGGCGGCGGTCAGCGTAGCCGCCCAGCTGTATATCCCCATCCTGTGCGGCGATGCCATTGATAAGATGCTGGGCAAGGGCAATGTAGACCTTGCCGGGGTGCTGCGCATTGCAGTAAGCATTCTGGTGGTGGCTGCCGTAGCCGCCCTTGCACAGTGGCTTTTGAGCGTGTGCAATAACCGCATCACCTTCTCGGTCAGCCGTGATCTGCGCAACGAGGCGCTGCGCAAAATTCAGACCCTGCCGCTGTCCTATCTGGACAGCCACCCCTCCGGCGATATCGTCAGCCGCATGGTGGCAGATGTGGACACCTTTGCGGACGGTCTGCTGATGGGCTTTACCCAGCTGTTCTCCGGCATCCTGACCATTTTTGGCACCCTGCTGTTCATGCTGCGGGAGAACGTGCCCATCACGCTGGTGGTGGTGTGCATCACCCCGCTGAGCCTTGTGGTGGCGGGCTTTCTGGCAAAGCGCAGTTACGGCTACTTCCAGAGCCAGAGCACCGTCCGCGGCAAGCAGACCGCGCTGGTCAACGAGATGATCGAAGGCCAGAAAGTGGTGCAGGCTTTTGGCCATGAAGCCGAGAGCCTTGCCGCCTTTGACGAGGTGAACGACCAATTACAGGACGTGAGCCTGAAGGCTATCTTCTTCTCCAGCCTGACCAACCCCGCCACCCGCTTTGTGAACAACATCGTGTATGCGGGCGTGGGTCTTGTGGGTGCGCTGTACGCCGTGCGCGGCGGCATCACCATCGGCCAGCTCAGCGTCTTTTTGAGCTACGCCAACCAGTACACCAAGCCCTTCAACGAGATCTCGGGCGTGGTCACCGAGCTGCAGAATGCACTGGCCTGCGCTGCCCGGGTGTTTGAACTGCTGGACGCCGAAGATCAGGTGCCGGAGGCCGAAAACGCCGCCGCGTTGCAGCCGGACGGCCATGTGCAGTTACAGGATGTTTCCTTCCGCTATCTACCCGACCGTCCACTCATCGAAGGGCTCTCGCTGGACGTGCAGCCCGGCCAGCGCATCGCCATCGTAGGCCCCACCGGCTGCGGCAAGACCACCCTCATCAACCTGCTTATGCGTTTCTATGATGTGAACAGCGGCAGCATCAAGGTGTCCGGCACCGATATCCGGGATGTGACCCGCGCCTCCCTGCGCGGCAGCTACGGCATGGTGCTGCAGGACACCTGGCTGCGCGCCGGTACGGTGCGGGAGAACATTGCCTACGGCAAGCCGGACGCAACCATGGATGAGGTAATCGCCGCTGCCAAGGCCGCCCACGCCCACAGCTTTATCCGCCGCCTGCCCGATGGCTACGACACTGTCATTGCAGAGGACGGCGGCAATATCAGTCAGGGACAAAAGCAGCTGCTCTGCATCGCCCGCGTGATGCTCTGCCTGCCGCCCATGCTGATCCTGGACGAAGCCACATCCTCCATTGATACCCGCACCGAGGTGCGCATCCAGAAGGCCTTTGCCCGCATGATGCAGGGGCGCACCAGCTTTATCGTGGCGCACCGCCTTTCCACCATCCGGGAGGCAGACGTTATCCTTGTGATGAAGGACGGCCACATCGTGGAGCAGGGCAACCACGACCAGCTGCTGGCGCAGGGCGGCTTCTACGCCAAACTCTACAATAGCCAGTTCGAGGGCGTGCAGACCTGAGGACGCTGTTGTATCCTATCCAAACTGTAATAACGAATGACGAAAATGCACTTTGTTAAATAAAACAGGCCGAATAGGCACTCGTTCATAAAATATTAATAATATATTAACATTCAGTACACCACTTTTCGGTATACATAGGGCAACAAAGGCGCGCAGTGCGCCGAACCCCCGCCAAAAAGGGCAAAAACGCGCAGACTGCTGTGGTGTGCGGCGGTCTTGGAAATGCCCTTGGTACAGGAAAGGAAACGTTACTTATGAAAATTGGTTTTTGGGAACTTATCGTCATCGTCATCGTGGCGTTTGTGTTCATCGGCCCGGACCAGCTGCCTGTCTACGCAAAGAAGATCGGCAAGATGCTCCGCGAGCTGAAGAAATACACCGGCGCTGCTTCTGAGGAGATTCAGAAGAACGTGGTGGAGCCGCTGAACGAGATTCAGGCTCCCCTGAAAGAGGCTGTTGCCCCCCTGACTGATATCAAAAAAGATATCGACAGCAGCATGCGGGACGTGACCAAGAGCTTTACCGGCATTGGCAAGACCAGCAAAGAGGAAGCCGCCAAGAAGCAGGCTGAGACCGAGGAGGTCACCGACCTGACCGAGGATGCTGTGGAGGAACTGCCCGAGCAGCCCGCCGAAGCCCCGGCTGAAACTGTGGAGGCTCCCGCTGAAAAGCCGGAGCAGGCCGCTGCCGAGGCCGCACAGCCTGCCGCCGAGCCGGTGGCTGAGCCTGTGCAGGAAGCCCCTGCCGCAGCCGAAGAAGCCGCCGAAGCTGCACCCGCTGAGGAAGCAAAGGTGTAAGCGCCCCTACTTATTTATGGATGCACCCGCGCCCGCGGTTGCCAGATACATTCTGTAATACGCCCGCCACGCGGCGCGGCAAGAAAAAGGAGATATTTATTATGCGTATTGGTACTAATGAGCTGCTGATCATTCTGGTTGTCGTTCTGCTGATCTTTGGACCCAAGAACCTGCCGAAGCTGGGCAAGATGTTCGGTAAGACCATCAATGGCTTCAAGAAGGGCATGGAGGACGAGGACGCCGAGCAGTCCGAGGAGACTGTAAAGAAGGCTGATAAGAAGGACGAAGACGAGGAGTAATTGTGGCTACAAACAAAAAGCGCAAAAAGAAAGCCGAAGTCATGGCAGAGGACGGCAGCATGACGCTGACCGGCCATCTGAAAGAACTGCGGAACCGGCTCATCATCTGCGCGGTGGTGTTTGTGGTGGGCGTGGTGGTCTCGCTGGCGTATGCAGACCGTCTGATCGATCTGCTTACCGCCATGGGCCGCGACTATTACCAGTTCGTGTCCATTGCCCCGCAGGAAAAACTGATGCAGTATTTCCGGGTGTCCATTCTGGCCGGTGTGGTGGTAACAGTGCCTGTGGCCTTTTACAACATCTACGCCTTTGCAAAGCCGGGCCTGAAAAAGAGCGAGAGCACCTTTTTCAAACTGGTCATGCTGCTGGGTCTGATTTTGTTCTGCGTGGGCGTGCTGTTTGCCTATAAGCTCATGATGCCGTTCATGCTGCGGTTCCTCAGCACCGGCATCGAAGGTGCAGAGTACATCCAGACCACCACCAGTATCGAGAGCTACGTCAACCTCTGCCTGACCATGTTCATCATCTTTGGCTGTGTGTTCGAGATGCCGCTGATCACCATCATCCTTTCCAAGATGGGCATCATCAACCCGCAGATCCTCAAGCAGGTGCGCGGCGTAGCCATCGTGGTCATCTTCTTCATCGCCGCTGTGGTCACCCCGCCGGACATCGTGTCCCAGTGCATGGTGGCTATCCCCATGGTGCTGCTGTACTTTGTCAGCATCTTCCTGAGCGGCATCTTCTATAAGCCGCACGATACGGACGAGGAAGAAGAGGAGAGCGAGGACTGATCCCGCTTCCGTTCCGGTTTTCATCGACTGAATCAAACGCCGCTGCACAGCCGTGCAGCGGCGTTTCTTATTGGTGCGGAAAGAAAAAAGCTGCCGCACAGCTTTGTGCAGCAGCCTATGAGAAAATAAAGGAGAAACGCAGGTTCAAAAACGATTATTTGCCCAGATGCCAGATATCGCGGTCGTACTCGGCAATGGTGCGGTCAGAGGAGAACATGCCCGCCTTGGCAATGTTCACAAGGCACTTGCGCCGCCAGCCCGTGGGGTCGCAGGCGTAATCGCTGAGTGCCTGTCCCTTGCGCACAACGTAGGCATTGAAGTCCGGCAGGGTCTGGAACCAGTCCTTGTGGATCAGCTCGTCATGCAGGCGGGTCAGGTTTTCGGCATGGCCGGCGGCTAACATCTTCGGCCCGGTGAGGAAGCTGATGGCGCGGCGGATGTTGGCATCGCCCTCCACCCACTGGGCGGGGTCGTAATCGCCCACGGCGTAGCGGTGGATGACCTGATCGGAGGTCTGGCCGAAGATATAAATGTTCTCTTCCCCCACCTGCTGGCTGATCTCCACGTTGGCACCGTCCATGGTGCCCAGCGTCAGCGCGCCGTTCAGCATAAACTTCATGTTGCCAGTGCCGGAGGCTTCCTTGGAGGCAAGGCTGATCTGCTCGGACAGGTCGCAGGCCGGGATCAGCTTTTCGGCGGCGGTGACGTTGTAGTTTTCCACGAACACCACCTGCAGCCACTTGGACACCTCCGGGTCTGCGGCAATGACCTTGGAGAGGGTCAGCAGCGCATGGATGATGTCTTTTGCAATGGTGTAGGCGGGAGCGGCTTTGGCACCGAAAATGCTCACCAGCGGCGCGGCGGGCAGGTGTCCTGCCTTGATCTCGTGGTACTGATGGATGAGGTACAGCAGGTTGAGCTGCTGGCGCTTATACTCGTGCAGGCGCTTGGACTGGATATCGAACACGGCATCGGTGTTCACGCTCACCTTCTGGGTGTGCAGCAGCCAGTCGGCCAGCGCTTCCTTGTTGGCCTTTTTCACGGCGGTCAGCTCGCTGAGCACCGTCTCGTCCTCGGCAAAGGCCAGCATTTTTTCCAGTTCGGCGGCATCCTTGCGGAAGCCGGAGCCGATGTGCTTTTCCAGCGTGGCGGTCAGGCGCGGGTCGCACTCCAGCAGCCAACGGCGGAAGGTGATGCCGTTGGTCTTGTTGTTGAACTTCTCCGGGTACAGCTCGTAGAAGCCGTGCAGCTCGGAATTTTTCAGGATCTCGGTATGCAGCGCCGCCACACCGTTGGTGGAGTGGGTGAAGTGGATGTCAATGTGTGCCATGTGCACCCGCTCGTCCTTGTCGATGATGGCAAGGCTCTCGTCCTCGGTGCGGGTGCGTGCCAGCGCATCCAGCTTTTCAATGATGGGCATCAGCTGCGGCACCACGGCGTCCAGATAGGCGCGGGGCCACTTTTCCAGTGCCTCGGCCAGAATGGTGTGGTTGGTGTAGGCGCAGGTCTTGGTGACGATCTCCACGGCCTCCTCAAACTCGATGCCGCGCTCGCCCAGCAGACGGATGAGCTCCGGGATGACCATGCTGGGGTGGGTGTCGTTGATCTGGATGGCGGCGTAGTCCGCCAGATCATGGAAGTTGCAGCCCCGGGCGGCGCACTCGGCCAGAATGAGCTGTGCACCGGCAGAAACCATCAGGTACTGCTGGTACACCCGCAGACGGCGGCCCGCCTCGTCGGAATCATCCGGGTAGAGGAAGAGGGTCAGGTTCTTGTCGATGGCGGTCTTATCGAAGGCAATACCGTCATGGACGATGCTCTCGTCGATGGTATCAAGGTCGAACAGGTTCAGGGTGTTGGTGCGCCCCTCGTAGCCGGTGACCGCCAGCTTGTACAGCCGGGCGGTGTACTCCTTGCCCGCCAGCTCCACCGGATAGGTGGTGTCGGTCTTTTCCGCCCAGCTGTGGGCGGTGAGCCACGGGTCGGGCTTTTCGTTCTGCACACCGTCCTCAAAGGACTGATGGAACAGACCGAAGTGGTATCGCAGACCCACGCCGTCGCCGGGCAGGTTCAGCGTTGCCAGAGAGTCGAGGAAACAGGCAGCCAAACGCCCCAAGCCGCCGTTGCCCAGAGAAGGCTCCGGCTCTACCTCTTCAATATCGGAAAGGCGCTTTCCCGCAACAGCCAGCGCAGACCGGGCTTCGTCGTACAGCCCCAGATTGATGAGGTTGTTGGACAGCAGCTTGCCAATGAGAAATTCGGCGCTGATATAGTACAGTTTACGCCCGGTGACCGGCTGCACGCGGTCGGCGCTCTTCTGCCGCACAAGTTCCAGCAGTGCCAGATACAGCTCCTGATCGGTGCAGTCTGCCAGCAGCTTGCCGGTGATACTCTGTAACGTTTCGGTAAAGCTCATAAAAGCATCCTCCTTTGCTACGGAAAACAGGTTTGACATCTGTATCTCAAGATATACCACATAGAACGTTCAAAATCTTGCCTAAATAGTGCAAACTATGGTACAATCCTATCATCAGGGGGTGAGACGATGCAAAATCAGGCTTCTTTGCAGGAGACAAAACAGCACGGTGCGGTGCGCTTTCCGTTCAATCTGTACCCCTGCACCATTCCGGGGGATTTTCAGCAGGTGGCACTCCACTGGCACGAGAGCATGGAGCTGGTCTTTGTCAAGCAGGGCATGGGGCTGGTACAGGTGGGCGTGGTGACCTACCCGGCCTACCGGGGGGATATCTTTATTTTTGCCCCGGGCACGCTCCATGCGCTGCGGCAGGCAGAGGGACAGCGCATGGAATACGAAAATATCATCTTTGAGCCGGAGCTTCTGGGCGGTGCAGAGGATCTTTGCGCCGAGAAATATCTGCTGCCGCTGCAAAGCGGGCGGCTTTCGCTGCCGGTGCGGCTGACCCCGAACGATTTGTGCTATCTGCAAGCCGCCGCCTGCCTGCGGGAGCTGGAGGATGCCAACCGCGCCAAGCGCCCCGGCTACGAGCTGCTGGTCAAGGGGGCGCTGCTGCGCTTTCTTGCCCTGCTCATTGCACAAGGCAGGCAGTGTCTCCCCACCGAAACCGCCGACACCCAGCGGCTGAAAGCGGTGCTGCAATGGCTCTCCGCCCATTATGCCGAGCCGCTCCGGGTAGCCGATGCCGCCGGGGTCTGTTCCTTCAGTGCCAGCCATTTTATGCGCTGGTTCCGACAGATGACCGGACAGAGCTTTATTGCCTTTCTGAACGAGTACCGGCTGAACACCGCCGCCGAAGCGCTGCAAACCACCGATGAAACCGTGCTGACCATCGCCTCCCGGTGCGGGTTTGAAAACCTTTCCTATTTTAACCGGGCGTTCAAGGCGCATTTCGGCATGACCCCGCGGGACTACCGGAAAAAATAAGCAGAGCGCTTGACAGCTGCGGCTGTATGGCGTATTATTTCGGCAGAAGAGCCGCTTTCGGGCGGCTTTTCCCGGAGTGAAGAGTTAGCCAATTCTAACTATTGTTTTATAAAATATTCCTGAAAGAAGGTATAAAAATGATCCAGACGACCGTAGAAGTAGACGGCATGGCGTGTTCCATGTGCGAAGCCCATATCAATGACGCCGTGCGCAGTGCATTCCCTGTGGATAAAGTCTCGTCCTCTCATGCCAAGGGCAAGACCGTGATCCTTTCCAAGGAGCCGCTGGACGAAAACGCGCTCCGCGCCGCCATTGAAACCACTGGGTACCATGTGGGCACCATCCACAGCGCACCGTATGAAAAGAAGGGACTGTTCTCCTTTTTCAAAAAATAAGCTCTGTCCCCCGCCGCTGCTAGCTGACTGCAGAGGTACTGCTGTACATCATTCTGCCGCAGGCCCACCGCAACATCATCCCGCAGCTGCATCGTCCGCTCCATGCAGGCGCGGCAGAAGAAGGCCGTGGTCTTTGCCCCGGCAAAGGCCGCATAAAACTGATCTCTACCAACCATTCTTCTTTTCACCTCTTTTTTGTTTTCCACCCACAGAGAAACACCCCCGGCAGCCGCAATGGCCGCCGGGGGTGTTTCTGTATCTTTAGATTTGCACTCGGCTCAGTGGACAAAGCCCACGAACACCGGGCAGAGCACGGCGGTCAGCACACCGGCTACGGCAATGGAAAGGCCGCTCATGGCACCTTCCACCTCGCCCATCTGCAGCGCCTTGCTGGTGCCCACGGCATGGGCTGCCGTGCCAAGACCCACGCCCTTGGCGATGGGGTCAGTGATGTGGAACACCTTGCACACGGTCTCGGCCAGCAGTGCACCCACGATGCCGGTCACGATGACGATGGCACCGGTCAGGGCGGCAATGCCGCCCAGCTCAGCGGCCACGTCCATACTGATGGCGGTGGTCACCGACTTCGGCAGCAGAGTGGCGTACTGCTCCTGGGTCAGGTCCATTGCCAGCGCCAGTGCAAAGGCGCTGCCCAGACTGACCAGCGTACCCACCGAGATGCCTGCGATGATGGCGGGCGCGTTCTCCTTGAGCAGATCCAGCTTTTCATACAGCGGGATGGCCAGCGCCACCGTGGCGGGCAGCAGCAGGTAGCTTACCGGCGCGGCGCTGGTCTTGTAGTCCCCGTAAGGGATCTTGCACACCGAAAGAAAAATGATGACAAAAATACTGCCCAGCAGCAGCGGGTTAAAGATGGCCTTGCCGGTCACCCGGTTGATAAGCACACCCAGCCCAAAGGCTGCCAGCGTAAGCAGCACGCCCCATGCCACAGAGCCGGTCAGAAAATCATTCAGCAGTTCCGTCATGTTCAGCCTCCTTTTTGCTGCGGGCGGTCAGCGCCTGCGTGGTGCGGCCTGCGGCCGCCATCACCAGCACCGTCACCGGCAGGATGGCGATCAGAATGGGCAGCAGCAGCTGTCCCATCTCTGCCCACAGCTCCATGATGCCCGCAGCGGCGGGCACGAACAGCAGCGGAAAAATACCGGTCAGGTAGGTGCCGGTCTCCTTGACCTGCTCCAGCTTTACGATGCCGGTGATCAGGGCTGCCAGCAGCAGCACCAAGCCGTACACACTGGCAGGCACCGGCAGCGGCAGCACCGCGTGCAGCACCTCGCCCAGAAAACAGAACGCAAGAATGCGCCCGAACTGAAAAATATACTTCGTGTCAGAACTCCCCTTTCTGGTCTTATAAACGTACAGACAACGGGCTTTTCGCCCGGAATTTTCTGTCTCACACAAAGTAAAAGTATACCGCGGACTGCCCGCTCCATCAACCGTGAATCTTGCCAAGAAGTTCTACACCTTTTGCGCAGAACTGTACAAAAAAACGCACCGGTTTTCCGGTGCGTCAAAAGACTATTCATTATAGATGAAATGGCACTTTGGATAATTCGAACAGCCCCAAAATGTTTTTCCGGCTCCAGAACCCTGTCTGGCCACCCGAGGAACCAACCGTCCTCCGCATTGCGGACATGTCCATGTTCCATCTGGTTGGATAATGGGGTAGTGTTTTGCGCGAACCTCTTCTATATGTCTTGCTTTCTGTTCATCTGATGCGTCTGTAAACTTAAGAAGTAGTGCATAAAAAGCATTTATCTGTTCGTCAGTCAAACACCTGCCAACGCTTCTTGCGTTCTCAGATAATTCCCCTAAAAGGTATCTATAATAAGTTACGCGATGCCGGTTGCTCACTAAATGTAAGTTCTTTATCTCACAGTTGTTGCCGAAGACCACATAAGAATAGTATGGAACTTCATTGTTCTGCAATAAGCTTTTCAAGCATCGTACGTGCGTTTCGTTTTGCCAAAGCGGGTTATAAAACTGATACTTTTCGGCTTGTCCGCTATGGTTTGGCAAACTTTGCGTCCAATACTTATGATTCTCACTGCCAAAAATCCAACCGCTATAGTTTTTTGATTCAATCACATAGATACCTGATTCATGAATTAAGATTAAATCAACTTCTGTAGTTCCGCTATCTTTTAGCGGCAGATAACAGTTGGATATAATTGCTTTTTGCCCTTCAAGTTGTTCCAGTACATTGTAAACTTGCATTTCGCCTGCTTGTCCCTTGTCTTTTCCCCAAACAGCTGCAAGGATAGCAGCCACAAAGGCACCAAGGATGCATAGAGCAATCAATGAAATCATGGCAATTATAGTCCACTCGATTATTGTCATATCAGATCACATAGTCATTCCCGGCCTGATCCGGCAGGGCAAGGTCTGCCAGCGTGATCTTGCCGAAGTAGTCCGAGATCAGATCGTTGAGCCCCTTCCACATCTCGTAGGTGCGGCAGTTGGCCATCCGGGCGCAGGTAGAAGCGCCGGGGGTCAGGCAGCTTACCGGGGCCAGACTGCCTTCGGTGAGCATCAGGATCTCGCTTACCGTGTACTGATCCGGGCTGCGGGTCAGCCGGTAGCCGCCGCCCTTGCCGCGCAGCCCCTCCAGAAAGCCGTTCTGTACCAGCACCTTGAGGATGTTCTCCAGATACTTTTCCGAGATCTCCTGCCGGGCAGCTACTTCCTTTAAGGGAACATATTTTTCAGACTGATGCTCCGCGAGGTCGATCATCACCCGCAGCGCATAGCGTCCTTTGGTCGAAACGATCATGATCCGTACTTCCTTCCGGTTAAATTTTATTATAACCCATTATACAACAGGGTAAGTCACTTTTCAATCCCACTTTTTTCAAAAAACCCCTTGACAAGCAGGCAAAACAGGGCTATAATGCCATCAAACCCACAAACAATGTTGGTTAAAAGGTTTAGAGGGAATCACAGCCGGGCACCCCGGCACAAGACAGGGTCATGCACCCCGTAACGATATCAGAAAGAGGGACAAGTATTATGAGCAAGATCTATACCGCCGCAGATCAGTTGATCGGTCACACCCCGCTGCTGGAGCTCAGCCATATTGAGAAAGAAGAACAGCTGCCCGCCCACGTTATTGCCAAGCTGGAGTACTTCAACCCCGCCGGTTCTGTGAAGGACCGCATTGCCAAGAAGATGATCGACGACGCCGAGGCCAAGGGTCTGCTGAAGGAAGGCTCCGTCATCATCGAGCCCACCTCCGGCAACACCGGCATCGGTCTGGCTGCCGTGGCAGCTGCCAAGGGCTACCGCATCATCATCGTGATGCCCGAGACCATGAGCGTAGAGCGCCGTCAGCTGATGAAGGCCTACGGTGCAGAGCTGGTGCTGAGCGAGGGTGCCAAAGGCATGAAGGGTGCCATTGCCAAGGCCGATGAGCTGGCAAAGGAGATCCCCAATTCCTTCATCCCCGGCCAGTTCGTGAACCCCGCCAACCCGCAGGCACACATCGAGACCACCGGCCCCGAGATCTGGGAGGATACCGATGGCAATGTGGATATCTTTGTGGCAGGCGTTGGCACCGGCGGCACCGTGACCGGCGTTGGCAAGTACCTCAAGAGCAAGAACCCCGCCGTCAAAGTGGTGGCCGTAGAGCCCGCCTCCTCCCCCGTACTGAGCAAGGGCACTGCCGGTGCGCATAAGATCCAGGGCATCGGCGCAGGCTTTGTGCCGGACGTGCTGGACACCACCGTCTATGACGAGATCATCGCCGTGGAGAACGACGACGCCTTTGCCACCGGCCGTCTGATCGGCCACAAGGAAGGCGTGCTGGTAGGCATCTCCTCCGGTGCTGCCGTCTGGGCTGCTATCCAGTTGGCAAAGCGCCCGGAGAACGCCGGCAAGAACATCGTTGTTCTTCTGCCCGATACCGGCGACCGCTACCTGTCCACCCCGCTGTTTGCGGAATAATTCCAAGAACTCTCCTCTCCCGCTCTGCACCCCGCAGGGCGGGAGTTTTTGTTTGGGGACAAGACTATTTGAAATGGCTTCCGCTGCGCTCTAGCCATATTCAGCGGAAGAATTATTTGATATTTCGCGTTTGGAGCGACCGCGTTTGCGGAGCGTAGCGTAGCAATGAAAGCCCCAGTGGGGCTTTTAAGCGGCAGAGCGGTCTGCGTTAGCAGATGGAGGGGCGTTGCCCCGACAAGCTCTGCGGAGCGCTCCAAACGCTATTTTCACAGAAGGGGTCGTAAAGGGAAACGGCAGGTGCAGCGCCGCTTTCTGCGAAAGCGCGGCGCTGCCGGCGTGCCCGCTCCCCGGGGGGAGCTGTCGCGCAGCGACTGAGGGGCTTTGAATCGGCGGAGCCGGAAAAAACGGTTAAAAGATCTTCACGCCGAACAGGCGTGAATCTTCAGTTTTTTCCGGTGTAGCCCTCCTCTTTGGGGTTAAAAGGGGCGAGCAGCCCCTTTTTCGTGGCTCCAGCGCGTCGAAATCGCTGGCACTTTTCTGGTTCTCTTTTGGTGTCAAAAGAGAACATCCCCCGTCCCCTCCTCTTTTCCCTCACGCAATTTTATGCTACAATACCGGTAACAAAAACGTTTGGAGAAACGCCCATGCTTTATTATGCTGCCCCCATGGAGGGCTTCACAGACCGGGTCTGGCGGCAGACCCATCAGAAATGGTTCGGCGCACAAGGCGCTGCCGACCTCTATTATGCGCCGTTTATCTCCCCGCCGGAGAACCGGGTGCTCATTAAAAAGAAGATGGCAGAGCTTGCCCCGGAGGCAAACCCCGGTGCGCCGGTCATCCCGCAATTGCTGGCGAAGGACGGCGAGCTGGCTGCATGGATGATCGGTCAGCTGCGGGCGCTGGGCTATACCGAGGTGAACCTGAATCTGGGCTGCCCCGCCGGGACGGTGACCGCCAAGGGCAAGGGCTCCGGAATGCTGCGGGACCTTGCCAAGGTGGACGCCTTTCTGGACGGCGTATTCTCCCATGCCGAGGGGCCTGTCTCGGTCAAGACCCGGCTGGGGGTAGAGAAACCGGAGGAGTTTGCCGCCATTCTGGAAATTTATAGCCGCTACCCCATCTCGGAGCTGACCATCCATCCTCGGGTGATGCGGCAGCAGTACCGTGGGCAGGCCGACCGCGCCGCCTTTGCCGCTGCGCTGCCCCGGTGCACTATGCCGGTGTGCTACAACGGCGATGTGACCACCGCCGCCCAGCTCCACGCGCTGGAAAAGGAGTTCCCCGCCCTGTCCGGCATCATGGTAGGGCGCGGGCTCATCGCAGACCCTGCACTCTTCCGCAAAGCACGGGGCGGTGCACCCGCCACCAAAGAGGAGCTGCGGGGCTACCTGACCGACCTGTACCACGGCTACACCGAACTGTTTGGCAGCGCAGGCTGCGCCATCAGCCGGATGAAGGGGCACTGGTTCTACCTCATCCACTGCTTTGCCGGGGCAGAAAAGCTGGAAAAGCAACTGAAAAAGCTGCGGGAGCCGTGGGAGTATGAGGTGGTGGTGAACCAGATCTTCACCCTGCCGCTGGTGGAAAACGATTAAAATGGTCTCCAAAACCATCCTATCCATAATAAATGAGGCTTTTCCCTGCGACCCCACCCGTGAAAATGGGGTTCAGGAAAGTCCGCAGACTTTCCTGAACCCCGAAATTTAAAATAATCTTTCCTCTGAACATGGCCAGAGCAACGCGGAGGCCATTCCCAATCGTCCCACGCGCAAAAAAAGCCCGCCGTCTTGCAAGACAGCGGGGCTGAAAAGGACCGTATTACACGTTGAGGTAGCTGCGCAGCATAGCCTGCAGCAGATCGTCACGATCCACCTTGCGGATCATGGCACGGGCATTCTTATAGGTCGTAATGTAGGTAGGGTCTTCGGACAAAATGTAGCCCACCAGCTGATTGACCGGGTTATAGCCTTTTTCCTTCAAAGCATCATACACCTGTTGTACGATTTCGTGGATCTCATAGTCCTTTTTATCGTGGATGGAGAAAATCGCGGTTGCGTCTCCCACGCAATACACCCCCTTCGGTTGAAACTAGTCCCATTGTACACGAATTGCGCCGAAACTTCAAGATAATTACGCTGGATTTGCACATCCTGCACAAAATTTCCAGCAATGTTCCGGCAAGATGAACGATGTCCGGGCGGCATTCTGCCCGCGAAAGGAGCCTTTGTATGCTTTACGGCATCGGCTGCGACCTGTGCAGCCTTTCCCATCTGGAAAAAAGCCTTTCCTCTGCTCACGCGGCGGCCTTTGTGCGCCGGGTATACGGCCCGGCCGAGCAGGCGGCACTGGGGCTTTTGGAGGCCTCCCCTGCGCCGCTGAATGCCCACCGCCTTGCCAGCGCCGCCGCAGATTTTGCCGCCAAGGAGGCCTTTCTCAAGGCGGCGGGCACCGGCCTGCGGGAACCCTTTTCTCTATGTGAGATCGAGGCCGTCCGGCAGGAGAACGGTGCCCCGGCTTACCGTTTCAGCGGGCAGACTGCCGCATGGGTGGCGCAGCACCGGCTGCGTGCCCGGCTCTCTTTAAGCCACGAGGGCGGCATGGCGCTGGCCTTCTGCACGCTGGAAGAGGAAAGCTGACCACCCTTTGTGCATACAATGGAATATCGCCCCCGCACTGCATAAGCCGCACCCCGCCTGCGCATACTGAGAGCAGACAGGATGCGCCGGACGCATCACATAGCGGGGCACATCCTCCAGACAAACAGGAGGGAGATTCCATGGAGGTACACAGAGGAGAAGTTTTCTACGCCGATCTTTCGCCAGTGGTGGGCTCGGAGCAGGGCGGTGTGCGCCCGGTGCTGATCGTACAGAACGAGATCGGCAACCGGCACAGCCCCACTGTGATCGCGGCAGCCATTACATCCCGGCTGGACAAGACCCGCCTGCCCACCCACATCAACATCCGGGCGGCAGACACCGGCCTTGCCAAGGACAGCGTGGTGCTGCTGGAACAGATCCGCACGCTGGATAAGCACCGTCTGCGGGAGCGCGCCGGGCAGATCACCGCCGCCGACCAGAAGCGGGTGGATCAGGCGCTGGACGTAAGCCTTGGGCTGAGCTCGTACTGAAATTTTATTTATAAAGCAGAGACACCGGAGCGTCCACAGACGCTCCGGTGTCTCTATTTTTTAGTATTACTCGATCAGGCCGTTGAGCAGGGTCAGGCACTTGCGGCTGTGCAGCTTGCGGATGGCCTTGGCTTCGATCTGGCGCACACGCTCACGAGTGACGCCGAAGTCGCGGCCGACCTCTTCCAGCGTGCGGGGACGGCCATCATCCAGACCAAAGCGCAGGCGGATGACCTTTTCCTCGCGGGGGGTCAGGCTCTTGAGTGCCAGATTGATCTGCTGTGCCACCATGGCGCGGTCGGCTGCCTTGCCGGGTGCTTCGGCGTTCTCATCGGCGACAAAATCGCCCAGAGAGGAATCCTCTTCCTCACCCACGGGGCTTTCCAGGCTGGCGGGCTCCTGTGCCATGCGCTGGATCTCGCGCACGCGCTCCACGCTCATATCCATGGCCTTTGCCAGCTCCTCCGGGGTGGGCTCGTGGCCGTTCTGGTACACCAGCTGGTTGGTGGCCTGACGCATCCGGTTGATGGTCTCCACCATGTGCACCGGGATGCGGATGGTGCGGGCCTGATCCGCGATAGCGCGGGTGATGGCCTGACGGATCCACCAGGTAGCGTAGGTAGAGAAGCGGAAGCCGCGGTCGCAGTCGAACTTCTCGGCGGCCTTGATGAGGCCGATGTTGCCCTCCTGAATGAGATCAAGGAAGGCCAGATTATGGCCGACATGCTTCTTGGCGATGGACACCACCAGACGCAGGTTTGCCTCGCTCAGGCTGCGGCGGGCGTTCAGGCCGTCGCGGCGGGTCTTGAGCAGCTCCTGACGGCGTTCCTCGCTCAGGGGGCCGTTCTCCACGGCCTCCATGGCCTTTTCCTCGTCTGCCTTTTCCTCGGCATCCTCGGCAGACTTTTCGCCGTCCTCGTCCAGATCCTCGGTGTAGCTGCGGCTGTTCTCGTCCTCCTCAAAGGAGAAGCGGGCGCTGTTCTTCTTGATGTACTCCGGTGCGCCGTACTTCTGGCGGTCTGCCTGCAAAATGTGTGCAGCCTCGGCACCGGCATGGATGCGGCGGCTCAGCTCCACCTCCTGCTCGGCGCTCAGCAGCGGGATCTGACCGATCTGCTTGAGGTAGTTCTTCACCGGGTCGTCCAGCAGCTCGTCCATGGCAGCCTTCAGGTCTGCCGGGTTCTCCTCGGCATCCTCTTCGTTTTCATCGGCAAGGCCCATGTCATCGTTGTTGTTCTCGGCGTTCTCCACCTCAGCAATGATGCTGTCCACGTCCAGACTCGGCTCGTTCTCTTCCTCCAGGACCTTAATGCCGCGCTCCTCCAGCAGGGTGTAGAGGGTGTCTACATCCATGCGGCATTGTGCCGCCAGCGCCTTGGCCTCCTGTGCAGAGAGGGTGCCCTCGCCCTTAGTCAACAGTTCCTTCAAAGTCATGCCCATTTTTTCTCTCCTTCCCACTCCGGGGAATTTCCTGTAATATTGCCCTGTGCATCAGATCACAAGGCCGCCGTTCACCCCGAACACCTGTCCGGTGATGTATCCGGCATCCTCGCCGGCCAAAAAGACCAGCAGCTTTGCAACTTCTTCCGGGGTGCCAAGCCGACCCACAGGGGTCTCCTCGGCCAGCGCCGCCTTGTCCTCGGCGGTAAAAGCCGCCATCATGTCAGTCTCGATGACCCCGGGCGCTACGCAGTTCACCGTAATGCCGCTGGGGCCCTCTTCCTTCGCCAGTGCCTTGGTCAGGCCGATGAGCCCGGCCTTCGCGGCGGAATAGTGCACCTCGCAGCTGCCGCCGGTCTGGCCCCACATACTGCTCACGGTCAGAATGCGGCCCTGCTTGCGGCGGATCATGCCGGGCAATGCCAGCTGGCACAGGTGGAACGCGCCGCTCAGGTTCACGTCCAGCATCCGCTGCCACTCCTCCGGGGTGATGTCGGTAAACAGCTTCTGCTGCGCGATGCCGGCGTTGCACACCAACACATCCACCCTGCCCATGGCCTGCTCCACTGCGTGGAACGCCAGCTCACAGCTGGCGCGGCTGGCTACATCGCACTGGATGGCGATGCACCCGGGCAGCTGCTGTTCCAGCGCAGCGGCAGCAGCTGCGTTCTGGTGGTAGAGCACCGCCACCTGATACCCTGCTGCCGCAAAGGCGCGGGCAGCGGCAGCACCGATGCCCCGGTCGCCGCCGGAGATCAGCACCCGGCGCGCCGCAGCGGGTGCGGCAGGGGCAGGCCGCTCTTTTACAGGCTGCGGCGCAGGCGCTTCGGGCAGCTCCACCGCAGGCGGCTCTGCGGGCTTTTCCAGCGTGATCACCCGGGTGGGTTCGTCCACCGCAGGCGCTGCCGTTTTTCCCAGCGTCATGATGCGGGTAGGTTCATCCACCACCGGTTCCACCGGCGCAGCCGGCTTTGCAGCCGGTGCGGCAAGGGGCTCCGGTGCGCTCTCTTCCTCCGGCACTTGAAAGGTCAGTTCAAACTCGTCCTCGTACAAGAGTATATCCCTCCTGTTCGGTATTCTCGGCCGGGCGCAGTGCCCCAGCCGGAAAAACCCTGTGCCCATCCCCAGACAGTGCAGCGTTCCGTTTATGTGTCCGGCAAAGGTCCGGTGCTTTGGCGTGCCTGCCTGCAGTTGCGATGGGTTTCGACAAGATTCCATTGAATAATATACCACAATCCAGCCCAAAAAGAAAGTGGGAACTGCAATTTTTTACGCAGTTCCCACTATTTTTCCTTATTTTCCCCTGTTTTCGGGCACCGGGGGCTTCCAGCGGGGTCTGCCCGCCCGCTTTTCCCGCAGGGAAACAAAAAACGCCTGCAAAAGCTGCTGCGCCTCGGCCTCCCGCAGCCCCTTTTCCACTACCGGATGGTGGTTGAAGGGCAGCGCGAACAGGTCGGTCACCGAGCCGCAGCACCCGGCCTTGGTGTCGGCAGCACCGTACACCACCCGGCGCAGACGGCTGTTGATGATGCCGCCCGCGCACATGGGGCAGGGCTCTAAGGTGACGAACAGTTCGCACTCCCACAGCCGCCAGCCGCCCAGCGCCTTGCAGGCAGCGTCAATGGCCAGCAGCTCCGCGTGGTGCAAGGCGTTTTTCTCGGTCTCCCGGGTGTTGTGCGCCGTAGCCACCACCTCGCCGTGCCGCGCCACCACCGCACCCACCGGCACCTCGCCCAAGGCGGCGGCTTTGGCGGCTTCTTCCAGCGCAAGACCCATCAGTTCAAAATCGGTCATGTATCCCATCCTCTCATCCCATCGCCAGTACCAGCAGATTGTTTGCACTGTGCAGCAGCATCCCCGGCCAGAGATGTCCGGTGCGGTCTGCCAGCCACCCCAGACCCAGCCCGCACACCAGCGCATAGACCATGGCAGCGACGCTGCCGTGCTGCAAGGCAAACAGCACCGCCTGCAAAAGAATGGCCTGTCCCCTGCCCAGCGGCTGCGCCCGGCGCTGCACCGCGCCCCGGAACACCCCTTCCTCCGCCAGCGGAGCCAGCAGGCAGACCCGGAAAAACCGCGCCGCGCCGCCGGGCGGCACGGGCAGCAGCACCGCCAGCGCCTTGCCCGCCAGCAGATACCCTACCGCCCAGCCAAAGGCCGAAAGCAGCGCGGCGGTGCGGGGATTCAGCTTGTGCATGGTCGGTCTCCTCCTGCTGTGATTCGTTCCCGGTTATAGTACCATATCTGCCGCCGGGTGCGCAAGGTTTGGGCGTTCTGTCGTGGCAAATTTATGCAAATCATTGACACATCGCCCTAAATGGTGGTATAATAATTTCCAACCTTTTTAGCAAAAACGTTGCGTATACTGTATTTTACCGGTAGACCGGAGGTATTATTATGATCCGTATCCTCACCGATTCCGCGTGCGACATCCTGCCCGCCGAGGCGCAGCAGCTGGGCGTGACCGTGATCCCCCTGAACGTGACGCTGGAGGACGGCACCGTCCTGCGGGACGGCATCGACATGACCCCCAGCGAATACTATACCCATCTGGCAGCCTGCCGCAAGCTGCCCACCACCAGCCAGCCCAGCCCGGAGCAGTTCGAGCGGCTGTATCTGGACGCCGCTGCCGCCGGAGACGAGGTGCTGGGCATCTTTTTGTCCGATGCGCTGTCCGGCACCGGTCAGTGCGCCAGACTTGCTGCCGACCTTGCCAACGTGGATAATGTGGTGTTCGTGAACACCGAGAACGTCTGTCTGGGGCAGTCCTTGCTGGTGCGGCTGGCTGTGCAGCTGCGGGACGCCGGCAAGACGATCACCCAGATCGCCGCCGATCTGGAAAAGGCCAAGCAGCACCTGCATCTGGTAGCTGCCGTGGACGATCTGAAGTATCTGCGCAAGGGCGGCAGACTGTCCGCCGCCGCAGCTGTGGCGGGCGGTATGCTGGGCATCAAGCCCATCCTCGCCGTCATGGAGGGCAAGGTGGCGCTGGCCGGTAAGGCACGCGGTCTGCCCGGCGTGTATGTGGCGCTGTTCAAGAAGATCGACGAGATGGGCGGCATCCACCCGGGCTACACCCCGCTGCTGGGCTACACCGTCAACCACCGGGAGCTGCAGCCGCTGCTGACCTACCTGCAGGACAACCTGCATCTGGACGCACCGCTGGTGCGCCAGATCGGCTGCGTCATTGGCACCCACACCGGCCCCGGCGCATTCGGCATCGCGTTCTTTGATAAAGAGCTGGCGCTGGAATAAAACCTATTAGCAAAAACAAGTCGGACAGCCCGCGGGCTGCCCGACTTTATTTTTACCCGTGAAAAAGTAGTTTCGAAACGCCCGCAGGCGTTTCGGAACTACAAATAAAATATTCTTTCCGCTGATTATGGCCAGAGCAAAGCGGAGACCATTCCAAATCGTCCCGCCTTGCCCTTACAGCACCGCGTCCGAGATCAGCTTGCCCAGCAGCAGAACCAGCACCACCAGCATCATGGGGCGGATGAAGCGGGCACCCTTTTTCAGGGCAAAATGGGAGCCCAGCAGGTTGCCCAGAATGTTGCTGATGGCGCAGGGGATGCCGATGTGGAACACTACCAGACCGTTCATCAGGTAGGTGAACAGGCTGGCGTAGTTGCTGGCCAGATTGAGCACCTTGCCGTTGCCGTTGGCAGTGCGCAGGTCAAAGCCCATCAGGGTGGTAAAGGCAATGATAGCAAAGGTGCCGGTGCCCGGGCCCATGACGCCATCGTACAGGCCGATGCCCAAACCGATGGCCAGCGCCAGTAAAATCTTTTTCAGGTCCAGCGTGCCGTCGTCCCGGTTCTCGTCCGGCAGGTTGCGCTGCCACAGGATGATGACCGCCGCCACCGGCAGGATGATGAACATCATGGTGCGCAGCATCTCGTCACTGAGCAGCAGCACGATGTGCGCGCCCAGCGCACTGCCCGCAAAGCTGCCGATGGCTGCAAGAACACCCACCTTCACGTTCATGGCACCGCTTTTGAAAAAGCTTGCCGTGGCAAAGGTGGTGCCGCAGGCAGCACTGAACTTGTTGGTGGCATAGGTGTAGTGGGGCGGCAGCCCGGCAAACAGATAGGCAGGCAGACTGATCAGCCCACCGCCGCCGGCTGCCGAATCCACAAAGCCTGCAAAGCCGGTCATCAGCATGAGAAACGCCATCATCCACGGCGAGATCGTGATACCCATTGTTATAATTCCTCTTATCTTTCCAAGTCGTTTGTTCTTTTTCAGGGGACGCGCGCCTCAGACCATATAAAACCTCCCCTCGCAGGGCAATACACAGCCCGGGATACCCGCACACAGCAGGGCATCTCCGGGCACTTTTTGCAATTTTAGAAGTTATTATTACAAATTGTTTTTAAAGAAGCGGTATGCGTTGCGCCAGTAGATGGCCTCTACCTCATCCTCGGTAAAGCCCTCGCGGCGCAGTGCCTCGGCCAGCAGCGGCATATCTGCCGCCGTTTCCAACTCATGCTGACCGCCGATGCCGTCAAAGTCGCTGCCAAGGCTGATGACCTCAATGCCGCCCACCTGCTTGAAGTGTGCGGCGTGCTTTGCCAGCCGCTCCACCGTGCTGCGGCAGAGCTTGGGGTGTGCCGAGTCTGCGTCCACAAAGGAAGCGCAGTAGTTCAGCCCTGCAATGCCGCCCTTTTCTGCCAGTGCGCGGATCATCTCATCGGTCAGGTTGCGGTTGTGGGGTGACAGGGCACGGCAGTTGGAATGGCTTGCCGCAAAGGGGCGGGTGCTGTGGTTTACGATATCCCAGAAGCCCTTATCGGAAAGGTGGCTCACATCTGCGGTGATGTGCAGCTTTTCCATCTCTTCCAAAAAGGCAAAGCCCCGCTCGGTCAGGCCGGTCTCGGTGTTGGCCACCAGCGGCCCGCCGGGGTTTGCGTTGGGGGCTGCCAGCTCGTTGGGGTAGTTCCACGTCAGGGTCATCATGCGCACGCCCAGCTCCTGCAGCCGCCGCAGCACGCCCAGACTGCCCTTGCAGCAGCCGCCCTCTTCCACCGTCAGCATGGCGCTGAACTTGCCCTCGGCGCGGTTGCGCTCAAGGTCGGCGGCGGTGTACACCGGGGCGATCTTTTCCGGGTAAGCTGCCATGAGCCGCTTGAAGATGTCGATCTCCTCCAGCACGCTTACCAGCGGGTCGGCCCCGGGTGCGGGGTCGGCCAGATCCACATAGGCCGCAAAGCATTGCAGCAGATAATCCCCCTGCCGCAATTTTTCAAGGTCGATATGCAGATCGTTGTGCAAAAAGCTTTTGGGTGCGCCCGCCTTTTCGGCGCGGCGCAGTTCGTACAGGGTATCGCAATGCAGATCCCAAACCTTCATGATGGATACACTCCTTTATGCTTCTTCTCCCAGCAGCTGCAACAGCTGTTCGGGGTTCATGGACAAAATCGCGCCGTCTGCCCCACCGGTAACGGTGTCGGCCAGCGACTGCTTGGCCTGTTGCAGCTCCACGATCTTTTCCTCAATGGTGTCCTGCGCGATCAGCCGATACACCTGCACCGGGTTGCGCTGACCGATGCGGTAGGCACGGTCGGTGGCCTGATTCTGCGCGGCAAGGTTCCACCACGGGTCGTAGTGGATGACGATATCAGCGGCGGTCAGGTTGAGGCCCGTGCCGCCCGCCCGCAGCGAAATGAGAAAGACGTCTGCCTCACCCTGATTGAACCGGCGCACCTGCTCGGCACGCACCGGCTTCGGGGTAGAGCCTTGCAGGGTGAAGTGGCTCACCCCGGCCTCGTCCAGCCGCTTTGCCAGCAGCTCCAGCATGGAGGTGAACTGGCTGAACAGCAGAATGCGGTGCCCGCCCGCCACCGCCTCGGTGACAAGCTCCAGACAGGCTTCCAGCTTGGCGCTGCTACCGGTCCAGTTGTCCGCCACAAGGCGCGGGTCGCAGCAGATCTCCCGCAGCCGCATCAGCACGGCAAACACGGTCATCTTGTCCTCCGGCTTTGCCGCCCGCAGCTTTTCCCGGGCGTCCACCACCGCTGCCAGATACAGCTTGCGCTGCTCGGTCTCCAACTCAACGCGGCGCACATTCTCCGTTTTGGGCGGCAGCTCCCGCAGCACCTCGGACTTCATGCGCCGCAGGATGAAGGGGCCGGTGAACTGGTTCAGCCGCCGCACGGCGTTGGCATCCTCGTCCTGCACGATGGGCTTTTCGAACCGGGCGCAGAAGGTCTTGTAGGGGGGCAGATACCCGGGCATCAAAAAGGAGAAGATGCTCCACAATTCGCCCAAGCGGTTCTCCACCGGGGTGCCGGTCAGGGCAAAGCGCACCCGGCTGTTCACCCGGCACACCGCCTTGTATTTCTGGGTGGTGTGGTTTTTGATGGCCTGCGCTTCGTCCAGAATGCAGGCGTAAAAGCTTTGCCCGGCATACAGTTTTTCGTCCCGGCGCAGCAGATCGTAGCTGGTGATGACGAGATCCGCCTGTGCCCACCCATCGACCAGCGCAGCGCGGTGGGCGGCATCGCCGTCCATGGCAACACTTTGCAGCTGCGGGGTGAACTTCTGGCATTCCTCCTGCCAGTTCAGCACCAGCGACGCCGGGCAGACGATGAGGCTGGGCAGCTGCTGCCCGCCCTCCTTCATGGCCAGCAGGTAGCTGAGCACCTGCACGGTCTTGCCCAGACCCATATCATCGGCCAGAATGCCGCCCATGCCGTAGCCATCCAGTGTGCGCAGCCAGCGGTAGCCATCCCGCTGGTATTTGCGCAGGGTCTTTTGCAGGGAGAGCGGCGGGGTATACTCGCTGTCCCGCACGGCGTGGAAGCTGCGGCTGATGCGCCGGAAAGCATCGTCCCGGTCAAACCGCAGACCGTTCTGCCCCGAAAGCGCCCAGTCCAGCGTGGGGGCGCGGTAGAGCGGCAGAGCGGCGTGGCCGTCCTTCAGCTTTGCGCCGGAAAGCTCCAGCGTGTCGTTAAGCTCGTCCAGCCCTTCCAGACTGTCATCCAGCCGCAGCAGACTGCCGTCCCGCAGGCGGTGGTAGCGTTTTTTCTGGTGCAGGGACTGCAAAAGTTCCCGCAGTTCCTCCACCGGGAACGCGCCGGTGTCCACCTCCAAATCCAGCACGCTGCCGTGCACCGACACCCCCACCGAGATCTTAGGCGGGGCGGCTTGTAAGTTGCGGAAGGCATCGGTCTGGTACACCTCGCCCATGGCCAGCAGGGCGGGAATGCCCTCCTCCAGCAGCTGGAAAAGCGCCTCCTCCCCGGAAATGCTGTAATGCCCCGGCTTGCCGGTCTCGGGTTCCAGATAGGTTTCCAGCAGCCGCTTTGCCCGGTTCTCGGTGCGGGCATCCCGCAAAAGATCCGGCGGCACCGGCTCGCCGGGGGCTACCCGGTCCTCTCCGTAGAGAAAGACCGGGTACGCCGTGACGGTAAGCCCCCGGTCGGCATCCAGATAAAACTGCACCACCGGCTCCAGCGGGATCTGGTTCAGCAGCAGCCGGTCGGGGTCCACGATGTTGACCCGGTTGCCCAGTTCCGGCAGCACATAGCTGCAAAAAGCGGCGGCGTCTGCGCTGGTAAAGAACAAACTGCGCCCGCCAAAGGTGTCCAGTACCGGCAAAACCCGGCGGCATTCCTCCCGCTGCATCCGCCAGAGGGTACTTTCGCCCAGCAGATAGGCATAGTCCAGCCCCTGCACTCCGCTGAGCGCCGGGGTGCAGCTCAGCTGCACCCCGCCCTTGCGGCGCTCCACCTTCAGGCTGATGACCGGCAGGCCCTCTTTAAGGGTATAACCGCCCACAACGCCCTCGGCAGCGTAAAGCTCCACAAGGGCATCCAGCCCCTCGCCGGTCAGCGGCAGACCGCCCGCCGGGCCTTTCTCCCAGCCGGAGCGCATGGTACCCTCGGCTTCAAACGCCTGCCGGGCGCTCACCTGACGGCGCAGCAGCCGCAGCAGCTGCTGTGCATCCGGAGCAAAGGCGTCCCACCGGTGCACAAAGGCCAGCGATTTCCCGTAGCTGACGCTTTCGCCCCGCTCGATCGCATCCAGAAACTGCGGGATGCTTTTTACCAGATACTGCCGCCCGCCGATGCCGTCAGAGACCCGCAGTCGCAGCCAAATACGGCCATTGTGCGGCGTAAGCTCCGGTTCCAGCAGAGCAAAGCCTGTACGCTGGGCGGCGTTCTGGGGCTGGGGCTGCGCATCCTCCCGCTGGTAGCGCTTCAGCAGCAGCTGGGCCTCATAGTCGGTCTCTGGCTCCTCGCCCCGCCACTTGCGGCCGAACAGCATATCCAGCCCGGCGCTGTAACTGTCCTTGCGGGGCTCGGTGCTCAAGCCTGCCACGCCCCGCTGCACCCCGGGGATGCTCTCCGGCTTTTTTTCCGGGGCAGGCGGGTTCTTTTCCGCGTCCTGTAATAGCAGCGCACCGATATGCTTGCAGTAGGTGCCGTCGCCGTTCTGGTTATAGGGGCAGTCGCAGGAGGCACTGACAAAGCTGCCGTTTTCCCGCAGCCAGACCTGCGTATAATAGCAGTCCGGCCCGCTGCCCTGCACCAGCGCTGTCAGGTGCCGCACCCCGTCCTCGTTGGTGGTGCAGCTGCTTTGCAGGATACGCTTGCGGTACTTCTGCGCCCGCTCAAAGATGCTTTTGCCCAGCAATGTGCGGATCTCCTGTGCGTCCATGTAGTCTCCCTCCCCTGTGCTGTCGCGGTTCCGGTCTATTCTATAAGAATACCGCGTTCCACCCCGGGATGCAAGGGCAGAAGGGTAAAAAACGTTTAGAAAGCGCGGGCGGGACGATTTTGAATGGCCTCCGCTTTGCTTTGGCCATCTTCAGCGGAAAAATTATTTTTATATAGAGCAATACCGGAGCGTCTGCGGACGCTCCGGTATTGCATTTTTCACGGGAAAGGCCGTAAAGGCAAACGGCATTTATCGTGTTATAGTAAGTTCACAACCGTTCAGCCCTGTTTTTCTGCGGGGGCTGTGCCGCGCTTGCGAGTCTTGAGGTGGTACATCTCCTGATCGGCTTTATCGATCAGGTCGTGCACGGTGGCAATGTCCGGCTCAAGGCGGGCGCAGCCGATGCTGATCTCGATCTGGTAGGGCTTGCCGGAGGCGGCGTTGGCGGCGTCCAGCTCCCGCTGGATGGAGGCGATCAAGGTGCGCACCTCCACGCTGTTGCAGCCGCAGGCGATGCAAAATTCATCGCCGCCGTAGCGCGCCAGCACGCCGTTGTAGTTGGCGCACACCTTTTTCAAAATGCCCGCCAGCAGCACCAGCGCAGCGTCCCCCTCCAGGTGGCCGTATTCATCGTTGATGTGCTTGAAGTGATCCATGTCCATCATGAGGAAATGCAGCGAGCGGTTGGGGTGGCGGCGGTAGTAGGGCAGTTCGCTTTCCAGATACCGCAGCGCCACGATGCGGTTGCTGACGCCGGTCAGGGTGTCCACCGTGAACTTGGTCTGCAACACCAGCACATACACGCACACCAGCCCCAACGTAATGCCGCAGCACAGCAGCCCGCGCCCGGGCAGCCAGCCTTGCAGCAAAAAGCCTGCTGCCGGCGCAAGCGCGAGCAGCAGCAGGGTTTTCAGTTCCTCTTTGGGTGTTTCCTGCTTCCAGTTGCTCAGCGTCCAGCTGCAACGGAGAAAGGCCGCTGCCAGATAGGCAAGCCCCACCAGCTTCGCCCCCCAGAACAGGGTGCTGCCCCGCAGCCCTTCTGCGTTCAGATAGCAGAAGCCGTTTTCGTCCCGCGCTGTCAGCAGCGCCAGCAAAAGCAACGCCACCGGTGCGGCGCTGAGCGCCAGCTTGCGACCGTCCTCCATCCATGTACGCCCCAGCTCTGCCTCTACATACAAAAACACCAGCAAGCAGCAGCACGCCGCCAGCAGATAAAACAGAATACTGCCCCCGGCGTTCAGCCGGTAGGTCAGGGGGATGCCCAACTCCTGCCACGCGCCCAGCTGCGCCAGCGCACTGCCATGATCTACGATCGTCAGCGCCCCGGCAGACCACAGCAGCGCCGTGAACAGCCGCCCGGGCAGGCTTTTATCCCGCATTTTCTGCTGCGCCCGCAGCAAGACCGCCAGCGTGACCAGACAGAACCCACTGACCTGAGTATGGGCAATCGCATCCATGCCGCAACGCTCTCCTTTACCCTAGGGCGGCTTTGCGCCGTCCCGGCCCTATTTCGCTCTTCCAACGTTCCTTTTCCGCACAGATTTATTGTACCAAATCCGTAACAGATATGCAACACAAACCGAAAATTTCATACAAAAAAAGACACCGGAACGTCTTTCGGCGTTCCGGTGTCTTTTGAACTCAAATCACTTTGCCTGCGGATGGGCGGCATCGTTGCGCAGGGCGCTTTCGCGGATCTTTTCCAGCGTCTGCTCGCTGAGGATGTGCTCTGCCTTGCAGGCGTCCTCGGCGGCGGTCTGCTCGTCCACGCCCAGCTGCACAAAGAAGTGGGTCAGCAGCTGGTGGCGGCTGTAAATGCGCTGAGCAATTTCCAGCCCGGGCTCCAGCAGGGTCAGGTTGCCTTCGCCGTCCACCGCGATATAGCCGTTCTCCCGCAGCTTTTTCATGGCGATGCTCACGCTGGCTTTGGTAAAGCCCAGCTCATTGACAACGTCAATGGAGCGCACTTTGCCCATACGCTGGCTCAGCATCAGGATCGTTTCAAGATAATCTTCTGCGGATTGGTGGATCTGCATGGTTTGTCCGGCCTCCTGCCTTATTCCCTCTGGGGGATTTTTCCGACAGGGGATGTGTACCCTCTGTCGTATGTTAAAGGATATCACATTTTTGCGGTTGATGCAAGTAATTCGCAGCAAGTTTTGTTAAACTAACCATATTTTTCTGCACAGAACTGCTGTTTTGCCGGTTTTGCACCGCGCCTGTTTTGTGCAAAGGGTGCAATTCTCGGCGTTTTGGCCTTACCGTGTGGCCAGATAGGCCGCAGGGCCTGCCTCGTACAGATCGCCGCCGTGGGCGTCCAGCACAACGGTCAGGGGCATATCCTGCACGGTCAGGCGGCGCACCGCCTCACAGCCCAAGTCCGGCCATGCGATCACTTCCAGCGTCTGCACGCTTTTTGCCATCAGCGCACCGGCACCGCCCAGCGCAGCCAGATACACCGCGCCGTTGCGCACCACAGCTGCCTTGACGGCGGCATCCCGCTTGCCCTTGCCGATCATGATCTTGTTACCAAGGTCCAGCAGCCGAGGGCTCATGGCGTCCATGCGCCCGCTGGTGGTAGGCCCTGCCGAGCCGATGACCTCGCCCGGGCGCTCCGGGGTGGGACCTACATAATAGATGGCGCTGCCTTCCAGATCAAAAGGCAGGGTCTCGCCCTTGTCCAGTGCCTCCATCATCCGCTTGTGTGCCTGATCCCGGGCGGTGTACACCACGCCGGAAAGCAGCACGGTATCCCCCGCCTTCAGCGGGGCAAGATCCTGCGCGGTGCAGGGGGTAGTCAGTCTGTATTCCATCGTTCTCCCCTCCTTACAGCTCCGCGCTGGCGCGGCGTGTCACATGGCAGGAAACGTTCACAGCCACCGGCAGACCCGCCACATGGGTGGGCATCTGCTCAATGGCAAGGCCAAGGCAGGTGGTCTTGCCGCCAAAGCCCTGCGGGCCGATGCCCAGTGCATTGATGGCGGTAAGCAGCTCCTGCTCCAGCTGGGCGTAGTAGGGGTCGGGGTTGGGGACATCCAGCGGGCGCAGCAGCGCCTTTTTGGCAAGATACGCCACCTTGTCAAAGCTGCCGCCCACACCGATGCCCAGCACGATGGGCGGGCAGGGGTTGGAGCCCGCCAGCTTTACGGTATCCACCACAAACTTTTTAAAGCCTTCCACGCCGTCGGCGGGCTTGAGCATCTGGATGCGGCTCATGTTCTCGCTGCCAAAGCCCTTGGGTGCTACCGTGATGCGGCAGCCCTCGCCGTCCACCAGATGCACCGTGATGGCCGCCGGGGTGTTATCGCCGGTGTTGCCCCGGCGCAGCGGGTCGGCCACGATGCTCTTGCGCAGATAGC
>ERZ773225.1063-NODE-1063-length-35809-cov-3.860575_pt1 | contig 35809 bp, 24 predicted proteins | sample MGYA00580993_ERZ773225 | MGnify/ENA primary metagenome ERZ773225 (study PRJEB29015, sample SAMEA2737748) | human gut metagenome | biome: human gut; feature: human-associated habitat; material: faeces | place: China | collected 2012 ...
TAAGACGGAGAAGGCGGGATAAGCGGAGAGCCTGGATAAGATGGAAAAGAAGAGGCTCATTTATACCAGATGGAGCAGGTGAAAAATCAAATCAAAAATTAAATAGTAGATCGAATATGAAAGCCGCATGATTCAGAAGGTATGTTATCAAACCAGAATGAATCATGCGGCATTTTTTATCTACTCTGTGTAATATGTAGTCGGCGCGTCAATTCCCAGATTAAATCATGCATCCAGGAGACAGTCTGCTCCAGCTGCTCGTTTTTCTCTCTTAGAGCCAATACTTCCTGATAGAGCGTTTCCTTGTCGGAATCTTTTGAAATATCCGGATGGATCTTCGAGGAAGTGGAAGACGATTTTGTTTTACCCGGTGCTGCAGAAGGATCTGTCATCAGTTTGGTGTTATCGGGTGCTGCATTTTGAACCGACGATTTTTCATCATCCAGTGATTTGCTCCGGCCGGATGGCTTTGTCTGCCCTGGTGCCTTAGCCTTGTTCGCCTGTTTGGCTTTAGAATCCAAAGGGCTTGCCGCATTAATCATGTGTCTGGAAATCAGGATCTGCCGTTGTGGATAGTCTAAGTCCATGAAATCCTGATACGGAATGGGAAGAGGAGTCATGGCGATTGAGCAATGCGGACACACCGCATTGGCAACGAGCTGAAAGAATCCATAATGTCCACAGTTTGGACAGCAATAAACATTTAAACCACGCATAGAGTTGCCTCCGTAGAAGTAAGAGTTGAGTCATTGGGAGAAAAATGAAAACATCCCCTTTATTATAATACGTTTTAATCGGGAACATTATAACTGGTTTTTAGAAAAAAATTTAAAAATTTCCAAAAAAATTTTTAAAACGATAAAAAAAGACATCTTTCAGAAAAAATACCGCGGTGTCACAAAAGTGTCCTGCGGTATTTGAACGGATGCAATATTATATTTTACTGGATGATTCCAGATGTGTCAACTGTCCAGGCAGTATCATTGCTGTCTTTGATATCCTTGAACCCTTTTCCGAGTTCCGGACGGGAAGCGGAAGAGGAGGAAGAGGTTGCTTTCTGGATGGTGCCGCTGGTGTTTACCAGGTAGCGTTTTTCACCGATGGAAACCGGCTCATAGCGGAGTTCCGGATCCGCCTTCTTTAAAAGACCGTTTACATAAACCTGGTTATCGCGCTCTCCATGGTAGCCCTGTCCTTTGAGGGAACCTTTGGTCTGGAAATACCAGATCTGGTTTTCTTCTAAATCATCATTGTAAATGGTCTGCTTGCCGGTACGCATCACGCCGTCGTCGCCGAAGTAGTAGGAGGCGAAGCTGCCATCCGCCTGTTTCAGGCTCTGAAGCCCGGTCTGCATTTCACCGCGCTCGTTGAAGCAGTAGCGCTCGGAATTGATGGTGAAAATAGCAAGATCCTTCTCGGCAAAGTAAGCAGTTCCGTTTTTAAAGAAGAAGGAAAATGGCTCTTCTTCTTCGCTGATGCCCGGTGCCCCTTCAATGGTGTACCAGCCGCTTGCCCGGCGTCCGCCATTTTCCGGATCGTAATAGCGGAAATCGTTTAAGCTGACAGTGTCTGTGGCAGAGTTGTCCGCTGTTGCTGCTTCGTTTGAAGGTGTGCTGGAGCTTACAAAGCCAGCTTCCGCGACATTGATCCAGCCTGTCTGCATCTGGCCGTCGATGAAAGTGTAGTAGCCATTGTCGATTTTGCGGTCCATCTGGTTTACGATCATGCGTCCTTCGGTGTCAAAATAGCACCAGATATCTTCATCGTCGGTGTCTTTCGTGATGGTTTCCAGCAGAATCCATCCGGTTTTTCTGGCGCCGTCATCCTCCTCGCCGAGGTAGTAGGTCTGTCCGTCCAGCTCCAGAAGCCCGGTCTGCATCAGTCCGTCCTCGTCGAAATAGTAGGTTTTTCCGTTGATGCTCATCCATTTGGCAGTTACAATCTTGCCGTCCTTGCCAAAATAGAGCCAGGAGCCGCCGTCCGGAGAATCCGGGCTGTCATAGCTGATCTCATTTTCAGCCGAAACCCATTGGTTCTTTGCCATGTGCCCCTCATCGTTGACGAAATAGTCATCGACTCTCTGATTGGTAGCAATCTCGCCTTCCTCATCGAGATAAAACCAGTCGCCATTCCGCTTTTTCCATGTGTTTGTCTCTTTATAGCCGTCCTCATCGTAGTAATAAAGACGACCATCTTCCTCTGTCCAGCCGCTCTGAGCCGCCAGAACTCTGTAAGTTCCCATATTTGTCATTATAGGTGCAGCAGCCGCGAACAAAGCCGCAGCGGATAAAACAGCTAAAGTTTTAGTTTGCTTACGCATGGTATAATCTCTCCTTTTTGAAAATGCGAAAATCCATCGCTGCATTACGGGGCTTATTATACGGGGATTATGCGTAAAAAGATAGTGTGCGTTGCTGGAAAGGGTGGAGAGATGTGGAAAAAGGGGTGAACCAGCTGGAACACCCCTTTTTCTATATGAAAATATAATTTTTTATTTTACGTATTTCGAATCCGTCAGGAACTCCAGCGTCAGCGTTCCTGCCAGCCTCTCCAGCGTATCTATCACATACTGGTTAATACTCTGTGATTTTTCCCGCGCGATCCGGTAGTCCATCGCGGAATTATAGTAGTTGTCTCCATCGACCGTATATCCGTCGAATCCCGCGCAGGCGGCGTGGTGGACGCTTGTTTTGGTCAGGACGTTCAGCAGCATGACAAAGGAATTATCGATGATCTCTGCATTCTGGTCGATCAGGGAATTATAGTTTAAGGTGTAATCAAAATGTGTATCTTTGACATTCGTCACGTTCGAGGTCGCGATGACGCGCACCGGGCGTCCCTGGGCGTCGGCGTGCTCGAGCAGGCGGTTGTTGAGCTGAACATATCGTCTGGAATTGCTTAAGAACGCATAATCGATTGGAATTCCCTCCGGGATAAAATTGACGGAGATTGTGATCGGATTGTGCGCCTTAATATAGGAAAGAATTGTCTCCTTTTCCAGTTCCAGATTCTTTCCCGGACCGAGCAGCAAAAGCGGGCGCTCGCTCCAGGAAGCACTCAATGCCTGAATATCGGCTTCGTCATTGCATTCTGTGCTCTGATACCTGCGGTACAGTGTTTCAATGTAATCTTTGTCGTAGAGCAGTTTTTTCTCCGGCTCAATCGCATCCAGAATCGTATTGATGGATTTAAGCGACAGAGTGTGCTTATCCATCAGGAAGCGGACGTAGTTCGGATGGCAGTTGTTGGAGGCGGAAATATAGAAGAACAGGTTATATCCCCATGGGCTCTTGCGGAAGAATGGCATGATGCTGATGTCGATCGCCTCGAGCATCTGACTGACATTGAAATTGCGTCCGAATACGGTGTTCATGTACATGGAAATGAGTTCGATCGGAAGATTTCCGGCGCTTTTTCCCATGCCGTACAGGGTGGCATCAACTAAAACGGTGCGGTCTGCCGGTTCGCGTAAGACTTCCATGCTGTTCGAGTATGCGAGCTGGAAGTTATTGTGGGAGTGGTAGCCGATCGCGATCGATGGTTTTAAGTTGTAGTTTAAGAGCTGGAAATAGTGCAGCAGGTTATCCTGATGCAGCAGACCGTAGGTGTCTACAAGGGACATCGCATACGGTTCCAGATCGTTGACAAGGTCAACCAGATCCAGAAGCTCACGGTCGGAGTAGCTGGTGATCGAAACCGCCTGTGCAAACACTTTGTAGCCCAGTTTTTTGACTTCGTGGCAGAACTGGATCGCCTCATGCATCACATGTTTTTTGAAAATAACGCGAATGCCATCGATGTAGGACTCTGAACACGGGCTTAAATTAGAAATATCGCAGGTTCCGTAGTCGATCATGGCAACGATCATCGTATTTCCCTTGTCCAGCTTGCCGAAAATCTGATCGGCACACTGGGTTGTCGGCATGATCGTGCGGTTGCGGTCGAAAGTGCGGCGGTCATCCAGGAAACCAACTTCCAGAATGTCCACGCCCGCGCTGATCAGACGTTCAAAAATAGTAACAATATTGTCGTGACCGAACTCCCAGTCGTTGACGTAGCCGCCGTCGCGGAGAGTGCAGTCGAGTAATTTGACTTGTTTCATGATGTTTGTCCCCTTGTTATGTTTGTAATTTTAAAAATTGACTCCCAGAAACGCCCCGATATCATGCGTATCCTTTGCCGTATAAACCGGCTCATATTCCTGCCATGCCTCCGCGGTATCTGGTCCGAAGCCGTAGGTGACTGCCATAAAATCGACAGCTGCCTCTTTGGCACCCTTTCCGTCGGAAGAGGTATCACCGATAAGAACTGCCTCGGATGGAGACAACTCCAAAGCTTTTAAGCACTTGTGCAGAACGTCAGCCTTCGTCATTTTGCTGGCAAAATCGCTGCCGCAGATGGAGTCACAGAGTTCTGTGAAATGGTAATGTTCCAGCAGAGTCAGCGCATAATCTTCACGTTTCAGGGTGGCAACCCCGATCTTGCAGCCCTGTGCGCGGAGTGCGCGGATCAGGTCTTTGATACCGGCGTATGGCTCGGCTTTCAGCAGGTCGTGATCCTTGTACTGGGTGCGGAAAATCTCGGTTGCGTGGTTCGCGGCGTCCTCGTCCAGTCCATAGAGGCGGATGAGCGACAGCTTGACGGGCGGTCCGATAAAGGTGCGGAGTGTCGCCTCGTCGAGGGCAGGTTTTCCAAGTGCTTCTACCGTGTGTCGCACGCTCGCAAAGACGCCTTCGGATGTATCGAGCAGCGTGCCGTCGAGGTCGAAGATCACGCCGCGGTATGTTTTCTTATTCATAGGGTGCTAGTCCTCCTGTGTAAAATCGCCTGTACTGTTTCAAGGTCGGCGGGGGTGTCTACGGAAAGCGTATATCCGCAGATGGGAAGAAATAGGATCGTTTTCCCATATTCGAGGAAACGCAGCAAATCCACGCCCTCGATCTGTTCCAGAATGCCCGGTCTGCTCTGGCAGAAGAAATCGAGCGATTCCCGCGTATAAAGCCCGATACTCACAAATTTCCGGGAAGGTTTGTCAAGCGTCCCCTTGCGGAATGGAATTGGCGCACGGGAAATGTAAAGCCCTGTGCCGTCCGGGCGGCAGACCACTTTTATGTTGGATGGATCGGCTGTCTCGGCATCGTTCGGGATATCTGCCATGGCATTGATGAGAAATGGAAGCTGTACATTCTCTTTTGAGGTAATAACAGTAAGTGCCTGCTCCATAAAATTTTGCAGAATCTCCGGTGTCAGAAGCGGTTCATCCCCGCCGATCATCGCATAAAAATCAAATTTCCGCGAAGAAGCAGACTTGGAATCTTCCAGAATCGTCACCGCCTCCTGAATGCGGGAGGTCGGATTCTGATGGGAATGGGAGGTGAAAACCGCCTCAAATCCATATGTCTGGCAAACAGCAGCAATCTCAGGGCTGTCGGTCGCAGCGTAAACGGCATCAAATACACCGCTGTCCCGCGCCGCTGCGAGAACCCGCACAACCATTGGAATCCCATCAATCTGTTTCAATGCCTTTCCCGGAAAGCGAACCGAATTAAGCCGCGCCGGAATCAGCGCGCAGACCTTTTTTTTCTGTGCTAATCGATTCATAAGACGTTCCTCTGTATGATAAAAATGCAGTTACATAAAGTAAACTGAACCGTAACGATTCAGGCATACCGATGTGAACCGGATGCTGACCTTTATTATAGAAAAGAAATAGGAGAAATACAAGATAGCATAAGAAAAATGTAAGGAGTTGGGAAAATGCCGTGTCGGCTATGAAAAAAGAAATATGTGTGGTATAATATGACCACTTGACAAGGTATTTTCAGGAGGAAATCAAAATGAAACAGAAACTTTCTAATTATATAGCAGAAAAGCTTCTCGCATCCGGCATCACGGATGTGTTTATGATCACGGGCGGCGGCGCGATGCATCTGGATGACGCGCTGGGGCATCAGGAAGGACTTCACTGCCTCTACAATCATCATGAGCAGGCATGTGCGATGGCAGCGGAGGCGTATGCCCGCATCCACAACAAGATTGCGGCAGTGTGCGTGACGACGGGACCTGGCGGCATCAATGCGATGAACGGCGTTGCGGGCGGATTTCTGGATTCAATCCCGATGTTTGTCATTTCCGGACAGGTGCGTTATGACACGACAGCGCGCAGCACGGGACTTCACCTGCGCGCGATGGGCGATCAGGAGTATGATATCACCAAATCGGTTGCCAATATGACAAAATACTGTGAGATGGTGATCGATCCGATGCGTATCCGCTTCTGTGTGGAAAAAGCCCTGTATCTGGCTTACAACGGTCGTCCGGGTCCTACCTGGCTGGATATTCCGCTGAATGTGCAGGCGGCAATGATCGAGACAGACGATCTGATCGGCTTTGATTCGGAGGATTATGAGGCGGGCGGAACCGGCTGGGCGGCAGAGAGCGCGTCCGAGATCCCGGAGGATACCGCCGGAAAAGGTGAATTTCGTGCAAAACTTCCGGCACGTGTGACGAAGGAGACGGCGCGTGCGATCATCGAGAAAGTCCGCACCTCCAAACGTCCGGTGATCAATGCCGGAAATGGTATCCGTATCGGCGCGGCGCACGATGTTTTCATGCGCGTGGTTGAAAAGCTGGGAATCCCGGTTGTGACCGGCGCGGACAGCATCGACTGTATCTATGACGAACACCCGCTGTACATCGGAAAAGGCGGCAACGTCGGCGATCGCCCGGGCAACTTCGCGATCCAGAACAGCGATCTAGTGCTGTCGCTCGGAAGCCGTCTGAGTTTCCGCCAGGTCGGTTACCGTTTTACTACCTGGGCGCGCGAGGCGTATGTGATTGTGAATGATATCGATGCCGAAGAGCTGAAAAAGCCGACCCTGCATGTGGACATGCCGGTTCACGCGGATGTGAAGGATCTTCTGACCGTGATGGACGAGGTTCTTTCGGAGGAAGGAAAAGCGGACGGCGCGGCTTCGATGACGCAGGAGTACAAGGACGCGCAGGCAGAGTGGCTGCGTATCTGCCAGGGCTGGAAGCATGATTATCCGGTGGTTCTGCCGAAGCACATGAACGGCGGCACGGAGACAGAGGCAAACGTATATGCATTTGCGTATGAGATGAGCCGCCGTTTAAATGAGAACCAGATCGTGGTTGTGGGGAATGGATCTGCAAATGTTGTGTGTGGACACGCAAATATTGTGAAAAAGGGACAGAGATTTATCTCGAACTCCGGCATCGCTTCGATGGGCTACGGACTTCCGGCATCGATCGGCGCGTGCGTGGCAGATCACAGCCAGGATATTATCCTGATTACCGGAGACGGCAGTATTCAGATGAATTTACAGGAGCTTGAGACAGTTGTCAGCCACCGGATGCCGATCAAAATTTTCATTATCAATAACGGTGGTTACCATTCCATCCGCCAGACCCAGAAGAATTTCTTCGGCGAGCCGCTCATCGGTATCGGCGTGGACAGCGGCGATCTTGGATTCCCGAGCATGGAAAAGCTGGCGTGGGCGTATGGATTCCCATATGTAGCGATTCATGGAAACAAGGAGCTGGGTGAGAAGGTAGAAGAAACGCTGGCGATGGACGGCCCGGTGATCTGCGAGGTATTTGTAACGCTGGATCAGAACTTTGAGCCAAAGTCCGCGGCGAAGAGACTGCCGGACGGAACGCTTGTATCGCCGCCGCTGGAGGATCTGTCCCCATTCCTGCCGGACGAGGAGATGGACCGTATCATGCTGATTCCGCGTATTAAAAAATAGTAAAGGAAACGATAGAATGAAGATAGTTGTCACAGGTGCCACCAGCTTTGTAGGTCTGGGGGCGGTGCGCGAGCTGTTACATCGCGGACATCAGGTATACGCCGTACTGCGGGAACATTCGACGAAAGCGGATCTGCTGCGGGAAAATGGAAAATTTCCGCAGGGACTCACGATTTTGGAGGAGGATCTGGGGAAGCTCTCGAAACTGCCGGAACGGATTCCGGGCGGATGCGATGTGTTTCTCCATATGGGCTGGCGCGGTGCAGGGAGTGATTCACGGAAAAATGAGTCAGTCCAGGAGGAGAGCGTGCAGGACGCGCTGAATGCCGTCCGCGTGGCGAAAGACCTCGGGTGCCGGCGGTTTCTCTTTACAGGTTCGCAGGCGGAGTATGGCATCAAGAGTGAGCTGACAGACGAGGAGGCGGTCTGCGAGCCGACCTCCCCGTATGGACGCGCGAAACTGGCAGTCCGGCAGCAGGCGGAAGTGCTCTGCTGGGAACTGGGACTGGATTACGGGCATGCACGGATTTTCAGCACGTATGGACCGGGCGATCATCCGTGGTCGCTTCTTTCCTCCTGTGTCCGGGCCTTCCGGGCAGGGGAGAAGATGACGATGACCGCCTGCACGCAGCTCTGGAACTTCATGTATATTGACGATGCGGGGCGCGCTCTGGCAGATCTGGCAGAATATGCGGGAAATCTCACGGATCACGGATGTGTCTACAATCTGGGCGGTCCGATGGATGAGACAGGACCGCTGCGCGGGTTTGTCGAGACGGTCTATGAGCTGTGCGGCAGGCAGGGCAGCATGGAATTTGGCGTCCGCCCGCCGAATGCAGAGGGAATCGTCAATCTGATCCCGGATATCCGCAAGATGGAGCGGGTGGTTGGCTGGAAGCCACAGGTATATTTTGAAGAAGGAATGAAGAGAATTCTAGCTTTTCAGAAATGATTTTTCTGCCCTCTGTGCAGAGTGACGGGAGAGAATGGTAAATATTTGGACATATTTTATCAGTTTATGCCAAGTAAATAGCGAAGCAGCCAAAAATCGTTAAGAAAATTGTAGGTTGTCAAAAGAGAGAAAGACGTTTAAAATAAAGGCAGTATAGCCGAAGCGGCTTTCTCTTTTTTTTGTGTTCGAAATTTGGTGGAACGAAACAGAAGAGTTCAAACAAAAAGCAAATTAATAGGAATCAGAAAAGTATGAAAAAAATCAGTATATTAATTCCCTGCTACAACGAGGAAGAGAATGTAGGTCCGATCAGCGAGGCGGTTGTGGAGACGCTGGAGCGCGATCTGCCGGAATATGACTATGAGCTTGTCTTTATCGACAATGATTCGACGGACCAGACGCGCCCGATTCTTCGGAAGATCTGCAGCGAGAATCCACGGATCAAGGCAATTTTTAATGCCAAAAACTTTGGACAGTTCAATTCCCCGTATTATGGAATGTTACAGTGTACCGGCGACTGCGTGATCAGCATGGTGGCAGATTTTCAGGATCCGGTCGATATGATCCCGAAATATGTCCATGAGTGGGAAAATGGCTACAAGATTGTCATCGGCATCAAGACGGGAAGCAAGGAAAACCCGATCATGTATGCGCTGAGGAGCTGCTATTACAAGATGATAAAGAAACTCTCCGATGTCGAGCAGATTGAGCATTTTACCGGTTCGGGTCTGTATGACCGCGATTTTATTGAGATTCTGCGGGAGCTTGACGATCCGACGCCGTTTCTGCGCGGAATCGTGGCGGAGCTTGGTTATAAGCGCAAGGAGATTCCATATATCCAGCCGCAGCGCCGCGCAGGCAAGACACACAACAATTTTTACCGGCTCTACGATGCCGCGATGCTCAGTGTGACCTCCTATACGAAGGTCGGTCTGCGCCTGGCGACGATCTTTGGAAGTATCTGCGCGGCGATCAGTATGATCGTGGCGATTGTATATCTGGTGATGAAACTGCTTCACTGGTATGATTTTCCGGCTGGTATGGCGCCGGTTCTGATTGGAATGTGCTTTTTAGGGTCGGTTCAGATCTTTTTCATCGGTCTGGTGGGAGAGTATATTTTATCGATCAATTCGAGAGTCATGAAGCGTCCGCTGGTAGTGGAGGAAGAGCGGCTGAATTTTGATACACCGGTAAAAAAAGTTGGGGGCAAACAGCATGAAATGTAATGTCGATGTAGTTCGGATTCGTGAAAATTCGATTCAGCTCAATGGCTGGGCGATCGGAAAGACGCCGGAGACGGAGATCACCTATCAGGTTGAAGATGGGGCACATCAGCCGATCCGGTTTCAGTATGTGGCGACCCGCCGCGACGACGTCAGCCAGATTTATTTTGGGCGAACGGTAGAAAAAGAGCTTGGATTTGATATCCAGTTCCCGTATGAGCGCGGAAAAGATTATTATCTGATCGCAAAAGGCGAGGGACGCAAAATCCGCATTAAATATAATGAAGAACTGATCCGCAAGCGCAGCAGTGTGGCGCACAAGCGGATGCAGAAGATCCGCGATCTGATGAACATGGAGACTGTGCGGGTCTGCCTGGATTTCTGGAAGGAAAACGGTCTGAAAGCCCTGCTGGTAAAATCCAAGCACAAACTGCAGGGAATTGACAATGACTACGATTACGGCGAGTGGTATTCACTGACGAAGCCGACGGAGGAGGAGCTGGAGGAGCAGAGGAAAAAGGTGTTTGACGCGCCGGTTAAATTCTCGATTGTGATTCCGGCATTTAAGACACCGGAGCGATTCCTACGGGAAATGCTGGATTCGATCGCGGAACAGACATACGCAAACTGGGAGGTTTGCGTGGCGGACGGCAGTCCGGCAGGACAAAGCTGCGAGCGGGTGCTGGAGCAGTATGCGAAGAAGGACAGCCGCTTTAAATACGTAATTTTAGGCGAAAATAAGGGCATTTCCGGCAATACGAATGCAGCAATGGATATGGCGACCGGCGATTATATCGTGCTGGCAGACCATGACGATAAGCTGACACCGAATGCTCTCTATGAGTGTGCGAAACTGTTACAGGAACATCCGGGATGCGACTGCTTCTATTCGGATGAGGATAAGCTGGATATGGACGGCGGCGCTTTGTTTGATCCGCATTTTAAGCCGGATTTCAATATCGATCTGCTCTGCAGCGTCAACTATATCTGCCATCTGTTTGTAGTCAGCCACGATCTGGCAGCGCAGTTGGGCGGCTTCCGTCAGGAATACGACGGAGCGCAGGATTATGACTTCATTTTCCGTTGTACGGAGAAGGCGAAGGAGATCCGCCATATCCCGAAGGTGCTGTATCACTGGCGCTGCCACAAGGATTCGACAGCGAGCAACCCGGAGAGCAAGCTGTACGCATTTGATGCGGGTGCGCGCGCGATCATGGATCATTATAAACGCGTCGGTATCGAGGCGGAGCGCGTGGAAAAAGGTGTGGACTACGGCATTTATCACTCTGTATATAAAATTCAGGGGGAACCGCTGGTATCGATCATCATTCCGAATAAGGATCACCATACGGATCTGGATCTATGCCTGCGGGCGATTGAGACGCGGGCAACGTACCGCAATGTTGAGTTTATCATTGTAGAGAACAACAGCACGGAGAAGGAAACCTTTGAATACTATGAAAAGATTCAGAAGGAATTTTCCAATGTCCATGTGGTAACCTGGGAGCGCGAGTTTAACTATTCGGCGATCAACAACTTCGGCGTGACCTTTGCAAAGGGCGAATATCTGCTGTTTTTAAATAATGATACCGAGCTGATTGCGGAGAATTTCATCGAGGAGATGCTGGGACTGTGCCAGCGTGAGGACGTCGGCGCCGTTGGCGCGAGACTGCTCTATCAGGATGATACGATCCAGCATGCGGGCGTCGTGGTTGGTTTCGGCGGCATCGCAGGGCATACGTTTATCGGGCTTCATAAGGCGGAAAACAGCTATTTCCACCGTGCGATGAGTACACAGGATTACAGCGCTGTGACGGCGGCGTGCCTGATGACAAAGAAAGCGCTCTTTGATGAGGTCGGCGGCTTTACGGAGAAGCTGGCGGTCGCATTTAACGATATCGATTATTGCATGAAAGTGCGGGCATCAAATCATTTAGTGGTTTACAATCCGTACGCATTGCTGTATCATTATGAGTCGAAGTCAAGAGGACTGGAGGATACGCCGGAGAAGGTGGCGCGTTTTAACAGGGAGATCAAGATTTTCTCGGAGCGCTGGCCGGAGATCCTTAAAGATGGAGATCCTTACTACAATCCGAACCTGACGCTGCGGAAGTCCAATTTCGCCCTCAGGGATCTGAAAAAAGAGAAAATCGGAGAACCGTATCATCTGGAGGTATAACCCGGGATGGAGATTACAACGACAATTATTATTCCCAATTATAATGGGTTGAAATTTATGGACGAATGCATCCGTTCACTGAATGCACAGACGTATCCGAATTTCCGGACGCTGGTGGTGGACAATGGTTCGACGGACGGAAGCGTGGAGTGGCTGAAGGAACATCAGATCGATACGATTTTCCTGCCGGAAAACACGGGATTTTCCGGTGCAGTCAACGTCGGAATCAAGGCGGCAGACACACCGTATGTGCTGCTTTTAAATAATGACGTCCGGGTGGACGAGTATTTCGTGGCGGAGATGGTGCGTGCGATCGGTCAGTCGGAGCGCATCTTTTCCGTCAGCAGCCGGATGATCCAGATGTACCATCCGGACAGGCTGGATGATGCAGGCGATATGTATTCCCTGCTTGGCTGGGCGTACCAGCGCGGCGTGGGACGGGATCTTACGCATTACCGCCGTTCAAGCCGGGTATTCTCGGCGTGCGCGGGCGCAGCGATCTACAGGAGAGAGGTATTTGAGGAGATAGGCTATTTCGATGAGATGCATTTTGCCTATCTGGAAGATATTGATGTGGGCTATAGAGCCCGGATTGCGGGTTATGACAATATATACTGCCCGGCGGCGCTGGTATGGCACGTCGGAAGCGGAACCAGCGGTTCCAAGTACAATTCATTCAAGGTTAAGCTGGCGGCACGCAACAATGTGTATCTGAATTATAAAAATATGCCGTGCTTACAGCTTATCATAAATGCGATTCCGATCGCAGCGGGGATTTTCGTGAAATATTCATTTTTCAGGAAACTCGGGTTTGGAAAAGATTATCTGGAAGGTCTGAAAGAAGGCATACGGACGGCAAAGAAGTGTAAAAAAGTGGCGTACCGCCCGGAACGGCTTAAAAATTATCTGGCGATAGAGCTGGAACTTTTAGCTGGGACATTTCTCTATGTCTATGAATTTGCTGTGAGACAGATCGAGAAAAAAGCAGCATCTGATAAATCGTGAGGAAAAGGTTAGAGTTGTTACTGGGCGCGTATGTGTGGACAGTAACTTAGAGTTTGCGCGATGTGTGAACGGTCATGGTTTAGCAGATGCAACACGGAGAAAGGCTGCTTATCAGACAATGTCTGAGCGGCAGCAAGCAAGTGAAAGATGAGGTAGCTTATGAATTATGAGGATGATGAGCTGGAGCGCATGAGGGCGCGCCGCGAGGGCAGAAGCAGCCGTGCCAGTCAGGCAGGGTATTCTTCGCGCGGCAGTTCTGCTTCCGGCACCAGCCGCAGAAGAGTCAGCAGTACAGTCGAAAATAGCCAGAGAAAAGGTGAGGCGGGCAGCAGTTCAGTACGTTCCGGCTACAGCGGTCCTAAGAGCGCTGGAAGTGGAAAAAAGAGTTCGGGACGCCGCGGCAGCCATTACCGTAAATCGGCGCGCCACAGAAAGCATATGATCATTGCGGCGGAGATTGTCGTGATTATATTGATGATTCTGGGCGGTGCGTTCTGGTATATGTATCACAGAACCTTCGGTTCTATGCAGAAGATTGATTTTAACGAGGACCAGGTTAAGAACGTCAACCTGTCCCAGGAACAGATCGATGATATGAAGGGCTACATGACCGTGGCGTGCTTCGGTGTCGATTCGCGAAGTGAGCACGGGCAGATGAATGTCGGAAAAGGTACGAACGCGGATGTCAACATGATTGCCAATATCAATCTGGAGACGGGTGAGATCCGCCTTGTATCGGTATTCCGGGACAGTTATCTGAATATCAACGATAAAAACTCTTATAATAAGATCAACGCCGCTTACGCACAGGGCGGTCCGGAGCAGGCAGTTAAGGCGCTGAATAAGAACCTGGGTCTTAACATTACCCAGTATGCGACGTTCAACTGGAAAGCGGTTGCGGATGCCATCAACATTCTGGGCGGTGTAGATGTCGAGCTGAGTGATGCAGAGTTCTCCTGGATCAATGCCTTCATCACGGAGACCGTAAAGGAGACTGGTATCGGTTCTCATCAGCTGACCCATGCGGGCAATGTACATCTGGATGGTATCCAGGCAGTTGCATACGGACGTATCCGTTATTCAGATACGGACTATGCGCGTACCGAGCGTCAGAGAATTATTCTTCAGAAAGCCTTTGATAAGGCAAAAAATGCAGACTGGGCGACACTCAACTGTCTGATTCAGACGATCATGCCGCAGCTTGCAACCAATGTTGATATTACGGATTTGATTCCGCTGGCACGCAATATCGCGAAGTTCCATATTGGTGAGACCGCGGGATTCCCGGCAGCCAGAGGTGAGCAGGATGTTGGAAAGATCGGTGACTGCGTTATCCCGCAGACACTGGAGTACAACGTAAAAGAGCTTCATAAGTTCCTGTTTGATGAGGAAGATTATCAGGTTCCGTCTAATGTTAAGGAGTACAGCAGCCATATCGCGCAGGTAACGGGGCTTACGACGAATGCGAAGCTGATTGGTCATGTTCCGGTCGATCAGGGTGTCAGCGCCCAGACGTTTATCAAGAAACGGGCGAGCCGGATTGCCGCGCAGGCAGCGGCGAAGGATGCCGCTAAGAAGTCATCGACGAGTGCTTCGGACGAGTCGGATGACGAGAGCGGGGATGAGACCAAGAAGGGCGAGAGCGAGAGCTCGATCGGATTGGACGAGATCTTTGATCCGGATGAAGACTGGATTGACTGGGAGGAAGAAGAGTCGAAGAGCAACAGCAGTAAGGGACCAGGAACAACGACGACTCCCGGCAAGAAAAATCATACGGATAAGACAACCGAGGCGGATGATTCTTTATCCGGACCAGGCAGCACATCGGAGACGAAGTCTTCCATTGCAAAACCGGGATCTACAACCACAACGGCGGCAGAGACATCGGCATCCAGTGAAAAGACTTCTCCGGGTGCGTCGGATAATTCCGGTGTGAAAAGTCCGGTCACAGAGATTCAGGAACCGGGGGATTCCGGAAACAGCGATGCAGCAGGCCCCGGCGGTCCGGCAGGTCCGGGAGCTTAATCTGAATTCAGGTGATATACTATGATAAAAGATAACCAGAAACGGCTGAACCATTTCCACGTAGTGCTGGACGCATGTGTCATTGCATGCGCCTACGCACTTGCGTGGTTTATCGTCAATGGAACGCCGTGGTTTAATGTAACAGGGCATAATAAGAGCGCAATGGCAGTTGTCTATCTGGCGGCTGGCGTTCTTATTGTACCGTTTTATTTGATTTTATACGCATTTTTTCATCTTTACACGCCCAAACGGGTTCAGGGAAGACGGGTGGAGTTAGCCAATATTTTTAAGGCGAACATCATCGGTCTTTTGGTGATCTCACTGATTCTTTACCTGGGCGGTAAAAATGAGTATTTCCACAACTTCTCCCGTCCGATGGTATTTTTGTTTTTTGGCATCAATCTCTTTGCTGAGATTCTGATGCGGAATATCCTGCGGATAGCGCTTCGGTCGATGCGGTCGAAGGGATATAACCAGAAGCATCTGCTTCTGGTCGGTTACAGCCGGGCAGCGGAAGGATTTATTGACCGTGTGAATGTCAACCCGGAGTGGGGCTATAAAATCCGCGGTATTCTGGATGACCATGAGGAGTGGGGCAAAGAATATAAGGGAGTGCGCGTGATCGGCAAAATTGACGATCTGGATACGATTCTGGCGCTCAATACGCTGGATGAGATCGCGATCACCCTGAGCATCCAGGAGTATGGAAAACTGGAAAAAATCGTGGCAGGCTGTGAAAAATCGGGTGTGCATACGAAATTTATCCCGGATTATTATAACTTTATCCCGACCCGTCCGTTTATGGAGGATCTGCAGGGACTTCCGGTGATCCACATCCGCCATGTGCCGCTCACGAATCTGCTCAACGCAACGATGAAGCGGACGATGGATCTGGTCGGCGGCATGATGGCGCTCATCCTGTTTTCACCGGTGATGCTGGTGACGGCGATTCTTATAAAGGCGACTTCGCCGGGACCGGTCATTTTCTGTCAGGAGCGGGTGGGACTTCACAATAAGCCGTTTAAGATGTATAAGTTCCGCTCGATGGCGGTACAGTCGGCGGCAAAGGAGAAAAGCCAGTGGACGACGCCGGGAGACCCGCGTGTGACTCCGATTGGAAGATTTATCCGTAAGACGAGCATTGACGAGCTTCCGCAGCTGTTTAATGTTCTGAAGGGCGATATGAGCCTGGTTGGACCGCGCCCGGAACGCCCGTTTTTCGTTGAAAAATTCAAGGAAGAGATTCCGCGTTATATGATCAAACACCAGGTGCGTCCGGGAATGACCGGATGGGCACAGGTCAATGGTTACCGGGGCGATACCTCGATCACGAAGCGGATTGAGCATGATCTGTATTACATCGAGAACTGGACGCTGGGATTTGATTTTAAAATCATGTTTTTGACGGTTTTTAAGGGCTTTATAAATAAAAACGCGTATTGATGAGGAAAACCACATGGGATATGAAGAAGAAAGAGATAGGTCAGGACACCGCCGGAGCCGACGGGCAAAACCGTCGGAGATGGAAGACGATGGTCTGACACTGATCACGGATTCATTTACGGAACGCCGGGAGGACGGATCCCACCGGAGCGGAGATAGAAGCCGAAGTGGTCAGAAAGCGACAAAGAGGGGACAGACGCAGCCTGGCAGCAGCCGGGAGAGCCGGAATCAGGAGAAAACCCGGACCATGAACCGGTCGGATATTTACGCCGACCCGGTTAAATTGAAAGCGCGCCGGAAAAAGAAGCGGAAGATATGGTTTATTCTTCTGGAGATTGCAGTGCTGATCGGGATTCTCTGCTTTGCGGGATATTCGTATATCAGCAGCCGTCTGGATCTGATGCAGCGGCTTCCGTGGAACCCGGATGAGATCAAAAACGTCGAGATTTCGGAGGAGAAGCAGGAGCAGATGAGCGGTTACTGGACGATCGCGGTTTTCGGTGTGGATAGCCGTAACTCATCGGTCGGAAAGGGCAACAACTCGGATGTCAATATTCTCTGCAACATCGATCAGGGAACCGGTGAGATACGTCTGGTTTCGGTGTACCGGGATTCATATTTAAATATCAGCGACAAGAATACCTACAACAAAATCAACGCCGCTTATATGCAGGGCGGACCGGAGCAGGTTGTCAAGGCGCTCAATAGGAACCTGGATATCGATATTGACGATTATGCGACCTTTAACTGGAAAGCCGTTGCAGATGCGATCAACATTCTGGGCGGCATTGACGTGGAGATCACGAAATCAGAGTTTTATTATATCAATGCGTTCATTTCTGAGACGGTCAAGGCGACCGGCGTCGCTTCGACCCAGCTTAAATCAGCGGGCATGAACCATCTGGACGGTGTGCAGGCGGTTGCATATGGGCGTCTCCGTCTGATGGATACGGACTATGCCCGTACCGAACGGCAGAGAAAGGTTATTTCCCTCGCGTTTGAGAAGATGAAAAAAGCAGATTGGGCGACGATCAACAATATTGTGCAGACGGTATTTCCACAGGTGGCGACCAGCATCGAGATCAATGATCTGTTGAAGATAGGACGAAATATTACGCGTTACCATCTGACCGAGACGACCGGTTTTCCGTCGGAGCTGAGGGAAAAGAAGATGGGACGCAAGGGTGCCTGCGTCATCCCGCAGACGCTGGAGAGCAATGTCATCGAGCTGCATCATTTCCTGTTTGGCGATGAGGAATACACGCCGACTGAGACGGTCCGGACGATCAGTCAGAAAATTGTATCAGATACAGGCGTTCATGGCACGAAACAGGCAGAAACGAAGGCATTGCCGAAGACGACCGAGGCGACGACAATTTCCATTCTGGATCCGACGCAGGAGAGCGGCGCGGACGAAAGCCAGGAAGCCGGGAGCGGCAGCGACGAGTCGGAGAAAGAGACCGGTAATGCTTCGGAAACACAGGAGAATGACGCTTCTGAGCAGGAAAGCCGTACGGACGGTACGCATGCATCAAAGGAAAATGCGCGGGAGAGCGAGTCTGGCGGTTCTTCGCCGGCATTTCCGGGCGGAAATTCTGGCACCGACACGGAGAATGGCAGAGAAAAACCTTCCGGCAGCGGTTCCCCGAATGGAAGCAGTGCACCGGGAAGTAAGACGGATGCGGGAATCATCATTGAGTGATGAGAGAGTGTGAAACGGAGGAAATGCTTTGAATTTAGATGGTTTGTACCGGATGCAGGGAATGTTATTTTCCCTGATGATTCTGGGTGCATTCTTAAAGAAGAAGGGAATTATCACGGATGAGGGAAAAAGGGTCATTGCGGATCTGGTCATCTTTGTGACACTTCCCTGCAGTATCATCGAGTCATTTGAAGTAGAACTGAGCATGGATATCTTAAAGAGCAGCGCACAGGCGCTGCTCGTCTCGTGTATGGTTCAGGTGACTTGTTATATCTTAAATATGGTACTGTACCCGGGTGTGGGAGAGGAAAAGAAGAAGGTCCTCAAATACGCGACGATGGCGTCCAATGCCGGGATTCTGGGAAATCCGGTGGCGGAGGGCATCTTCGGCTCGATGGGGCTTTTCTACGCCTCTTTTTACCTGATTCCGCAGAGAACTGCGATGTGGTCTCTGGGAATGACGTATTTTACGAAGGCGCCGGATCGGAAGACGCTGATTAAAAAGATATGCACGCATCCGTGTATTGTCTCCGTATTCATCGGCTTTGTGCTGATGCTTTTACAGATGCAGATTCCGGGATTCCTGGGAGATACGGTACATAGCTTAAACAAGGCAAACACGGCAGTCTCCATGATTTTTGTCGGAACCGTTCTGGCGGAGGCAGATATGAAGACGATGATCACGCCACTCAGCTGCTACTATGCCGCCGTGCGCCTGATCCTGATCCCGGCGCTTGTGTGGGCCGGCTGTCTGCTGTTCCATATCGACACACTGGTGATGGGGATTTCTGTGGTGCTGGCAGCGATGCCGGCAGCAAGCACGACGGCGATTCTTGCCGCGAAATATGGCGGGGATGAAGTCTTTGCGACGAAGTGCGTGGTATTTACGACGCTGCTTTCGATGGTGTCGGCACCGGTTTGGTGTATGGTGCTGCAGCGGTAATCCCTTATGAGTTCGTATTTCTATAAAGGGGGTTTCGCTTGCATTGGATGAAAAGATATGTTATATTAGGGATAGAAAAAAGGAAAAGCCAGAGGAGCGGCTTACCTGAATAAATTAAACAACTGTTTTATTAACAGCCGTCATTATTGCAGTAATGGCGGCTATTTTCGTTTTCCCTTGAAAATTGTATAACACAATCCAACAAGGGCGCAAATGAATATTCCAATCTGAATCAAATCAGAGTATGTAACATACATTGGCAACGCCCTCCTTTCTTTCGTCTGGAGGGTTAGATTTGTGCCTCGTTCCAGTCTTTGATAAACAAGCTTTGCTGAAATCTAGCAACCCTCCGATAACAGAGGGTAAGCCGCCTGGCTCTCTGGTTTTTCCCATGTACGAAGTATATCATATTTTATCAGAACAGACAATGATAAAACGAAACAAATCCCCTCAGATTGCTCTGAGAGGATTTGCAGATTCATGATTTATAATAGCAGTTCATATTGCTTGGTTATAGTCTTACAAACATTCTGTAATTTTACTTTTCATCCACAACCTGGAAAATGTAGAACTTCAGATAATAGGACGTCTCGTCCCCCGCCCACAGAATCGGATGGTCGGCTGCCTGGGTGCGGTATTCGATCTGGCGCAGGCGGCGGTGGGCGCTGCGGGCTGCCTCCTGAATCGCCTTTGTGAAGAGCTCCGGCGTCATGAAATGGGAGCAGGAGCAGGTGGCGAAGTAGCCGCCGTCCTTTACCAGACGCAGACCGCGAATATTGATCTCGCGGTAGCCCTTGATGGCATTTTTGACCGAGCTGCGGGATTTTGTGAAGGCAGGCGGGTCGAGGATCACGACGTCAAATTGCTCACCTTTTGCCTCTAATTCCGGAAGCAGGTCAAAGACATCCGCGCACTGAAAGGTGGTAGTGCCGGAAACACCGTTTAACTCAGCATTTTCACGCGCCTGTGTGACGGCAAGTTCGGACGCATCCACGCCGATGACCTCTTTGGCACCGGAGACGGCTGCATTTAAGGCAAAGGAGCCGGTGTGGGTAAAACAGTCCAGAACGCGTTTGCCCGGGCAGAGCCGCTGGATTGCCAGACGGTTGTATTTCTGGTCGAGGAAAAAGCCAGTTTTCTGCCCGTCCTTGACATCTACCAGATAGCGGACACCATTTTCAACGATCTCTACTTTTGTATCAAATGGTTCCCCGATAAAGCCCTTATAGCGCTCCATGCCCTCCTGTAAGCGGACCTTAGCGTCGCTGCGCTCGTAAATACCGCGGATATGAATGCCGTCTTCCTCAAGCACCTTGACGAGTTTTTCCAGAATCAGCGGTTTCAGACGGTCGATACCGAGCGCCAGGGATTCAACGACCAGCACATCGGAAAATTTGTCGATCACGATGCCCGGAAGGAAATCTGCTTCGCCGAAAATCAGGCGGCAGCTGCTGGTATCAACTGTCTGACGGCGGTATTCCCAGGCATTGCGGACGCGCATTTCGATAAAAGCATCGTCGATGACAGTATCCTTTTTGCGGGAAAGCATCCGCACGGTAAGCTTGGAGCGGGTGTTGATAAAACCACATCCGAGCGGATAACCGTCAAAATCTTCGACACGAAGGATATCGCCATTTTCAAATTCGCCCTCAATTCGTTCAATTTCATTATCATAGATCCACATACCGCCGGCTTTCAGGGAACGAGCCTCGCCTTTGCGGATATGGACAACTGCCTGTGTATTCATCATGGATGTAACAGTCCTTTCATATAAAATGTAAAATTCGTTTCTTTCATTAAGTATACAAGAGGAGAGAAGGACTGACAAGTGAAAACCGAGAGATGTTTTTAAGCTTCACAGATTTATGATTTTATTTTCACAATTACATCACAAATAACTGATAGACTATCTCATGTAAACAGAGAGAGGGCAGAAAGCCTGAGACAGAATATAAGAGTATGAACAATCCGCTGCGGGAAGGTTCGCAAAATGGACAGTACGCGGCTGTGATTCCTGAGAACAGGAGGTATGAATATATGTATGACGAGAATGAAAGAAATGAGAGACACGATCAGGATGTAGATTATACGGAGGGCGCTTATTCGGACAGCGCTTATGAGGAAAAGAATAACGATACTGCTAAAAAAGAAGAAACTTCCGATTATGGCGGTTATCATGATTCCCGTTACCGGGGCAGTCTCGATGGAGAACCGGAGGCAGCAGCCGGAGCAGATCCGAAAGAGAATGCAGAGAAGCAGCCGGAACGCAGCTATATTCCGGAAGAACGGAGTGGCCGGGGACATGGCTCTAAGAATACTGGTAAGAAAATTGCGGCACTTGTGATGTCGGGCATTCTGTTTGGCTGTGTGGCAGGCGGAACCATGGTTGGCGTGAATGCACTTTCAAACCGGCTTCTTCCGGGTGAGACCGCACAGGAAACGATCGGTCAGGTTTCCCAGGAGACACAGGCAGATGCGGGCACTAAAACGCAGGCCTCCATTGGCAACGATGTTTCTTCGATTGTAGAGAAAGCGATGCCGTCCGTTGTAGCGATCAACAACAAGATGATTTATACACAGGACAACTGGCTGTTTGGTCAGCAGCAGTACGAGGTGCCGAGCAGCGGTTCCGGTATCATTGCCGGACAGAATGACACGGAACTTCTGATTATTACCAATAACCATGTCGTTGAAGATTCCGAGGAACTTTCGGTTACCTTTATTGATAACCAGAGCGTTAAGGCAGCGGTCAAAGGTACTGATTCCGATTCGGATCTGGCAGTCATTGCCGTACAGCTTTCGGATATACCGGAAGAAACGAGAAAACAGATTAAGGCAGCCGATCTGGGCGATTCTGATTCCCTGAAGCTGGGACAGGGTGTTGTGGCAATCGGTAACGCACTGGGACAGGGGCAGTCGGTTACCGTCGGTTATGTCAGCGCTTTAAATAAAAAGCTAACCATCAACGACGTAGAGCGGACACTTCTGCAGGTCGATGCGGCGATCAACCCAGGCAACAGCGGCGGCGCACTTTTAAATATGAACGGTGAAGTTATCGGCATCAATGCGGCGAAGTATTCGGACACCAGTGTTGAGGGCATCGGTTATGCGATCCCGATTTCACAGGCAAAGGATATTATCAGCGACCTGATGACGAAGACGACGAAGGTAGCTGTCGATGAGAATGAGCAGGGCTATCTGGGAATCCAGCCTCAGAATATCGACAGCCAGATGGCGCAGGCGTATGGCATGCCGGAAGGTATCTATGTATACAAGATTGTTGCGGGCGGCGCGGCATCCAGGTCGGATCTGCGGGAGCGCGATATTATCACCAAGTTTGACGGTGAGAAGGTAAAGAATGGTGATGATCTCAAGAAACTGCTGACTTACTATAAGGCAGGTTCCACCGTTACCATGACGGTACAGAGTCTGGAAAATGGCAAATATGTCGAGAGAAACGTACAGATTACACTGGGCTCCAAGAGCGATATGCCGCAGAGCCAGGATAGCCAGAACGAGAGTCGGAGTGAATCACAGGCAAGTCCGCAGAGAAAACTGGGAAGATAGAAAATACCCCATCAGCGAAGTGGGCTGGAATGGATATTTGCCCGTAACGGTGAAGATACGGAACTGTTGCGAGGCGGAAATGAATAAAATCAGGAAGATATAGAAAAGAAGGCAGGTGAACCGCCGGTAGATCCTCTTGTAATCAGAGAGGGCGGTGATTCATCTGTCTTTTTGTTTCATGGGAAATTTTTTTATTTTTAAAACGAAATGACGGCTGCTGTTATGATTTACGTTTTTCACAAGCTATGATAAAATGAAAAGGTGCTTTTAGATTGGAGGAAATATAAAAATATGAGTGATAACCAGAATATAGATACGACAACCAATATAAACGAAACAGATACAAATAAAACCAGTACAGATCATTCGGATGATTACGAGAAAATCTGCTACGTCTGCCGCCGCCCGGAGAGCAAGGCGGGAGAGATGATCACGATGCCGGGCGGGATGAATTTCTGCCATGAGTGTATGCAGAAAGCATTTGACTCGATTTCCAAGTCGGGCATGGACTTTTCCAAGCTTCAAAATATGCCGTTTATGAACATGAATCTCAATGATTTTGCGGGCATGCAGATGCCGAATACAGAGATTCCAGAGAAAAATAAGATCAAGAAAAAGAGCAAGGCAAAAGACGCGGAGAAATTTCTGACGATGAAGGATGTTCCGGCACCGCACCAGATCAAGGCGCAGCTGGATGCGTATGTGATTGGGCAGGAGCGGGCGAAAAGGGCAGTTTCAGTGGCAGTCTACAACCATTATAAGCGCGTGATTCTCCGGCAGCAGGACGAGCTTCGGGCAAATGAAAATACGGAAGAAAAGGCGGAAAACGCGGCGGCACAGGGAATGCAGATGCAGGGCGGCGAGCCGGAGATTGAGAAATCCAACATCCTGATGCTGGGACCGACCGGAAGCGGAAAAACGTACCTGGTCAAGACGCTGGCGAAGCTTTTGGATGTGCCGCTGGCGATCGCGGATGCGACGTCGCTCACGGAAGCTGGATATATCGGAGATGATATAGAAAGCGTAGTCTCCAAGCTTCTGGCAGCGGCTGGAAATGATGTGGAGAAAGCTGAGCAAGGCATCATTTTCATCGATGAGATCGATAAAATTGCGAAAAAGAAAAATACGATGAGCCGCGATGTCAGCGGTGAGTCGGTACAGCAGGAGCTTTTAAAACTTCTGGAAGGCAGCCAGGTAGAGGTGCCGGTCGGCTCAAACCAGAAGAATGCGCTCACGCCGATGGCGACTGTGGATACGAACAACATCCTGTTTATCTGTGGCGGCGCGTTTCCGGGATTGGATGATATCATCAAGGAGCGCCTGAAAAAGCGTTCCACGATGGGCTTCAACTCCCATTTGAAGGATGAATTTGACAATGATCCGGATATTTTGAGCCAGGTGACAACGGAAGATCTGCGGAATTTTGGCATGATTCCAGAGTTCCTCGGACGTCTGCCGGTGCTTGTGAGCCTGCAGGGGCTGACAAAGGAATTGCTGATGCGGATTCTGAAAGAACCGAAAAATGCGATCCTCAAGCAGTATGAGCGCCTGCTGGCGCTGGATGAGGTCAAACTGGTGTTTGAGGACGATGCACTGGAGTGGATCGCCGAGCGGGCGCTGGAAAAAGATACGGGTGCTCGTGCGCTGCGTGCAATTTTAGAGGATTTTATGATGGATATCATGTATGAGATCCCGAAAGATCCGAATATCGGATCCGTTGTGATCACGCGCCCGTATCTGGAGAAGAATGGCGGTCCGCGGATAGAGATGCGGGGATAATAGCTTTTCAGGAACATGATCGGTGAACGGTGTCATGGATGTGGTGAAAGTTAGCGATGTAAGGATCCGGAAAAGCAATTTGTGTGTGAAGAGAAAACAGCAGAAGTTAATTAACTTCTCATGGATAAAAAAGAGTTATATAGATTTAACGTCCCATACCCCCACTCCCGGCTGGGATATTCGATGGAATTTCGGCGGTCAGCCCCGCGGATCAGAAACGCCTTGGCAATCGAGGTGTTGATCCGCGGGGCTGATGGCGTATAGGCAGACCAGGAGAGCAGGATCGCGGCGGCTCCGGCGGTCATGGCGGCGGCAAATGAGGTTCCGGTTACCTCCTGATAATCGGGAAGCAGGAGCCGGACGCCGGGGGCGGCAAGGTCGGGCTTGATAGTTCCGGTGCGGGTAAAACCGCGGCTGGAATGCAGATAGATCCCGCCCGTCTGGTGGCTGTAGGCGGCGGTGGTGATGATGGCTGCTGTATTGCCCGGATCGGTGATGGTTGTGTCCGGATCCGGGCGCAGAAAGAAGGTTTCATCCGAGATAAAGCCGTGCACCGGCAGCCACATATGGTATTCACCCTGAATCGAGAGCGTGTGGTAGACGCGAATTTTCCAGATTCCGGCGGCGGGGGCATCAAAGCGCATCAGGATCAGTTCGCTTCCGGTCGCCAGCTCGGAGCTGGTATAGTTGAGGTGAATGGTCGTTCCTTCCAGAAGAAAGGGAATCCGGCGTTCTTCGTCGCCGGAGAGCCGGATGCGTCCCGTTTCGTCGCCCGAGGGGGATAAAAATCCGACACTGTAAAGCTCCGATTCACGCGCCCACAGTTCCAGCGTAAATCCCCGTTCGCCGGGACCGACCCGCAGTTCCACATCCTCATAGGAGGTGGAAGCAGGAAATACACTGCGAAAATGGTGCCCGCGCCCGGTTTCATTGCCTCCGGCGGCGACCAGAATCTGCCCGCTGGCGCGCGACAGGCTGTTCAGATATAGACCAAGCGGCGAAGTGCCGCTGTGGCTTCCGGTATTGGTGCCAAGACCCAGCAGGATCACAAGGGGCTTTTTCTCCTGCCTGGCAATATAAAGAAGAAACTTGATTCCGAGCATGATGTCGTCCTCCTGAAAGGCGATGGCATCCTCGCGGATCAGAAAAAAATCGCGAAGATAGGTTCTGGCTGGTTTCAAGCGGACAACGACCAGTTCCGATTCCGGCGCCGCCCCGGAGAAAAAAGCATCGGCATCTTCGGAACCGGCGGCGACCAGCGCCATCTGCGTGCCGTGGCGGAGAGGATCCGAGGTGGGGACGATGGAATGCGGATCTTCCGAGCGCAGCGCCTCGTTGATGTGGGAACGCTGGTAGACACTTCCGTAGTGCAGCGCATCGATCGGATCCGGCGTGCTAAGCCCCGCGCCCGGAACCGTCTGATCCCAGATGGCGGCGATGCGCGTGCTTCCATCCGGATCGCGTAACAAGGAATTTGTATAATCGATCCCCGTATCCACAATCCCAATCAGCGTCCCGCGCCCCTTGTTTCCCAGGAATGGCTGTTCTGCCGTCCGGGAAATTCCTGCGCTGTCCAGGCTGGATGTATCTAATATGGTATAAAGATTCGGGATCGAGTCATAGCCATACTGCTGGACTGAGAGCGGCAGCGCCTCCGCTAGAGACCGGTGCCAGATCACATACTCATGATTGACAAAATCATAGCAGCCGGAATCATTTTCCAAAATCTGGTTATAGGTAAAAGGAAAAAAACGTTCGATAAAATCGGCGGTTTGGTTGTCTGGAAGAGAAGAACAATTCATAGCGTTTTCCATAGAGATTTTTTAGAATTTAAGATAAGATATGCGGTAAAATACGAAAGCTTCCCTATACTCTGTCGGAAAAACTTGTTATAATAAATATAAGTTAGATAATGACATTTATATGAGGAGGTGCCCTTATGAAAAAATACCTGTATATGATAGCTGCCCTGTTCGGCATCGATTATTTCTGCAAGGAAAACATAGAAGCCCAGAAACCGGAAGATTTTCCGCGCGACATGGAAAAAAGCCATGGAAAGATCCGCCTGTACCGCAATCACAACGACGGTTTCTGTTTTGGAGTAAAAAAAGAAAAGAAAGAACTGGTCCGCATGGTGCCGGTTGTCTTTACCTCGGCGGCAGCGGGCATTCTGACATGGTTATTGTGCCGGGACGAAGGCAGAAAAGCCGATCGGATCGGTTTTGCCCTCATCACGGCGGGTGGTTTAAGCAACCTATATGACCGCCTCAAACGCGGTTATGTGGTAGATTATTTCAGCATCCGGTGTAAATACCTGGAAAAGGTCGTCTTTAATCTGGGAGACTTTTTTATCTTCGCAGGAAGCGCCCTGATCGCAGCCTTTGATCTGCTGGGAGCCGTCCGTGATCTTAGTTCTCCGGCAGAGGATCACATAAAAGCGCTCCGACTGCCGTGGCGAAGACGGATGAGGCGGAATGATATAGTCGATTCCAAAGACATCGTGCATCTGATTGAAAATGTCAAAGGTCTTTGCAGCAGGTGCAAGGCTGGCGAGAGAACCGGTCAGGACGACATTCCGGGTGGTGTCCTGGCTGAGCGCCAGGGACGCCATCACACCCACATTTTCATAAATCATATTGAAAAGAGCGGCAGCCAGGTCAGCATCCGAGGCGCCGCTTTTGATTCGCCCAAAATTGGCAGCGGTTAAGTCGGCGGCAAGTCCCGGGACATCTTCCTCCTGCACGTCGGCGATGCGGAGATCTGCCATGGCCTTATTGCCGCGCAGCGCCATCTTTGAGAGGGAAAAAATGTCGGTGACGCCGAGAAAACGCTCCGCCATGCCGACAAGTGTTCCACCGCCGACACCGCTTCCGCCCAGATGACGGAAGCCGTTTGTCTTGGAAGCGCGGATAAAGGCAGAGCCGGTTCCAAGGCTGACCACCAGCGCTTCATCAAGCCCGGACAGGTATAAGCCGCCGCGCCCGATGGCATCCAGCTCCAGAGCATGGATGGTCGGGATGCCGAAGATATTTTCATGGAAATACGTCGAACCGAGCCCGGTCAGGACGATTTTTTCAACATCGCCAAACGAAGCGCCCTGCTGATTCAGGAAACGCCCGAGAACACCGTAAGCCGAGGTGCGCGGGTCATCCGCGTGAACCTGAAGCGTACCAAGCAGAGTGCCATGCTCATCCAGCGCCGCCGCCTTGGTGCTGGAACTGCCAATGTCGATTCCGAGGGATAATTTCATTTGCTTATCTCCTTTATGATATAAAAATAGGATATGGCTGCCAGGACAGTCGTTCCGTATCTTTTATGACTGTAAGAATTGGATTGTTTTTATAAACATTATAGGGTAAAGTAAAATAAAGTGCAATGGAAGAATGTGGTCCGAATGTTCTTAAAATGATATTTCAAATGGATAACATAAAGATTTATATGTCACGCCCAAGCTTTGTTGAGATTCCGGCAGAGACTGAAATATGCTTTAATGATAAGGAAATAGTGACCGAAAATACGGGATATCAGGCATGGTGGAGCAGAGAGTATGAGGTCCATGTTTAATAAGGAGTTCTTTAAGTGTTCCCAGTTTACGCACATTAACAGATGTACTTTTTCCCTCGTTATTAATATAGCTTTTTGCAATATAAAAAGACTCCGAATTTTTTTGACACAAAAAAAAGCAGGTTCTATGCGGCCTGCAAGGTATTTTTCTATTATTCAACGGTCAAACTCCCGGAGACGGCAGAAGTATGGAAATGCAAGCCTGTCTTTATTGACAGAACCTATGAAATACGGTAGAATCAACCTTAAAAAAGAGTAATCCCCTACATGGGGAGATAGGAGTTGAGTTTTTTGAGTTCTGGTGATGGGATACAGCTATTGATTTTGATACTTCTGCTTTTGATGTCGGCTTTCTTTTCTTCTACGGAGACGGCGCTGACGACGGTCAACAAGATCCGGGTGCGGACGCTGGCGGAGAATGGCGATAAGCAGGCAGAGTATGTATTGAAGATCATAGAGGATCCGAGCAAAATGCTGAGTGCGATTCTGATCGGCAACAATGTGGTAAACCTGTATGCGTCTTCTCTTGCGACGGTTCTTGCCACCCACATCTGGGGCAACAAGATCGTAGGGATTGCGACGGGCATTCTGACGCTTTTAATCCTGATTTTCGGCGAGATCACGCCGAAGACGGTTGCGACGATACAGGCTGAGCGGATTGCATTTCGGTTCGCTAAAATCATTTATTATATCATGACGGTGCTGACACCGGTCATTTTTGTGGTCAACCAGCTCTCGTTTTTAGTGTTGAAGCTGCTTCGCGTGGATGTGAAGGCAAAGGGCGAGTCCATCACGGAGGATGAGCTGCGAACGATCGTGGAGGTCAGCCACGAAGAGGGCGTCATCGAGTCCGAAGAGAAGAAGATGATCAACAATGTGTTTGATTTCGGGGACGCCGTGGCGCGTGATGTCATGCTTCCGAAGGTCAACATGACGTTTGTGGACGTGGATGCGACGTATGACGAGCTGATGGAGGTATTCCGCAGTGAGAAATACACGCGTTACCCGGTCTATGAGGAGACGACGGACAATGTCATCGGTGTTCTGAACATCAAGGATATTTTCTTAAAAGGCGGGGAAGAGGGCTTTTCTGTCCGGAAATATCTGCGGAAACCTCTCTATACATATGAGTTTAAGAAGGTTGCTGAGCTGATGCGCGAGATGCGGAAAGCAGCGATCAGCATCGTGATCGTGCTCGACGAGTACGGTTCGACGGTCGGTCTTATCACGCTGGAAGATATGCTGGAGGAGATTGTCGGAGATATCCGGGACGAGTACGATGGAGACGAGGAAAAATCCATTCAGCGCATCGCCCCGCGGGAATACATGGTAGATGGTTCGGTCAAACTCGACGATCTGGATGAACGCCTGAATTTGGAGCTCCAGTCAGACGAATATGATTCCATCGGCGGACTGGTGATCGGACTTTTGAACCATCTTCCACAGGAAAAAGAAGAGGTTGTGGTGGAAAACGTCCGCCTCGTCGTTGAATGTGTGGATAAGAACCGGATCGATAAGATTCATTTGTACCTGTTAAGCCCGTCGGAGGCGGCGTTAGCTAAACATACCGCCGATGGTGCCGCTTCCGGCGCAGAGGGCGAAGGAAAGCAGCAGGGATGAGGCAGTCTCCTTGAGGGACTGTCGGATCGCAAAAGACAGGGCTAGAAAAATAAGAAAATAAAGGGCGCCGGCGCAGAATCCCCAGAGGAACCGGCGCCTTTTTGCTTTCTTTCCGGCGACGAGTCCTGCCAGAAAGCAGGCGAGAATGTAGATGCCGCGCACTCCTAGCGTGATTTCCTTTTCACCCCACTGAAAACGGTACATCCCAAACGCGAGCAGAAGCAGAAAGACAGCGGTTGCCGCGTAGGAGAAGAGGGAAGAACGGAGCAGAATCTGGATAGCTGATTTTTCCATGATAAAATACCTGTGTGCATTCTTTTTCTATTCGTATGAACAAAGAAGGACAAATATGCCTGCAGAATGAAACATTGTTACAAACAAGCGTTACTGTTCACGCATACGTGCCCAGTAACGGAATTTGCCGTGGCTTCGCATTTAAATACGGCAAATTCCTGCTGCCACCACGTTTTCTTACGGCACTTTCGGTTCCAAAAGTGCCTACCCGTGAACAGTTCCAAAAAAGCCGGAATCTGTGAGAAACACGGTAAATTGAAATGCTTGCACAAGTGGGCAACATATGATATAATCTGTAGGACTTTATATACTAAAAAAATGAAGGAGGACATAGAGATGAAACACGTAAAGACACTGAGCGCAAGCACACTGAAGAACAGCATGAAGAAAGGCGGCTGCGGCGAGTGCCAGACATCCTGCCAGTCTGCATGTAAGACATCCTGTACTGTAGGTAACCAGAGCTGCGAGAACCAGAACCGCTAATTGGCAGTACAAAACAAATGAGGCGTTTTCTGATAAATCAGAGCTTTTCATGAGTGGGAGAGCTGGAGTCTGAGAAAACGCAGAGTTGACACAGGGAGGCAGACAAGACGGAGCGCGGTCCGAGGAGAGGACTGCATATGTTCCGGGTTGTCTGCCTGCCTATGTCTTATAGAAGGAGAAAGACAGTGATTCATCAGTATATAAATAATGGATATTATATCGTACTGGATGTCAACAGTGGCTCCGTCCATTCGGTCGATCCGCTTCTGTACGATGTGATTTCCTTTTTATCGGAGCGGATTCCGGACAGCGAGAAGCCGTTTCAGATTGCCCAGTCCCTGAAAGACGAGACGGCGGCAGCATTAAAAGAGAAATACAGCCAGGAAGAGATCAGAGAGGCGTTTGAGGACATTCAGGAGCTCATCGATCAGGAAGAACTCTTTACCGCTGACATTTACAAAAACTTCGTTATGGATTTCAAGAAGCGCCAGACGGTTGTCAAGGCACTCTGCCTGCATATCGCGCATGACTGCAACCTTGCCTGTCAGTACTGCTTTGCAGAAGAGGGAGAGTATCATGGACGCAGAGCGCTGATGACCTTTGAGGTCGGCAAGAAAGCGCTGGATTTCCTGATTGCCAATTCTGGAAAACGCCGGAACCTGGAAGTCGATTTCTTCGGCGGCGAGCCGCTGATGAACTGGCAGGTGGTTAAACAGTTAGTCGAGTACGGACGTTCCCAGGAAGAGGCGCACAACAAGAAATTCCGTTTCACACTGACCACCAACGGTGTTCTGTTAAATGATGAAATTATGGAATTCTGCAACCGCGAGATGGCGAATGTCGTGCTCAGTCTGGATGGACGAAAAGAGGTCAACGACAAGATGCGCCCATTCCGCAACGGAACCGGAAGCTACGACCTGATCGTGCCGAAGTTCCAGAAATTTGCAGAAAAGCGCGGAGACCGCGATTATTTCGTGCGTGGTACCTTCACACACAACAACCTGGATTTTGGCAAAGATGTTCTGCATTTTGCCGATCTTGGATTCAAGAAAATGTCGGTTGAGCCGGTCGTAGCACCGGATGAAGAGCCCTACGCGATCAAAGAGGCGGATCTTCCGCAGATTCTCGAGGAATATGACCGTCTGGCAGCAGAGTATGTCAAGAGACACAAAGAGGGACGCGGCTTCACGTTCTTCCACTTTATGCTTGATCTGACACAGGGACCGTGCGTGGCAAAACGTCTGTCCGGATGCGGTTCAGGAACTGAGTATCTGGCAGTTACCCCGTGGGGTGACCTCTATCCGTGCCATCAGTTTGTAGGAAACGAAGATTTCCTGCTCGGCAACGTGGATACGGGCGTGACCAACACGGCAGTCCGCGACGAGTTCAAGCTTTGCAATGTCTATGCGAAAGATAAATGTCGGGATTGCTTTGCCAGATTTTACTGCAGCGGCGGCTGTGCGGCCAATTCCTACAACTTCCACGGTTCCATCACGGATGCGTATGATATCGGGTGTGAGATGCAGAAAAAACGTATCGAATGCGCGATCATGATAAAAGCTGCTCTTGCAGACGGCTCTGACGAGTAGAGAACAAGGAGAGAGAGGAATGAAGAACAAAAAAGGAAAAAGCTTCCTGGGGATGCTGCTCCTTCTGATTGCCATCGGCGTATTCGGCTATTTCGGCTATTCGACGATGAATCAGATCAAGCTGGGTCTTGACCTGGCTGGCGGTGTCAGCATTACCTATCAGGCGAAAGAAGAAAATCCGTCTTCCGAGGATATGGCGGATACGATCTACAAGCTCCAGCAGCGTGTACAGAATTACAGTACCGAGGCGGAGGTTTATCAGGAGGGTAATAACCGTATCAACGTAGATATTCCGGGTGTATCGGATGCCAACGCGATTCTGGAAGAGTTAGGAAAACCGGGTTCCCTGATTTTCGTGGACTCTGAAGGAAATCAGATCCTTGATGGTAAACAGGTTGCCAGCGCGAAAGCCGGCATGACCGAGGATAAGGCGACCGGTTCCAAGGCGTATGTCGTTTCTCTGACCTTTACCGAGGAAGGTAAACAGGCATTTGCTGAGGCGACCACGAATGGCGTCGGAAAACCAATTTATATCATTTATGATAACCAGATTATTTCTGCTCCGACCGTCCGTGAGGCGATCACAGGCGGACAGTGCCAGATCGACGGCATGGCGGATTATGAAGAGGCAAATAATCTTGCGTCCACGATCCGTATCGGTTCCCTGTCCCTGGAGCTGGAAGAGCTGCGTTCCAACGTAGTTGGCGCGAAGCTGGGCCAGGAGGCGATCTCCACCAGCTTAAAGGCAGGTCTGATCGGATTTGCCATTGTCATTGTATTTATGATTGCCGTATATCTTCTTCCGGGTCTGGCTGCATCTCTGGCTCTGTGCCTGTATGTCGGTCTGATCCTGATCCTGTTAGTTGCATTTGAGGTGACCCTGACGCTTCCGGGCGTGGCTGGTATCATCCTGTCGATTGGTATGGCGGTGGATGCGAACGTTATCATTTTCACCCGTATCAAAGAGGAGATCGGTCTGGGAACATCCGTCAAGAATGCGATCAAGGCAGGTTTCGCCAAGGCACTTTCCGCGATCATCGACGGAAACGTGACCACCCTGATTGCGGCAGCGGTTCTGTTCTGGAGAGGTTCCGGTACCGTCAAGGGCTTTGCGGCGACGCTGGCAATCGGTATCGTGCTTTCTATGTTCACGGCGCTGTTTGTAACCAAATTTGCCCTGAACTGCTTCTATGAGATGGGCTTTGAGGATGCGAAATTCTACGGATGCCGCAAGGATATGAAGACGCGTCCGTTCCTGAAATTCCGCAAGCTTTACTTTGCTCTGTCGCTCGTGATCATTCTGGCAGGCGTCGGCAGCATGGTTCACAATCAGTCTTCGATGGGTGTGCCGCTCAACTACAGCATGGAGTTCAGAGGCGGTACTTCTACAAACGTTACCTTTAACGAGGATATGTCTCTGGAAGATATTTCCTCCCAGGTGGTTCCGGTGGTAGAAAAGATTACCGGCGAAGCTGGCACACAGACCCAGAAGGTAGCCGGAAGCAACGAGGTTATCATCAAGACACGTACCCTGAACATGGACGAGCGCGAAGAGTTAAACCAGGCGCTGGCGGATCAGTTTGGTGTGGATAAAGAGAAGATCACAGCCGATAGTATCTCCGGTGCAGTCAGCCAGGAGATGAAGCGCGATGCGATTGTGGCGGTTACGATTGCGACGATCTGCATGTTGATCTACATCTGGTTCCGTTTCAGCAATATCACGTTCGCGGCAGGCGCGGTTCTTGCCCTGATGCACGATGTGCTGGTTGTCCTGACCTGCTATGCGATGCTGCGCTGGTCGGTTGGTTCGACGTTCATCGCCTGCATGCTGACGATTGTCGGTTACTCAATCAACGCGACGATCGTTATCTTCGACCGTATCCGTGAGAATATGAAGCTTCTGGGCAATAAAGAGTCCGCTGAGACGATCGTCAACACCAGTATCAGCCAGACCCTGACGCGAAGCATCAACACGACGCTGACGACCTTCGTCATGGTCCTGATTCTTTACATTCTGGGTGTATCTTCCATCCGTGAGTTTGCTCTTCCGCTGATGGTAGGTCTGATCTGCGGTACGTATTCGTCCGTATGCCTGTCCGGCTCTGTCTGGTATGTGCTGAATAAAAAGCGCATGGAGAAGAATGCCAAACCGGCTGGCAAGAAGGCAAAGGCAGAGAAGTAAAAAGTATAGGAAAAAAGATGGAATACAAGATTTTATACAAAGATGGCCGCGCAAAACGCGCGGAAATGAAAACGGTCCACGGAACCATCCAGACGCCTGTTTTCATGAATGTCGGCACGGTGGCGGCGATCAAGGGCGCGGTTTCGACCGATGATCTCCGCACGATCGGCACGCAGGTGGAACTTTCCAACACCTACCACCTCCATGTCCGTACCGGCGACAAGCTGATCCGACAGTTTGGCGGTCTGCACAAATTTATGAACTGGGATCGCCCGATCCTCACGGATTCCGGCGGATTTCAGGTGTTTTCCCTGGCGGGACTGCGGAAGATTAAAGAAGAGGGTGTTTATTTTAATTCCCACATCGATGGTCACAAGATTTTCATGGGACCGGAGGAAAGTATGCAGATTCAGTCCAACTTAGGTTCGACGATCGCGATGGCATTTGATGAGTGCCCGCCGAGTCTTGCCGATCGGGACTATGTACAGAAATCAGTGGAGCGCACGACGCGCTGGCTGGCGCGCTGCAAGGATGAGATGGCACGCCTCAATGCACTGCCGGATACGGTCAACCGGGAACAGCTCCTGTTTGGTATCAATCAGGGCGCGGTTTATGAGGATATCCGTATCGAACACGCGAAGGAAATCAGCAAAATGAACCTCGACGGCTATGCGGTCGGCGGTCTGGCAGTTGGCGAGAGCCATGAGGAAATGTACCGGATTCTGGATGCAGTCGTTCCGCACCTGCCGGAGGACAAGCCGACTTATCTTATGGGCGTCGGCACACCGGCAAACATCCTGGAAGCGGTAGACCGGGGCGTCGATTTCTTTGACTGTGTGTACCCGTCCCGGAATGGACGCCACAGCCATGTATACACGAACCATGGCAAATTAAATCTCCTGAACAGCAAATATGAGCTGGATCCGCGCCCAATCGAGGAAGGCTCCAGCTGCCCTGCAGGTGCCCCTGGGCTACATCTCTTCCAACGAGCACGCCTGGAAGCTCTGCTGCCAGCTGATCCGCGAGGCTGTGGATGCTGCCGCAGGCCTGGGCATGGACTTCGACTATGACGAAAAGGTCGCCGAGGTCAAGGCAGTCTGCGATAAATCTCCCAACGGCCTGACCAGCATCTATGCGGATTTGCGCTATGGGCGGCGCAGCGAGGTCGATACCATCAGCGGCAGTGTTGTCCGCGCCGGCAAGAAGTCTGGCGTTGCTACCCCGAGCCATGAGTTCCTGGTCGAGCTGATCCACGCCATGGAGGGCCGCCCGAAGGCCTGATTTGGCACAAATCTTTTGTACTTCGGGGCGTCCGGAACCCGGATACCCTTGAAGATAAATGCACATTTTTAAAGGAGGATTTTCCCTATGTCTGAACAGCCTTTGACTTATGATTGGGTTGCTGGCAAACCGAAAGCCGTCCCCGCTGACAAGCTGCCCCCGAAAGAATACATGAAGGGCAACCTGCCCATCGTCGACCTGAGCAAGTG
>ERZ773225.1083-NODE-1083-length-35425-cov-7.176506_pt1 | contig 35425 bp, 29 predicted proteins | sample MGYA00580993_ERZ773225 | MGnify/ENA primary metagenome ERZ773225 (study PRJEB29015, sample SAMEA2737748) | human gut metagenome | biome: human gut; feature: human-associated habitat; material: faeces | place: China | collected 2012 ...
CACCTTTGCAGCATCCAGTATTATCTGCGCTTTTGGCTTGGCATCTGCCGCACCTTGCTCGCCGTATCGGCACTTAGAATTATGCGGTATTGCCTAAAAACGGCGGGGAGATTTACCCCCAACGGTGCGCCCTGCGGCCGATGCAGGAACGATATGATCAAACCGTGAGTTCGATCTGGTTCCCCTCGATCGCAGCAATGCAGCTTTCGTAATAGCCGTCGCCGGTCGTTCTGGGGTCGCTGATGACCTTATAGCCGTCGGCTTTCAGTTCTGCGGTCAAGGAGTCTACTTTTTCGCGGCTGCCCACGCGGAACGCGATATGGGCATATCCGGTACGGGAAAGCTCTTTTGGCTGATCCGGCATTTCCGGTTTGTGCATCAGCTCAAGCCGTGCGCCATCATCAAACGTGAGGAAATACGAGCGGAAGTCTGTTTTGGGGTTATGGTATCCATCGTTTGACGCTGCGCCCAGATATTTCATAAAGAATGTTCTGGCGGCTTCCAGATCATTTACATAAAGTGCGATATGTTCGATCATCATAACGTTATAAACTCCTTTGCAAGCAGCCGGGCGGTTTTATGCCTGCACAGGGAGCTTAAAACTCCATGCTGTGCTCGCCCTGGCGGATGTCATCGCGCTGGAGCTCGGCTAAAATATCATCCTGGCCGCTGTGCAGCAGCAGGCGCTTGCTGTAGGTTTCAAAGCGCTCACATTCGTTGTCGGCCAGGTAGGCGGCAGAGTCCGGCCCAAGGGCCAGCTCATTGACAAAAACCACCATCTCCTGCCCATCGGCAAAGGCGCTTTCCATAAAGTCAAAGGCGCTTTCCAGCGCGTCCCCGGCCAGGCCGACGGCATCCTCCCGCTTGCGCACCTGGGCGTTAAAGCTGGCGCGCACGGCATCAAAGGCAGCATCGCGATCCAGCGCGGGGTCAAGGGCAGCGACCCAGGCATGCAGCAGAGCGCTGGCGGTGGTGACAACAGCCAGCTCTTCCCCGGTCAGGGTGCCGGCAGCCTTTTGCGCGGTCAGGTGGTCCGCATAGACATTGACCTGCGCGGCAAACACGGCGGCGGGCACAAAACCATCCTGGGCGGGGTCGGCGTTGTTCAGGGTGCGCTTAAAGCTGCGCATTTCCTGGTAGCAGGCGTCCGTCACCGCGTCCGCCCGGCGGGCAGCGGCAAAGCGGGTGTTTAGCCCGGCCAGCAGCAGGCTGACAAGGCTGATGCGCTCATCAAAAGCGGCTTTCTGTGCGCGCTCCAGCACGGCGGCAAAGGGGCGGCCCTGCAAAATATCTTCCACGCCGTAATCCTGGCGGTACTTTTTGTACAGCTCCCAATAGGCAGCAAAATCGCGGGCAACTTCAGGGTGGCGCAGGTACTGGCCGATCAGGGCTTCGTCCACCGGCAAATCCAGCTTGGTGCAGGCCGTCAGCATGGCGGAAAGATCCTCCCAACCGCGGGCCGTGACAAACTGCGGTCCGTCTACATCGTTCTGGATGCGGTAAAAATGCTGGGGGCGCAGTTCCAGGTAAGCCTGCACAGCGGGGTGCAGGCGGTGGGCGCGGGCATACTCCTGCCAGACGGCAAGGTTCGGCTCAATATCAATGCGGCGTACACGGTCCAGTGTGACAAGGTCAAAATCCCGCACGCTCTTGTTGTACTCCGGCGGGTTGCCGGCGGCAACAATCACCCAGCCGGCGGGCACAGCCTGGTTGCCAAAGGTTTTGCACTGCAAAAATTGCAGCATGGTGGGAGCCAGTGTTTCGGATACACAGTTGATCTCATCAATAAACAAAATACCGTGTTCCAGGCCGGTCTGCTCCATCTTGTCATACACGCTGGCAATGATCTCGCTCATTGTGTACTCCGTTACGCTACGGTCCGCGCCGCCAAAATTGCGGTGGCGGATAAATGGCAGGCCCACGGCGCTTTGGCGGGTGTGGTGGGTGATGGTGTATGCCACCAGCGCAATGCCGCATTCCTGCGCGATCTGCTCCATGATCTGGGTTTTGCCAACGCCCGGCGGGCCCATTAGCAGAATAGGCCGCTGGCGGATGGGCGGAATCAGCGGGGTGCCGGTATCGTCCACGGCAAGGTATGCCTTGACCGCGTGTTCAATTTCCTGTTTGGCGCGTTTGATGTCCATGGGGGGTACACTCCTTCATCAAAACATTAGGAACAAATAAGGCAATACATAAGATGAATTACAACTCGGGCAGGTCCTCGGCTTCGTTCTCCTGCCAGTCAATTTCCGGCGTTTTGGGCACCGGGTCAGGCAAAAATTCTTCCGGGCTTAAAACCAGCCGCATGGCCCAGGGCGGGGTATCGGGCGGCGGGGTGCCGGTTTCCAAAAACAGAAAAGCTGTCTCGTAAGGCGGGCGCCTGGTAGGGTAGGTGCCTTTGCCATCGGTAAAGTAAAGCACGCCCTGCAAATCCCGCAGGGTGCCATCCCGGCGCAGTTCCTCAATTTTGGCAAACGCGGGGCGGAAGTCTGTGCCTCCGCCGCCGGTCAGGGTCAGGCAGGCGGCAAAGCGGTCCAGCTCGTCGGTGCTGTGCAGAAAGGTCAGGTCACGCACCGCATCGTCACACTGCATCACGGCGATGTTGCATTTGGCAAAAAAGCTCTCGCCGGTTTTAAGCAGGCCGAACGTTTCTTTCAAAAATGCCTTGACCAGCTCGCCGGAGGTGGACTCGCTCGTGTCGATCACAATGACAAAATCCCGGATTTTTTTGCTCTCCCGGCTTTCCAGCGGCTCAATCAAGGGCAGGTTGCCGTAGGTGCGCAGGCCGTAAGAGTAGTAGCCCAGGTCAAACTCGTCGGGGTCCAGGCGGGGCTCTTCGCGCATCACGGCAAAGCGGCGCAGAAAGTCCTTGTACAGGCGGCGGCTGTGGGCTGCTTCAATCTGTGCCTGCATCGTTTCGGCCCCGGCAGCCTGCCCGGCCTGCTGGCCTGCCTGCTGCATGCTGATGCGGGTTTCGCGCCCAAGCTGTTCCCAGCGGCGGCCCTGCACCTGAGCCTGCTGGCTGGTGGGGTCCTTGGGCCAAAGGCGGTGGCTGTCGCACACAAATTCCCGGTGCAGCTTTTGCAGTTCGTCAGGCTCCTGAGCGGCAAGCCAGCGGTAAATGGGCCCGGCGGCGGGCATGGCCCCGTTTTTGCGCAGTGCCTGGTAGGTTTTTTGCCGCAGCCAGCCCACCGGACGGGTCAGGGATGGCACCTGCAAGGCATCAATCGTCTGCTCCACGGCAATATCGCAGGCCAGCCCCCACAGGCTGGCGTCCCGGCCTCCGCGCAGCCAGGGGTGGCGGAACACGCAGTGCAGAACGCTGTGCAGCACCGCGCGGGGCAGATAGCGCCGGTTGCTGCGGTACAGCCCAATGAACCATTCCGGGTCATAGCACAAAGCCGCGCCGTCCGTGGCAAGGTTGTGCAGCCCCGCGGCAGGGGTGGGCACCAGCGCACCCAGGGCCGCGTTCATGTAGCGCAGGTCCAGGTACAGCTCACTGCGGATGCGGTCCATGGCGCGTTTGGCCATGGCGGCAACCCATTCTTCCTGGGTCAAAACATGTTGGGAGGGCATTGATCATCACCACCAAAGTATGGGGAATTTACGGCACATCAAAGGTCGTCAAAATCATAGGTTTTCTGCCTGCGGGGGCGCTGGCCGCCAAGGGTCAGGGCAGCGCCTTCACTCCAGCCGGACTTGGAGCAGGCAAGCGCAATCTGGCGGCGGTTTTCCTCGTCCGCCAGTTTCAGCACCAGCTGCAAGGATTCTGTATCGTGCCGGGCAATCAGCGGGGCGGCGGCGCTGGCGGCATGGGCGGCCAGGTAGGCACTGTAGATGCCCTGCGCTTCCGGCAGCAGAGCATATGGGATACACAGCCGGTCCAGAGCAATGCGGCAGAGTGTTTTTTCGCTTTCGCCCACGCATGCCTGGGGGAACGCCGCGTCATACTCCGCAAAGCGGAGCACGCTGCCGTCAAAGCATTGGCGGTAGCGGTAACCCTCGCCCTCAATGCTGTGGTTAAAAATATGGGCGGGGGTATTTTCGTCCAAAAATTCAAAGTATTCCGGGTAGAACACTTTGGCCTGCACCGCCCCGCCGGGGGCAAACACCGCGCCGATATCCGCGCTGACGGCGGCCACCAGCTTTTTCAGCCCAGTGGGGGCATCGGGGGCGGCATCTAAGATAAAGCGGTCAAGCGCGCGGCAGTTGGTGAACAGATCGCTGCCCACACTTTCCAGCGCGGAACCGGCGCACAGCCATTCCAGCTTGCGGCAGTTATAAAAGGCAGCGTTATGCAGCGCCCGCACCCCGGCGGGCAGGGTAACGCCCTGCACAAAATCCCCCGCAATGGGGTGGGGGTAAGCAGCGGGGCCGCGGCCGTCAACGCTCCAAAATCGGGCATCAGCAGGCTGGCTGCGCTGGTTCTGCGCAAAGCAGTAGGGGCCGATCTCCACAACAGGGAACCCTTCGATCTGCACTGGCAGCGCGGGGCAGGGGCTGTCCCCAAACACGCGCAGAATGCGCGCACCGCCGGGGCACGCCTGCCACAAAATACCAAGTGAACTGTTCAAACCATGACCACCTTCAACAACAAAACAAAAGCTTGACAATACCCACATTATAGCATACATTGAATAGGTAAGGAATAGAAAAAGCAGGGCGCGGCGGGAATTGAGGAAGAAACCGCGCCCCGCAAAGGACTGCGCACTGTGACAGGGCGGACAATGCCTGTGGCGGTGCGCTTACGTTATGTGGAGGATGTTTATGGCAAGAACGCCGGAGCAGAACAACGCGATTATTACAGGCAACATACCGCGGCAGCTGCTGTTATTCTTTTTTCCCATCTGGCTGGGCACCATGTTCCAGCAGCTGTACAATACGGTGGATACCCTGATCGTCGGCAACTTTGTGGGTACCCAGGCGCTGGCGGCTGTGGGGGCAACCAGCTCTTTTGTGCAGCTGCTGGTGGGGCTTTTTGTGGGCCTGTGCAGCGGCGCGGGGGTGATTATTGCCCAAAGCTTTGGCGCGGGGGATCACGATGAAGTGAACCGCCAGGTGCACACGGCACTGGCCCTTGCCATTGCGGGCGGCGCGGCGCTGACGGTGATCGGCCTGCTCATCAGCCGCCCGGTGCTGCGCCTGATGCAGACGCCGGATGAAATTGTGGGTATGGCGTCCGAGTATTTGCAAATCTACTTTCTGGGCATGATTCCGCAGATGATTTACAACATGGGCACCAACATCCTGCGCGCGGTGGGCGATTCCAAACGGCCGCTGTACTTTTTGATCGTGGCTTCCATCGTCAACATTGTGCTGGATATTGTGCTGGTGGCGGTCATTCCGCTGGGGGTGGCCGGCGCGGCCATTGCCACGGTGGCCAGCCAGGTGGTCAGCGCCGTGCTGACAGTGCGGTGCATCCATGGCTCCCAGGGCATGCCGTGGCATTTGCAGCTCAAAAATATCCGCATTGAACGCAGCGTGCTGCTGGCTATCTGCCGCATCGGCCTGCCGGGCGCGGCACAGAGCGCACTGTACAGCATCAGCAACATGACCATCCAGAGCGCCATCAATGGGTTTGGCACCGTTGCCGTTGCCGCATGGAGTGTGTACGGCAAGATCGACTTCCTGTTCTGGATGACGGTCAGCTCCTTTGGCATTGCCGTTACCACCTTTGCGGGCCAGAACTTTGGCGCACGCCAGTATGACCGCGTGCGCCGCGGCACCATGACCTGCCTTGCCATGACGGCAGGTACCACCCTTTGCATCAGCCTGGCACTGTATCCATCGGCCCAGCTGCTGTTCCGGCTGTTCAGCTCGGACGATGCCGTGGTGGCGCAGGGAGTGCAGATGATGCACTACCTAGTGCCGGTGTATATGACCTATATCTGCATTGAAATCTTTTCCGGCGCGCTGCGCGGCTGCGGTGATGTGCGGGTGCCCACCATCATCACAGTGTTTGCGGTGTGCATCATGCGTATTGTGTGGCTGGCGGTGGCGCTGCCGTTCAAGCATGAAATTTCGGTGGTGGAATTCAGCTACCCACTGACCTGGATCACCGCAACCGTGCTGTTTGCGATCTATTACGCAAAAGGCGGCTGGATGCAGCGCTGCATTGCGGCCCAGAACGCCAAAACACAAGGGTGAACCAAGATGAAATTTGAAATGCGCCCTGCCCGCCCGGCGGATGTAGAGGCCATTATGCAGGTGATGACGGATGCCATGGCCAATTTGCAGCACCCGGAATGGTTTGTGCCGGATGATGCGGTGTATATGGCGGAGCATATCAGCGGCCCCAAGGGCTTTTGCCTGGTGGCGGAGGAAAAAACGACCGGCGCACTGGCAGCGTATTTTACCGTCAAGCTGGCCGGTACTGCCCCCGATGCTCTAGGCTGGCAGTTGGGCATGAGCGAAGAAGAGCTGAACACCACCGCCCAGATGGACAGCTGCTGCGTGGCCCCGCCCTATCAGGGCAATGGGCTGGAGGGTAAGCTGCTGCTGATGGCGGAAGATACCCTGCGCGGCAGCCGTTACCGCCACCTTTTGGCAACCGTGCACCCGGATAATGCCGCCAGCCTGTACACCGGCCTGCACCGCGGCTACACCATTGCGGCAAACCATGTGATCTGCTATGGGGATAAGGTGCGGGATATTTTGTACAAAGAACTGGAAAGTAGGAATACAAATATGAATACAACGATCCGGGCCATGACCCCGGCGGACAAAGACAGCGTGATGGAGATGATGCGGGTGTTCTACAATTCACCCGCCGTGCTGAGCAATGGCTCGGATGAAATCTTTGCGCGGGACATTGAGGGCTGTATCAGCGATAACCCGTATGTAGAGGGCTATATGTTTGAGCAGGACGGCGCTGTGCAGGGCTATGGCATGGCGGCCAAGAGCTTTTCGACCGAGTACGGCAGGCAGTGCATCTGGCTGGAGGATATTTATATCAAGGCGGAATACCGCGGCCTTGGCATAGGCAGCCAGTTTATTGATTACATAACGAAGAAATACCCGGATGCTCTGCTGCGGCTGGAAGTGGAAGAAGAAAACGCCCGCGCTGTGCATGTGTACAAAAAGAGCGGGTTTGAGTTTTTTGAGTATAAAGAGATGAAAAAAGAGTAAGGGCAATACCGCATAATTCTAAGTGCCGATACGGCGAACGAGGTGCCGCAGCTGCCGGAGCGGTGCTTAAGCCGCAAGGCGGGAATTGTGCGGTGTTGCCTAAGGACAACGGGAATTTCAGGCTTTACGGAGAATAATCCGTAGGGGCGCACATTGTGCGCCCGCCGCCTTAGGGTAAAATGAGATATTCCGGCAAAGCCCGTTATGCTGGCCGCTGCGAGCATCGGCCACTGCAAATGGTTTGCGGCGTTTGGCATAACCAGCAAGGTTTCTCCGCGGCGGGGTGAGAGCACCCATCTCCGGCCTAAGAGCCGCCTGACGGCGGTTGGCCTCCGAAACGCACCTGCGGGCGCTGCGCCCTACAACCCACTTTTATTGTTCATTACAAATTATAAAGTTATCTGTAGGGAACGGTCTTAACCGTTCCGAAACACTGCTTTATACGTCATAACAGGTTTTACCGCAAAACAAAATGACCCCCACAGCCAGCGCTGCGGGGGTCATGAACTTTTATGGGAAAATATTACTTGGTGCCGAAGATGCGGTCGCCTGCATCGCCCAGGCCGGGGATGATGTAGCCGTTCTCGTTCAGCTTTTCATCCTGTGCGGCAACATAAATGTCAACATCGGGGTGTGCTTCGTGCAGGGCTTTCAGTCCTTCGGGGGCGGCAATCAGGCCAATGAACTTGATGTGCTTGGCACCGCGCTTTTTGATCTGGCCAATGGCGTCAATGGCGCTGCCGCCGGTAGCCAGCATGGGATCCAGAACAAAAACATCGCGCTCGGCAATATCCTTGGGCAGCTTGCAATAATATTCCACAGGCTCCAGGGTCTCCTCATTGCGGTACAGGCCAATGTGGCCGACCTTTGCAGCGGGGATCAGGGTCAGCATGCCGTCCACCATGCCCAGACCGGCGCGCAGGATGGGAACCAGGGCCAGCTTGCGGCCAGCCAGTACATGGGTGCGGGCCAGAGCAATCGGGGTTTCCACTTCAACTTCCTCGGTGGGCAGGTCGCGGGTGGCCTCATAGCACAGCAGGGTGGCAATTTCGCTGACCAGATCACGGAACTCTTTGGTGCCGGTGTTGCGGTCACGCATCAGGCTGATTTTGTGCTGGATCAGGGGATGGTCTACAATTTTAACAACGCTCATGGCAGATTCTCCTTACAATATGAAAATTCATCGGATACAATGCAAAGCCTGGTCCCAGGCGGGGTACAACAGTGGGGGAGCCTTAAAGGGTTTCCAGCGCCATCATCTTGTCAATGCGCTTCTGGTGGCGACCACCCTCAAATTCGTGGTCCAAAAAGGCGTCAACGATCTGGCAAGCAAGGCCGGGGCCCACAACGCGGCCGCCCAGGCACAGGGTATTGGCGTTGTTGTGGCGGCGGGTGTACTCGGCGCTGAACGACTCCGAGCAGCAGCAGGCGCGGATGCCCTTGATCTTGTTGGCACACATCGACATGCCCACACCCGTGCCGCAGCACAGGATGGCGAAATCGCTGCTGCCATTGGTCACAGCGCCGCAGGTGGCGGCGGCATAATCGGGATAGTCACAGCTGGCGGTGCTGTTGGTGCCAAAGTCGCGGTAAGCAATGCCGCGCTCTTCCAAATGCCGTTTGATGGCCTCTTTCAGCTCATAACCGCCGTGGTCAGCACCCAGGGCAATCGGTTTTTCAAATTGTACAGCCATAATCAAGATCCTTTCAATTCGTGGCGGATTGTTGGGCGGCTTCGCGCTCGGCGCGCTCACGCTCAGCCTGGCTTAAACGGTGATAATCCGGCAGCAGCTCTGCGGGGGAAACGCAGGTGCCCGCATCCCACATAGCTTTGCCCGCCAGGGCAACCCCTGCGCCGCGCAAAACGCGCAGCGGCTGGGGGCAGGGCAGAATGCCGGGCTGGTCTTTATATGTATTGTAGCACAATGCGGCACCATCGCCAACAAAAATCAAAGGCTTTTTGCACTCTTTTACAAAAGTTTCCAGCGCAGTGACCGGTTCGGCGGCGTCCGGGGTCAGCCGGGCGTGGGTGGCAAGGTCAAACCCGGCCCAGTACACCTGGCCGCGGCGGGCGTCCTGTGCGCCAATCAAAGTGCCTTCCCCGCACACGCCGTAAGCCAGGGCAGCCATGGTGGAAACCCCGGCGCAGGGGGTGTTGGCCGCAAAAGCCAGCCCCTTGACGGCGGCAAGACCGATGCGCAGCCCGGTAAAGCTGCCGGGACCGTTGGTCACGGCGTACAAATCCAGCTGGGCGGGGATCAGGCCGCAGGCTTTCAGGGCGGTATCCACCATGGGCAGCAGGGTCTCGCTATGGGTCAGCCCGGTGTTGGAAGCCATCTCATATAATAAAGTATCGTCGCGCATCACAGCGACGGCGGCAGTTTTGCCCGCCGTATCAATGGCAAGAATGTTCATTCGGGGTCAGTTCTTCCTTTCCAAAAGGGCGTGGTGTCAAGCCCCAGGCCGGGTGATGGTAATCTTGCGGGTGGTTTCATCCAGCCGGTCAATGTTAATATAAATCGGGTTTTCCAGCGCCAGCAGGTCGGCGCAGTTTTCGCTCCATTCCGCCGCAACCACAGCGCCCATATCCAGGTAATCATAAAAACCGGCGGCAGAAAGGTCCACTTCGGTATGGATGCGGTACAAATCAAAATGGGCAAAGGGCCGCGGGCCGCGGTAGTAGTTGACAATGGCAAAGGTTGGGCTGGAAACAGGGTCCGTGCAGCCAAGGCCCTCTGCAATGCCCTGGCAGAACGCGGTTTTGCCAGCGCCCAGCCCGCCGGTAAAGGCAATCAGGCTGCCGGGGGCAAGCTCTGCGGCAAGGCGGCGGCCCAGGGCCACGGTTTCATCCCGCGAATGGGTAATATATTCTTCCATACAGCAGGCCCTCCTACAAGTAAGCGGCTAAGTCAGCATAAACTACTTTATTATACAACATCCAGCCTGCTTTGTAAAATATTTTTGTGTGGCGCGCCATAAAACGCCGCAAAGCGTGGCATATTGCACAGGAACGCGGTATAATAATCGGTAATACGAGCAGGAACCAATACCATTGCACAGGGCAATGTGCTATACTGGGAACAAGAAAAACAAAAGTGAAAGGGGGCAGGCTATTGCTGCAGCTGACACGCCGCTATTTGCGGCAGATCGACGGAATATTTCTGGCGCTGTGCGCGGCGTGTTCGGTGCTCAGCGTGGTAACACTGGTTTCCATTGGGCATAACCAGCTGGGGTCCATCAACAAAGCATCGGTGCAGTTTATTGCCAGCGCGCTGGGCATCTTGTTGGCGCTGATCGTTTCTACAGTAGACTACCGTGCGCTGGCCCGTGCCTGGCCGCTGCATGCGGTGCTGGCCTGGGGTATGGTGCTGCCCACCCTGTTTTTGCACAACGTCCGCCTGGGCTTTTTAACGGTGGGGTACGATGCCGGCGGTACCTCCAACTACAGCTGGTACCGGGTGGGCGGCATGACTTTCCAACCGGCGGAACTGGCCAAAATCAGCTTTGTACTGACCCTAGCCCTGCATCTGAACCATGTGCGCGGCCAGGTGAACAAGCCGGCCAATTTGCTGGCGCTGGCGGTGCATGTGCTGCTGCCGGTGCTGGCCATTCACATCCAGGGCGATGACGGCACGGCGCTGGTATTTTTGGGCATTGGGCTGGTCATGGTGTTTGCGGGCGGTATTTCCGGCTGGCTGGTGGCTGGCGGGCTGGCCGCTGCGGGCGGTGGTGCGGCCTTGCTGCTGAAACTACGCCCGGGTCTGCTGAAAGGCTACCAGGCCAAGCGTATTTTTGCCGTGCTGGACCCCGAAAACCCGGCTCTGGCCGATATCGCTTACCAGCAGAACAAGGGGGCTATGGCCATCGGAACCGGCGGATTGACCGGAACCGGCCTTTGGGGCGAGCATGTGTTTGTGCCAAACTCCTGGAATGATTTTATCTTCAGCTACCTGGCCAACGCGATGGGCTTTGTGGGGGCGGTAACGGTTCTGCTGCTGTTGCTGGGCATCTCGGTGCGCATTCTGCTGGCAGCGCTGCAAAGCACGGATGCTTTGGGCCGCTATCTGTGCGTGGGCATCTTTGCCGCACTGTTCTGGCAGTGCATCATCAACCTGGGCATGAATTTACAGGTGCTGCCGGTCATCGGGGTCACGCTGCCGTTCTTCTCGGCAGGCGGGTCCAGCGTGGTCATGGTGTATTTGTGCGTGGGGCTGGTGCTGGCGGTATCCCGCAAGAACCGCCGCAAAAAGCTGGCGGTGCCCATTGAGCTGGAACAGGTTTGACACCGGAAAATGGACGCACTAAAATAGAAAAAGGCACTGCGGTAAGCGGTTGGCCTTTGGACTAAGAGCTTAGTAAACTTAGTAAACTAAGAACCGCCACTTGGCCCGGTGGAGGTTCTTGTTTTTCACAGTGACCGTTGCGCTGCTGCCGCAATTCGACCGCCTGTGCAAGACAAAACAATAAGACAGACAAAATAAAGCCGGTGTACCGTAAGATGAATCAAACGGTACACCGGCTTTTGCAGTGTCAGGCTTCCTCTTTTTTACTGGGGCTGCACAATGCGGGAATCAGGCAGATGGCTGCCGCCGCTACCAGAATATACACGGTGCGGGCCGCCCAGCTTGTCTGGCCGCCCAGCAGCCAGGCAATGATATCCAGCTTCCAAATGCCCACAAAGCCCCAGTTCAGCCCGCCAATGATGGCCAGCAGCAGGCAGATTTTTGAAAGAACAGAATTGCACATGTTGGAAAACACTCCTTCCTATAACGGAAGTATGCCCATGCCGCGGTGTGTCTATTCGATTTTCTGCCACCGGGCGGAAGTTTGGGCAAAAACAGCACCGCACAGCAGAAGGGCGGTGGGGTTGGTCGTCAGGTGGAAGGGCTGAACTTCCATATAGGCGTAAGCCAGCATGGCAAACAGGCAGCAAACCTCAACCCGGCGGCCCTGTTTGGCGTGACCCAACAGGGCGGCGGCAAACAGAATACCCAGCAGCGCGGCGACCACCGGACCAAACTGAAACAGTGCAAAAGCAAAGCTGTTATCCACTGTGGGCCAGTTGAACACCTGCCCTGCAATTTTGACATCCAGCAGGCGGTAGGCCATCCAGGTCAGCGAGATGCGGCAGGTGAGCAGGGAGTCCAGCTTTGCCAGCCATGCGGGGCCGATATCATTGTTCCACGGTCCCACCTTGATGACCAGCAGCGGCAAAAGGTAACTGACCGCCGCCGTAAGCCCCACCATACCGGCGCAGGTGCCGGGCCACCAACGGGGTACACTGTGCCCGGCGCGCAGACGGCAGAACACCAGCCCAACGGCCAGCGCCAGCGTGCACAGCGCAGCGCTGCGGCTGGCGGGCCCCACCAGCAAAAACACGCCGACGGCAAATACCAGCAGGCAGTCCACCCAGCGCACCTTTTGGGCACGCAGCAGGGCATAGGCCAATACCAGGCCGAACACCAGTCCGCCGAATGTGTTGGGGTGGCCGTAGCCGTAAGTGCCGCGCAAAGCGCCCATCCGCTCGCTGGTCAGGTCCGGGGCAACGATCCCGGCAAAGTGCAGTGCCAGCACCACCGCCATGGCGGCACAGCCGCTGGCAAAATAGACCTGCAGCGGGCGGCGCAGGGGAACATCCTTGGCGGCAAGCACCGCCACCACAATGCCGATCCACCAGATGTTCTGGCTGTTGAAATAGACCCAGCGGGCAATGAAATACAGCGCTCCGCCAGCCAGCAGCTCCCGCCAGGTGTAGCGGGTGCCGAACAAAATCTTGGCACCAAAGCACAGGAACGCGAGCCATTCCAGCACGGGGCTCATCACGCCCTGCACCCACGCCCAGTTCTGGCGCGCCATGCTGTTGCAGAACACCACGCTGATCTCATACGCGGCCAGCCCGGCGGCAAACAGAATACGGCCAAGCTGCAGTCGCCATTCGGCCAGCTGCTGCCCAAATAACAGGTGCGGCGTGTTCCACAGGCCGTGCAACGCCCCGCGCAGCCCGCCGCCCCTGGCAAGGGCAAAAATTAGGTCAAAAACCGCTGCGGCAAAGAGCGCCAACAGCAGAAAATTAGCAAAACCAAACAAGGGATTCCCTCCTGAAAAAACGCATGGCCCTGTGTTTGACAAGGGCGGGTGCGGATGGTATGCTTCTATTATAAAGATTTTGGACGCAGCACACAAGGGGGCAAAGAATGACGGCACAACGCTATCAGGCAATTTTTGATTGGTTCCGTGCCCGCCCGGCGGCGCTGCGGGCGCTGGGATATGCACAAAAGATCAGCGTGCTGGGAGTATATCTGGTGTATGGCGCGGTGTTGGCTGTTACGCTCTGGCAGCGCAGCGGCCAGTTCTGGCGCGTGCTGGCGGTCCCGGCGGCGGTGTTCGTTTTGGGCACGCTGCTGCGCGCGGCCATTAACCGCCCGCGCCCGTATGAGGCATTGAACTTTACGCCGCTGTTCCCCAAGGATACCAAAGGCCAAAGCATGCCCAGCCGCCACTGCTTTTCCGCCGCAGCCATTGTGACGGCGGCGTTTACCGTGTGGGTGCCGCTTGGCGTGGCCGCCTGCCTGCTGGCGGCGGTTGTGGCTGTGACCCGCGTGCTGACAGGGGTGCATTACCCCAGCGACGTACTGGCTGGCCTGGCCTTTGGCGCCGGGGCGGCTGTGATCGGCTTCCTTTTATGACATGAGGATGATAATTGTGAAACAATACAAAAAAATAATTGCTGCTGTGGCAGCTGCCGCAATACTGGCCCTGCCCCTGAGCGGGTGCAGTTTTAACGATGTGATGCTGTACCTGTACGGTGGTGACAGCTTTACTAAAGAGGAAGGCGAGGACTACCAGACTTATGACGGCGAAAACGGCATCAGTGTAACCTATGATGCCAATATCTGGAACGAACCCAGCATGTCGCAGGAGGATACCATTGGCATTACCACTGGCAACAAGCTGAGCTATACGGCAGTACTGCTGCAGGTATCGGATGTTTACACGGACTTTTTGGAAGAATCCGCCGCGGAATTGAACGAGGAAGCCCAGACCGTGCGGTATGACTTTGATTTGACCATCCCCGATGCAGAAACCGAGTCCGTCCGGTATGACTGCGGCACTTACCAGATGATCCTGGCCGAAGTGAACTATGACTGCGGCGTTACGCTGCATGTATCGGCAGCATCCCGCTCTGCCAGCTATGACCAGATCGTGGCGCTGCTGCAAAACGTGTACCCCACCGGTCACACGCCGGAAACGGCAGAATAAAAAGCAGCAGCCTTTTGCGGGCTGCTGCGGGTGGGAAAGGTTGGCTTGTAAAGGGGAAGTATGCCGTGTTCCGGGGTGAAATATCTGGCAAAGCCCCTATAAATGGGGGTTCGGCACAAGTTTTGTAATACGCAACAGGACGAGACTGTAGCGGGGTGAGGGCACCCCGCCCTACTGCCACTACAAAATCAGCGGATGAAATTGGTGCGGATGGTATTTTCTGCCTTGGGCGGCTCAATCCCTGCGGCTTTACCTGCGGCAATGCACTTCAAGATCCAGGCCATGTTGTGGCCCAGGTTGCGCATGATCTGCATGCCCTCTTCGTCCAGGGCGGCCTGTTCGGCGTTGCTGCCGTGTACCATCGGCCAGTAGGTGGAGCTGATCAGCGGCATCTGGCAGAACTGGGGAACCTTTTCCAGGGCTTCCAGTGCGCTGGTGGTGCCGGCGCGGCGGGCGCTGGTAACAATAGCGGCGGGCTTTTGTGCCAACAGGCGGCCTGCGCTGTAGCCCAGCCGGTGCATGAAGCCCAGCATGCTGGCAGCGGCGGTGGAATAATGTACCGGAGCACCAAACACAATGCCGTCGGCCTTTTCCACCAGCGGCAGAACATCAACGACTGGCCCGCCGAATACGCAGTGTCCAGCTTTGGCGCAGCCGCCGCAGCCCACACAGCCGCCCACCGGGATAGCGCCGATGTGGTAGATGGTGGTTTCGATGCCGTCAGCGTTCAAAGCCTTGGCAATCTCCTGCAAAGCAGCGTCTGTACAGCCATGTGCGTGCGGGCTGCCGTTGATAAGAAGTACGTTCATAATCGTTATGCCTCCGTTTTGAGAAAAAAGCTTTTGCTGCGGGGAAAGTTGGTGCACCGGGGTGCTCATACCCGGAACCGCCGATCCCCCTGTATAAACTATATTATAGCACACCCAAAGAAATGTTGAAAACCCTGAAAGGGAAGAAGGTCAAACACCATGCCTGTAACCTGCACCAATTATAAATTGAAATGCGGCGGCTGCCCGCTGCTGAACCAGCCCTACCCCGACCAGCTCAAGCACAAGCAGCAGTTGGAACAACGCCTGCTGGGGCGGTTTGCCCCGGTATCCCCCGTGCTGGGGCAGGCAGAACCTTGGCATTACCGTAACAAGGCTATCGCCACCTTTGCCACCGGGCCGCGTGGACGACTGACATGCGGCATTTATGCAGCGGGCACCCACCGCGTGCTGCCGTATACGGACTGCTTGCTGCAGGATACCGTCATTAACCAGACCATTGCCGCTGTGCTGGAAGCCGCCCGCGCCTGCCGCTGGCCTGCTTTTGAGGAGGATCGCGGCACCGGTCTGCTGCGCCATGTGCTGGTGCGCCGCGGTAAAACCAGCGGTCAGGTGCTGGTGGTGCTGGTGACCGCGCAGGAAAACCTGCCCGGCAGCCGCAATTTTGTGAAAGCCCTGCGGGAAAAGGCCCCCTGGGTGACCAGCGTGGTGCAGAACTGCAATCCCCGCCGCACCAGCGCGGTGCTGGGCAGCGATGTGCGTACCCTGTATGGCCCCGGCAAAATTACCGATACGCTGTGCGGGCTGCAATTCGCCATTTCGCCCCGCAGCTTTTACCAGGTCAACCCGGAACAAACCGAAGTGCTGTACGCCAAGGCCATTGAGTTCGCTGCCCTGACCGGCAAAGAAACAGTGATCGATGCCTACTGTGGCATTGGCACCATCGGCCTGTGCGCGGCGGGCAGGGCAAAGCAGGTCATTGGCGTGGAGCGCAACTCGGACGCGGTGCGCAATGCCTGCGCCAACGCCGCAGCCAATAAGATCAACAACGCGCGGTTCATCTGTGCCGATGCAACCGATTGGATGCGCGCTGCGGCACAGCCCAACTCTGGCTTGCCGCACCCCGATGTTGTATTCCTGGACCCCCCGCGGGAGGGCAGCACCCCCGCCTGCATTGATGCAGTGGCTGCTATGAAACCCAAACGCGTGGTTTACGTCAGCTGCAACCCCGAAACTCTTGCCCGTGATTTGACCCACTTGACCCGCCGCGGATGGAAAGCATTAAAAATCCAGCCCGTGGATATGTTCCCCCACACGGAACATGTGGAGACGGTAGTACTTTTGTCCAAACTCAATACCAAGCAGCATATCGAGGTGGAGTTGAATCTGGACGAACTAGATCTGACATCGGCGGAGAGTAAAGCCACCTATGATGAGATCAAAGCCTATGTGCTGGAAAAGCACGGCCTGAAGGTGTCCAGCTTGTATATCTCCCAGGTTAAGCGGAAGTGCGGGCTAGATGTGGGGCAGAATTATAATCTGTCAAAGAAAGAAGACGCGAAAGTGCCACAGTGTCCGCCGGAAAAAGAAGCGGCAATTATGGATGCACTAAAGCATTTTCAAATGATTTGAGATGTAGGCACAATTACCCTTTACTCCAAGAAAAAATATAGCGCAGCCCACCAATCAACAATGATCGGTGAGCTGCGCTTATTATTTTGGCATATAATCAGCCTATTTTATTGAACGCTGTCAAGAATCTTTTGTACGGCATACGGCTTAGCGTACTTGATATAAGCGTCACTTACATAAATGGTACCGGTAGCTTGCGGTTCAACCCACATTGCGGGGTATACAACAACCTTTTTTGTATTTCTTCGTCCCGTAGCAACGATTTCACCATCAGAATTAATCTCGCAACCAGATTGCTTAAGAATATTTGCCAAAGGCATTATCATCTTTATCTGTGTCTCTGGTTTGATTGGTGACGCATTTATCCCATCGACACCCCATTTAAGAAGTTGGAGCGCAGCGAAACGGTCAAGCATACCATGGACATATTGATTCCTGTAATGCTTTAGACATTTAGAGCACGCAGATCCGCAATTGCAAGAACTTAGAAGTTCCTTCATATCGGTGAGCAGTTCAGCAATCGCATCAGCTACACTGACAGCATAACCAGCGCCACTTGACAGGCTATCATAAAGATAAATATCAACATAAGAGGCTTCAGAACCAGTTCTAAGACGATAACCAGTAACAAGTTCGGTAAATTCAACATCAAGCTTTTTACTTGCCACAAGTCGAAGTGCTTCAGCTAGGGATTGTGCTGCTCGATTAAGCCATGGATTGTCGTTTCTTCTGACATCTATGATCCTGTCGTCAATTGTGAATTCGAGAACTAACATATCAGTTATAAAGTCATAGCCAAGATTCACATTAAAACAGTTGCTGTGGCGACATTTACTTCGAGCATACTTCGACTTGTATGGTCTGTTAATATCGTTTAGAACAGAAACATCATCACCCGGCATAGCAGCTCCACAGTCCTTGCAGACCATAAAACCTTTGTCATCTGATCCTTTGTTCAGCATGATAATGCGTTGATTTGTTCGTGAAGCAATCCGTATGTTTTTACAGCCTGGGGCAAGTTTCATTTCTTCAGCCTCGGGTAGAGTTGAATAAAGAGGCTGCTGTACAGCAGTGTATTCTTCTGATAGCTGAACGTCTGGTATGGATTCAGCATTTCTTGGCGCAAACCCCCAGGGGCGCATCATTTCGCGGGTAATCTTCAGATCGCTATTCCCACAAAACGGACAACGCTTAGTTTTCTCCTCCATCAAGCCGAACCACCCACACTCAGGACACGAGATGACCGGCTTTACATAATTGGGGTCTTCCGTGTAAGCACGTGCCGGAGTTAGAGATTGACCATGACGGCGTTCGCTTCCAGGATAGTAGAATCCACCAATCTGATAGGTTTGTTTATCTACAACAATTGCTCTACCAGGAGCATATTCGCCAATAGCTACATCCAGACCACGATCAACCTCGTAAAGAATCTTTCCGTATGCATCTGGTATGTAGGTACTTACGACATTCTTTGGAAAAGAATATGTTGGGATAATTCCTTCTTCATAGAGAGCATCCAGAAGAATCTTTGCTTCACCTTCCTTAGCTCCTTCTTCTACTCCAAAAAGTTCGGGATGCGTCTGACATTTTTCTTTAAGTGTATCGAAAGATTTTTTCAGTTCATCCTCAAACACTGAATAGTGAAATGGTATTCCGGCAGGCAAAAGTAACTTGTCTTTATCAGCATTGTAAGACGCAAGATAGCTCTTAAAATCGTCAAGAAATTCATTAAGGAAAACTGCTGCTGAAACTGTGTCAAGGCTTATATGATTTTCCGCAAGGAATTCTTGGAGAATAACCATTGCTAGATGACGTTGTAGGAGTTTCTCACTTCTTATATCAATCCAAGGCTTGCGAGGGTCACCGCGGAACATAGGAATTGGATCATTGAAGTACAATGTATCATGTGGACCATCTTCACAGAAAGTAACGATGGTAGACAAACTAGATCCACGTCGGCCTGCACGACCAGCTCGCTGCTGGTAATTTTCACGCATGGGAGGAATATTGCGCAAGCCGACCGCAACCAGAGAGCCAATATCGATACCAACTTCCATTGTGGTTGTACTGCTAAGGATATCAACAGGTGTTTCACCATCTTGGATTAAATCTTGGAAGCGCAATTCATATTGTTCGGTTTTACTCCAGAGATCATCACGTTGGTCTTTATGTGAGAGCTGAGCAGTATGTTCCTCGGTGTCAATTACATGAATCGGCTCGCCTTGAAGCGCATCAGCTACCGGCTTTCTCCAGAAACCAAGTGCCTCATATTCGCCAGATTTCATCTCATGGATATGAGAAGATCCACAGCTTGGACATTTACCTTTCAGTGTAAAAGGAGTCAATTCAGAGCATTGTTCACATTTGTACCATACATGAGAAGTCTCAAAACGTGGTTTTACTCTAGACAGGTCGATATATAATTTTCCATTATCAGGCTGTGCCGAATCAAGGAATTCTTCCTTTAACACACGTTTCCACGCCATCTCAGTTTCATTCCCGTCATGCCATTCCATGATCTCGCGAATAGTTTTTGAGAATCCCCAATCCTTATCAAGCCCGTAACCACCGTAATTGGGGCGGACTTTCAGCCGAATTGTGTCACTAATTGTATGGCCGATGGCTGTAGACATATCGCAAATTGATAGTATCCAAGCATTAAAAAAGTCAATAAACTCCTCATCGGTAACTGTCACATTATTCTCTTCGAGCGCATCTACAGCATCAAAAAGAGCTTGGTCTGTAGGTTCAATCCAGCTTGTGGCCGAGTCATACAAGGTGTTATAGCCACCAGCAAATAACCGCAGGAGATATTCCTGCATCTGAACAGGAGCGTTTGCAATCGTGAATCTTGGGGCATACTCTCGCCCTCGTTTTACACAGCGATTGTAGTTATTCAGCGCAGCAGTGCAATCTTCAGCAAATTTTATCCGCTCAGGCGCATGAAAAATCTGCACATGATGCTGACCAGCGGCAAGGCAAAAATAATCATACAGCGAATTCATTGACTGCTCAACCGTTTGTTCTTCCATCATTTTGATGGCGATTGCAAATAATTGCCTTGCAGCAGATATGTCCGAAGCCTCTGACATATCTCGAGCTAGCTTTGCTGCTCGCTGACGACTGTCCGAAAACAGCAAAACTTTGCGTCCTTCGTTAGGAAAACGATCCGGATCATTGTCCTTTCCTGGCACAGCTGGTTGCAGTTGGAACTGTGCTTTGATTAGGTTGAAGAAAGACTGATTGCCTCGTGTATTAAACGAAGTGAGCTGTGATGTAGAAAGCTGATGTCTGCAATGCGGACAAGTTGGGAATGTAATAATCTGCGGTCTACCTTTTGCAGAGTAGTTGCAATAGTACAGTTTTCTAATCCATGGTTTTCCAGCGGATGCGTCATCTGTGAAGTTAATAAATCCACTTTTAATATCAAGATAACAGGGGCGTATAGCATTTTTACCCTGTTTTGCAGGGAGCTCAAAATCGTCAGTTGGAATGAACAGATGTATTTCTTTCATCCTGCGATCCATCAACTGACCTGGATAATGCCACAGATATACATTTCCATGAAGCCCCGAGTCATCTTCAAGAACATAGCCTTTGAAGAACAGCGCACCACAACGTCGATCATTATAAAGTTCGTATACCACACTACCGCAATGCGGACAAATCAAATTACCGTCCGATAAGTAGATTTCTCCTAAAGTGAGTCCACCTTCCGAATGAGAGCAACTACAATCGGCATTGGTACAGGCATATACCCCCGAAATACCTTTGAAGAGCATATGCATACGTGCGGGGAAAAGAACAGAACCTTTTGCGCTTTTTGCAAGCGGCGCAATTGCCAAAAGGACACTAACCGCCTTTAGCGCATCCTCTGGATCGAGATTCCGGAAGATGCCAGAAGAAAGCTCTCCTAGGGATACTGCATTTCCGCGGCAATACTTAATAAGCTCATGGAACGGACGGTAATAGACAAGATTTTCGTACATCCAGTTGTATACTGATTCCAAGGATGTAATGCCAGGATCAAATCCGTCTAATTGTCCCCAGAATGACAAAAGCGCGGAAAGCTTTATTTCATCCCTGTCTTCAAATTGACCAGGATCTGAGTTTAAGAGGATCTCGGTGGGAATATCATATTTCAACTGCCCGTCAATTACCTCCCGCTCACCCGTCAAGTAACAGAAACGGGTTGCTGTGTCGGAAGCGGTAAGTTCATTTGCAAACTTCATTACGGAATCAACGTCTTGCTGATTTTTGTTAGGCATACTTGCGGTAGTAAGTATAAATTGCACACGATCACGACTGATACCGAGCTTATGGAACAGTCTGCGAATCAGTAATGCCACTTCACCACCGGATGAACCACGGTACATATGAGCTTCATCTATAACAAACAATAATTTATTCTCATTGTTTGAAGCTAACCATTCGCGTGTATCATTCCAGATTTTTTGTTCTCTGGGACGCAATAGCATGTATTCCAACATAGAATAGTTTGTAATGAGAATATCCGGGCAGAATTGCTGCATTTCAAATCGTGTTATCAGCTCTGCATCATCATCGCTTGGAATATGTTTACTCTCATGCAGCCCTTGAAGGAACTGATTCATATCCGCCTTTGCCGGTATCTTTCCTTCTTTGAGAAGACGATTGAAGAATTCTTTTTCAGAGTCACTTTGCGGAAAAGACATTCTTGCTAAAGTTCTTTCAAGTTTTCTGTCCTGTTCAGTGGAAGGTTGAGCTCCAGGATATGGGGTTCTGCCAGTATACATTCCAAACTGAGGGCGACGTACCCCGGTACCACAGGTATTCCGGAAGATTTTGATAAACTTATTGTCAGGATCTCCGATCATTCTTCTAAGTCGGCTAACTTGGTCTGAAACCAAGGCATTCATAGGATACATAATAATTGTGCGAATGCCTCGTTTTGCCCATGACTCCTTGGAATTTCTTGCTTCAGCTGCCATCTTTGCAAGAAGAGGCCACATAAAGCACTCGGTTTTACCGGAACCAGTACCAGTCGAAACAAACAAGTTTTCTCCTTTGGTTGCCGCTTCAAGCGCCAATATCTGGTGAGCAAACGGAGAAGGAAATACTCCCATACCAGCCTTTGCTAACTGCAAGAAATACTCTTTCATCCAATTCTCAAGGGATGCTGTTTCAATACCGTTTTGTACTGTAACATATGCCGGAGAGGATTCAATAAAAGGTCTTTGGTAAAGCAATCCTTCATCATCAATATGATTGTTTAGGGCCGAAAGCAGAATCGGGGACTTTCCGAAATACTGCGACTTAATATAATTTTCTAGTTCCGTTCTCAACTGTTTATGGACAGAATTAGCTCCATTTGGCATCAGGCTATCCCTCCTTTGAATTCATATCCCTCATCAGATAGAATATTTTTAATGGCTGCAAAAACTTCTACGGAGAGCTTCCGTCTGAAATTACATGGAAGTGCTGTACATATCTCAGGCCAACTGTAGCACTTTAAGAATTCCAGTTCGCGTGGCGGAAGCAAATAATTCATACGGATGTGAACCAATACTCCATCCTCAAAGTACTCTATCGGCGGTAATGTTCCATAGTTCGACAGACAGGCACATGCAAGTGCTCTGTAGCTATAATTTTCTACCTGCCACTGAGGAAGAGGACTGACTTCTAGTACAGCGTCAACATAGCGATAAAGATAATATAGCTGAGAACCTTTCATTCCGGTTCGAAGAATTGAAATTGTACCAGTTTTGTCTGGCTCATTTACCCAATACCCACGGGAAAAAGGAGGTTTCAGACGAAGATACTCTGTGCCAAATTCAAACGATGGCTTCGATTTCCAGGAAGCAGTAGAGAGTGTAGTTTGCCACAATGTTTGTAAATTTTCTTGCTCGAGGCCAAACATTGTTTTTATATTATTGAGGTTTGTTCCGCCATCCTGCTTTGAATAGAATCCAATGCCAGACACACAGGAGATATTATCCAAAGCAATACCTCTTTGAAATAGAACTCCACCAAAGTGTTCTTCATGTTTTTTTGATGCTACTATTCGATTCGGGCGGTGATAAACTACTCCTGCACTTAAGAATTGATTTGTGATCTCCTCTTCAAGTTCTTCAGAATTTTGTGGTAAGGTTCCCAAAAGTTCCGGATACAACGACTTATAACTGCCAAGTATGCTGCGGATTCTTCTTCTCAGGTGCACAATAGAGATGGATTCCTCTGTATCGTCCCAGAGGGAAGCATACGCCATCATGCCGCAAATGCTATAAACAAGACGCGTTTTCCACTCATCCGCTGTTTCCTGGTTTCCTCTAAGAATATGATATTGTCGTGATACTTTTGAGAGAAGTCCGTTATACTTATCCATCAGTTTTCTCCTAATACATGCTGGAGATCACGCTTGAGGTTAGCAGAAATTTCGATGCTCTTCTGCGGATCTGCAATTGCCGCTGCAAGTTCATTTATCGCCATTGAAGCATAGGAAATCGGAAAAATAAAAAATAAAAAATCGTCATCTGTTGTAGTAGAGGGATAAATGTTGTGTATGGTAGCCATAAGACTGTTGATTTTGCTTCTAACTAACGAGCTCAGCCCCAATTTTGAAAGGATGGTTAATTCTTTGCGTGCGCCTTTCCCCGCCAAGTAGGGTTTGAAATCGTCAGAGAAGTAACCGCCATAGTATTTGCCAGTAGCTTTTTTATCCACCAAAAACTCCGTAAACAGTGGCAACGTGAAGCTATACAGGCTTTTGGGTTCAACCTGAACGTCTTCTGCATATGGATGGGTAGCTATATAAAAAATATCTTTTTGGAAAAGTATTTCTGGAAGCCGATTCATCCAACCACCTGCAAGAAGGTTGTTAATTATTACGATGTCTTCACCATCAGCACCAATTTTCTCAATCGCTTGGCGAACACAACCGCCTTCACAATAGAGTTCGCCATGTTTATGAGCAGTTACAGCTGCGCAAAATGCTTGGGCAATATCAATTGCATTGGGACCAGCAAGTAAAAGTGGCTGTTTTTCAATATAAGCAGCACAAAGAAACGCAGCGAGGCCACTTCTGTATTGTTCAGCAACACCTGCCTCTGCAAGTTCAAATACTGCTGTGTTGATAACATCCGCCCAAGAGTGATGTGCTTCAAGTTCATCAAAATGTTCAAATTCAGGGAATGTGCGATATACAGCCATATCGAGTTCAGACGCAGCATCGACTGAGGTGGGAGTTGTTGTTCCAACAATCTGCACTGGTTGTCCCCCAACAAATGCCATACTTGCAATAAAATCCGCCGCATTTTCACGAGCTTTTTGGATTCGTTCAGCAATTGCTTTTTCGACACCATCGGCCAGTTTTTCTTTTTCAGCTATGATATCAGAAAGGCGCTCATCTTCTGCTTTGGTTTTGTTGAATGCTTCTTGTGCTTTGCCTAAATCCTCCGCAGCAGATTTCAACTCCACACGAAGCAGATCAAGCTTTTTTTGGGCTTCAGTCAAGAGTCTTTCATTTTCTTTTTCCCAATCCTGGCGAATAAGTTCTTTAGCTTTTTCTTGAAGTTCGGTGTTAGCAGAAAGAGCCGAGCGGATTATTTCGTCTTCTAAGCTATCTCCATCGACATATTGCCAGACTATGCTTAGAAATTCATCCAGCAGTTCTTTTGCAGCGGGATCGGAGCAGCGGCATGCTGCCCTAATTTTACACGTGATATCATCAACTGGAATTGCATCAATAAAGTCCTTAAATGTCTTATATTGAGCTCGAGTTACATCTCTCGTTTTATATGTGGCCCAGGAAATTGAAGACAGTACGATATCTTTTACAATATCAAGTGGACTCTTCAAATGATAAAGTTTACTTGGAAGTCCAGCAAATGCATTTCCATAGAATGATAATCCATTGTCCAGATGTATAACATCAGCACCAGTAAATTCATATACCGGCACTACAATGCAATCTTCAGAAATATTTGTTTTTTCGTTAACCGTATTGAATTCTTTAGCAGTACAAAGAATACCAGTATACTGTCCATTTGATGTATAAATGGAGAACATGACTCTTCGGCTGTGGGGCTGGTAATTTATTCCCTCTTTCAGAAGGCTAACCAGCTCATCAAGGCTTGCTGCCTGTGTAAAGGTTACAAGTTCAATGGCATCTATCTCTGTATTGTATCGGGACAGTATATAATCCTTGGAAGGATCGTTTTCGTTCGGAACCGCAGACCAAGTCCAGATACCATAGAAGCCATCTTTAGAAGGGCCATCCTTATAGAAGATTTTATCTCTATTTGTAAAGTACGGCGGGATATCTTCGTTTCTGTGAAAAATGTAATAGTGCCCATTATTGTTCAAATCGGCATAGCGTATAAGCCACTTCTGACCATTATAGTCCGAAACCACACTGCACAGAGAAACAATTTCATCTGCATTGTCGGAAGGCAAAATGGAAGCATCTGTATCATCAAATCGTGCAAGATAATCTGCATCATCGCTCGCAAAGGCACTAGGAGCAGTCTGCAATTCAGAAATCTTTGCCTGTGCTTCAGCCAACAAAGACGCTAATTGATTTTTATCTTGTTCAATTTCCTGAATTTTCTTTTCGCACTCAGCTTTTATGGCATTAATGCTATGTTGGGACTCCTCAACTTGATTTGACAGGCGTTGATTTTCTTCTTCCATAGACCGGATTCGATTGGATGTTTCGACATTTCTTGCGCGCTCAGATTTGATATCTTCCATTCTCTCGTAAAGATTAGAGCATGCGTCCGTATCCAAAGGGGCTCCTGTCAGCTTAAAATACAACTCGACATTATTAACAAAGAAAGAGTCAAGCATAGTTGTCGCTAAGGCGGCACCATGAGAGAGGCCTTCTCCCTCAAGTTTGGCTATATTTTCTTCGATCTCCTTCAGCCAGTGTTCTACCCGCATATTGACCCACGTTGCAATAAAGGGTTTATCGATATTGGTTATAGCAATTGACAGTGCGTGCTGTTCGGTCAACGATTTAGCTCTGAAGCCTTTTTGAACTTTTGCAAATTCCTGTTCGTTTCTCTTAAAGAGTTCCTTGAACTCTTTACCTGTAATAATTTCGCACAGGGTTGATTTTTCTTCTTTGGTAAGAAGCCCGATGTAGTTCATAGTTTATCTCCCCGTTTATTTGTTTTTATGCCTCTATAGATATCCTGTAATCTCCGATAGGATTGCTCGTTGATGCTGTCCTCTTTAATGCATTTCCGTATCCATTGACATATCTGAGGATATTGGCCCATACCGGATAAAATATTTCGCAGAGAATGAGGGGCTGGAATAAATGCCCCCGATGTGTTACGAAGTCTCTTCAGGATTTCGACTTCATCACTTACGATGCTAACCTGTCGCTTTTTGAAGTTGATTTCCCAAACAACATCAAGGCCGATGACAACTTGAACGCTTACACCGTAGGATAGCCCATCCAGTTCAAGCTGTCTGTCTGCAACTATTTTTCGCTTATCTACAATACGATTGTTAGAGATTATGATTTCGCCATCAAATGTTGATTTGAAGAGCAGTGTTTTGTTGTGTGGCAGCGTATTACTTTCACCAGATTCAATCTCAGAACCAAAAAGATCGGTTACTAAGATTGCAGGAGATGGTCCAACTCGATTGAGAGGTTCTTTCCAAAAGTAAGTATACTGTAAGGCTTGAGTACGTCCTGCTGATATCAACTGTTGCCTACTGGAGCAGTGGACTTCATATAGTTTGGGATAAGAGGCATTATGATTTAACTGACAGACCGCTGCGGAAGGAAATGTTTTGACGGTTGCCACATTACCTTCGACAAGCATATACATATTATCTTGACTATGCTTTACTATATAATTCCCTTCTACAAACAATGGCCACACCGGCTGCAAAGAAACCGGGTGATCTGTCAGGCGGCAGTGAAAATCAAGAAAGAATCGGGCTGCTTCTTCACTAAATGCGGATGCAGAAACCATGTAAAGTGTCCAGGATTCCCAACCAAACTGTTTCTGAACAATCTCTCGAATCCGTATGCTACTATAAGATTTTCTATAAAAATAGCCACGTTTTAGCAGATAGTATTCTTTCTCAATCTCAACATCAGCATCGTATGTGAGCTTCTTGCCAGAAGACTTTTCAAACAAAGTTCCCTCTGGATCAATTCCATTAATCTCTGCCGGCCAAAATTCGAGCAGTTTATCGCTTCCATTTTTTAAATTGAGAGTATATTTTTCAAATGGTTTTTCGCCGAGGGGGAGATATGTAATACCTTCGTAATTCAGCCGTTCTTTTGTAAACACATACGGTGTAGCCGATACTCCTTTCGGCTTGATTTCTATACAAAAATCTCTACAGAGCGAACCAATTGGAACCCGAATCAAACCAATTTCAAATCTGAACGAAGATGAGGATACGCCTGTAATGCGGATTGGTAAATCATGTTCTTGAGAACCATAAGAAATTGAGTAACCGGCTCCAAATATACGTTCAGGGCAATTTTTGCTTTTTTCATAGGCGCTGTGTCTGAAGTGGCGAGTTTGGACCGCTCCGTCAGTAAGAGAGACGTATTGCCCACATAGTTCACACATAAATAAACCACTGTGAGCCGATACTGTTCCACCTGGATGCAATTTGGCTGCTTGCTCTGCCGTAATCCGCTTCCAACCGTTATCTGACCACATGCAGACATGTGTTAATGAAGCCACATGCACTCCCCCCTTTACACAATTTCTTTCTTGATTTGTTTTTTCGTTACTGCTTATGGGTAAATCTGAAAAAAATAATACATAGAAAAATTTTTCAGCTTATATATTTTTGACGGCGATTAAGCCAACCCGTTTTGACGGGTTGAGTATCATTGCTGCCCAAAATAATAGGTTATCCAAAGGAGAATATCCCCTTTGCTCTGGGTTTCCAATAGGGGCGAGTAGCATCCCTGTTGGCACACGATTTTCCATAGGAAAGTCTAGTGTGTTATACCTTTGCTTCCGGCTGACGCTGGAAAGGGACTGGCTTCGCCATCTGCTGTGCGGGCAGATAGCGGTTGACAGACACTTTTCGGCGGCAGTAGGACAGGCGGATTTCGTGCAGCCACGGACGAAATCAGAATTTGCCAAACAGCAAAATCTGCCTGTTCGGAAAAGGAAGCAGAGGTATATCAAAGCCTTCGTCCCGCCGCAGCGAAACGCACTAATACCACCATGGCAGCTCCAGCCATAGATTGTCCAGCGCCAATGCTTCGGTTGACCTTGCACGGCTCTCGCTAAGATGGAAGTGCAGGGCTGTTCCTACCAGAGGATGCTCAATATCGTCCTCAAAGCCAAAGCGGTACAGTAGATAAACTCGCTCCCGTTCTCTTATGCGCCGCAGCCCTTCATAGAGTTCTTTCCGGTTTTCCGCTTCCTCCATAATCTTTTCCGGTTCCGACGCATAGGGGTCGGCAATCAGGTCAGAACGCTGCATAGGATCTTCGCCGGGAAGAAGATCATCCAGATTGATTCTCTCCATGGGGATACCATCTTTGTCAGACTGCATCCGCTGTTCAAAGGTCGCAAAAGCAGCCGAAATCAAATCCATCATGGCGTTGCGGATGGCAGGCCCCGCATAGGTCAGGAACTTTATTTTTTTGCCGGGATCATACAGGGAGATTGCCCGGAGCAAGCCGATACTCCCCTCCTGAATCAGGTCATCGTGGTCGATACCCAGCTCACTGTCCCCAAGGCCAACACTGATGTACAATTCATTTGCAGTTTTTCGAATATATCCCAGATTGTTCTGCACCAGCTGCTCCTGCGCCTGCGTATCCCCTTGCTGTGCCAAAGTGCAAAGCTGCTCATTGGTCATCGTTTTCATCACTTTGTTTTGGCTGCATACTTTCCATCATGTGAAGCAGCGCCTGCTGTAGTTCCACCAGTGATTCATCTTCTGCCAGTCCCATCTGGGATATGGGCTGCACGACCATGGCGGCAAGCTGCTCCGGGGAAACCGATGGATGATGAAGATCCTGCCCTTTGGTCAGTTCTGAGAACATCTGCTCGGTAAGCTCTTTTGTCATGTTCTGGGAAATCCCCTCCCCGGAAGTCATTTCCTTTTTGATCTCCCGAAGAACCGCCATGAATTGATTTTGAATGTTGGTCAGATCGGCTTGAAAAACCGGAACCTTGTTAAGAGAGACTGCCTGTGCCGCTTGTTGAGTTGCTTTCCGAATTTCCGGCTGTTCTTTGCCAGTCATTAACAACATGGAACTTAACGATTGCAGGATTTGATTCTGTGCGACAAATCCGGAAGCCATCGTTTCATCAAAATACAAGGCAATCATACTGGTCAGCTGGGCAAAGCGGCGGTTTTCTATCAGACGGCTCACCACTTCCGGATTTACTCGCCCTGTATAGAGATTGCGTGCTGCTTCGGCAGAAAGACCAAGCTCAGAAATGTCATAATTTTTCTTATCCGGCACATTGGTCAGACAAAGCAAAAAATCCGAGGATACATTAAAGATTCGGGCAATACTGATGATCTGCTCGATAGTCAGTTTATTCTTTGTCCCATTTAGGAAACGGCTGATGGAACTTTCCGTAACGCCAATTTTAGAAGCAAGCTCCGCCTGCGTAATTTTATACTCCTTCATCAAATCTTGTAATCTTTGCTGTGGAGTATCACCAGGGAGATATTCCTGTTCCATAGGCAGATCACCTCGTTTCTTTTCTGTATTTCCCGCTTTTAATGCGGGCATCGTTTGGTTTTTCTGCATCCTCCGGGATGATCCAGCGACTTCCTGCTCTTTGTGCGCCGGGAATCCGGTCTTGGTTGCAGAGGATGCCAACCCGTCGGGGAGAAATCCCCCATTTCTCTGCAATTTCAAACGTAGAAAGATATTTCATAACCAGCCCTCATTGTTTACAATTCTACTTTTTATTATATTCCATAACAGGAATAATCTCAATCCATATTTTGAGAATCCAGCCGCCTTCTATCTTGCAATTCTGCAAGTTTTGGAGGCGGTATTTTATTTTCTTGCAAGACTGACGGATTTTTTGAGCCTTGCCCTTTTTCTCCGTACATTGAGGTGACAGGAGAAACCTGTACAAAGATAAAGGAGGAACATGAGATGGATATTTTTACGACTGTAAAGGCAGCGGTTACCGTAAGACAAGCTGCTGAACACTATGGACTGCAAGTCAGTCGAAACGGTATGACTTGCTGTCCCTTTCACGATGACCGGCATCCCAGCATGAAGCTGAACGAGAGGTACTTTTACTGTTTCGGCTGCGGAGCCACTGGCGACGTGATCGACCTTGTGGCGAAGTTGTTTGGTCTGAGCAGCTACGAGGCGGCTAAAAAGCTGGCTCATGACTTCGGGATTGACCCGGACAAGCCACCAGCGGCAATCGCCCTGCCAAAACCGGAACGCCCCCTGCTGAGAGCATACCGTCAGGAGGAAGTGCGCTGCCTGCGGGTATTGTGCGATTATCTGCATCTTCTGGAACGCTGGAAGGTGCAGTACGCACCCAAGACAGCGGAAGATGTTCTGGATGACCGATTTGTGGAAACCTGCCAGATGCTGGACTATGTGGAGTATCTGGCGAATTTACTCATTGCCGCCGAGCTGGAACAGCGGGTGAAAATCGTAGAAATGCTGAACAAGGACGGCTTAATCGCCGGTTTGGAGGAACGGCTGGACAGGCTGAAAAAGGAGGACAACGCCCATGAAAAACAAAGCGCAGCTTGACGGGATGCCCGTCTGGTTCGATGGCAAAAGCATCAACGAAGCCCTGTTTTGTGAGGAGTTCTTGCAGACGCACAAGATCATCTTCACAAACGGGGCTTTTTTCACGCCCGAAGGCCGTGTGACCGATGAGCTGCCCCTGCGGGGAGAGATTTTTGAGGAGCTGAAATGCTGTGCAGTCAGCAACATTCCCCGCAAAATCAGCAACATTGTGGAGCTGATGAAGCTGGCAGCACTGGTGGAGGATTTTCCCCCAGAGCCGGATCGGATTCATCTTTCCAACGGGACGCTTTTTATGGACGGAACTTTTGTGGAGGGAAAGCCGAAAATCGTCCGCAACCGTTTCCCCGTGTCCTACAAGCCCAACGCCCCAAAACCTGTTCTCTGGCTGCAATTTCTGGATGGCCTGCTCTACCCGGAGGACATCCCCACCTTGCAGGAATATATCGGCTACTGCCTGATTCCCAGCAACAAGGGGCAGCGGATGATGGTCATTAAGGGCAGCGGCGGCGAAGGAAAGTCGCAGATCGGCGCTGTGCTGGGAACTTTGTTCGGTTCCAACATGAAGGATGGCAGCATCGGGAAAATATCCGAGAACCGGTTTGCCCGTGCCGATTTGGAACATATCCTCCTGTGCGTGGATGACGATATGCGAATGGAAGCCCTGCGCCAGACCAACTATGTAAAGTCCATCGTGACCGCCCAGGGCAAGATGGATTTGGAGCGCAAGGGCAAGCAGAGCTATCAGGGATGGATGTGCGCCCGGCTGCTGGCCTTCTCCAACGGAGATTTGCAGGCGCTGTTTGACCGGAGTGACGGATTTTATCGCCGCCAGCTGGTGCTAACCACGAAAGAAAAACCGGCTGGCCGTGTGGATGATCCTGACCTTGCCGAGAAGATGAAAGCCGAGGTGGAGGGTATTCTGCTGTGGGCTTTTGAGGGATTGCAGCGGCTGGCCGCAAACAACTTCAAGTTCACCGAAAGTGACCGCACCAGAGAAAACCGGGAAGCAGTCAAACGGGACAACAACAATGTCTATGATTTTCTGGATTCTGACGGGTATGTTCGCCTGAAAGCGGATCTATCTGCCAGCTCCAAAGAACTGTACGAGGCATACCAGATTTACTGCACCGAAAACAACCTGCCTGCCCTGAAGCCCCGCAGCTTCAGCGAAGCCCTGATTGCCTGCCAGAGCCGTTACAATCTGGAATACTGCAACAATGTGACCAATGCAGCCGGGCGGCGGGTACGTGGCTTTCTGGGGATTGAGGTACTGGTGAGAAATCATATATCAGTGTTTTCCGGTGATTCAATGCGTACGTACGTACCGGAAAATATGCCAGAGGAATGGAGGCGCTGAACCGTGTACGTACGTACACTTTAATTGACCGTTGTTCTCCCTTTTATAGCGATTCAGCGGTTATATCTCAAAAATCACTGGCAAAATCGGTGGGGTAAATTAAGGCAAGTGGGAATCAAAAAGTATTTGACGCTTGGAAGAAATCATTTTGCGAAACCGTGCTTTTCGCTCCAGTGAACCGGGTGCATGGAATGATGGGAAAATGCACGGTTTCGAGCCAAGTCACACGGAACTGGAAAGTCGGAAGGTGCAGGTAATGGACAGGACATCGCACCGGCAATTCTAAACAGATTTGGTAACAAGAGAATTTTTCACGACACGGCGAAGCGGCTATGCCTGAGGGCGTACCGGCTTCGCTTTTTTATTAAGTAAATTTAGGAGGATTTTTGATTATGACGGTACGCAACGAGATTAAGGCACAGATCGTCCGGGCCGGATATACCATGCAGGAGATAGTTGACCGGCTTCATGAGGAATATGGCTGGTCGGACAGTGTTTCCAACCTGTCCGCCAAGCTCCAGCGGGAATCCATCCGCTACAAGGAGGTTGTGGAGCTGGCCGATGTACTAGGATATGATATCGTCTGGCAGAAACGGAGGGACAGAGCATGAGCAAGCCGCAATACGCCATTCTCCGCTTTGCCAAGTACAAAGGGCCGGAGATTGGGAACATTGAAGCCCACAATGAGCGCACCAAAGAGAAATACGCCAGCAATCCCGATGTGGACATCAGCAGGAGCAAGTATAATTTTCATCTGATCGAGCCGGAGCGAAAATATCGTGCGGAGGCAGAGCGGCAGATCAAAGAAGCCGGTTGCCGTACCCGGTCAGACAGTGTTCGAGTCGTGGAAGCCCTAGTAACTGCCACACCGGAGTTCTTTCAGGGAAAGAAGAAATCTGAAATCAGAGCCTATTTTCAAGAGGCACTGACCTTTCTTCAGCAAAGCCAAGACCCCAAAACAATCATATCTGCTGTGGTGCATATGGACGAGAAAACGCCCCATATGCACCTTTCTTTTGTCCCGCTGACTGCGGATGGCAGGCTCAGTGCCAAGGAGATCGTGGGAAACAAGAAAAAGCTGACCCAGTGGCAGGACAAGTTCTGGGAACACATGGTACTCAAATACCCGGATCTGGAACGTGGGGAAAGCGCCAGCCAGACCGGACGTGACCACATTCCGCCCAGAGTGTTCAAAGAGATGACCCGCCTGACTAAGCAAAAGGCCAAACTGGAGGAACTGCTGGTCGGTATTGGAGCCTTTAACGCAAAAAGCAGAGCTGCCGAAATTGCGGCTCTGCTGGATAAGTATATCCCTGCGGTGGAGCAGATGCACAGTACTATGAAGAAGTATCAGGTGGCATTTACGGAAACCACCGTGGAGAACAAAAAGTTGAAACAGGAGAACGCTCAGCTGGAGCAATCCCTAGAGAAAGCAACCCAAGAAAGCACTTTGAAGCAGCTGGCCGATGCCAAACTACAACGGGATTATGAGGATGCTGTGGCTGTACTGGATCGTATCCCGAAAGAAGTGCTGGCGGAGTACATGCACAAACCGGACAGACGGAGGATAAATGCCTATGATAGATGAGTGGAACGGCCTTGCCGTTTTACTGGCAGATATGATTGAAAAATATGCTGGGGAGCTGGACTTGGATGCTTTTCCTGATCAGGTGTTCCCCGAGGATAAAATCACAAACCACGACACAAATAAAAATGTTTACAAAGAAAATATTGAAACGCCAAAAGCAGCATGATACAATAATCGTGAGAAATGTGTCCAAACTAATTTTCCAAGGGAAAAAATGCTTCCCTTGGAAAATACATAAGAAATTGTTGAGCAGTATAAGCGAGGAAGAGCCATGGCAAAAGAAAAGATAAAAGTTTATACCTATACACGAGTGTCTACCGCCATGCAGATTGACGGCTACTCGCTGGATGCCCAGAAATCCCGCATGAAAGCTTTTGCGGAATTCAATGATTATGAGATTGCTCACGAATATGAGGATGCGGGAAAATCGGGTAAATCAATTGAAGGCCGTACGCAATTTAACCAGATGATGGAGGACATCAAAACCGGCAAGGATGGCGTTTCCTTTGTTCTGGTATTCAAGCTATCCCGCTTTGGCAGAAATGCGGCAGATGTCCTTTCCACCTTACAGGTCATGCAGGATTTCGGTGTCAACCTGATCTGCGTGGAGGATGGTATTGATTCCTCCAAAGATGCGGGAAAGCTGATGATTTCCGTCCTATCGGCAGTGGCAGAAATTGAGCGTGAAAACATCCGTGTCCAAACCATGGAAGGTCGTATCCAAAAGGCCAGAGAGGGCAAGTGGAACGGCGGCTTTGCCCCCTACGGCTATAAACTGGTGGATGGCAAGCTGGAAATCAACGAAGAGGAAGCTCCGGCGATTCGCACCATCTATGAGCAGTATGTTACAACCGATTCCGGCGCAAATGGGATCGCAAAATATCTTGAAAATCATGGGATCAGCAAAGTCCAGCGCCAGAACGGGAAAAATCCTCTTTTTGATGCTCGTCTGATTCGCATGATTCTGAAAAATCCGGTTTACTGCGGCAAGATTGCGTATGGCAGGCGAAAAACCGAAAAGGTGCATGGAACCAGAAACGAGTACCGTTTGGTAGAACAAGAAAACTTTTTGTTGGTGGATGGTCTGCATGAGGCCATTATCCCGGAGGATGTATGGCAGGCAGCGCAGGTCAAGTTGGCTGCTCAAGCCAAGCGGTATGAACACGTCAACAAAGGGAAAAACGAATGCACTCACCTGTTGTCCGGCATCGTAAAATGTCCCGTATGCGGTGTTGGAATGTACGGTAATAAGTGTGTGAAACGGAAAGCAGACGGCAGCAAATACAAGGATTTCTACTACTATGGCTGCAAACATCGCTCTATGACCCGTGGACATAAATGCGATTACAAGAAGCAAATTCGGAAAGAGCTGCTGGACGATGCTGTGGCGGAGGTAATCTGCAAGCTGGTCAGCAATCCAAAATTTGCGGCGATGATGCAGGAAAAGATTAACATGAAAGTCGATACCACGGCGATTGAGCAGGAAATCAGTAACTATGAAAAACAGCTTCGTCAGGCTTATTCCATCAAATCCAAGCTAATTGAAGAAATCGACTCTCTTGACCCAGACGACCGGCATTACAGCAGGCGGAAATCGGATCTTGATGATCGGCTCTATGGGATGTATGATAAGATTGAAGAATTGGAGTCTCTGCTGATTGCAGCCAGAGCCAAGAAACAGGCTATTGAGGCAGAAAAGCTGACCGGCGATAATATCTACAAGGTTCTAATCTACTTCGATCAACTCTATGGAAAGATGAACGACAGAGAGAAACGGCAGCTAATTGAGGAACTGATTTCTGAAATTCAGATTTATCCGGAGCGTCAGCCCAATGGCCAGTGGTTGAAATCTATCAAGTTCCGACTGCCTATCATAGAGGAAGATATGAATATCAGTTTGGACAATGAACAGCAAGTTGAGACGGTTGTCTTGCTTTCCAAGGGTGAGGTCGACTCGAAAAAGATTCGGGTTG
>ERZ773225.1090-NODE-1090-length-35306-cov-6.021049_pt1 | contig 35306 bp, 25 predicted proteins | sample MGYA00580993_ERZ773225 | MGnify/ENA primary metagenome ERZ773225 (study PRJEB29015, sample SAMEA2737748) | human gut metagenome | biome: human gut; feature: human-associated habitat; material: faeces | place: China | collected 2012 ...
AACTGGAACGGTGTCGTCTGATACACGTAATAGTTCAGCCAGTTTGAATAGAGAATGTTTCCATGTGATCTCCACTGCAGTCTCGGTTTCTGTGTGTCATCATCATTCGGATAATAATTGACAGGCATTTTGATGTCCAGACCTTTATCCTTATCACGTTTGTACTCCTTATCGAGGGTAACCCGGTCATATTCCGGATGTCCCATCACAAAAATTTTACGTCCCTCATCTGCAATGGCAAGGAACACGCCAGCTTCCTCTGATTCTGCTAAAATCGTCAGTTCCTTCACGGCACGGATATCCTCTGCACGCACTTCTGTATGTCTGGAATGCGGTGCCATAAAATAGTCATCAAAGCCACGGACAAGCGGCACTTTGCGATTCATCACATGATGCTCATACACACCGAATTTTTTCTCCGGAAGCAGATATTTCTTCAAACCATAATGATAATAGAGCCCTGCCTGTGCTCCCCAGCATAGATGTAAGGTAGAAGTGGCATGTGTCTTGCTCCACTCAAAGATCTCACACATTTCTTTCCAGTAATCCACCTCTTCGTATTCCATCTGTTCCACCGGCGCTCCGGTAATAATCAGACCATCAAAATAACGATTTTTAATGTCTGCAAATGTCTCATAAAATTTATTCAGATGACTCATTGATGTATTTTTTGACTCATGGGAAGACACTGCTACAAACGTCACATCTACCTGTAACGGTGTGTTTGAAAGCGAGCGTAAAAGCTGAAGCTCCGTATCTTCCTTTAACGGCATCAGGTTTAAGATTGCAATATTGATTGCTCTGATATCCTGATGTGTCGCACGATTTTCGTCCATAACAAATATATTTTCCTTTTCCAATATTTCCTTTGCCGGCAAATCACTCTGTGTCTTAATTGGCATATCCTCTTACAAACCCTTCCTCGCGATCAGAATCGCTCTCCTATTTTCGACAGTATATCCTGCTACATCTTCCAGTACAGTGAAAACTAAATTCCAAGCATTTCTTTCAACTGTTCTTCTGAAATAACAGGAATCCCAAGTTCCTGTGCTTTGGTCAGCTTGCTTCCTGCATTTTCTCCCGCAAGCACGTAATCTGTTTTTTTTGAGACAGAACCAGAAGCCTTTCCACCATATTTTTCGATCAGTTCAGACGCTTCTTTTCGTCCTAATGTCGGCAGTGTTCCTGTTACTACAACCGTCTTTCCTGTCAGAACAGATTCCACCGTTTCTGTCTCTTCCGCCTGCATATTCACTCCATACTCTTTCAAGCGGTCTAAAATTTCAATATTTTTTTCATCTGTAAAGAAATTCCGGATACAAAGCGCACTCACTTCTCCGATATCATTGACCTCTGTGAGCTGTTCAACGGAAGCTTCCTTTAAATGATCCATATCTTTAAAATACTTCATGATCGCTTTTGCAGCTGCCTTTCCCACGTTTGGAATCCCAAGTCCGGTGAGAAGCTTATAGGCATCGTTCTCTTTTGATTTCTCGATCGCATCCAAAAGCTTATCCGTATTTTTTTCTTTTCCGATAATTCCCTGATCGATCAATTCATCGCGATGTGTCTTTAGTACAAAAACATCAGCGACATTATTAATATACCCTAAACGGACAAGTTCTTCAATATAAACCGTACCAAAACCTTTGATGTCCATTGCGTCACGCCCTACAAAGTTGATAATATGGCGTTCCAACTGTGCCGGACAGTTTGGCGATGTACATTTAATATCCGCAGTGTCTTTCTCTCTCTCTGTCTTTGCACCACAAACAGGACAGACATCCGGGATTACAAACCGCTTCCAGTCAGAAGGTCTTTTCTCTTTTTTCACTTCCTTGATCTTCGGAATGATCTCCCCCGACTTATAAACTACAATTGTATCTCCAATTCCGATATCCAGATCATCAATAAAATCCTGATTGTGCAAGGTTGCCCTGGAAACAGAAGTTCCGCAGAGGCGCACCGGCTCAAACACAGCTGTCGGTGTGATTCTTCCGGTTCTTCCTACCGAAAGTTCAATATTTAATAGTCTGGACTCTTTCTCCTCCGGTGGATATTTGTATGCGATTGCCCAGCGCGGTACTTTGGATGTTTCTCCCAACTGCTCACGGTCAGAAAAACGATTGATCTTCACCACAGCGCCGTCAATATCATATGTCAGATTTCCGCGGTTTTCACCAATTGCCGTGATTGCATCCCACACTTCCTCTGCGGTCGTGCAGACTTTGTAATCATCTATGACATGGATCCCCTGCTTTTTCAAAAATTCATATCCTTCAGTATGAGTTGCAAACTCCATGCCACGCACCTGCTGGATATTGAAAATGAACATGGAAAGATCCCGCTCTTTCGTCACCTTGCTGTCTAACTGGCGGAGTGTTCCCGCTGCACAGTTTCTTGGATTGGCAAACACTTTTTTCCCAAGAAGCTCCTGTGTCTCATTTACCTTTTCAAATGCAGCGTTTTTCATGTATACTTCGCCACGGATTTCCAGATACTCCGGTTTGTCCTTTAACTTCTGTTTTACGTCTTTGATCACTTTCGCATTCGCAGTGACATCCTCACCGAAATTAATGCCGTCCCCTCTGGTTTCCGCCAGTATTAATTCTCCGTTCTCATAACGCAGTGACATGGAAAGTCCGTCAATTTTATACTCCACAACAAATTCCGGATGATCTAACTGTTTCTGCATTTCCTCCACGAAGTTAAATACTTCCTCTTTGGAAAAAACATCCTGAAGACTTAACATCGGAACATTGTGGCGCACAAGCACACCCGCTTCTCTTTTTGCTGTTCCACCAACACGCTGTGTCGGAGAATCCGGCGTAACAAGCTCCGGGTGCTCTTTTTCCAGATTCTTCAGTTCCTGCATCATCATGTCGTATTCATAATCTGAAATCTCAGGACTGTCCTGATTATAATAGCGGTCAATATGATATTCGAGTGTTTTCTTTAACTCGGCAATTCTCTCTTCTGCTGACATTTTCTTCATCCATTTCTACTTTTTTGATTTTTCTTTCATACGCTCACTTTTGGAATATTTATTCGGGATGACCGTCTCATTGGAGGAATCTTTCATTAATGATAAAAGCTGTCTGTACTCCTCCGGTGTAACATCCCGGTAGGTTCCAACCGGCAGGTCTCCAAGTTCAATATTCATGATTCTTGTACGAACAAGTTTCTCCACACGATAACCGAAATATTCACACATCCGTCTGATCTGGCGGTTTAGTCCCTGTGTCAAAATAATCTTAAACTGTTTCTTTCCAATCTGTTTTACATGACATTTTCTGGTCATTGTATTCAGTTCAGCAAGCGGCACTCCGTTTGCCAGACCATGGATAAAACTCTCGGTGACTGGTCTGTTGACTGTAACAATGTACTCTTTTTCATGCATATTCCCGGAGCGCATCATTTTATTGACAATATCACCGTTGTTCGTCAGTAACAACAGCCCTTCTGAATCTTTATCCAGACGTCCGACCGGATAGATGCGCTTCGGGTAATTAATATAATCGATCACATTGTTTTTTTCGCGCTTTTCTGCGGTACAGACAATGCCAACCGGTTTGTGGAACGCAATTAAGATCATTTCCTCTTCTTTTGAAACTTTCTTTCCCTGAAACAAAACCGTCTGTCCTGGCAGCACTCTTGCGCCTGTTTCCGCAACTTTTCCATCAATGGTAATATTTCCAAGTTCTACCTGACGGTCTGCCTCGCGTCTGGAACATACCCCTGCTTCGCTCAAAAATTTATTGATACGGATTCCGTTTTCTTCCATACTTTTCCTTTTCCTGTCATTATTCCATATGATTCTATTTTGTACAGCTTCAAATAACTACAAAAACGGAGACTTCAATTTGCTGGAAGCCTCCGTAGCATTCTGTTACTTTTTTATTTTAATAAATCGGTCTTGACATAACCTGTCTTATTCTTCCAGGTTACTTTTGTCCAGCCTTCTGCATAACTCATCACAACCGTTACCTTCTCTCCGGCATAGGCAACTCCGACTTTGTCTGCTGTCTCGCTCATGGAAGACCGGATGTTCGTTGTGTTGGAGAGCATGATCGTTGTGCCCTCTGTCAATGCTTCTGATGCCGCTGTCTCAGAAGCATTCTCCGGTGCTGCTGCTGATAAAAATTCACTCTTAATGTAACCTGTTGTACCGTTGTAATCGACAATACTCCAGTCTCCTTCTGTACCGGTTCTGGTAAGTGCCGTTCCTTTTTCAACAGAGCCAAGCTTGTCTGCTGAGGTATCTGCACCTGACCGGACATTTACTTTGTCTGTTGTGTATACAGTTTCTGTTGCAGGTTCTGCAGGTGTTTCTTCTGCAGGTGTTTCTTCCGCCGGAGTTTCCTCAGCAGGAGTCTCTGTTGCAGGAACCTCTTCCGTTGCAGGCACTTCTTCTGTACTCTCTGTTGCGTCTGCCACAATGGTATTACGCCACTCGGTGATTGCATTTGGAATAGTCGTTGCACAGAGATTCAACAGGTTCTCGTCTGTTGACAATGCAGCTTCGTATTTCTGCTGGATATCATTCTGTAATTCAATGACATCATCGCTGTTGTAGAAGTTCGTGATAAGGTTGCGGATGCTTGTATCCAACGCACTCTCCTGTCTGGACAGGTTGTACTCACTGTAAAGATTATCAATGTAAAGACTTCCATCGTCATTTGTTCTGACATAGAAGAAATAAAGCCCCGGTGCAGGTGTTTCCACTCCCATAAACTTCACATTCAGGCTGACATTTACCATATAAGAATTGCTGTCAAGCCCGGACTTTGTATAGCAGTTAATGTCCTGATACTGCTCAATGTACTGACTGATCAGTGTGATATAACTCTGCTCATTCTGTGTGATCGGTGTTGCCAGTGTCTGTAATGTGACAAGATCTCCGGATGCATAAGCAGTAAAGTAGCTGTTGATCAGCTCATTGACTGCCGGAACTGCATTTTCCTCATATGCTTCTTCTGTCACAACCGTCTCAGTAACCGCCACGTTATTATCGTCTGCGTTTCCGGTTCCATTTCCCGTGAATTTCACTAAAATAAGTAAAAGCACAACAAACAGTGCTCCTGCCACGAAATATCTGGCATTCTTTTTTACAAATTCTACCATTTTCTGAATATCTATGTTATTTGATTTATTATCCTGATTCGTTGAAGCCATTTTTACCAAACCTTTCTGTCACAGACCCGAATTTTGTCTGCGGTATCTATTATGAAAAATGTAATTGTTTCCTATCTGCAATTACAAAAAAATTAATCTAACAAACATTTTACATAATAGCATTATCTCTGTTTATTGTCAACGAATGGCAGGCTTTTCCAATTCTTAATATTTTATTTCAGAGTAAAAAAAAGATGCCACTACTGACATCTTTTTACTGCGCCTGGCGGGAATCGAACCCGCAGCGTCGGAGTCGGAGTCCGATGTTTTATCCATTAAACTACAGCCGCATATATTCTTTTATCTGTTTCACAAACAGCCTATTTATTATAGCAGATAAAAGTGTAAATTTCAAGAGATTTTTATGCATTCAAATCTTTTAATATCTCAGTTTCCAGCTCCTCTTTCTGCTCCGCTGAAATTGGCAGAATAAAAACACCGACTTTTACTGCTGTCTCGCTAACACTCTGCTCTATCAAAAAGCGCCTGTCCTCCTCTGTGACCTGTCCGCTCAGGTATGCACGTATCACTGCATTCAATCTCGTAAATAAAGTGATAAGTTCCCGAAAACGGTTTTCTTTTCTCAGATAGCAATGCCCCGTCCGTTGTAATTCCTGATCCATGGTTGCAATGATCTGCATGGAAAGTTTCAGCTCGCCTGTGATGTCGGATGCCTCCATCAGAACATCCGGCCGCTTTTTTAACATTTCCGCAAAATACGTTTTTGCACCAAAAACATCCATAGAAAAGAAGTAACTCGCAAGCTGTTCTTTCATCTCGCGTGTCTCTGCCTTTTCTCCTAACATGCCCACTTTGCACTCATAAACCTTCAGATGATTTACGCGCACCCACACAAGCAGCAGGAACTCGGAAATAAATCCAAACACCCGTTTGTGATAATCGTCCTCTCCATTTTCCAGACAGATCCGCTTCTGCACCTCAAAAAAAATGTGAAACAGCCATTCACAGTATGTATCAAACCATTTTTTCGATGTGACGATCATATTGCCAAAATACGTTTCCGTTCCGTTCACGAGCTGTACAAATGTATCGTAATATTCCGGGTAGAGTTCTTTTATCACCTCTCCTGTCATATCGAGAGCATGAATATTATGATTTGTCGCAAAACCATAATGATAGGAGTTGTTCAGCACCACCCTTTTGGTCGTGATCAGATCATAGTCCTTTAAAAGCTCCAGATACTCTGCCTCTGTAAAAATTTTCTCCTGCTCATTCAAAAGATACCTTCTGTAGTGACAGGTTCCTACATATTTATATGTGTGTACATTTTTCCATATCCAATACAATCCGGTCAGTTCACTGTAATAACAGTTTTCCGCAGAAATGTTGTCTCCCGTGTTGTCACAGAGGTAACCAAGATCCTCTTTTTCCTCCCTGCCCACCTGAAGCGGCTGGTACATTTTATCTTGTGGTACTTCAAATTTTTTATGTGTCAGTGCAAAAATTTTTATCTTCATGTGAAACACCTGTCTTTAAAGCATGTTATCGAAAACTTCCGACACTCATTTTACACCATGTTCGGTTTTTATCATAGTGTTTAATTCTTTTAAAAGCGTGGCTGATTTTTTTAACTGCTCCTGTTCCTCCTCATCGAGTTCGATCGGCACAACTGCCTCCACACCATCTTTTCCGACGATTGCAGGCATACTGATGACCACATCTTCCATACCATAAATTCCGTGCATCATGGAAGACACTGGGAGAATGGACTGCTCGTTTCTTATGATACACTCGCAGATTCTTTTTACCGCCATCGCAATTCCGTAGTAAGTTGCCTGTTTTCTCTGAATGATCTCATAGGCACTGTTTTTCACTTCCTCATAAATTTTATCCTCGGATTCCTCGTGAAAATAATGTCCGCGCATCTCACAGAACGCATCGAGCCGCACACCGGAAACGTTTGCATTTGACCAAGCTGCCAGCTCGCTGTCCCCGTGTTCACCGATGATAAACGCATGCACACTGCGGTTGTCGACCTTCAAATGTTCCCCGATCAGATATTTTAATCTTGCCGTGTCAAGCACCGTTCCAGAACCTAGCACTCTGTCCTCCGGGAAACCGGACAGTTTTAACGCTGTGTAAGTGAGAATATCCACTGGATTTGAAACGATAAGAAGCATGCCCTCGCAGTTTCGCTTTGCGATTTCCGGGATGATTGTTTTATAAATTTCCACATTTTTGTGGATGAGATCAAGCCTCGTCTCGTCCGGCTTCTGATTTGCCCCCGCCGTAATGATAATGATTGCCGCATCGACAATGTCATCGTAAGTTCCGGCATACAGCCGGATCGGCCTTGCAAACGGAAGTCCATGTGCGATATCCATCGCCTCACCTTCCGCTTTTTCCCTGTTTACATCGATCATTACCATCTCGGAAAAAATGCCGCTCTGCATTAATGCAAACGCAGAGGACGAACCTACAAATCCACAGCCGATCATTGCAGCTTTTCGAATATTTACCATAATAAAATCACCTCATCGTTGTTTATAATGTTTACGATAATTTTTGAGAGGTAAATCTACGCACTGAAATATGAGGGAATGCAATCAAACTTTCGGAGACACGCTCCCGCTACGTGTCGCTCGCAGCGGTACTAAGAACTCACATCCTGCATTTTATTTCTGATAAATCAGAATAAAACGCAGAATCTGACTTCTAAGAACCAGCGGCTCCACAGTGTCTCCTTCTCTTTTGATTGCATTCCCTCATATCATATACATATTGAAACCTCTCAAAAATCATCTTATTCGCTACTATCATGCCCGATTCGGTGAATTTTATGTGTCACAATGCACAGGTTTGATGTGGGTTACGATATTCGAACATATATTCGTTTTTAGTTTACAGATTTCCTCGAGTTTGCTATAATTGATGTAATGTAAAGCTCGAAACTCGTACATAATGTAGAACGCGTTTCGCACAAACCATTATGATACCAGGAGGAATCTGTATGCACTCTCTCATTTTTCATGTCGATGTGAACTCTGCCTTTTTGAGCTGGGAATCGGCGAAACGCCTGCGTGATAACCCGGATGCACTGGATTTAAGAACCATCAACGCCGTGATCGGCGGCGATGAAAAGATGCGCCACGGAGTGGTCCTTGCAAAATCTCCTTCTGCGAAGAAATACGGCATTATGACTGGCGAACCTTTATCCCATGCCAGACAAAAATGCCCGGATCTTGTCATTGTTCCGCCGGATCATGAACTGTATGCTGCTTCCTCCCGAAAATTTATCGGCATTCTGGAAGAGGTTGCCCCGGTGATCGAACAGTGCAGTATTGATGAGGCATTCTGCGACATGACCGGAACGGAAAAACTCTACGGTGATCCCGTTGTTTTCGCAACAAAATTAAAAGACCGGATTTATAAGGAGCTTGGCTTTACCGTCAATATCGGTATCTCGACAAATAAACTTTTAGCAAAGATGGCATCTGATTTTGAGAAGCCGGACCGCGTGCATACTCTTTTCCCGGAAGAGATGGCGGCAAAGTTCTGGCCGCTCCCGGTGGAATCGTTATACGGCTGTGGAAAAACCACTGCAAAAAGACTGCGCTCTCTTGGGATCACAACCATCGGCGCACTTGCAAAAGCAGACCGCCAGATGTTACTCTCCAATTTTAAATCCCAGGGCGATTATCTGTGGGAATCCGCCAATGGGATCTCCTCCTCTGCCGTGACTGCAGAATCTCCTGCCAACAAGGGTTATGGCAACTCGGTCACTCTGCCTTACGATGTCACAGATACAGAAAACGCGCACCACATTCTGTTATCTCTCTGTGAGACTGTGGGTGCGCGCATCCGTTATGATAAAGCCTACATCAGCGTGGTGCAGGTTCAAATTGTGGACAATGACTTTCATCACCGCTGTAAGCAGTTATCCCTGCCTTCTGCCACTAACGTGACCGAAAAGATTTATGAGGCAGCCTGCAAGGCATTTGATCAGGGCTGGGATCACGCTCCCATCCGGCTGCTCGGTGTCTCTACGAGCAAAGCAACCGACGAAAGCTATGAGCAGTATAATCTTTTCGATCAGGATAAGTTTGAGCGGTTGTCCAAATTAAATTCTGCTATCGATAAAATCCGTGATAAGTATGGGGATGATGCAATCGTGCGTGCCTGCTTTGCGGAAACGCCAAAAAATTAAGCTACAACATCCTCAAACTGGGAATTATAAAGGTTCGCATAGAAACCTCCTGCTGCGAGAAGTTCCTCATGTCTGCCCTGCTCAATGATATCTCCGTCCTTCATGACAAGAATTAAATCTGCGTCACGGATCGTGGAAAGTCTGTGTGCAATGACAAAGCTGGTTCTTCCCCTCATCAGGTTATCCATTGCCCTCTGGATCTCAATCTCGGTTCTCGTATCTACCGAGGAAGTTGCCTCATCCAGAATCAGGATCTTATTGTCTGCAAGGATTGCACGCGCAATAGTCAAAAGCTGTTTCTGTCCCTGCGATACATTGCTTGCATCCTCGTTTAATTCCATCTGGTAACCACCTGGCAATGTCTTGATGAAATGATCTGCTCTCGCTGCCTTCGCTGCTGCAATCACTTCCTCATCCGTTGCGTCAAGCCGACCATATCGGATATTTTCCATGATTGTTCCCTTGAACAGCCAGGTATCCTGCAATACCATTCCGAATGCATCACGCAGTTCCCTGCGGTTGAAATCCTTGATATTATGTCCATCAAGACAGATTGCTCCGCTGTTTACATCATAGAAACGCATAAGCAGTTTTACCATCGTCGTTTTTCCGGCTCCGGTTGGTCCTACGATTGCGATTTTCTGTCCCGGTTTTACACTGGCACTGAAATCATTGATGATGATCTGCTCTGGATTGTATCCAAAATGGACATGATCAAATGTCACTGCACCTGTAATTTTCGAAACATCCGCCGGATGTTCTACGATCTGCTCTTCCTCCTCTTCCTCCAAAAACTCAAATACACGCTCGGATGCTGCAGACATAGACTGTACCTGATTGATCACCTGCGCGATCTGCTGGATCGGCTGTGTGAAGTTTTTCACATACTGGATGAACGCCTGGATATCACCGATTGTGATCGTGCCACGGATTGCAAGCAGTCCACCAGTCAGGGCAACACAGGCATAACCTAAGTTTCCCACAAACATCATGATCGGCTGCATCATACCGGACAAAAACTGTGATTTCCATGCGGAATCATAGAGAATATCATTCGTTTTCTCAAACTCTTCAATCGTATCTTTCTCGCGGTTAAATGCCTTGATGACAAGGTGACCACCGTATACCTCTTCCACCTGTCCATTGATGTGTCCTAAATACTCCTGCTGCGCACGGAAATATTTCTGCGATTTTTTTGTCACAAATCCAATCAGTCCCATGGAGATTGGTAAGATCACAAGTGCAATAAGTGTCATAAGCGGTGAAATACTGAGCATCATCACAAGCACGCCGATCAGTGTTGCAACGGATGTAATGATCGTGGTAATACTCTGGTTCAGTCCCTGTCCCAACGTATCTACATCGTTGGTGATACGGGACAATACCTCGCCGTAAGTACGGCTCTCGAAGTATTTCATCGGCATGCGGTTGATTTTTTCTGAGATTTCTTTTCTGAGCTGGTAGCACACTTTCTGTGTGATCCCGGTCATGATCCATCCCTGGATAAAGTTGAAAACCGCACTGCACAGATACAGACCAAGCACAAACAAAAGAATGCTTCCGATCTTTCCAAAATCAATGCTTCCGGTTCCCTGAATTTTCGCCATCAGACCTTCCGATAATGCAGTGGTCGCTTTTCCTAAAATTTTCGGTCCTGCAACATTAAATATGGTAGAACATGCTGCAAAAAACATGACAACAAAAATTGCAGCTTTGTATTTTCCGATATAGCTCATCAGCTTTTTGATAGATTTTTTGAAGTCCTTCGGTTTCTCGCCCGGCTGCATGCCATGTCCCATCGGACCTCTTCTCCGTGGCTGATGTGTCTTAAATTCCTGTTCCCTACTCATTCAAAGCCACCTCACTTTCCTCAAGTCCAAGTTCTTTCGCAGATAACTGTGATTTTGCGATCTGCCGGTAAACTTCGCACGATTTTAACAGTTCTTCATGTGTGCCTTTTCCGACAATTTTTCCATCATCGAGTACCAGAATCTGCTCTGCATGTAAAATGGTGCTGATACGCTGCGCCACGATGATCACCGTTCTGTCTTTTACATTTTCAGCAAGCGCTTTCCGCAGCGCCGCATCGGTCTTTAGATCGAGTGCAGAGAAACTGTCATCGAAAATAAAGATTTTCGGATCTTTTGCAATCGCCCTTGCAATCGCAAGACGCTGTTTTTGTCCACCGGAAACATTGCTTCCGCCCTGTGCGATCGCACTCTCATACTTGTCATCCTTCGCCTCGATAAACTCTGTTGCCTGTGCAATCTCTGCCGCTTTCTTAATCTCCTCATCTGTCGCATCATCTTTTCCAAAACGAAGATTCGAAGCGATCGTTCCAGAGAATAAAACACCTTTCTGTGGAACGAAACCGATCTCATCACGAAGATCAGACATCGTAATGTTACGGATATCTTTTCCATCGAGTGTAATACTTCCGTCTGTCACATCATATAAACGTGGAATCAGATTGACCAGTGTGGATTTACCACAGCCGGTGCTTCCAATGATTGCGGTGGTCTGTCCCGGTTCTGCTGTAAAATCAATGTCATGAAGCACATCTTCCTCCGCACCCGGATATTTGAAATTCACATGGGAGAATTTCACAACTCCATTGTGTGTTGTCACTTTTTCCGGCTCTTTTGCGTCATGGATCGAGGATTCTGTCTGAATGACCTCATCAATACGGTCTGCTGCAACGGCTGCACGAGGAAGCATGATCGACATCATCGTGAGCATTAAGAATGACATAACGATCATCATCGCATAAGTGATAAACGCTGTCATTGCGCCGACCTGCATCGTTCCTGCATCAATTTTGTGGGCACCCACCCAAACGATACCAACGGAAAGAACATTCATGATCATCATCATTCCCGGCATCATAAAAGTCATGACACGGTTGGTAAATAGCATTGTTTTTGTCAGGTCTTTGTTTGCCACATCAAAACGTTCTTCCTCTTTTTTCTCCCTGCCGAAAGCACGGATGACCGAAAGACCGGTCAGAATCTCTCTGGATACCAGATTGATATTATCCACCAGCTTCTGCATCAACTGGAACTTTGGCATGGCAACTGCCATCAGCACCATCACATAACCAAGGATCACAAGGATCGCAAGGACAATGATCCATCCCATTCCGGCTCCGGTCTGCACGACTTTTAACACACCGCCAATGCCTAAGATCGGTGCATACGCTACCATACGAAGCAGCATAACCGAAACCATCTGGATCTGCTGGATATCATTCGTGCTTCTTGTGATCAGGGAAGCTGTGGAAAATTTATCCATCTCCGCATTGGAAAATCCAACAACCTGTTTAAATACTTTCTCTCTTAACGTTCTTCCGATGCCTGCACCGACACGGGAGGCAAAGAAGCCTACTAAAACTGTCACGATTCCGATCATCAGCGCCATGCCGACCATTTTCAGTCCGGCTGTGACAAGATAACTTTTCTGAATCTTTTCCACGTCAATTCCTGCCGCTTTATCGCAGGATACCGCATAGGCTGCGCCCATGGATTTCACAAGGGAACTTCCCATTGTATCAATGGTCTCTTCCATGCTGTCTCTCATGGAAAGTAAGGTGTCTTTTTCCAGAGTACCGGCATCTGCCCCGGTCGGTTTTGCAACATGCTCTTTTACTGCAGAGTCTTCCATCGCACTCATCTGATAATTCATAATGAGCGGAACTGCCAGTGTGTCATCAATCTCATTTAATTCTGATCTGGATGTCACCTGCAGCCGGTAAATATCACCGTCTTTCTCATAGATACTCTCCCAGAGATCTGCCTCCTCATCCGTCATAATAAACTCTGTCGTCTCAAATTCTTCCGCTGTCAATGCCTCCGGCACTACATGCTCCACACCATTGTTCTGGATACCGACATCGATGATATCCGAGGTGTAAGACGGTAATGACAGGTCACACCATGCCTGCACAAAGAGCAGTGCAACGATGATAATGATTGATTTCCAATACGGAATCATATTCTTAAAAATCCTACTCATCTTCCTTTTCCTTTCTGTCTTGCCACTTTCTGTTCTCAATCTCTTTTTCCGCAATATAGTAAATGTTATCCAAATAAGAAATAAGGCGTTTCATATCTTCCCCATCCACCTGTGCCATCACAGATTTGCCGAAGTCCGCCATGATCTGCCTTGCTTCCTCTGTCAGACGTTCTCCCTCTGCAGTCAGTTCCACATACGTATTCCGTCTGTCATTTTTATTGATATTCCGCTCCACATATCCGCGCTCTTCTAACCCTTTTAAAGTTCTGGAAATCGCGGATGGAAGCATTTTCGCTCTGGATGCAAGTTCCGAAATGGTAATCTTTCCATTCTCCCCTTTATCCATAATCGTACACATTACGAAAAAATCTGTCCTGCTGATCATCGGAAACATCTCCGCAAATTTCAGCTTGCGGAACTGATTCATCGCGCGGAACAGTTCTTCATATAATTTATCCATAATTCACTCACCACCTGCTATTATTTAACATTGTTATATATTGCATGTGTCAAATAATAACACCGGCAAATATCTATGTCAAGAAATTTGCCGGTGTTTCCATTTATTTTCTCTTTTGTTTATACTTATTTAATAATTTTATGCATTTTCTCCAAAATATCCGCTACCTCGTGCATCTCCATCTGACCGGGTGCACTCGCTTTTTTGTGTGCCGCAAAAGTGACCGCTGCGCCAAAACTCTCGCCGCACAGCCTGCTGATCATTCCCATCTTTCCCATGGACATTGTGATGACCGGCGTGTCCGGATTCTCTTCCTTAAACTCATTCGTCACAGATAAAAGTTTTAAAACATCCTCCATATCCTGAGGCATAACTGCAAGTTTTACAATATCTGCACCTCCTGCACACATCTGTTCTAACAGCATCTTCATAACTTCTCTGTCCGGCGTCTCATAAAAATCATGGTGGGAGGCAATGACTTTCAAGCCCTGCTTATGAAGCTTTCTGATTTTTCTTGCCGGATGCTCCTCCTCAAAAAATTCCAGATCAAGCAGATCCACGCACCCGGACTCTGCCGCAAGATCATGAAGGTCGTTCAGTTCATCCGGTGCGAGTTCTCCCATGCCGCCCTGTTTTTTGGTTCGGAATGTATATAAGAAGATCTTCTCTTTCATGCACTCTGCCGCAGCCGCAAACACTTCGCGCACTGCGTTGTAATTCTTATAATCCACGAAAGTATCTATACGCCATTCCACTATATCTGCTTCACTTTTTGCAAGTGTCCGTAATTCGTCTATGATCTCTTCTTTATTGCTTTCCATAACCGGAACGCATAAAAGTGGTTTTCCTGTTCCAATTGTTTTTCCCTTAATCTCCATATGCCTGTCCTGCTCCTTTTTTATCCATCCTAAACCGGATTTGCGAAACTCTGCCTGATTTATGTTCCACGATCATTTCTATTTTAAAACACCAGACTCTAATATTCAATGCATGCAATATAAATAGTATTCATGGAGACTATAAAAAATTGGAACATCTGTGAATTTGACAATTTATTCACAATCTATTAGAATGACTGTTAATATAACCTATTAAAGGAGAATTTCACATGAGTTTCACATTTTTAAACGAATTACCTTCTCCTGCCCAGATTCAAGAAAGATATCCTCTGTCAGAGAAATTGCAGGAGTTAAAAAAACAGCGTGATGCAGAGATCAGCAATGTGATCAAAGGTCTTGACAACCGTTTTCTTGTCATCATCGGACCGTGTTCTGCAGACAACGAAGATTCTGTATGCGATTATGTCAGCCGTCTCACTTCCATTCAGGAAGATGTCAAAGACAAGCTGATCATCATCCCACGTGTGTATACAAATAAACCACGTACCACCGGTGAAGGCTACAAAGGAATCGCTTCCCAGCCTGACCCTGAAAAAGCACCGGATATGGTGGAAGGTCTGATCGCCATGCGCAAAATGCACATCCGTGCAATTGAAGAAAGCGGTCTTACCTGTGCAGACGAAATGCTTTACCCGGAAAACTGGGGATATGTAGAAGACCTGCTCTCCTACGTTGCGATCGGTGCACGTTCTGTTGAAGATCAGCAGCACCGTCTTACCGTCAGCGGTTTTGATGTTGCATCCGGAATGAAAAATCCAACCAGCGGTGACTTTGCCGTTATGCTCAACTCCGTTTATGCTGCCCAGCATCCACACCATTTTGTTTACCGTGGCTATGAAGTGGAGACAACTGGAAATCCATTAACCCACGTTGTACTCCGCGGCGCCGTAAGCAAACACGGAAACAGCACGCAGAACTATCATTATGAAGATCTGATCCGTCTCTGTGATATGTATGCCAAAATGGATCTTGTAAACCCGGCTGCCATTATTGATGCAAACCACTCCAATTCCGGCAAGCAGTTCAAAGAACAGATCCGTATTGTTAAGGAAGTTATGCATAACCGTCAGTTATCGCAAGACATCCATAACATGGTAAAAGGTGTGATGATTGAGAGTTATATTGAAGAAGGATCTCAGAAGATCCACGACCATATTTATGGAAAATCTATCACAGATCCTTGCCTTGGATGGGAAGATTCCAAAAAACTGATTTATGATATTGCGGAGATGTGTAAATAAAACATCGCTTTTTATTTTGTTCTATAGTAAAAAAGTCTGCCGACAGGTACTACCTGCCAGCAGACTTTTTTCATGCACCATACAGTGCTCATTTTTCATTACAGATCTGATGAAGATTATTCCGCACGGGACATAGCTTCTTCGTAATCTTTTGTGCCTTTCCAGATCTCTTCTTTGTAAGGATTCTTCTTTAACTTCATAGAACGTTTGATGATCGCAGCGAATACAACAACGTTGACCACAATTGAAAGAACAGAGATCACACCCTGTGCTGTTGGATCTGCTGCTGTTGGATGTGTTGCTGCATCCATGAATCCATCTGCGTAGAGCCTTGGGATAACTGCGAATTTACCCTGATCCTGGAATAATGGGAATACCTGGGCAAACATACACCATAATGCTAATGTGTTAGCACGGTTCTGAATCCAGCCACCTTTGTTCCAGAATGCTGCAGCAAATGTAGGTGCAAGTAATAATGCAACACCACAATACCAGGAATGAGTCGGAAGGTTTAAGTAAGTATATTGGAAGTTCCATACATCATAAGCTAAGATGAACATCCATGTCATATCCGGCCATAACATATCATCTTTTTTCTTAGATGTGTAGATTCCCCACCAGCCTGTCATACATAAGATATTGATAATACCTGCAAGACCGTTGAGAACGTTCCACCATCCACCGTATAACCATACGCCTTCAGATGATAACCACCAGCTTGTTCCTGTCTCTGCAAGTGCATGTGCACCTCTGATTGCAGATTCGAAATCGCTGCATACTGCGATCAAAATGTTGATTGCTACGATAACAAATGGGAAAGCCTTAAACCACTGTGTTTTACCAACACCCCATTTGTATTTGAGCATCATAAAACCAATACATCCAGCTGTAGCTGCATATAACTTCGCATAGTGGAACCAGCTTGTCATATGTACATATGTATTGTTATTAAGTGCCCATTCAGCTCCCGCTGCTGCTGAAACGTAAATTGCAATAAAGTAAACTGTCAGAATGATTGGAAGAACAACGAAACATAACATTCCGCCGACTTTTGTACGTCTGGCAATTTCATTTGCAAGTACGAGACAAGCAAAAACTAAAATCCAACCAAGAAACTGCCATGCAGCTCCCTCGCCGTAAACCTGAAACAACAGTCCATGATTTAACATATTGTTTCCTCCCTTATAATTTTTTTCTTTCCTGGTCATACCAGTGATTGTTATTATTTTAACACTTATTTTATAAAGTTTCAACATTATTTACATTTTCATATACTTTTTGACAAAATTGTATATTATTTCCAATTGATTATTTCCCTTATTTTGGGATTTCCGGAAAAACTCTTCAAAAATGTTCTCAAGGATATTCTTATTTTACCTGTTTTTGCATAAAAAAGATGTTCTGTGGTACAACCAGAGCCACGAACATCTTTTTCCTTATATTATCCATTTGTACAAGCTTATAGATATCAATCTCTCAATGGTTATTTTTCATCCTCGATCACAAGTTTTCCTGCTGACACTTCCATAAATACACTCTCCGGGTCTGCCTTTTTCATCGCAAGCAGTAATTCCCACAGATTGTGGATCTGATTTGCCAGCACACCGGACGCCTGAACCGCATACGGCAGCAGCATTGGCAGCTGGAACACACGGATTCCAAGCGGTGGAAGGAAGATCATGTTGGTCGTATGTACCTTATCTCCGGCGGTTTTGATCATCTCATAGGTGATCATCAGAAAATCCTGTCCCTTATATTTGCAATAATAGGAAACATAACATTCATCGATCGTCCAGGATACACCATCCTCCACTTCGACCGGTTTCTCGGATACTTCATTATTTTCCGTTGTCTGCACACTGAGGTTCCAGCGGATTTTTCCATCCTTCGTATCATTGTACATCTCTGTCAGCATATGACTCAATTCTTCTGGTCTTTTCATTGTTTTTCTCCTTATGTTGTTCTTTTTCTATTTCTCCAACGCATGTTCCCCGATGCGTACTGCATGCACTACAAAACGTTTTCCCGTGGTGGAACAGGTCGACAGTGTCATAATATGATCGTCTTTCGTCACGTTCACTCCTGTATCATCATAGGACTTTTGCTTCATCTTATCAATAAATTTTTGAAAAGTCTCATCCGGTGCAAAGCCAACCGTGTAAACTTCGTCGGTTTCCGGCACATCATAGTAGGCAAAAATCTGATAACGGTACGCACACCCTGATGTATAGATCGTAAAAAACGGATGATCTTTATAAAAATCCTCTGTTTTATATTTTTTCAGGCTGCCAAACATGCTTAAATTTTTCATGTTATGCCCATATAGGATTGTATGGTAATCCTGAAAATCCGGTGTGTTCATCCCCTCCATAAAAATACATCCGGCAATCGTCTGATTTCCGTAAATATCCGTGCGAAGGTACTTCTCATCATCCCCGGAATATAAAACCGGATAACTGAGCTGCTCCAGATTATCAAACCGGATCCAGCCGATAATATCTGCATTGACCTGCTGCAACTCTTCCAGATTCACATCCACATCTGTGTACCACCACGAATCATCCCCGCCTGTCTCCTCTGCCACTTCCGTATTCTCCGGTTTCTCTGAAACATAGGTATCCTTTAATGCCTCATAGGTGTCGTTGGACTGTTTGTAATTCAAAAGATCCGGCACCAGCATAATGAGTGCTGCCACGATCAGCGCTGCGCCAAGAAGAAAAAGAAGAACCGTTGACCGGCTGCTTTTATTTTGTTTCATGCCCGTTTCTCTCCCACTTTACTCTGCTGTGCACGTAAAAAACTATCTGCACTGTTTTAGATTGTACCACAAAATGAGCAGACCTCATAGTCCCTATGAAAAGTCTGCTCAGATGTTTTACCTTTTATTTAGTTGAAAGAAACCTGTGCAAGTGCGTCTGTGTAACTTGCAAAGCCGGCTGCCTGAACTGCACATGCGGAAACTTTAATATCGGTAAATGTGGTATCCTCTGTCACATTGTTTCCAACCGTTACTTCTTCAAAGATGGTAGAATGAGCGGATTTGGAAATCACATCTTTTTTCGCATATACTTTGTAGTCAATGTTGTTTAAGTTCTGTGCTGTTTTATAAGCGTCTGTCACATCTACCCAGTCAGAAGCATATGTGATCGTAAGTTCCGGGTTTTCATTCACAATTTTCGCAAATACCCATGCGTCCTGTGAATCATCTGCCATGTGTACGGTCGGATCTTTGTATACCACTTCTCCTGCAACCAGATCCTCGTACTTATTTTCTTTTACCGTCCACTCTCCGGTGCCATCAGCATCCACATACAGATTGCTGTTTTCATCTCTTGCCACTTTGGACTCGGATAAACCGCCTGTCAGCGGATCATCATCAAAGTTTACATTGCCGACGGTAAAGGTGTTGGTGACAGTTCCGGTTGTGCTCGTCAGGTAAGCGAATGTGCTGCCTGCGCCAATTGCTCCGATCAGGCTGATCGCTCCAAGCAGTGTGACTAATTTTGTTTTCTTCATAATTTCTGATCTCCTTTTTCATTTCATGATAATCTTTTCATTCTTATGTACTTTCCATTCTGTAACTTGCGGTTCCTGCCTTATCAGAAACCGTTTCGTTACGATACTGTTTTATCACTCAATGGTCACACGGCGGTCATATATCAGAAATTTCAGTAACGTTTCTTCATTCCGTATCTGAAATTTTCTTCTTATCCTCCTCTAAAATATCCGGGATGAAGTTTAAGAGGATCAGCACGATCAAAACACCGCACACCACCGCAATGCCGAGCGGTGTCTTTGCATAAATGGAAATATATCCAAGATATGGGATATGAAATGCATACACCCCGACGATCTGCTGCCATGCAACAGGAGCTGCATCTGCAATATGATTGGCGTCTCCCTGCGTGACAACGGTCTGTTCCTCCTTATCCACCGAAATGATCCTGTGCGTCACCAGCGTTCCCGCCGGAAGCTGATAAGTGACGACTGCTCCTTCCCTTGCCTCACTCGCGGCAAAATTTTTATCATAGACGATCGCCCCGACCGGGATCCCGGGTTCCATGCTGCCGCTCAGGACCGCATACTCATCATATCCAAGCATTTTCGGGACAAACAGAAAGCCTGCGATCACAAGCAGTCCGAGAAATACCACCATTGATAATACACTGCAAATTTTCTTTGTCATTTTCTTTTGCGCCTTTCTGACTTATTTGGTTACTTCTGCAAAAAATCCCTTCAAAACCGGAAGCTCCGCTTTATCTCCTGCCTCATAACTTCCGGCAAACACTGCCTCCTGATAAACCGTGATATCGAAATTTTTTGTCACATTTCCAATTTTTACTGCATCAAATAAATTATCCGTGTTCTGCCCCGGCGCAACCGGACTGTTATAGTAAAACCAGCCGTCCGTGCCCTGATACCAGCCGGTTCCGTCACCATCGGGATCATACAGCATACTCTCGGTCGCAATGCTGTCCGCTGCCTTGCCTTTCTCCGTAAAAGCAGTTCCGTTCCAGGTGCCGTTTAACAGCGTCACTTCTGTCTGTTCCGGTGAGATTGTGATCCTGACCCGGACAAATGCATCCGAAATTCCAGTGTTTTTTACACTCGGATTCTTTTTCACGGTGCTTCCTGCTTTGATTTTGCCCTCAAACTCTTCCTCAATCTCAGTTGCCACTTTTGCCGCCTGAAACGTATTGGTCACCGTTCCTGCTGTTGCTGTGATAATTGCAAATGTTGCTGCTGTTCCAATAATTCCAACCATCAGTGCAATTGTGATCACAAATATTTTTTTCTTTTTCCATATTTCTTTCATACACACTGCCTCCGATTATTTGCGCACATCTGTTGTGAAATTATTATCAACATCTGTCGTGCTATTTGCTTTTTCATGGATCACAAATTGATTTTTCACGGCATCCGTATCCGTGAGTTTTCCATCACTTCTGGTCTTATTGTTTTTGGCTGTGACGTTCACACAGTCTGCCTGCAAGTGTGAATCTGCCGCTGTTGTGACAAAGTCCTCTGCGTCAAAGCTGCAGGCCTCGTCTCTGCTGCGGATACCAACTGCAAATTGTGCGCTGTTTCCGGCAATCTGTGACGCACAGTTTGTGTCTGCGGTAAACTCTTTTAACGTAAAGCCCATCGTGTCAAGTTCCTCTACTTTATAGATTCCCTGCGCAAGTCCTTCCAGTGTCGTCTGCGCTTTCACATTGAACATTCCGGTTGTCGTGTTCTGCTCCTCTGCGCTTTTCTCCCCAAACCTTAACGTCTTATAATAAACATCGCCTGTCGTCTGATTGGTGATCTTAAATGTAAAGATCGGATCACCCTCACACGCTCTGATATCTTTTTTACTGATTTTCTTTGTGAGTATCAGCGTTCCTGTTTTCACTTTTACATCATATTTTCCTGCATAGGCTTCCCCGTCCGCGTGCGTTGCCTCCACCTGTGCCTCATTTTTATAGATCACACCGTTTAACGTGGAGTTTGCGTTGGAATCGTCTGTCGCTTCCTCCACCGGCAGAAATGCTTTTGCGTAATACGTGGTATCCTGTTTAGGTCTCTCTTTTTTCAGGTTTTCCTGCGTGATCTCCTCACGGCATCCTTTGTCCGTGTAGAACGTCAGATACACCTGTGACATTCTGGCGCTGTCCGCATCTTTCATGCGCACTGCCGCATCATCTGCATAGTTTTCCAGATTTTCCCCGAGGAAAATCGTATCTGCTGTGTCTGTGATCTGATACGCAATTCTCACATTCACGGTCGGCTGCGGCAATTCCAGCTGTGTGCCGCCAAAGCTTAAAAAGGAATTCGGATTTACATTTGTAGTCATATTATTTCCACCCAGACAGGATTCTTTTGCCACGATATGGATTGTTTTCTGCCAGCCGGAGGCGCTGTTTTCCTTCGGCTTTACTTCCTGATCAAGCCAGCTGACCGTCGTTGTGCCATCCTCATTGACCGTTACCTGTGCGCCATCCGCTCTCAGACGTTGGATCTCGGCATCTGTCAGCTCAAATTCCGCATCAATAATGTCCGTCACCTGCACTCCGGTCAGGGATCTTGACTGTGTGATCGTGCTCTGGATGTTCTGAAAGATTTTGTTTAACTCCTCCGCAGTATCCGCCGTAAATGCACAGCCGGCTGACGCCACTTTCTCTCCCAGCCATGTGGCAGTCTCGTTATTTAAACCAAGCCCGACTGTGATGACCGTATAGCCTGCCTCTTTCAGCTTCACCGCTGATGCTTCTGTCTCCATTTTGTCATTGCTGTCCGAAGGCTCTCCGTCGGAGAACAGGATCACATATTTTTTGTTGCCATCTTCTGCCTTCTGCAATTCGCTGTATGCATGCTCCAGTCCTTTCTGTGGAGAGGTACCGCCGTCCGCAAAAAGCGCATTGACGGACTTTAACATCTCATTTTTATTTACCTTCGAAAGACCGTGGTTTAATTTGCCCTCGGTACTGCTGTTCCACCCATTGCCAATGCCATAAAAGGTGGCGATTCCGACCAGACTGTCCGGTGATGTATCGGAAATACCTGTCACAAATCCGCTGGCGGCGTCTTTTAACGCAGAAATCTTAGACGTCCATGCTGCGATCACATCACTGTCTGCAATGCTCTGATAACTGCCGTCCACATATTTTTTCCATTGTCCGTCGATATATTTTACCGGATACTTCGCATACACATTACCGGATACAGCCGCCGTTCCCATTCCGACACTCTTATCGTACGTCCATGGCCACCAGCCACTCTTTTCATATTTATTCCAGTAATATACTTTATTGATATCCAGATGATTCTTCACACTGCTGAATTCTCCGATATCCTTTAATTGATTTTCACCGGACAAAATTTCATTCATCGAGCCGGACAGATCAAATACCATCATGGCATCCACTGTCTGTATTTTTTCAACTGTGCTCTGCGAGGTTGCAAGCGAACTTGCGTCAAGATCGATCTGATACTCTCTGTTCTCCCAGTCCGTCAGTTTCGCTGTCTTATGATATTCCACATCCTTCTCCGTAAAATCAACCGGCTTCTCCGGTGGGATATCCGGCACGTCATCGTCCACCACTTTGATCACGTCCGCATTCGGAAGCGTAAACTTCATGTTACAGTTTGCCTTTCCTGCACCGCGCTCCATATATAAAATGGTCAGATGATGTTCTTTGTTTTTGTCTGTCCTGTCAATATAGTTCCAGAGATCAGCCGTATCTGTCAGAGCGTCATGGATACCGCCAAGATCGATGACCACCTGTTTTCCATCCAGAATCACCCAGAGATCATCATCCCCGGTAAAAGAATAGTTCAGTTTCCCGATATAATCTCCAAGTGTAAAGGTAACGTCATAGCGGAGTCCAAAATAAAAATTATTATTTCCAAATGGCAGGAAATCCGCCCCCGCAGTTGCTGCCACGTTGTCCTCTTTGTCTAAAACTTCTTTCAGTTCATAAGTGTCACCACTTTGTGAAAATTTTAACCTGTATCCTTCTTTTACTGTCAGTCCTTTTGTCCCTGCCGCAGCTGCTCCGTCTTTCGGAAAAACGCCCGGTTCATTCACACTGAAAAGAACTTCTTTGTAATCATCACTTAACCCGGTAACGATTCCTGTTTTTTTTGCATTTTCTCCAGTTCCTCCGGTATACACGTTGATATGCTGGTCGTCTGTGGTTCCGTTTTGACCTGTTTTTTTCGTGACGGTGTCATATTGATTTTCACTTAAATTCTGGGATACCGTTCCGACCGTGAAACGGTTATCTTTTTGCTCAGACGGATAGTTGGAATCTGCATTGATACTCAGATCCGCCCTCTGCTGTCCGGCTGTGTCATAAGGGATCACCTCGTAGTCATAAAACGATGCCTCACCGATATAGTCCGTATTTTTTGCCTGATAAAAAACTTTTACAACACTGTCCTCATGGATCTCAATGTTTTCAAGTTCACTTTGGGAAAATGCTTCTCCGTTTACCTGCACATGATCCACATCCCAGTTTAACGCCTTATTGTAGTCGCTGATTTTTGCTCCCGGTACCATCGTGCAGACATCATCGCTGTAAATTTTTGCACTCTGCTCATCCTGCGCCTGATATTTGCTGTTGTCATAATGTTCGATGGTCACGGTCACGTTGTTATCTCCATGATTGACGATGACATATTTCGAAAAATGATCCGTGCCAAATGTCACCTCGCCGTCGGCAGAAGTGTTCGCATTCATATCCAACATCTCATTTTTTGTCTCATCAAAATGATACACGCTCGCCGAATCGCCCTCTTTCACCTGCGCAAGCGATAACTGCACCTGCACGGTTGCCCCGGGCTCCACTTCTTTTCCATCTTTTACAAAGGAGATGTCATACGCCACAACCTCTTCTTTTTCTTTCGACTCGCCCTCCATCGCTTTATCGATGGATGCTTCCATTTCTGCTGTGACGGCTACCGGTGCCACGACAAGCTCTGCGCCTGCCGGAAGATCGGTCTCATTCGAAAGTGTCACGACCACGCGGACTGCGTCATTGGAATAGTCGAAGACGGTTTTTAATTCCGGTTGTTCTGTCTCCTCTGTGTTCTCCGTCTCCTCGATTGCTTCAGTCGCCTCAGTGCTCTCTGTGTCATCGGTCACTTCTGTGTTCTCGATTGCTTCGGTGCCTTCGACTGCTTCCGTGCCTTCGACTGCTTCCGTGCCTTCGACTGCTTCCGTGCCTATTGCATTCCCGATGTTGTTGGTCACTTTCGTGCTCTCGCTGTTCTCTGTATTCCTGACTTTTTCTGTATTTCCTGTTCCGTCTGGATCTGACATTTTTCCTTCCTGCCCGGTACTTTCCTGCCCTGCATTTTTCGTCTCATTCAACATCTCTGTGGAAATTTCCGTAAAAACATCCGTGGTGTCTACACTTGTCGCATTGGTGACGGTCACATCGGATGTCAGCAAAGCCAAACATAACAGGAATGCTATCACTTTTTTTACACTCGCTGCAAATTTCATAGAATCCTCCTTACTTTTGCCCTTTGATCTACTGTTTTCTCTTCCAAAGATCTCATCCACTGTATTTGTTTAAAATATGTTCCGCTGTTTTCACTTTCTCTATATGGATCTTGATTTTCAGATTCCGGTAAACTTTATGATCCTGATAAAATTTTGAAATAATCCGGTTTGCGGCCAGCATTCCACCCTCATAAGTGCATGCAGAAAGCAAAATCACATACTGCGAATCACTGAACTGTGCCACTGCATCCCCTGGACGGAGCGATTTTTTCAATGTCTCCGCCAGATGCGGCATCGCATTGCGGATGCGGAACAGATCTACATCACTGACTCTGCTTCCGGTATACTCCCCCGCCTTTAAGGTCAGAAGCAGAATATATTCATTTTCATCAAAACGCGCTGTCTTTCTCACCTGAAGCCTGCAAATTTCCCGAAAGACCGGATACCCGCACAAAAACGCTCCCGCTGGATTCTGTTCTGCAATATCCTGATGTACCTGTGCAATTCCCTGCACATTTCCGCTTTTATTCTGTCTCAGTAATTTGTCATAAACGCCCTTTAATTTTGACAGTCCACAGATTCCAAGCTGCTGCTGCAACGTCCGGCAGGCATTCTCATAAACTTCCAGGGCGGAACCAATTTTATTTTTTCCTGCCAATGCTCTGATCAGATAACAATATAACTCTTCATCAAGACTTTCCCATTGAAGTGCCTGACTGCAAAGCTGTTCTAACTCTTCAAATTTTTCTGTGCTGACATAATATTCGCACAGATACCGGACGCAGTTTAAATACAAAGAGTGATAATAAGTATTCAGCGTCATCACCCAGTGCATATCTGCAACTTTTGTCATGAAATCACCCTGATAGAGTGCAAGCGCCGCTTTTAATTTCCGGATTGCCTCCCCCTCTGAAATAGTTTTCTGCTTTGCAGATTCAAACATTTGTTCGAACTGTTCTGCATCCACCGCCACCTCCTGTCTGGGATTCCAGCGGTAGGAACCATGATCGGTCAGGATAAAATCCTCATCTCCAAAGTTTTTCTTCAGAAAGACTCTCAGACGATACATCAGATTTTTCAATGCACCTGCCGGATTTCCCGTTTCTTCCTCCTGCCACAGTGCATCTGCCATGTCATAAAAAGTCAGTGTCTGATTTCTGTGAATAATCAGATAAGCCAGCAGATTTATCATTTTGGGAGACCGTATCTCTTCCTCATTCACAATATGTTCTTCATCCCTGATCTGAAATTTTCCCAGAGTCCGAATCGTCAGCATGCAGTTCTCCTCCTCTTTTCCAGCTCTGACTGCCAGATTTTTCCTGTAAGTCTAACATGCATGCATTGCCATAAAAGTCGAATACCGTACCTAAAAATCCTGCTTACTTCGACCTTTTTCTATTTTTATATACAAGGAAAGCAATCAGTCCCGCAATAAAAACTGCTGCGATACCGCCGATCACCGGCACAGCCACAGGTACAGATGCTGCATCGATTTCCTGCGCTGCAAGATCTGCATCGTTCCCATCCACATCACCGGAAACGGTGCTCTCATCCTCTGCTGTGTTTGACAATGGTGTCTCGCTCTCTTCGATGTCGACAACTCCATCGTTCTCATCTCCATCTACCAACGGTGTCTGCTCCTCTGGAATTTCAACATTGCTATCGTCTACGGTCTGGTCTTCATTATCATCTGCCGGAGCATTTACCGCATTGTCCGCTGCATTATTTGCGTTATTATCTGCCACGTTATTTGCTGTATTGCCTACCGGCGCATTCACTGCATTTGACGCATTATTTACTACATTTGCAGTAAATCCTGTCGGCTGGGAGGTTCCGGGAACGATGACCGTCTCCTCGACCTCACTTACGACTGTCTCTGTCCGTGTTGTGCCCGGAACCACGTTTGTCACCGTGCTGGTAATCGTCTCCACAGCCCCGGTGTAGCGGTATTCAAACGTTGCCGTGTTCTCTTTCCCTTTTTCCAGTTTTATAATTTTACTGCTCTCCGTCGGTGTATAATCCGAAACGGTCACTGGAGTGACCATAATGGTTTCTTCGGCATTTCCATAGATGATCTGCGGAGCCGCTATCTGTTCCTTTGTCTGACTGTCTATGAAACTCACCGTATAGGAAACTGGATCGATCAGACGTTTATAATCCAAAACATACTCTGTATTCCGCTCCACCGCAGTTCCCACAACGCCAGAAAAAGCTTTCAACCCATATGCTGCCTCTTTTTCATAGTGCAGGCAGTTAGAAAACCATGATGTCAGCCTTGCATCACTTTCCCAGCCAGGCACTGTAAAAGCAAGTGTATCTCCCTTTGCAACTTTTACTTTAATATAATTTTTTGTCACTTCCATTCCATCGGAAACAGTGATCTTATCTGTATCAAAACTTGCAACATTTCCCGCACGGAATGTCACTGTATACATTCTTTTTTCCACCGCTTCTTTCTCCTCCGAAGCTTTCACCGTTGTCATTGGAAGCACCATCGCCATGAAGATAAAAACCATAAGAAAGCCTGTAATTATTTTTTTTGCTTTTTTCATGACTCACGCTCCACCTTTCTTTTTTTCACCGCAATCCCGACAATCACAATACCTGCCACCAGAATTCCTGCAGATACCGTCACTGTCAGAGGATCTCCTGTCCTGACACCATTTGCCAGTGGAACAAGCTGTTCTGTGACAGTCTTTGGAATCACTTTCTTTACAACCTTTGTCACCACATTGTCTTCTCCGTACTCTGTCACATAATTTGTGATCACAACCGGCTTTCTGTCGTCTGCATAGTACGCCCGGAATTCAAATTCCATCGCACCTGCTGCACGCGAATAATCAATCCCATTTGCACTGTCCATGCCCTCGCCGTCTAAGGTCAACGTCACATAGACATCCGCCGATTCCCCCGGATTCAGCGCTGTCATATAACGATACTCATTCAGTTCTGTAATTTCAGCTAAACCTTCGGCACTTGCCACATTTTCTGCATAACCACCTGCATCTGCATCCAGCAAAGATGTCCTGTTCGTATCATTGCCGATCTCCACCTGAAACTCATATGCTCCGCCAGACGCTTTTCCTGCTTCTTCCAAAGCATCCGTTGTCTTCTGCGAAATAAAAAAAGATGCCTTATGACTATTTTGATTCTCAATTTTAATGACAACGGTCCTGCTGTCTCCGGGTGCCATGCCATCAAAAGCACCGGCAAGCTCTGCCTTATCTTTTGTATACACAAGCTGATTTTCCTCTGTCAGCTGCACAGTCTGAATTTCCGCCGCACTGACCACCGATGAGAATCCACAAGTCCAAATAAGCAACAGAACGGCTGCTATGTTTTTTATTTTCATATGCTCCAATCTCCTTCAACCGTTATCTTGTTTCTGAAACAGACAAAATCGTTCCATTTTCATCAAACTCCGGGAACACGCCAAGCTCTGCTGCGATCGCATCTTTTGCGTTATTCGCCTGAACTGCCGTAACTTCGTATTCTAACGTATAGACTGCATCTGCAAATCCATTTCCCATAGATTCCTTAAAATGAATTCCGTCCATAAAGTTTGTTGTCGTCTGCTCTGGAGCCAGCGGCTTTGTGTAGTACATCACCGTCTGCTCATCATCCTCATACCCGATGATCCAGTCCTGATTATGTACATAGATATCATCCGCCTCCCCTGCACTCACAAGTCCGCCGCTTTTTGTATCCCATGCATGATAAATGACTACTTTTACATACACATCATAACCATCCGGGATATCGTTTTGTACTGCCTTCGGCATGACGATCGTTTCCCCCGGTACGATCGTAACCGGTTCTTTTTCCCCGCCGTCTGCCAGTGCCACAGGCTGATCCCCGATCACCGTGACTCCCACACTCTTAATGGAAATATTTGCCACTGCCTTTTCACTTTTTGTATTCAGAGCTGCAAGCGTTCCGCCAACCATCGTTGCCAGGATCAATACTGCAGCGATTCCCATAAGCATGTATTTTTTCTTCACTCTCCATCTCCTCCGCTCATCCATTGAATTTTTTATAAATCCTTGTGTTATTATAGGTATCCCAGGTCACACAATGGTCACACGAATATTTTATGCAGCAGACCGCACGAAAAATGCACTTTGTTTCTTCAAGTACGCAAAAATACCTCCCGGCAGATTCGGGGTTGTTACCCGTATCTGCTCAGGAGGTATCCTGTCATTTCAAAAATATTAATTTTTCTTCACACTTTAAGCAATCATTTTACATCCACTATCTCACATAGATATTGGAAAGATTGTCCAAAATCTCTCCTGCAACATCCGGTTTATTCATCGTGTAAATATGCACATGATTGACACCGTTGGCGATCAGATCAATGATCTGCTCTGTTGCATATGCAATTCCCGCCTGACGCATTGCTGCCGGGTTGTCTCCAAACCTGTCTACGATCGCAAGAAATCTCGGTGGAACCATATTGCCGGACAAAGATGTGATACGCTTGATCTGGCTTGCATTGGTGACAGGCATAATACCTGCTACAATCGGAACATCTATTCCTTTTTTTAATGCCTTGTACATAAAATTGTATAAAATGTTATTGTCAAAAAACATCTGTGTGGTGAGGAACTCGCATCCTGCATCCACTTTCTCTTTCAAATGGTCGAGATCTTCAAAAATCGTTGCTGCTTCCGGGTGTCCTTCCGGGTAGCATGCACCACCGATACAGAAATCACCCTGTGCTTTAATATCTGCGATCAGTTCACTTGCGTGCTTGTACTGATCCGGCAGCGGAAAATCTGCATTTGCAGGAATATCGCCACGGAGTGCAAGGATATTCTCGATATTTGCTGCCTTTAACTCCTCAATGACAGATGCCACCTTTTCTCTGGTGGAAGAGGCACAGGTCAGATGTGCCAACGCCGGAATGTTATTGTTACGTACTTCCTCTGCAAGCTTTACCGTATAATCAGATGTTCCACCTGTTGCGCCGTAAGTGACACTCATATATGCCGGCTTTAATGCCGCCATATCTTTTACGATATTTTTATAATTTTCCAGCTGCGCACCCTGTTTTGGTGGAAAAAGCTCGCAGGAAATCGTCACTTCATCTTTGTTTAATAATTCTGTTAATCTCATCTTTTTGTTCCTCAATCTTCTTTCTTATATCTTAAAAACTTCTCAGTTTATCCGTTCCATCATCCACCGTATTCTCGATTTTTCGTATCTCCACAAAATAGGAATAGTTATCGTTTACTTTTACTTCACAGCGGTCACCTATTTTGTGTCCCAACAATGCTTTTCCGAGCGGCGATTCGTTACTGATCAGATTTTTCAGGGAATTGCCGCGGATGGTTGTGACAATTTTATAGGTTTCTTCCTCGTCATCATCCTCAAAATAGACCGTAACGGTATTGTTCATTCCGACTTCATCATCCGCAGAATCCGTAGAAATAATCTTTGCTGTCCTGATCATTTTCTCCAGATAACGGATACGGCTCTCATTCTGATTTTTGTCTTTTTTTGCTGCATGGTATTCAAAATTTTCACTGAGGTCGCCATGTGCACGTGCCTCTTTGACTGCTTCCAGCGCATTTTTTCTCACAACCAGCTTCCGATACTCAATCTCTTCTTCCATTTTTTTTATGTCCTGTTCGGTCAACTCGTCATACATGAATCCCAACCTCCATTTTCCATCTCTATCGGTACTGATCCTGTACCATTCTCATTATGATCTGCAGATCTGTCTCTTATAAAAACACCTGTTCTAATGCGATTTTCTCCGGCAGACAGCGTTCGATCACACTCCCTTTCCGGCAGACAGACAGCCAGACATCCCGTTTGACATTCCATGTTTTCAGATAATATTCTCCCACCTGTTCTTCCATCGTGGAAAAAGAATCCAAAGACATTGCGATCCCTGTTCCAACCGCCTTGATATAGGCTTCCTTCCTCGTCCATATTCCGGTAAAAGCCTCATCCGTCCAACATTTTTCCAGATATTTTCTCTCATCTTCTGCAAAAAAACGCTGTGCGATCTTCTGTTTTCCGGTGCGCATCAGCTCCACATCCACACCTATATCCTCTGTGCCAAAAGCTGCTGCCACATACATGCCCGAATGGCTGAGGTTAAACATAAGCGGAAGCCGTTCTCCCTGCCCTGTCCCAAGATACGGCTTCCCATTTTTACCATAAACGAATCTTACCTGTTGCAAAGACCGTGTCTGTCCGGTCTGCTCCCACTCTGCTGCAGCAGGCGATCCCACAGGTATTGTCTGCGTGTAACCATACTGCCGCAGACCGTATTCCAATAACAGACCTGCCCCAAAGGCACGAAGCCTGTCATCTTCATTTTTACATTGTTTTATTTTCTGTTGTCTGGCGCAGCACAAAAACTCCCACAGCTGTGGTTGATCTGATCTGTCACGCAAGGCACTGATATCTGAATAAAACACGCGCAGTTTTTTTTGATTATCCACTACTTCTGATGCTCCTGCAGAACTTCTTTTTTTCGCCTTGTGGAATCCCAGACATTCTGCACACGTCTGGTCACGATCTCCGGAATAAATGGTTTTACAATGTAATCGCTCGCTCCTAATTCCATCGTCAACACCTGTTGTTCTGTTGTATCATCCGCCGTGATGATCACCACCGGAATATTTAAGATCCTTGGATCATTCTTCCTTTCCTGCATAAAAGTCTGTCCATTCATGCCAGGCATCATCAGATCTAACAGGATCATATCCACTTTATAATTCTGTTCCTCTAAAATACGAAGTGCCTCTTCCCCATCTCCTGCCTGCAGGATACGGTAATCTGTTTCAAAAATACTCTCCAGCGATGCCCGGTTAATCTCCATATCATCCACGACAAGCATGGTTTTCTCGTTTACCTCTTCTTCCATCAGTGCAAGACGGTACTTTGCAAGTTCATTGTCCATCTCCCGCTGGGCCGTGATATCGTCAATGCAGCCAAAAATAATATGGCGTTCCCCTACCCTGTTAATATACTTCAGACGGAGCTTGATCCAGATTTCCCTGCCAGACTCGAGAAAACGTTTCACTTCACATTCCGCAGTGCTTTGATTCTCCACAACCTGTGCAAAAGTATCCATAAACCTTTCTCTGTCAACATGATCAATGGATCCCTCAATCTCTTTGTGCACACGGTCTGTGTCATGATAACCAAACATGTCAAAATAAGCGTCATTTACACGCACCACTTCAATATTTCCGTCGCTGTACTCATAAATTGCGGCTGCCTGCATCATGTTGGAGAAAATCATTTCCATCTGCATATTCGCCGTCCAGATGGCATTCGTGTCGTTGGATGTTCTCCTTGTCTCATCATCTTCAAAGTATGGCTGTTCATACAACAGCTTTTCATATTCTTTTACCGGCATTGGTCTTGCAAAATAAAATCCCTGCACATATTCGCATCCGATGCTGTGCAGAAACGATACCTGCTCTTTGCGCTCCGCACCCTCAGCTACGACCGGCATGTTCAGCCACTTTGCCATGCGGACTACCGATGCCAGAATGTTTTCACTCCTGCCATCATCTCCGGAGCCATCCAGAAACTTCATATCAATTTTCAGGACGTCAACCGCAATATCTTTTAGTACATTCAGCGAGGAATAACCACTTCCAAAATCGTCCATCAAAATAGAAAAACCTTTTTTCTGAAGCTGTTCCATCATCTCTTTGATTGCTTTTGGGTTTCCTGTATATGCACTCTCTGTCAGTTCTAACTGCAGCCATTCCGGTGGAATATTGTATTTTTCTGTCAGTCCACAGATCACATCCACAATTTTGGGATTATAAAGACTTACACGTGAAATATTGACGGAAACCGGAAATATTTTTCTTCCCTCATCTCTCCATCCCGCAAGCAGCTGGCATGTCTTTTCCCAGACATACTGATCCAGCTTCAGGATAAAACCGTTCCGCTCAAATACCGGGATAAATTCTCCCGGCGATATCATCCTGCCATCTGCTGTGATCCATCGCACCAAAACCTCTGCTCCTGCAATGGAATTTCGCTGAAGTTCATATTTGGGCTGCAAATACAGCACAAACTCTTCGTTCTTCAGCGCATTCTTCATATTGTTGATGATGTGCTGCTCCTTGATGATCTCCTCGCTCATCTCTTTTGTGTAAAAGAAATAGTTCTGGATATAATTTCCCTTACAGTTTTTGGATGCAAGATTGGCTTTGTCATACATTTCGTTGATGGAAAGATCACGGTTTTTCACAAGATATATCCCAAAGAAAGGCGTGATATCAAAATCCAGAGGATATTTTTCCATCTGATTCGTGAATTTCTTCACAAAGTCTGTGATCTCTTTCTCATTTTCATAAGAAAAGCATACCGCAAAAATATCTGCCTCAATTCTTCCATAAGTAATATAACGATATTCTTTTTCCACATTCTGCAGATAATCTGCCATATACTTTAATAAATTATCACCCTCATCCATTCCAAAAAAGGAATTGATCAGCTGGAATTTTTCAATATCGATCCTGATGAATGCAAAATCTTCCGTACCGAAAATATTCAGCATATTTCTCGTATTATAAAAGAACTTTGATTTGTTCAAAATGCCGGTGAGCACATCATGCTCCGCACGGTATTTTAGTTCACCATCCATCCGCATCTGACTGCGCTCGATCACATTCTTTACACGAAAACGCACGATCGTCGGATCATAAGGTTTCCGCATAAAATCCCATGCTCCGTATTCCAGACACTTGCACTCGATCTCATCATTGATGCCTCTCAACATCGCGATCACAGGTATATTCTGATATCTTACATCTTTGTGAAAAATTTCTAAGAGTTCCAGTCCGCTCATGTCCGGCATGATCAGGTCAAGAATGATCACGGTTACCGCCTGATACTTCTCCTCTAAAACTGTTAATGCAGTCTGTCCATTTTCTGCTTCAAGCACGATATAATTGTCATTTAAAATTTCCCGCAATGCAGTCCTGTTATGTCTTGCATCGTCCACAATTAATATTGTATGTTTTCTTGTCATATGCCCTTGTGCCAGTCCTTCTCCATTTGTAGTGGTTTCAGCCACCTGTCAAATTCTTTTTTCTTCCGTACAAACCATATACTTATATGATAACAGACTTATTTTTTCTTTTCAATACAAGAATTTTTATCTGCCGTTTACTTAAAAATCCATGTAAGAGAGATACAGCTCCTCAAAATCATTTTCTTCTGCCAGATTGATGACATCTGCCATGGTCTGGATCTTTTCAAGTTCTTCTTTTGAAATTCTGCCAAGTAAAACCTCTTTTGTCCCTGCAAGAACGGTATTTCCGACCGGGATCGTTTTCATCTCAAGTTCTTTTGGAATCAGTCCAATCCCTGCCGCCTTTGTGATATCTATCTTAGTTCCAAATCCACCTGCAAGATAACAGTTGTCCACTTCGTCAAACGCAATACCCGCTTTTTTTACTAAAATATCCACTCCTGCACGGATCGCCGCTTTTGCCATCTGAATTTCCCGGATGTCATTCTGCGTGAATTTTACTTTTCCTGCCAGCTCATATCCGGTGTCAAAATAAAGATCCGAATATGTTCCATGTTCATCGATCATCTGATGTTTCCGGAGTTCATACACCAGATCGATCATACCAGTTCCGCAGATTCCGATTGCCTGCTGCTTCTTCTTACTTTCTCCATCTGCTTCGCCGATCACCTGAAATCCGGCTTTCCCTGTCTCCTCCATGAAAACATGTGAGATCACTCCCGGAATGCCCGCCATGCCACAGGAAATATTTCCGCCTTCAAACGCCGGTCCTGCAGACGTGGACGTCACATACATATGACGGCAATTTCCAAGCACCATCTCCCCATTCGTTCCAATATCCAGCAGCAAATGATATCCTTCGGATCTGTGCATATTCATTTTTGCAATGCCAGCCATGATATCAGCCCCTACAAACGCTGAAATCCCAGGCAAAATCACAACTTTTGTATCCAATTCTTTCATTCCAAGAAAATCTGCAGCACTGCCTTCCATCCATGAAAGGTCAACTGGCAGAAAAGGCGCCACTCCCAGCGTCTCACATGAAAATCCGCGAAGCAGATGACACATCGTTGTGTTTCCTGCAATCACGATCCTTTGTATCTGTTGTTCCGTTATCTTTTCTTTTTGAAGGAGCTCCCTGATCAGTTTCTGAAGATCCTGCCGGATACACCGTTGTATCTCCCACTTTTTTCCACCATTAGATGCAGAAATTCTTGAAAGCACATCCGAGCCATAAGCTCTCTGGTGATTAACGGATACGGCAGTCTGGCAGTCTGCTTCTGTTTCCAGATTCACAAGCAGTGCCGCCAGAGTCGTTGTTCCGATGTCGATGCAGATTCC
>ERZ773225.1119-NODE-1119-length-34553-cov-7.983796_pt1 | contig 34553 bp, 34 predicted proteins | sample MGYA00580993_ERZ773225 | MGnify/ENA primary metagenome ERZ773225 (study PRJEB29015, sample SAMEA2737748) | human gut metagenome | biome: human gut; feature: human-associated habitat; material: faeces | place: China | collected 2012 ...
GCCACTTTCCCCATTTCATGGGGACAGCTTTTGGTTATTTATTTACTCCTTATACGTTTTCTTCACTATCTCCATCAGCAGTTCGCACATTTTTTCAAGGCTTTGTATGCTTATGAACTCCTTGCAGCCGTGGAAGTTATAGCCGCCGGTGCAAAGGTTGGGGCAGGGCAGGCCCATGTAGGAAAGGCGCGCGCCGTCCGTGCCGCCGCGTATGGGCACTATTTCGGGAACTATATCAAGCGCCTCCATCGCCGCCTTCGCCGTTTCTATCAGGTGCATGTGCGGCAGTATCTTTTCCTTCATGTTATAGTAGCTGTCCTTCAGCGTAAGCTCCAGCGTCCCCTCGCCGTAGCGTGCGTTTATGAAGTCCGCCGCGCGGCGCATGAGCTCCTTGCGCGCTTCAAACCTTGCCATGTCGTGGTCGCGGATTATATAGCTTGCCTTCGTCTGCTCCACGCCGCCCTCTATGCTGCCAAGGTGGAAGAAGCCTTCGTAGCCCTCCGTGTGCTCCGGCCGCTCAAACGCGGGCAGAAGCGCGTTGAACTCCTCGAAAACGTGTATGGAATTGACCATTTTGTCCTTCGCCCCGCCGGGGTGTATGTTTTGGCCGTGCACTACCACCTTCGCGCTTGCGGCGTTGAAGTTTTCGTATTCTATTTCGCCTATCGGGCCGCCGTCAACGGTGTATGCAAAGTCCGCATTGAAGCCCTTCACGTCGAAAAGCGTGGCTCCGTTGCCAACTTCCTCGTCCGGCGTGAAGCCTATGGCTATCCTGCCGTGGCGTACGGACTTATCCTTTATGAGCGTTTCGGCCATTGTCATTATCTCCGCAACGCCCGCCTTGTCGTCCGCACCAAGCACCGTTGTGCCGTCCGTAACTATCAGATCCTGCCCGGCAAGCGCCTTCATGTACGGAAAAACATCCGTGCCTATGCTGACCGAATCGTTCAGCTTTATGCTGCCGCCATCGTAGCTTTCAACTATGCGGGGGCTTACGCTCTGTTCGCCTGCCCATTCAACCGTGTCCATATGCGCAATGAAGCCGAGCGTGGGCAGGCTTGCATCCGTTGCGGGTATGAAGCCGTATACATAGCAATGCCCGTCCAGCCTAACGTCCTCAAGCCCCATCTCCCGCATTTCCGCCTCTATCATGCGGGCAAGGTTGAATTGCTTTTGCGTGCTGGGGATGCTCTCCACGCCGTCTGCCGAGCGCGTATCCACCTTGACATAGCGCAGGAAACGTTCGGTTACATTTGATAGTTTCTTATCCATGGTTATACCTCCAACCTAAAAATTAGTTAGACTAAAACAATTATTTATGCCTGTTGCACATTTTAACATAATCAGTTATAATGTGAAAGTACTAATTGGGGCTAAAAAATAAAGAGATTAGCCTAAAAATTTTGTTGAATGAGTAAATTATCCAAACTTTTTGCGATATGTACCGAAAGGGGACGCTATGGACCACATTGCCGGAGTACGATGCACCGTTTGCGGGCGGGTTATGCCGTATCAGGAGCAGATGACCTGCCCCCATTGCGGCGAAAAGGGCATACTGGACATTTTGTTCGACTATGACTATATAAAAAAGGGCTTTACCAAAAAAAGCCTTGCCGATAATCACGATAATTCAATGTTCCGCTATGCGCCGCTCATGCCGGTGCGGCCGCGGGACTTTTCTCGCTTCCTGCGCGTTGGCTGGACCCCGCTCTATCCTTCAAATAAGCTGGGTGCGGAGCTTGGCATAAAGGCGCTCTATATCAAGGACGACGGGCTTAACCCAACCGCCTCGCTCAAGGACAGGGCAAGCGCGGTTGCCGTGGCTAAGGCGCTGGAGCTTGGATACGACACAATAGCCTGCTCCTCCACCGGCAACGCCGCAAGCTCCCTTGCGGGCAACGCGGCGCGCATGGGCGTTAAGGCCGTTATATTCGTGCCGGAGCGCGCGCCGGAGGGCAAGGTGGCTCAGCTAATGATATTCGGCGCGAAGGTAATAAGCGTGCAGGGCAATTACCGCGAAACGTTCGAGCTTTCCCGCGCGGCGATAGATAAATACGGCTATTATAACAGAAACGCCGGCATAAACCCCACCCTTACCGAAGGCAAAAAGACCGTTGCGCTTGAAATTGCAGAGCAGCTTAATTGGTCTGTTACCGATTGGGTGGCCGTTTCCGTGGGCGACGGCTGCACCATAGGCGGCGTATATAACGGCTTCCATGATTTGTATGAATTGGGCTTCATAGAACGCATACCCAAAATACTTGGCGTGCAGTCCACGGGCTGCTGCCCGTTCGTGGATGCGGCGCGGGAGAACCGCGACCTTATCCCGGCGGAGGAAAACACGCTTGCCGATTCAATCGCCGTAGGCGTGCCGAGGAACCCGAAAAAGGCGCTGCGCGCGGTAAGCGCGTCTAACGGCGCATGGATTGCCGTGAGCGATGAGGATATTCTTGCCACGATGGGCATACTGGGCCGCAGCGAAGGCGTTTTCGGCGAACCTGCGGGCGTTACGGCAACCGCGGGCGTTATGAAGGCGGTGCAGCAGGGCATAATAAAGCCCAACGAGACCGTGACCACCATAAGCACCGGCAGCGGACTGAAGGACGTGAAGAACGCGCTGCGTGCGGCGGGCCGGCCGCATAAGTGTGCACCGAGCATAGAAGCGCTGGAGGCTTCCGGCATAATATAAGCTTTGCCCCGCCCGCCAGACAGGGCAAAAGTCAGGCGCGGCGGTAAGCATAAAATTATCCCCAAATAAACACAACAGGAGGAGAAACAAACATGAAAAAGCTGATTGCGGTCGCTCTCGTACTGGTGCTTGCCCTGAGCCTGGTAGCGTGCAGCAGCGAGACCAACAACACCCAAGGCAACAAGGACGTGAAAATAGGCGTTATCCTCGTACACGACGAGAATACCGGCTATGACGAAGCCCACATCAACGGCATCAAGAAGGCCCTTGAAAACTGCGGCATCCCCAACGACACCGACCATGTTGTATGGAAATACAACGTACCCGAGGACGAGAAGTGCCACGATGCGGCTACCGAGCTTGTTGAAGCCGGCTGCACCTACATCTTCTCCGACAGCTACGGCCACCAGCCCTATATGCAGCAGGCCGCTACCGAAAATCCGGACGTAGTGTTCGCCTCCATGACCGGCGACACCGCCGCCCTGAGCGGACTGAAGAACTTCAAAAACGCTTTCTGCAACACCTATGAATCCCGCTATGTTTCCGGCGTTGTTGCCGGCATGAAGCTGCAGGAGCTCGTTAACGACGGTAAGGTTGCCGCCGAAAACATGGACGAAAACGGCAACATAAAGCTTGGCTACGTCGGCGCATACCCCTATGCCGAGGTTGTTTCCGGCTACACCGCTTTCTTCCTCGGCGTGCAGAGCATAGTTCCCAACGTTGTTATGGACGTTCTCTACACCAGCTCCTGGTTTGATCCGGTAGCCGAAGGCGAAGCCGCCAACACCCTTATGTCCCGCGGCTGCATCATAATCAGCCAGCATGCGGACTCCACCGGCGCTCCCTCTGCCTGCCAGGCCGCTCAGGAAGCCGGCACCACCGTGTACTGCGTGGGCTACAATATAGACATGCTGCCCTCCGCCCCCACCGCCGCGCTGACCAGCGCCCAGAACGACTGGAGCATCTATTACACCTATGCGTTCAACTGCGCGCTTAAGGGCGAAGAGATCGCTACTGATTGGGCCAAGGGCTATGCCGAAGGCGCCAACATGATATCCAAGCTGGGCGAAAGCTGCGCCGCCGGCACCGCCGAGAAGGTTGCCGAGGTTGAAAAGGGCATAAAGGAAGGCACGCTGAACGTGTTCGACTGCTCCAAGTTCACCGTTGGCGGCGAAACCGTGACCGGCTTCCTGGCCATCGATACCAACGGCGATTTCCAGGGCGACGAAGGCGAAGCCATTACCGACGGCGTGTTCCATGAATCCACGCTGCGCAGCGCGCCCTACTTCAGCCTGAGAATAGACGGCATAAACGAGCTGAACAACAACTGATTCAAAAAAATCCTATAGGGAAGGCGGCTTTTGCCGCTTTCCCTACTTTTCTTTTGGCGAGATCTATTTTATAATAGTATATCTGAGCATATCGGATACGCATTGGGCTTTATCTCCCCCATAAACTTATACGCACGAGGTACACTGAATTGGAAGCTAACTTAGCAGTACGCATGGTAAACATTACAAAAACGTTTTCGCATGTGGTAGCCAACAACAACATTACGCTGGAAATACGCCGGGGCGAGATACTTTCCCTCCTTGGTGAAAACGGCAGCGGAAAAACAACCCTTATGAATATGCTCTCCGGCATATATTTCCCCGACAGCGGGCAGATATATGTTAACGGGGAGGAGGTAAGCATCGCCTCCCCAAAGGATGCGTTGGATCTGCATATAGGCATGATACATCAGCATTTCAAGCTGGTGGATGTGTTTACCGCGGCGGAAAACATTATCCTTGGCCTTAACGAAAAAGCCGTGCTCGATTTGAACGGCGTGCGCAGGGCGGTCAAGGAAATATGCGATCGCTACGGTTTTGTTATAGATCCGGATAAAAAAGTATATGATATGTCCGTTTCCGAAAAGCAGACGCTTGAAATAGTTAAGGTGCTTTACCGCGGGGCAGACATTTTGATATTGGATGAACCCACCGCCGTGCTTACCCCGCAGGAAACGGAGAAGCTTTTCGCCGTTATGCGCAACATGAAGGCGGACGGGAAGAGCATTGTTATAATAACCCATAAGCTGCACGAGGTTATGGAAATAAGCGACCGCGTGGCGGTGCTTAGAAAGGGCGAATACATAGGCGAGGTCCCCACAAGCCAAACCAACCCGCAGCAGCTTACGGACATGATGGTGGGCAAGGCCACCACGCTGAATATAGACAGGCCCGAGCCCAAGGGCCTTACCGAGCGCCTTATAGTGAAAAACCTTACCGTAAAGGATGCGGACGGCGTGAAGAAGCTTTCAAACGTGAGCTTCACGGCCTACGGCGGGGAAATACTGGGCATAGCGGGCATATCCGGCAGCGGGCAGAGGGAACTGCTTGAGGCTATAGCCGGCCTGCAGGATCCGGAGGAAGGCTCGAGCATAATGTTCATTCCGCCGGATAAGGAAGCATCCGAATTGGTCGGGCGCGATCCGGAGGATATATACAAAAGCGGCGTAGGCCTTGCATTTGTGCCGGAGGACAGGTTCGGCATGGGCCTTGTCGGCAGCATGGATTTGGTGGATAACATAATGCTGAGAAGCTATAAATCCGGCAAGTCTCCCATTGCGGACAGAAAGCACCCGCGCGAGCGCGCCAATAAGATAGTTGAAGAGCTTGAGGTCGTAACGCCTAACCTCGGCACTCCGCTAAGGCGGCTGAGCGGCGGCAACGTGCAGAAAATATTGGTGGGCCGCGAAATAGCGGCGGAGCCTTCGCTGCTTATGACGGCATACGCCGTGCGCGGATTGGACATAAACACTTCGTATACCATATATCACCTGCTCAACGAGCAGAAGGCGAAGGGCGCAGCGGTAATATACGTTGGCGAGGATTTGGACGTTCTGCTTGAGCTGTGCGACAGGATAGTGGTGCTGTGCGCGGGTCAGGTGAGCGGAATAGTGAACGGCCGCGGCGCGAAGAAGGAAGAAGTCGGACTGCTGATGACAAGACTTAGCGGAAAGGAGAACGCAAATGAGTAAAGCAAAAAAGCACGAGCCGCTCGTTCATATAACCAAGCGCGGCACGCTGCCCCTTTGGCATAACCTTGCCATCCGCGCAATAGGCCTTGCGGCGGCGCTGGTGGTATGCGCAATCGTACTTTATGCGCTCACCGGCCTTAACCCCCTCAAAATTTACGGCGCAATGTTCAAGGGCGCTTTCGGCTCCGCCAGGCGCGTATGGACGACCATACGCGAAATCATGATGCTGCTGTGCATAGGCGTGGGCCTTGCGCCCGCGTTCAAAATGCGCTTTTGGAACATAGGCGGCGAAGGCCAGGTTTTGGTCGGCGGCGTTGCGGCCGCGGCCTGCATGATTTACCTTGCGCCGAATATGCCGCTTGCGCCTGTGCTTTTGATAATGTTTGTGCTAAGCGCGCTTGCGGGCGCAATATGGGGGCTTATACCCGCCGTGTTCAAGGCACGCTGGAACACCAATGAAACGCTGTTCACGCTTATGATGAACTATATCGCGCTTCAGATAACGTCCTTCTGTGTTTCAAAGTGGGAAAATCCCTACGGCTCCAATACCGTGGGCATAATCAACCCGACTACAAACGCCGGCTGGTTCCCCAGCATTTTCGGCCAGCAGTATATGCTCAACGTCATAATAGTCGTGCTCATTGCCGTTGCCATGTATCTTTATCTTAAATACAGCAAGCAGGGCTTTGAAATAGCCGTTGTGGGCGAAAGCATGAACACCGCGCGCTACGCCGCAATAAACGTTAAGCGCGTTATAATCCGCACCGTTATGATATCCGGCGCGATATGCGGCATTGCGGGCTTCATCGCCGTTGCCGGCGCGGGGCATACGATTTCAACAAGCACCGCCGGCGGGCGCGGCTTCACGGCCATAATAGTCGCCTGGCTTTCCAAATTCAATTCGTTCATAATGCTTGGCGTATCGTCGCTGCTGGTATTCCTTCAGCGCGGCGCAAGCGAGATCGCTTCCCAGTTCGACCTTAACGATTTCGTATCCGAAATGATAAAGGGCATGATACTCTTCTTTATACTGGCCAGTGAATTCTTCATCAATTTCAAGGTGCATTTCCGCACCGCGCGAAAGGAGACGGAAAATAAATGAGCCAGATCGTTTCCCTTTTTCAGGCGGCCGTATACTTCGGCACGGTAATACTTTTCGGCGCAGTGGGCGAAATATTGGCCGAAAAGAGCGGCAATCTTAACCTTGGCGTGCCGGGCATAATGTACATGGGCGGCATTGCGGGGCTTATAGCTGCGTTTTTGTATGAAAACGGCACGGCCAATCCCGTTCCCGCCGTTGCAATATTGGTAACGCTTGCGGCGGCATTCGTAATGTCCATGATAGGCGGGCTTATATATTCCGTTTTAACAATAACCCTGCGCGCTAACCAGAACGTTACCGGCCTTACGCTGACCATATTCGGCAGCGGCTTCGCCAACCTTTTCGGCGGCAATCTTAACAAAATGGCCGGCGGTGCGGGCCAGATCTCCGTTGCCTTCACCAGCGGCGTTTACCGCACCAAGATTCCATTTTTGTCCGACAGCACGGGTGTTTTCGGCGAAATGTTCTTCTTCTACGGCTTCCTTGCCTACGTTGCCATAATAGTTGCCCTTGTGGTGAAGTGGTTCCTTAACCGCACGAGCGTGGGCCTCAACCTGAGGGCCGTTGGCGAAAACCCCGCAACGGCGGACGCCGCGGGCATAAACGTTACCAAATATAAATATGTTGCCACCTGCGTCGGCGCGGGCATATCCGGCCTTGGCGGGCTTTATTACACAATGGATTATATCAAGGGCACCTGGGCGACGGACGGCAGCATAGAAAAGCTTGGCTGGCTTGCGGTGGCGCTTGTTATATTCGCCACGTGGAAGCCCAACCGCGCAATTTGGGGCGCGTACCTTTTCGGGCTTTTGAGCTGGGTATATTATTACCTGCCCGGGCTTACCCGTTCCAGCCAGGAAATATTCAAAATGCTGCCCTATGTGGTCACGCTGCTGGTGCTTATAGTAGTGTCGCTCAGGCGCAGCAAGGAAAGCCAGCCGCCCGCGTCGCTGGGGTTGGCATATTTCAGGGAGGACAGATAGCGTAGCATGGCGCAGTTATCGACCTTTACGGGCTTTACGGCGGACGGGTACCGCTTTTTGATGGAGCTGGAGTTCAATAACGAAAAGGCGTTTGTGGACGCGAACAGGCAGCGCTATTACGACGGCGTGCGCGATCCTATGCGCGCGCTTGCCATGGAGCTGAGCCAAACGGCGCTTGATATAGACCCGCTGTTCAATACAAATCTTATGGGCGTTGTGTCCCGATTGAACAGGGACACGCGCTTCAGCGCGAATAAGCTGCCCTATCGCAACCATGCGTGGCTTTGCTTTAAGCACAGGGGCGAATCGGTAGGCGAATGCTTCGGCATATATTTTGAAATTCAGCCCGCGGGCTACGGCTACGGCGTGGGCATATATTCCCCGAATACGGAGCTTATGGCGGCGTTTCGCGCGCGCATACAGGCCAAGCCCACGGCGTTCCTGAAGTATGCAAAGGCCGTTGAGAATGCGGGCATGCACCTTGAAGGCGATATGTTCAAGCGGGACAGATTTAAGGACGCGGACGAGAGGCTGAAGCCCTATCTCAACCGCAAAAGCCTTGGCTGGAGCTTCTTCTGCCCCAATGTTAAGCGCACGCTTGAGCCGGAGCTGAAGGACGATCTTATTGCGGCGTTCAGTACCATAAAGCCGCTGTACAGGCTGCTGTGCGGCCTTGAATAAATAATAATATCACGGGCGGGGCATCTCCCGCCTTTTTTATGGGAGGATGAATATGCAGCTTGCAAAATTGCAGAACGGCAGCGATATTCGCGGCGTTGCGATACAAACCGAAGGCGGCAGGAGCATTGACCTTACGCCTGATGCGGCGTATGCAATAGGCCGTGCCTTCGCGCGCGTGCTTAAGACAAAGCTTAATAAAGCCGATATCCGCGTGTGCATGGGGCGGGATTCTCGCCTTTCGGGCGAAATGCTCTGCGCGGCGCTGGGCGCGGGGCTGAATGCGGAAGGGGCAAGCGTTTATGACGCGGACCTTGCCACAACGCCCGCCATGTTCATGGCAACGGTTACAGAAGGCTTTATGTTCGACGGCTCCGTTATGGCCACGGCAAGCCATTTGCCCTATGAGCGCAACGGCTTTAAGTTTTTTACGGCCGGGGGCGGCTTTGAAAAGGCGGACATAAAGGAAATTTTGACCATTGCCGAAACGCTTTATGCCGACGGCGCGAATACGGCCTTTGCCGCGGAGAAGATAGACTTCATGGGCGTATACGCGGCGCAGCTTGTGGGCGCGATACGCCGCGGCACAAACAAGGAGCGTCCGCTTGAGGGCATGCGCATAATAATAGACGCGGGCAACGGCGCGGGCGGCTTCTTTGAAAGGGATGTGCTCATACCCCTCGGCGCGAACACGGCGGGCAGCCTTTTTACCGAGCCGGACGGGCATTTCCCCAACCATGCGCCAAATCCGGAGGACGAGCGGGCAATGGCGTATATAATTAACGGTGTAAAGGAAGCAGGTGCCGATTTGGGCATTATATTCGATACGGATGTTGACCGCGCGGGCGCGGTGCTCAGCGACGGGCGGGAGCTGAACCGCAACAGGCTTATTGCCATGATAGCGGCGATAGAGCTGAACGAGCACCCGGGCACCACGATAGTGACCGACTCCATCACCTCCACCGGCCTTGCCGAATTCATTGCGGCGCACGGCGGCATACACCGCCGCTTTATGCGCGGCTACCGCAACGTTATAAACGAGGCCATACGCCTGAACAACGCCGGTCAGGACGCGCAGGTTGCAATGGAGACGAGCGGCCACGGCGCGCTGAAGGAGAATTATTTCCTGGATGACGGGGCGTACCTTATGGTAAAGCTGCTCATCGAGCTTTCCCGCGCGAAGGACAGGGGCGAAAGCCTGAGCGCCATGATAGCCGACCTGCGCGAGCCTAAGGAAGCGCGCGAATACCGCATGGCGCTGAACACAGAGGATTTCAGGCCGTATGGAGAAAGCGTTATTGCCGCGCTTACGGACTGGGCCAAGGCGCAGGAGGGCGTGAGCCTTGCGGGAGACAATTTTGAGGGCGTGCGCGTGAACTTCTCCCCTGAGCGCGGCAACGGCTGGTGCCTTCTGAGAATGTCCCTGCACGAGCCGCTGATGCCGCTGAACATAGAAAGCGACGACGTGGGCGGCGCGGATAAAATAGCAAACGAACTCTACCCCGTGCTGAAGGGGTTCGATAAACTGGATACGGAGAAATTGAGAGGATAGGGTATACCAAAAGCTGTCCCCGCGTGCGGGGGATTCGAGCCGAGCGCGTCCGGTGGACGATGAAGCGAGGGGAGAATCGGGCGGAATAGGGAGTGTTGCAAGCGGCAGCGAAGCAAGACGACCATATTCCAACCAGCGTTCGTGGACACGAACGGAGTGAGTGGCCGAAAGGGGAATGACTCAAAGCTGTCAAGCTATTTTACTGTTCCCCCTCAGTCTCGCCTACGGCTCGACAGCTCCCCCGCAAGCGGTGGCGCCTTTTGGTGCAGTGCAAACTCTTACGTTAAGCCTGCCCTGAAGGGGGAGGTGGCGAACGAAGTGAGCCGGAGGGGTCGAAAAGCAGCTCATTTCTCTTTGCTTGTCGCAACCCCTCAGTCAAACCTTCGGTTTGCCAGCTCCCCGGCCGGGGAGCCTTTTGGTGTGCTATACAAGCTCAAACGATAACCCCGCGAAGCGGGATTTCACATTGCGAAAGCAATATTTCACTGCGCATCCGCGCAATTTCACCCTGCGTCAGCAGGATTTCATCGCGCGTAAGCGCGCTTCCCCCTACCTCCTCCTGCTATTCCCGCGGCAGCGGTTGCGGCACGAGGGCTGCTGCTCGATGGGCGGTATCGGCTTAGGCGCGGCTTCGGGCTGCTCATTGCGCACATATGGGCGGGGCACGAACGGCTCCGCATTTGCGTCCGGCGGGGTGAAAAGGCGGTTCGCGCGCTCAAGCAGGGCGCGGCCTACGTCGCTTTTCGGCCCCGTTTCGCCGTCCTCGGCGCTGTTTTGCACAGGAGCAGACTTGAGTTGCTCCTGCGGCGAAGTTGGCTCAGCGGGGCTGACGGGCGGCAATAACTGCGGCTCCTCCCGCGCGGCTGTGCAGGGGCAGCTCTGCCGCTTCTGTTCGCCCTGCCGCCGTGCTTCCTCCATGCGCACGGCCGTGAACGCGCGCTCCCGCGCGGCCGCGCCTATGCCGCAGAACGCCGCGCCCGCTATTGTCCCATCCATCAATATTATCGCGCCCGCAACGTCGCTTGCCGCAACGAAATAGCCCGCGCCGTCGGCCTCGGCCCTCGTTACCCGCCCGCGCCTGAGCATTGCGTAGAGCGTTACGCTTCCCGCCTTGCGGCATTGGAGCATCGGCTCAAGCCGCGTGCCGCCCTGTACGCAGCTCAGCTTCAGCGTGCCGCGGCAGGCGGATGAATTGATGCTCCTTACGGGCAATATGCGCGTTTCTGCCATACGATACTCTCCTTATCGCGTCCAAACGGGCGCGTTTTATAATAATAAGTATATTTAACGGCGCGGAATTTATGATATAATCATAATCGGATAGAAACCGCACAAGGAGGCTTTACAATAAATGGAAACAAAGGCTGAACCGCGCAACGAAAAGGGTCAAACGCTGGCCGAATTCCTTGCCGCATATGATGAAAACAAGTACCGCCGCCCGTCCGTAACGGTGGACATGGTGGTGTTCACGCTCAATGAGCGGGGCGAGCTTTGCGTTATGCTTATACGCCGCCGCAACCATCCCTTCATAGGCCGCTGGGCGCTGCCGGGCGGATTCGTTGAAATGGACGAAGAACTCGGCGCCGCCGCCGCGCGCGAATTGCAGGAGGAAACCGGCGTTACCGGCATACCGCTGAGGGGCTTCGGCACGTTCGGCGCGGTTGACCGCGACCCGCGCACCCGCGTGATAACCTCCGCATTCTATGCGGTTGCGCCCATGGGCAGCATTGCGCCCCAGGCCGGGGACGATGCCGCGGACGCAAAGCTTTTCACAATAAATACCGAGCTTGAAGCATACAGCGCAAGCGCGGAGCGCTACCGCATAACGCTCACCAACGGGGAAGAAACGCTGCATCCCCGTGCGCTGATACGCTATGACGAACTGGGCTCCACCGAAGCTATGGCCGTACCGATGGGCCAAGGTGCGCTTGGCGGGGACCATGACTTGATACTTTTCAGCGCAATGCGCGCATTGAACGACCTTCCCCGCGAAAGGGCGGCGCTGGTGCTGAGCAAGAATCATCCGGATATGTTTGTTGACGCCGTGCGCGCGCTGGACGTTGCGCTTGGCGCGATACCCGAAAGCAAATGAAAAGAAACGCAGTATATACGGCGCTGCTTACAATAGCATCGCTCCTTATAATAACGGCCGTGCTTTTCACCAGTCTGCAATTCTGCATGAATCAGCGGGACTGGTACTATAAAACCTATGTAAAATACAATACGGACAAGCAAACCATGATGAGCAACGAGGATATGACAGAGGCCATATTCCGGCTTGTAGATTACATGGAGGGCCGCGTGGACAGCATTCAGCTAAGCGTTACCGAGGCCGGACGGGTGGTTGAAATGTATAACCGGCAGGAGATAGACCATATGGTGGACGTGCGCGCGCTGTATCAGGCGTGGCGCGCCGTGCGCACATACGGCGGGATACTTGCCGCAATAACAATCGCCGTATGCATGGCTACGCTGCAAAAGGGTGAACGCATAGGTATGCTCTGCCGCGGCTTTTTGATAGCGGCGGCCGTATTCGGCGCGGTGCTTATAGTGCTGGGCATATGGGTGGCGGTGGATTTCAACAGCTTTTGGACGGAGTTCCACCATCTGTTTTTCACCAACGACCTTTGGCTTATGGATTACGCCACATGCCGCATGATACGCATATGCCCGCTTCCGCTTTTTAACGAAATTGTGGTGCGCTTTGCGCTTATATTCCTGATCCCGTTTGCTCTTATGCTTGCGCTTGCAATATGGGGCAGAAGAAGGAGCCGAACGAAATGAATTATTATGAAAAGGCGCTGCTCGGCGCGGAGGCTTACCGCCTAAAGGATAAGCCCGTAATGCTTGCGATAGAAAGCTCCTGCGACGAAACGGCGGCAAGCATAGTGCGCGGCGGACGCGAGGTGCTGAGCATGAGCGTGTTCACGCAGATTCCTATACACCGCAAATACGGCGGCGTTGTGCCGGAGCTTGCCTCCCGCTCCCATGTGGAAAAGGTGGGCAGCGTTGTTGCGGACGCGCTGGAGCAGGCGAATTTAAGCATAGCGGACGTGGACGCCGTATCCGCCACATACGGCCCCGGGCTTGTGGGCGCGCTGCTGGTGGGCCTAAGTTACGCAAAGGGGCTTGCATACGCCGCGAACAAGCCGTTTATAGGCGCAGACCATATCGCGGGCCACATTGCGGCCAATTATTTAAGCTATCCCGATTTGGAGCCGCCCTTCGTATGCCTTGTTGCAAGCGGCGGACACAGCCACATAATTTTGGTTGAGGGCTACAACAGCTTTAAGCTATTGGGCTGCACGCGGGACGACGCCGCGGGCGAAGCGTTCGATAAGGTGGCCCGTGCGCTGGGGCTGAATTATCCCGGCGGGCCTGAGCTTGAAAGGCTTGCGCGCGAGGGAGACCCCGATGCCTATTCCTTCCGCGGCGGCTTCAACGAAAGCGACAATCTTGATTTCAGCTTTTCCGGCATAAAGACGGCGGTAGTAAATTTGATGCATAATGCGGAACAGAAGGGCGAAACGCTTAACCGCGCGGACATTGCCGCAAGCTTTCAGCGCAGCGTTGTGGATACGCTGTGCCAAAAGGCAATACACGCCGCAAAGCTTAACGGTGTTAACACGCTTGCCCTTGCGGGCGGCGTCAGCGCGAACACCGCCCTGCGCACCGCGCTTGAAAAGGCGGCGCACCGCGCGAACCTGCGCTTCTGCCGGCCGGACATGCGCTTCTGCACGGACAACGCGGCCATGATAGCCTGCGCCGCGCACTATGCGCTGCTTGAGTCCGCCCCAAGCGAACTGAGCCTGAATGCCGAGCCGAGTAAGGAGCTGGCGGAGTAGGCTGAGAGAGAATATAAAAGTAAGGGGACGTGAGGCCGTCCCTTAATTATTGCCGAAAGTTTATAAGATGCGGAGTAGGGGCCGTCATTGGCGGCCCGCCGAGATTGTACAAGGGATTGTAAAGCGCACCAAAAGGCTCCCCTCTACGGGGAGCTGGCACGGCGTAAGCCGTGACTGAGGGGTTGAGATAAACAAAAGAGAAGGGAGTTTCCTTATAACCTTTTTTGCAGGGGGGCCAGGGAAGATTTCGATTTCTCCCCTTAGGCCCCCCTGCACCCCCCTAACCCCATTGAAACGATCGCTCCGCGAAGGGGTACGGCACTGTACGCCGAGTTTGTACTGCACCAAAAGGCTCCCCTCTACGGGGAGCTGGCAAACCGAAGGTTTGACTGAGGGGTTGGTGCAAACAACGAGCAGCTGGGGGGCAAAAAGAAAGAGACTGCCGAAGCAGTCTCTTTTAGCATCACAATAAGTGAATAACTTATTTGACTTCGATGGTGGCGCCGACTTCCTTGAACATGGCGACGATCTTCTCGCACTCTTCCTTGGGCAGGCCTTCCTTGATGGGCTTGGGAGCGTTGTCTACCAGGTCCTTGGCTTCCTTCAGGCCCAGACCGGTCAGCTCGCGGACGGTCTTGATGACCTTGATCTTCTCGGAACCGACGTCCTTCAGTATGCAGTCGAACTCGGTCTTTTCTTCAACTTCGGCGGCGGGACCGGCGGCGGGGCCGGCAACGGCGACGGCGGCGGTGGCGGATACGCCAAATTCCTCTTCAAGAGCCTTTACCAGATCGGCCAGCTCAAGAACGGTCATAGCTTTGATATCAGCAATAAGCTGCTCTTTATTCATTATCTTGTTCCTCCTGTGTTATTCTTTGTTCTAACTTGGGATAAATTATTCCGCTGCTTCAGCGGGTGCTGCATCGGAGCCGCCCTTCTGCTCCTGAATCTGGCCAAGAACGATAGCCAGCTTGGAAATGGGGCTCATCATGCTGCCAAGCAGCCTTGCGATAAGCTGCTCTCTGCTGGGCAGATCTGCCAGGGTGTTCATGCCGGCTGCGTCGGTGACTACGCCGTTTATGATACCGCCCTTTATCTCGCACTTCTTCAGCTTCTTGACGGTGTCCTTCAGTATACGCGCGGGCGCTACTGCATCGTCATAACCGAACGCGAAAGCAGAGGGTCCCTTCAGATAGTTGTGGAAGCTTTCGTCCACTCCGTTTGCCTGGGCTGCGCGGTTGACGATGTGGTTCTTCAGAACGACATATTCAACGCCGGCCTTGCGCATTTCGCTGCGCAGGTTGGTTACCTCCTCAACGGTCAGTCCGCGATAGTCGAACACTACAACAGACTGCGCCTTTTCGAGCTTTTCGCGGATCTCTTCGACCTGTTTCGCTTTTACCTCGATATTTGCGGGGTTTGCCATTGGTTTCACCTCCTTACAAAATGAAAATCCTTTGCCTAAGACAAAGGATGAGAGCTTGCTTAATAAGCTTGCATTCACCTCGGCAGGAAATTAAGTCCGCATGGGACGCCTGCTGTCTTCGGCCTGTATTTTGATTTCCACGGGGCAGTATACTATACCGCCCCGCGGTTGTCAACGGATTTTTTGAGATTTCCTCTATATTTTTTATAGAGAAGCTTCATTCCGGCTCAGGCGATTCATTCGCCTGAACGGATGAGTTCCGTAAGGAACTCTTACTTATCAGCCTTCCCGCCCGGGAGCGCCAATGGCGCGAGAGGAAAGACTGTTTCTCGCAGTGAGTGCGAGCAGCACTCACTGCGAAATGCGTAAGCATTTTTAGAACTTCATGCTGTTGAACTTGACGCCGGGGCCCATGGTGGTGGAAAGCACCAGGCTCTTTATGTAGGTGCCCTTGGCGGCGGCAGGCTTGGCCTTGATAACGGCATCCATCAGGGTGTTCAGGTTCTCCTGCAGCTTGTCTACGCCGAAGGAAACCTTGCCCACGGGAACGTGAACGATGGAGGTCTTGTCTACGCGATATTCAACCTTACCGGCTTTGATATCGTTGATGGCCTTGGTCACGTCCATGGTAACGGTGCCGCTCTTGGGGTTAGGCATCAAGCCCTTGGGTCCCAGTATACGAGCTATACGGCCGATGGTGCCCATCATGTCCGGAGTAGCTACGCAAACGTCGAATCCAAACCAGTTCTCGGTCTGGATCTTCTTTACCAGATCATCGTCGCCCACGAAATCGGCGCCGGCGGCCTCGGCTTCCTTAGCCTTGTCGCCCTTGGCGAAAACCAACACGCGGACGGTCTTGCCTGTACCGTGAGGCAGAACCACGGCGCCGCGGACCTGCTGGTCGGCGTGGCGGGGGTCTACGCCCAGACGGATAGAGGCTTCGACGGTCTCGTCAAACTTGGCCTTGGCGGTGGAGAGCACCGTCTCAATGCCTTCGCGGGGATCGTAAAGCTTCTGCTTTTCGATCAGCTTTATGCTGTCTTGATACTTCTTGCCATGCTTCATATTCTATATTCCTTCCTGTGGTAATAACGGCTTATGCCTCCCACATCTCCTTTAGGCTTGTTCAGTCCTCAACCGTGATACCCATGCTGCGGGCGGTGCCGGCTACCATGCTCATGGCGGCTTCCACGCTGGCGGCGTTAAGGTCGGGCATCTTGATGGTGGCGATCTCCCTTACCTGGTCCTTGGTCAGCTTGGCAACCTTCTGGGTGTTGGGGCGGCCGGAAGCGGACTGCAGGCCGCAAGCCTTCTTGATAAGAACGGCCGCGGGGGGAGTCTTGGTCACAAAGGTGTAGGAACGATCCTGGTACACCGTGATGACGACAGGGATAATCATGCCGGCGTCCTTGGCGGTGCGCTCATTGAACTCCTTACAGAAGCCCATTATGTTCAGCTGATGCTGACCGAGGGCGGGGCCTACGGGCGGTGCGGGCGTTGCTTTGCCGGCGGGGATCTGAAGCTTCACAAAGCCTGTGATCTTCTTTGCCATTTGAATTTCCTCCTAAAAATAATGTGGTGCGAGCGGCCTCTCCCGCTTTTTCGGGCGGCCTCCCACTTTATGACAGCCTCCCCTTATAAGAAGGCGCATAAATCATGCCTTAGGCGCAGAGTTGCCCCTGCGCTTTTATTTTGCCCTTTATCAGAGCTTCTGCACCTGGATATAATCCAGTTCCACCGGTGTGTCGCGGTTGAATATGGATACGGTCAGCTTTACCTTCTGCCGTTCCGGATCCAGCGCTTCCACCGTGCCTATGAAGTTTTCCAGCGGACCGCTTACCACGCGCACGCTCTCGCCAACGGAAAGGTCCAGCTCGATGGGGATATACTCCACGCCAAGCTTTGTAACTTCCTCATCGGTAAGGGGCACGGGCTTTGATCCCGGGCCTACGAAGCCCGTAACGCCGCGGGTGTTGCGCACAACGTACCAGGTTTTGTCGTTCATGATCATCTTGATCATAACGTAGCCGGGCAGCATCTTGCGGGTTACCACCTTGCGCTTGCCGTCCTTCATTTCAACTACCTCTTCGGTGGGGTAGCTTATCTCTAAAATCATGTCCTGAAGGCCGCGGTTTTCAACCGTTTTCTCCAGGTCCTCCTTGACCTTGTTCTCGTAGCCCGAATAGGTATGGGCAACGTACCACTTGGCTTCTTCGGCCATGATACTTGCTCCCTAAATTACATCAGGCCCAGCAGCGCGTCCGCAAGGGCGGAAGCATCGCTGCTTTTGCCTGCCAGGCTACCAAGAAGCGTGAAGCCCTGACCGAACAGAAAATCAAGCACGCCTATAACAACGGCGAAAAGCACTATGAACGCAAGCACGGTTGCGGTGTACTTGGCAAGGTCTTTGCCGGTAGGCCACGTAAGCTTTTTCAGTTCGCCCACAACGTCCTTAAAATAACGGCCGATACGCGCGAACAGGTTGGGCTTCTTCTCCTTTTTGGCGGTTTTTACATCGTTTGCCATTTTTATGTTCCTGTCCTTTCGGGCTTACTTAGCTTCCCTGTGAATGGTGTGCTTGCGGCAGAAACGGCAGTACTTGGAGAACTCGATCCTGTCGGGGTCGTTCTTCTTGTTCTTAAAAGTGTTGTAGTTACGCTGCTTGCATTCGGTGCAGGCCAAGGTGACTTTTACGCGCATAGTGGTTATTAGCTCCTCTCAATTTATGCCCTGTCCCAACGCGGGATAAGGCCAATAAAATCCGTTTGTTCGGCCGATACCGAACCTAAATAAACCCCCCGGTCGGGGGTTGCTTAGTTAATGTACCACACCTTTAGGCGCTTGTCAACTCAAAAAACGCTTTTAATGCGCAATTTATTCAGATATTCTCGGCTCTTGCGCCCATGCCGCGCCCCGCGGCACAATATGTTGTGCAGGGGAAGTTACCGCTGCCAAGAGCAAAGGTGCTGCTTACTGTACGGCGAAAATTCAGTACAGCTTGTCGCCTATGTTTTCTATATTATCGGGATATGATATCACCGCGCCCGTGTCCGCGCTCCAGCCCTTGCGCCCGTCCCACATGTCCTCGAACAGGCAGATTATTACTTCATCCGCGGTTTTGCTCATGCGCATGTAGCCCACGAACTCAAGGCTTTCGCCGCTCCTGTACGTCAGCGCGCCGTAGCCCTTATCCTCCGCGCTGAAAGCAACGTTCAGCAGCTCCCCCGCCGTTACCGGCAGGCAGTCTATTTCAACCTTCCCCGCGAACGAATCCCCGCCGAAAAGGCTGCTTTTATATGTGCCGCTTATGGTGAGCGCGGTCTGCCTGCGTTCGGCAGGGCTGCCGTTTTGCACAAGCGTTGCGTCAACGCGGCGCTCTATGCCGCACTCCTTCGGCAAGGCAAGGTACACAAACGCCAAAATCAGCGCCGCGGCCAATATGATGAATAGTGCTTTGAGATGTGTTCTTTTGCGTTCGTTCATATTTTTTCCCCCATACCCACCCTTTCCGTCATGCGGTCGGCGGATGCTATTCTTCATCCTGCTGATTCTTTTCCTTTATGTATCGGCAAACGTTGCGAATTCCGCCGACTAAGGACAGCAAGCTGCAAACATAAAAAATCGGGTTCCGGTTAACTGCGGCTGAAATGAAGAACAGTATGGTGGATATGAAGGAAAGTATGGCGCAAAATAACCAAGATGGTCCCGAGCTTTTTTTCACGGCATATGCTTCCTTTCGGTTTCTTCGTATTTAACGTTTCCGCTTTAACGTTTCCGCTTCAATGCAGCCGCGCCGAGCATTGCGCCCATGCCGCGCCCAGCGGCACAATATGTTGTACGATGCGCATTTGCACCGCAGGAAGGAGGGAAATGGCAGCGTGTCGGGGGCGCGGCGCGAGGGAGTCTTTCGTATTTAACGTTTCCGCTTCAATGCAGCCGCGCCGAGCAGTGCGCCGCATATGAGCAGAGCCGCCGCAAGCGGAATTATTGCGCCGCCTCCGGCCTGCGGCATGGCAGCGGGCGATTCGCCGCCCAATTGGGATAGCCTTTCGGCAGCCGTAACGCACAGGGGAAGCCCACTGAGCGCGGCGTCGGCTTGAACAAAGGCTGCGGCGGCTGCATGGTCGGCGGGGATTATGCCTACATCCACGGCATTATTCATATCGTTTATTCCAACGTAGGAAAGCCCGTAGCCCTTCTCCTTCAGCAGTGCGGACGCGGTATCGTGCGCCGCAAGCAGCTCATTATAGGAATACTTCGCCGTTTTGAATTTTACGTCGTCGCGGTAGGCCGCGCTTATGTGCGCAAGCATTTTGTCCTGCGCCGCGCCAAGCTTTGCGGCGGTGTCCGCATGGCGCTCCGTAAGCAGTACGCACAGCTTATCGCCGTCCGCGGTATCAACGTATGCACCCGCGTATTCGTCGGGATATTTGCCGTTGAACCCCGCAAGCAGCTCGTTATAGGCGGCGTTGGCATCGCGCACGCCTTCCGCAAGGGCGGGTACGGCAAGGGTTATGCACAGCGCAAGCATCAGCGCCGCAATTACAAATTTTTTCATATTCGGTCCTCCTGTTCCTTTATTCCGTCCTTTAACTCATCTCCCGTTCACATTCTACAATTATTTTAGCATGAAAAGACGGGACTTTCAATAGAAAAGTCCCGTCTTTAAGCTATTTCTCCCCATACCCACCCTTTCCGCCGCGCGGTCGGCGCCCGGTGATGCCGGGTGCATTTGTGCGGGGTGTATTGTGCGCTGTTACGGGCATTTTTGTAAGGGTCTGCGCTGTGCCCCGACCCGCTATGTATCAGCGCCGGCTCATTCTCAGCCGGCAGAGATAGCGCCCGCCCCGCGTGGCAGAAAAACCAAAGCTGTAAAAATATTACATCATATAAGGGTAGTGTTCCAGTTCAGCTTCTGTATCGCCGCGTCAAGCTGCCTGAGCTCCTTCGACTTCGCGTCCACCGTTTTCTGCATTGCCGTAACGTCCACGGTGGGAAGAATCTTTATCTCCGTTTTGGAATAGCGGTCTATGCGCTGGCTCGCCTGCTGCAAAAAGTCCCGCATTATGCTCAGCTCAAGCGAAAGCGTGTCCCGCCGGGCAAGCAGCGCGGTAAGCGTTTCCCCTTCAAACACGGTCGCCGCGTTGGTCAGGTTTATGCGGCGTATAAGCTCCTCATATGCGCTGCATTCGGCATTGAGCAGCTCGATAAGCCTGAGCGGATCCTCCGCGGGCGCTTCGCCCTCCTGCACCTTAGCGTTGTCGTTCAGGCGGGAATGCAGCTGCGATATCCGCGTTTTTATATCCGCGCGCTGCTGCAAAGCCTCCGCAAGGGACATTCCTTCGTTTACGGTATTTATATCCATATAGCTCCCCCATATAAGTTGATATTTGTATTATATCACATAAATTAGGCTTTTGCCGCAACTTTATGGGGCTTGACAGAAATGTGCGCGGGATGCTATCATATGCCTAACAAAAGAATATATGCCTTATCAAGAGTGGTTGAGGGACGGGCCCTATGAAACCCGGCAACCTGCGTGCGCGCAAGGTGCCAATTCCCGCGGCATTAGCCGAAAGATGAGCGATGGAATCTTCGTCTCGTTTTTCGCGGGGCGTTTTGTTTTGCCATGAAAAGCAAAACGGGCGCATCCCGCGAACAGCCATGCTTGATGGTGAATATGAAACGGAGGTTCATTTTTTATGAAAAAGCTTTTTACGTCTGAATCGGTGACCGAGGGACATCCCGATAAGGTTTGCGATATTCTAAGCGACAGCGTGCTCGATGCGCACCTTGCGCAGGATCCGTATTCCCGCGTTGCGTGCGAATGCGCGGCAACGACCGGCCTTGTGCTGGTGATGGGCGAAATAACGTCCAAGGCGCAGGTGGACATAGCGTCCCTTGTGCGCGCCACCGTGAACGAAATAGGCTACACGGATAACTCCATTGGCTTTTCGGGCGATAGCTGCGCGGTGCTTGTGGCGCTGGGCAAGCAGTCCGGCGATATTGCCATGGGCGTGGATAAATCGCTTGAGGCAAAGGAAGGCACTGAGGCAGACATGACCACCGGCGCGGGCGATCAGGGCATGATGTTTGGCTATGCCACCGATGAAACGGAAGAATACATGCCCCTGCCCATATATCTGGCCCATGCGCTTACCCGCAGGCTGGCGGCGTACCGCAGGGGCGGGGCGGACTTCATAAAGCCGGACGGCAAGGCGCAGGTGAGCGTTGTTTACGAAAACGGCATGCCCGTGAGCGTGGACACCGTGCTTGTTTCCACGCAGCACAGCGCGGATGCAACGCAGGCCATGCTGAAGGACGCCATTTATAGCGAGGTTATAAAACCCGTTATCCCCAAGGCTCTGCTTGCGAGCGACGCGCGCATCCTGGTCAACCCCACCGGGCGCTTTGTTATAGGCGGGCCGCATGGCGACAGCGGCCTGACCGGACGCAAGATAATTGTTGATACATACGGCGGCTTTGCGCGCCACGGCGGCGGAGCCTTCAGCGGCAAGGACCCCACAAAGGTTGACCGCAGCGCAGCCTATGCCGCGCGCTACATTGCCAAGAATATAGTTGCCGCGGGCCTTGCCAAGCGCTGCGAATTGCAGCTGGCTTACGCGATAGGCGTGGCGGAGCCCGTATCCGTATTTATAGACACGTTCGGCACGGGTGCGGTGGACGAGGATAAGCTGCTTGCCGCCGTGCGCCGCAGCTTTGACCTTAGGCCGGAGGCCATAATACGCGCGCTTGACCTTCGCCGGCCCATATACCGCCGCACCGCGTCCTACGGCCACTTTGGCGATCCTGCCATGCCGTGGGAGCAGCTTGACCTTGCCGAAAAGCTGAAGGCCGCGCTGTAAGCCGCCCATTGCCGGACATACATGAATATTTTTGCATGTTCGGCAAAAAAACTGTTGACACAAATATGTACCATTGTGTATAATAACCCTTGCCGTGAGATTTATGTGCTCGGTTCGTCTAGTGGCCTAGGACACCGCCCTCTCACGGCGGGAACAGGGGTTCGACTCCCCTACCGGGTACCAAAAAAGCTCCCAATTCGGGAGCTTTTTTCTTATGCTGTTAATAGTGGGGACGGAAGGTGCGATTGGAAGGAAGACTGCCTTCTTTATAGCGAATACAAAAAGATACAGCCCGGTTTCGGCTGCACCTTTTTGTGTGAACGTTTTAGTCTTGCCCTATCACCACGTCTGCGCCCATTTTTTCGAGCAGGGTAAGGTTCTGTTGAGATGTTCCCTTGTAATCCTCTATGCCGAAGGCTTCGGCATAGGTGGCGCGGTTTTTAAGCGAGGGATTGATGCCGTGCATCACGCAGGCATCAACTATTGAATCCCCGCTGTATCCCGCAAGCAGTGTGGTCAAATCATCCTTCGCAGGGTCCGGCGTTTGCAGGTTTTCAAGATAGGCTGCCGCCATTTCCTCTTCACCGGCTTCGTCGGTCGCCTGCGTTGAATAGAATTCAAGCGTAACGTCCTTGGGCAGTATGCCGCCCTCGGTTTTGGTAATCATCTCCAGCCGCTGCAGCGCGTTGTCGCCTTCTTCCGCAATAAGCTGCCATGTGAGCTCAAGCACCGTATTGCCGCTGCCGTCGGTTATATGCACGCCGTCCGCATCGGCCGTGAACGTGCCGCTGAGCGTCTGCTTTTCTGTGCTGCCGTCCTGCTTTGCGTAGGCGGTTATGGTAAGGCCGCTGCCGTCTATGCGCAGGCTGTACAGCTCGCTTTCGGCGCATGCCATCCAAACATGGCCGTTTTGCAGTTCGCTCACAAGCGCGCCTATATCCTCAACGGTAACGACCTGCTTGGCGGTTTCGGCAGGCTGGTTCTCGTCCTGCGTACCCACGGTTACTTTAACGCTGCATCCTGTCAGCAGCAGCGCCGCCAGCAGGGCGGCAATGATTTTTACGGTTTTCATTGGTTTGCATTCTCCTGTTCATAATAAAATTTGCTTATTGAGCCGACGTACCTTGCAACATAAACGCTGTACAGCGCGTTGTCGGATTTGTTGAAAAGTAAGCTTATTTGGCGTTCATCGCCGTATGGCACAACGGTAATGGCGCCGCCATCCTCGGTATACTCAAGCCCCGCGGCATTCAGCGCAGCTATAACATCCGAATACGCTTCGTCCATCTGCGCCAAAACACTGCCATTATAAAGCAGCTTCAGCCCGTCCGCACGGATACTGCCGGACATACCGGTGTTGTTGAACGATGCGCGCACTATGCCGTACTGCGGCAGTATTGCGCTGCCCGTGTAATTCGCCGCTTTAACAACAGCCGTTGTGCGCACGTCAAGGCGAAGATATATTTCGGCATATGAATTGGCGGGGATATAGTCCGGCTGGCGCTCTATCGTCCACCCGGCGTCAACCATATCCTGTACGGTCATTGAAAGCTTTGCCGAAAGAACGGTCGATTCCACGGCAAAGTCCGGCAGGGTATATGCGTTGATGAACTCCGCGTCGTCATATTCGGCGGGGACGGCGGAGGACACGTTAGAAGTATCTTCCCAGCAGTCCTTGGTCATGTCCAGCCGTATATATATTCCGGAAACGGGGTTATTATCATAATTATAGAACCTGATGTCCGCATACGGCGTTTCAAGCTTCAGGTAGCCGCCGTCCTTCTTTGCGGCGGGGTAAGCTGTTTTGACTTCCGCTGAGGATGCGCCAAGGGTTATGCCATTTGCCGTTTTGAATTCGTTGCCGTTTGCGCCAAGATAGTTGTCGTTAAGTATATGCTCAACGGCGGAAACCGCCGTTATGGTGCAGGCGGAAGCGGGCTGCTCGTTAAGCGTGGTGTTGGAAAGCCTCAACTCTATCTTGCCGTATTCGTTCATGAGCATAACGCTTGATTTGCTGCCGCCGGCTTCTATCGTGGCTGTATCGTACTGAGCATCCTCAAACACCCAGCCTTTGTCAAGCAGCGTTTGCACGGGCGCGGGCAGCTCCAGCGTTGTGCCGTTGAGCGTGAACGTGCGCAGGGAGGCGGTTTCCTCCAAGCTTGCGGACATCATACCGGTGGACACATTTGTGTTCGCATTGCCGAGCGCCGCTATTGCCACGGCGGCGATTATTACTACCGCCGCAACGGCCGCGATTATTATAATGCCCTTTTTGTTGGCAGGCTTCTTTGAAACGGGTTTGCCTTCGGGCTTCTTTTTAGCCGCGGGCTTTTCCGCGCTTTCGGCGGGTTCGGGCTTGGCGGTTTTCAGCTTTGTTTTTGCGGCGGGCGCGCTCGGCTGCGCCGCGGGCTTGGGCGCTTTATGCTCCTTTGCGGCGTTGGGCGTATATATGGTGGTGGTGTCCGCAAGCACGGTTTGATCGTCCGCAATTACGCCGCGTTCCTGCGCGGGTGCAACTTCGCGCGTGTCCGGCGCAAGCTCCGCATTGTCTGGATCTTCCATCGCCGTTTTCAGATCGGCAAGGAATGATGCCACGTCCTGATAGCGGTCCGCCTGCCGCACGGCAAGGCCCTTTATTATAACGTTGCTTATGGCTATGGGACAGGCTGCGTCAACAGCGGCGGGGGAAGGCAGCCTGTCGCGATACATGCGCTCCATGGCGTCGTCCGGTGTTGCGCCCACTATGGCACTTATAAAGCGTTGCCGCAAGCGCGTATACGTCCGTCCACGGGCCCTGGCGGCCCTTGCTGCGGTATTGCTCCTCCGGCGCGTAGCCCGGCTTTAATATTACGGAAAGGCTCTTTATATCCGTTTGCGAAATTTCCCTTGCCGCGCCGAAGTCCAGCAGCTTTGTGCTGCCGTCCTCCATTACCATTATGTTGTCCGGGCTTATGTCGCGGTGTATTATCCCCTCCGCATGAACGTGCTGCAAGGACGTCATAACGGGCATAAGCAGCTTAACGGCGTCCTCCGGCGCAAGGCGGCCCTTTTGCTCAAGATAGGTTTTCAGGTCAACGCCGTTGAGAAAGTCCATTATTATATATGCCGTGCCGTTTTCTTCGCAGAAATCGCGCACGCCCACTATGCCGGCTTCCCCGTAAAACTGCGCCAGTACGCGGGCTTCGTTCAAAAACTTTTCCCGGTTCTTTTCGAATGTGTCCCTGTGGGTGCCAAGCGTTGCAAATACGTTGGGCGATGCGTCGTGGTTGCGATTGACGTAGCCGGACATATAGAATTCCTTTATGGCTACCTTCAAATTCAGCACCGTGTCTATGCCTATATAGGTTATGCCGAAGCCGCCTTCGCCAAGCACGCGGCCTATTTTGTAGCGCTGCTTCACAAGCGTGCCCGGCACAAGATGATGCGGCATTACGGTGTAGCCGTTCATGTCAAAGCCGCACTTTGCGCATACGCCGTTTTCAAATTCCGCATCCCGCAAACAGCCCGGGCAGAATTGTACATTATGCATAAGTTATATCTCCCTGTAAGTTATTGCTGCTATCGTTTATCCCTGTCCACAAATTCCAATGCCGCAACGGCTATTATGGCATATACCGCCGTATGCAGCGCCAGCATGCCCCAGTTGCGCCAAAGCTTGCCGGGATCGTGCACATAGTCCTCCACAATGCCTGTGGAATAGTTTTCGTCCACCATCGCGTCCACCTGCTCATCCGTAATGGGCAGGGACTTTTGCTTAACAATGCCCTTGAGCGTGTAGCTCAGCTGAATTTTCTGAGTATTTTCAAGGTTGTTGTAATCCGCGGAAATGGCCGTTGCGTTAAGTCCCCATTTGCTTATTGTAAGGTTGCCGAAAAAGCTCATAGGCCCGCGCAGGGGGAACAGCATGCCGGAAAGTATCATCTGAATTATAAGTATAAAGGGCATAACGGTCATCGCCGTTGTGGGCGATTTTACTATCGCCGATATTGCAAGGCCCAATACGTCCGCCGCATAGATGCAGAGGAAATACGTTATGAAGTATTCAAGCCATACCCCGCCGAAAAGCGGAGCGCAGCTGGGATAAGTCAAAAATGCGCTGCTGATGCCGAGCAATATAGCCGCCTGCAGCAGGCATATGCCGGCCTGAAATATAAGGTGGGAGGCGATATAGCTTGATATATGCAGCCCGGCGCGGTGTTCGCGCTTTATTATGGCGCGCTCCTTGCATATGTTCTGTATCGAATTGAATATGCCCACCCAAATGCAGGCCGATATCAGCGCAAAGCCGCCGGAAAACGTATCCATCGTGTATACGAACATGCCGCTGCCAAGCACTATTGATACAAGTGCGGAAATGACCGCGCCGAATATAAGCACCTTCCAGCCGCGCTCGTTTATGAACAAGCGCCAATGCTTGCCAAGATATATGCCTATCTGCGTTATGCGGGACACCTGAGTATTGCTCATATGGACTCTCCTATATACTTTTCATATTTTTCAATATAGAAATCGGATAAACCGTCCCCGTTTTCATCGGGGCGGTTTATGCGCTTAACAATGCCCTCCATCGAATCGGTATCGAAGAACTCCTTCGCCGCGTCAATGGAGCCGTAGAAGGCCAGATGTCCGCTGTTCGTCTTTGCGCTTTTGGCAAGCACTATCACCTTATCGAACAGATGGGCAACGCGATCCGGCGCATGGGTTATGACCATTACTATTTTGCCTTCGTCCGCTATAACGCGCAGGTTTTGCATAAGCCCCGCCGCCATTATGCCGTCAAGGCCGGAATCGGGCTCGTCCAGGAAGAAAAGGCTTGGGTCCGCAATGAACTCCACCGCTATGTTCAGCCGCTTCTTCTGCCCGCCGCTCAGCTTTTTAACGAGCGAATCGCGCTCCCGCTGAAGGCCCAGCATTTCAAGCACCTGATCTATGCGCGCCTGGCGGGCGTCGTTTGCGGTATCGGCAGGCATTTTCATCTGCGCCGCGTTGTCAAGGGTATGATACACGGTGTCATCATCGCGCAGAAGATCCTGCTGCGGCACGAAGCCTATTTCATACTTCATCTGCGCGTATTCTTTATATATATCGCGCCCGTCATGAACTATTTTGCCGCGGGCCTTTTCGTAGCCCATCACGGCGTTGAAAAAGGTCGTTTTGCCCGCGCCCGAGCCGCCAAGCACAAGCACCATGTCCCCGGGGTCAATGCTGAGATCTATATTTTCAAGCAGTATGCGTTTTTTGAAAAGGTTGCGCACGCTGCGCTCCTCAATATGTATGGCAAGTTGGTTTTTCTGCACGGCGGGTGCGTTATAAAGCAGCCTGTCGCCAAGGAATATGAACAGCGTGTTGACTATGCGCACAACATCCATTGCATGAAGCGGTCGCGGCTGGGCGATGCGTTCGCCGTTAACGAACACGCCGTTTGTGCTGCCGTGGTCAACTATTGACCATCCGCGCACGCCGTGAATGAACGTTGCATGCTTTTTTGATACCGCAGGATCGGCTATCTTTATGCCCTCCTGGGCAACGGTGGTGCGGCCTATGTTTATGTTGCCGGTATCCTCGCGCAGCTCGACCGATTGCCACTCGGCATCCTGCCAGGATGTTGAAAATATCATTACAACGGCCTCGTGATGCGGGTGGTCCAAATTTTTGCGGTCTATGCGCAGTATGTCCCCGTCGTTGAGTATACAGCTGCTGCTTTCGCCGTCTTTTCCGTAGAGAATTCCGTTTATATGCGTGCCGTTCAGGCTGTCCGTATCGCTGTAGCAATAGCCCGTGTCAAGCTTAGTTATCCTTCCGTGGCGCTTTGATACTATGCCGCTGTTCAGCGGCAGGTCTACGTCTATGCCCGTGCCCGCGCGGCCGAGCGTGATGCCCTGACCTATATCCACCGTGCGCATCGTGCGCCCGGCATCGCATGCAAACAGGCGCGCCGGCTTGGCTTCACCGGCGGCGTAAAGCATGGTTGCGCTCATTGCGTTATATCCCCTTCCCCATCGTCTATCCATATTGTTATCGCGGTGCGGTTGTCGCGCTCGCTATGCTGATCGTTACGGCTTATAAGTTCCAGCATGTTCTCCATCCATATTTGGGCATTGTCGGATTCTTCAAGGCAAATCTGTATCTGCTCTTCCGTAATGTATTCCCAAAAACCATCGGTACAGAGCAATATCTGCATGTTCCCGCGCAGCGCTACGGGCTGCTCCATTTCCGCCTGCGGCTTTTCCCACGGCGTGCCCAGCACGCGCAGCAGCCTGCTGCGGTCCTCGTGAAAACGAATGTCCCGCTCCTCCACCTGCCCTATGGCGGAAAGCATCTGGGTAACGCTGTGGTCAAGCGTGCGCCGCTTTAATACACCGTTTTCGGCGTAATATGTACGCGAATCCCCAACGTGCCCCCAATACATGCTTTGCTTATCCAGCATAACGATGTTCAGCGTGGTTTTCATCTGCGTTTCGTTATGCTCCGCCTTTTGCCGCGCCAATACCGCCTGCTGCGCCCGAAGGAAGGCCTGCTCCGCGGCGGCGCTGGAAAAAACGGCCTGCGCCTGGGCATATTCTGCCACGGCGTTGCAGGCAAGCTCCGCCGCGACTTCGCCGCGGTCAAGCCCGCCAAGCCCATCCGCCAGCGCGAAGCAAAGCCCAGCCGGGCATTTGCTCACGGCATAGCGGTCCTCGTTGCAGGGCCGGTCGCCTATTTCCGTATGCACAAAGTAGTTTATTTTCACAAATGAATCTTCCTTATAATATCATTGAAAAATATTCATTGACCGAATTACATATTTGCGGCGTGCGCTTCTCCTTAACCAAACGCAGCTTATTCAACAATAATTATAATACGAACAGAGTCGAATTTTGTCAAGGAACAGAAGAGACGGATGTGCTGTTACATAACAAAAAACCCTCTGCACCATATCGGTTCGGAGGGTTTGTGGTGGAGACACTGCTTTCAAATCCGAACCGTAGGCAGCCTCGACATCTTTCAGGGTAATGGTTTCGGTGCCGCCTTTGAAGTTGTAGGTGATGACGAGCCTGTCATCAAACAGGTACAGGGAGTTGACGAAGGTATCTATGATACGTTTTTGGTACTCCCGGCTGTTTACGTCGCCGTATTTGAACTGCCCGATCCAGCTCACAATCTGCTCTTTGGTGTACTTTGGCTTTTGAAGCTCCGCTTGCAGGACGGCTATCTTCAGGTTGTCCCTTTGCTTTTCCAGAGCCTCCAAACGTTCTTTTGTGGAACCGGTCAGCACTCCCTGCTGGATTGCGTTCAGCATATTCTCTATTCCGCGCTCCGTGTCGGCAAGCTGTTTTTTCAGCGCCGGAATAGTGGTGTCCTCGCTGGCTTGCAGGGTCAAAATACCATCAGCGATCCGGTCTATTTCCTCGTCTTTCAGAACTCGGTTGACAGTCAGGACAACAGCGGCTCGTTCGATAAAATCTTTCTTGGCCGATTTCTTCTTGCAGCCCAGCTTTCGCTTTGCCCCGGCGCATTTGTAGTAATAATGCTTATCTCCCGTGTGGCTCGTTCCGCTTTCGCCTATCATCATGCGCTCACAGATCCCGCAGAATAATTTGGTTGTCAGCAGATAGTCAACGTCCGCTTTTGCCGTTGCGGGCGCACGCTTGTTTTTCTCCAGCCGCGCCTGCACCCGATAGAATAGATCGTCCGATAAGATCGCGGGAACGCCGCCGGGGATAACGACGTCCTGATATTGATATTCGCCGATATACTTGCGGTTTTTCAAAATGCGGTTGAAGCTGTTGGGAGAGAATGGCTTGCCGCTTTTCGTTTTCAAGCCCCGTCTGTTGAAGTCCTCTACGATGGTGCGGACGATTTCACCGTCGGCATATCTTTGAAATATCTCCCGTACTATCGGAGCCGTAACCGGGTCGAGGGCAAGCTTCTGCTCATCGCCCAGCAGATAGCCGAGAGGGATGCCGCCGCCGTTATTCCTGCCCTTTAAGGCGTTCTCCTTTTGTCCTCTGCGGATTTTTTCGGACAGCTCGGCGGAGTAATATTCGGCATAGCCTTCAAGCATAGATTCCAGTATTATCCCCTCCGGCCCGTCGGAGATGTTTTCCTTTACGGAGATGACCTTGACGCCGTTCTTTTTGAGAATCCGTTTATAGTGTGCGCTGTCGTAGCGGTCACGGGAAAAACGGTCGAGCTTCCATATCAGCACCACATCGAACAGCTTTTGCTCGCTGTCCTTTATCATATTTTGAAATTCTGGTCGGTCTGCGGTTCTGGCGGACAACGCTCTGTCGATATAGCTGCGGAGAATGTTGATGCCGTTTCGTTCGGCATACTCCGTACACTCGCGGAGCTGACCTTCGATGGATTCTTCCCGCTGGCTGTCCGAGGAATAGTGGGCGTAGATCACGGCTTTCATTTTGCGTCCACCTCCGAGAGCATCTGCACAAGCGTTGCCTTCAATCGTTCGTTCATGGCCGAGCCGGGGTCAAAGCACATTTCCACGAACCGCGCCATTTCGGGATTGTTCAGGCCGAGCTTCACGCAGTTGTTATAGATCATGCCATGCGGGTCGTCCGTCCTGCCGAAAATGTAGTCCAGCGATACGTCAAAGTAGTCGGCGTATTTCAGAAAAACCTCCGGGGAGGGCGTGGAATCGTCGATTTCATACCGGGCGAGAGCGGATTGGGAAACATCAAATTCCTTTGCCAGCTTTGCCTGCGAGAGCCTGACGCTTTCGCGCAAGCTTCTGAGCCGTGCGCCGATGATTTTCAAGGCTGCGTCACCTCCTTTTCTGTTTCAAGTATACCCGGAAACAGAGAATATGTCAATGACGTATTCACATAACACCGCGATTCTCTGACGCGCCGCAGGCGAAGAAAGCTCCGCAGGAGCGCAGCCGATTTTGCAAAAATCGTTCAAAGGGGCTTGGGGACAAATTTCCCCAACAAGCGAAAAGTGGCTCCAAGCCACCTTGCTTGCCAAGTGTGAAGCCGGCAGGGTTCGCAGGTTGGCAAGCAGCAAAGTGGGTACCGCTTTGCCCTGCTTGCCAGTTCGTTTCCGGTTCTGCAAATCTTCCTGTTTGAACTTGGCTGTGGGAGGGCATATAATGCGGTGAAGCGTCGCGGCGTTCATAGAAATGCTGCATATTTGAGCGGAGATGGGAATTGAAAAGTTCGCGCTTTGCATGGTATAATCATATTGGATAGGTTTATTCATACACCACGCCCATCACGCACAAGGAGGTGCTTTCTGTGAAACGATATTCTGTGTTAATCGCCGTTGCTGTATTTGTTTTATCATTGGCAGGCTGCACTACCGCTCCGTCGCCCGGCTCAACGGGCAAGAGCCGACCTGTTACCAACGCCGCCGATGTGCAAATCATTGGAATGATTTCTGGCGAAAAGGAATCTTCCTATCAGGTTGAAGCATTGCTACCTACCACAAATTTATCTTCTGTCGGTCAGTCGCTTGCGGACAAGCTTTCGCAGGAATGGGATGAATTCGACAGTATGACCAAAGAACAGCAGCGTACATCAAGCAAGCTATGGGGCGTTGTCGATATTCAAACCGACACATGGGATGACTGCGAAGAAGCAATCGGCTTCACCTTGTATAATCCCCTTGAAACGCTTGACTGGCTTAGTAAAACCGGATACTTTGGAATGGAGCGCACAGATTCCCAAACACCAACAGCTCACGTTCAGGCAACCGCCAACGCATCCCAGACCGCAGACAGAAAGCTCGGTGAAGTAAGTGTTATCGCCGGATACAAGAATGGTGATGTGCGGATAACGCTGACGGAAACGGTTTCTTCAAGCACCGAATCATTTACCATAGGGAGCGTCTACACCGGGTATGCCACATACGAGCAGGACACCGTAACGACTGGCTCCGGCATTGTCGTGTTGATTATGACCGTCAACGGAACAAACAACATCGGGTATTACGATGGGGATTATTTTGATTCCACAGCCTACTGGGTAAAAGACAATGTGTTTTACGCGCTCCGTGTATTCGGAAATGAAACCGATAAGACGGAAATTCAAGCCACCCTTGACAAAATCCTTGCTGAAATTTAGCTGCAAGAGGTGGAGTGGGGAATTGAAAAGTTCGTACCTTGCATAGTACAATCATATTAGATAGTTATAAATGGTTTGCGTAAATGATTTGAACAATCATTCTGCCCGCCGACAAAGCAAAAGAAACCGACCGGATTTTTGGAGGTGAACAATATGACGAAAAAGAAGTTATGGATTGCGATCCTCGTGGCTTTTGTAGTGCTTGTGTCATCCGTTGTTTATTTGAACCGGGCTGTAATTTTTCAGCGTGGCAATCCTGTTCCTTATCTTACAGCGGCTGCCCGGATTTCTGAAAAGAACCCCTATGTGGCGGTGGATGAAGCAAAGGGCATCTATATCTCCAAGCGTGGCGAATGCCCGGAGCTTCTTGAGTATTATCAGGAAAAAACAGGGATGGAATTTGTCGAACAGGCTGGGAGCAGCTACCTGTTTACTGATGGGAGCCGAAATGAAGTAGCCTCATCTGAGGTTTATTGGGGGCGTTATACGGTCTGGGTGTTGCCCACCATGGAAGCTGCCGAGAACTCCGATGCTGAGCAATACGACGCGAAGCCTGTCATTTATCTTTACCCGGAGAAGGAAACTGAGGTCACTGTGAAATTGAACTATGCCGGAGAACTGACCTGCACATATCCTGCCTACAATGACGGCTGGAAGGTTTCTGCCAGTCCTGACGGTACATTGACAGACGCCGACGGGCAAACGTACAACTATCTTTATTGGGAGGGCGTAAACAGCGTTGCTTATGATTTTTCCGAGGGCTTCTGTGTAGCCGGAAGCGACACCGCCGCTTTTCTGGAGAACACCTTGAACCAGTTGGGACTTACCCGGAAGGAAGCAAATGAGTTTATCGTTTACTGGCTGCCGCTAATGAAAGAGAATCCTTACAATCTCATTGCATTTCAGTCCGACAGCTATACGCAATCGGCGCAGGTATCCATTGAGCCAGCACCCGATACGCTGCTGCGGGTATTTATGGCGTGGAAGCCGCTTGAGAGCGCCGTGGATATTTCCGTTCAGAATCTCACCGCCCCGGCGCGCACCGGCTTCACGGCAGTGGAGTGGGGCGGCTGTCAAGTTAGGTGATCGTTGGAGTTAAAGAACGTCAAACTTCATTCTCAGGGGGACTGTTATGAACACAAAAACAAAGCAAGGCGGGCTTGGCATCGTATCCATCCTGACGATTGTATTCATTGTTCTGAAGCTGTCAGGCGTGATTAAGTGGCACTGGATATGGGTGCTTTCGCCAATCTGGATTTCCGCATTGACTGCCGTCATTCTTTTTGCCGGTATTCTGATTGGCGGAAGGCTGAAAAAGGGCAAGTGGTAAACTTAACCTGAACGAGGATATAAAATTGGTTCCGGCGGGCAGGCACAGTCTGTGCTTGCCCGCCTTGTCTGCCGAAAAGCGAAACGGGCGGCGGCTGTCAATGGCGCGAAGCGTTCATCTTGACCATTGATTGCCGCTGTCCGTTTTGCTATCTCTCTGGCGCTGCTCCCTCAAGAGTGCCGTTTTTCGCTCGATTTTTCTGGCTCTTGACTTAGGGAAATTGAGGATTTTCGAACAGAAACCGCTCTGATGAAGCATTCCTTGTTGGAAACGTCCCTGTCGACTGTATTCGGTTTTTATCGGCTCTTGACCGCGTTCCCTTAGCTGTTGACGTTTAACTAAATTGCTGCTATAATAAAAGCACAATTTCAGACACAGGACACCATGCAGACACCGCAAGCCTTGCTTGACAGCGTGTCTGCTTTTCATTTCAAAAGAGAGCGATCATGCTCGGAAAGGAGAAGAAGCGAACCGATGTCAACATTCAGCGGTCAGAAAAACAGTGGCATGGAGATTCCCGATTACGCCATTGAACGCATCGCCCGCTGCCTGCTGCCCATGATCCAGGCGTACTACGAAAGTGACGAAGGGCAGGCGGAACTGGCGGCGTGGAACGAGAAGAAAGACGCTGAAGACACAAGAGAACAAGACAGAAAGACGGCATGAAAAAGTAAGGGAGTGCGCTCGGCGCACTCCCTTTTCATATTCATTTTTCGTAGGTCTGGTATTCTGTGGCAGCGTTCAGATACGCCTCAACGTCGCCATTCAGAACGAGGTCTGCATAGGCCAGCGGGTCGTTGTAGATGAGATAGTCCAGCTCCGCCCGCTGGAAGCGGTTGTCCGCCACCTCGTTCTCCACGGCGGTGCAGTCGATGGAGCAAATGCTCCCGTCCGTGAAGCGAAGCTCCGCACAGGCGGTATCCATATTGAACGCACAGCTTATGAGCTTTTCCATGGGTATATCCTCCTGAATTTGATGTTATTCTATCCCGAAACTAA
>ERZ773225.1133-NODE-1133-length-34144-cov-13.782188_pt1 | contig 34144 bp, 28 predicted proteins | sample MGYA00580993_ERZ773225 | MGnify/ENA primary metagenome ERZ773225 (study PRJEB29015, sample SAMEA2737748) | human gut metagenome | biome: human gut; feature: human-associated habitat; material: faeces | place: China | collected 2012 ...
GCTGCCGGTTTTGTGATTTATAAGGAAAGAAATCACAAAACAAGTCTCATATGAATTTCATGCCCTTCGGGCAATTAAAAAATTTTTTTAGATTTTAATTGAAGTTCAGTATGACCATACTTTCCGGCAGCAAAAAACGAGGAACGGAAAATTCCGTTCCTCGTTTTTTGCTGCTTAAATTTTACTATGCACCGTAGATCAGATTGGGAATGACCATGGAGAACCACGGTATGAACGTCACCAGAGCCAAGGTGACCAGGCACACAATGATGAAGGGAACCAGCTCCTTGTACAGCTTCTCCGTCTTGATGCGTCCGGTGGAACTGACGACGAAAATGTAGGAGCCGAAGGGCGGGGTGATGCAGCCAATGGTAATATTCAGGCACAGCATCAGTCCGAAATGCACAAGATTGATTCCGAAAGCGGTGGCGACCGGCGCGAGCAGGGGGGCGATAATGATCATGGCCGCGAAGCTGTCCAGGAACATGCCGACTACCAGCATCAGCAGATTTACAAGGATCAGGAATACATACTTGTTGTGGCACAGCGCGATCATGCTTTGGGTCAGCATCTGGGGAATCCGCTCCCAGCTGAGATAATAGCTCAGAACATTGCTGGCGCACAGGATCATCAGCACGGGGCCCACGCCCTGAACGGATTCCTTCAGGATGGCGGGGATGTCCTTCCACTTCAGTTCCTTGTAGACGAACTTGCCTACGAACAGGGAGTACGCTGCAATGACAGCCGCGCCCTCGGTCGCGTTGAAGATGCCAATGCGCAGGCCCAGAACCAGACCGAAGGGGATCGCCAACGCCCATGCGGCTTCTCTGAACAGCTTCCACAGGGTCTTTCCGTCGACGCGCTCGGTGCGCTCTGCCTGATAGCCCCGCTTCTTGCAGATGAAGTGGTTCAGCAGGAGCATGGCCACCGTCAGCATCAGGCCGGGAATATAGCCGGCAGTCAGCAGCTTTCCGACGGAGACCTCGCACAGCACGGCGAACATGACCAGGCTCACTCCGGGCGGTATGATCGGGGTGATCACAGCCGTTGCCGCCGACAGCGCGCCGCTGTACGCTCTGGAATAGCCGTGGGCTTCCATCTGAGGCAGAAGCACCTTGCAGTCATAGGCCGCATCCGCAAGTCCGGAGCCGGAGATGCCGCCCATCATGGCAGACACGATCACGTTCACGTGACCCAGACCGCCCACCAGGTGTCCGACCAGGGCGCCGGCAAAGTCGTAAATCCGTTTGCTGATGCCGGAGTAGTTCATGATGGCGCCTGCGATGATGAAGAACGGCGCTGCCATCATGGAGGTGGACTCGGTATTGGCGACCATTCTCTGAATGATGATATTGGCCGACATATAGGGATCTGCGATGAAATAAGGGATTACGCAGCAGATCATGGCGTATGCCACGGGCATGCCCAGGGCAAAACAGATCGCCAGAATAATCAGGGGCAAAAATGTCATTATTGCTGTCCCTCCTTTTCTCCTGCGTCCTCATCATCGTAGCTCTTCAGATAGCGCTGGTTGTACCGATCCGGGTGAACGAAGGATTCAATAAAGTAAATCACGGAATACAGCGTCATGCTGAAAAAGCCCAGTGCCGGTGCCAGGAAAATATAGGCGTAATGCAGTCTGAAGAAAATCGTGTGCTTGCTGGTAGTCATCATAAACTGAACGGAGAGGAAGCACAGGTAGGCAAACAGGAAGATGCCAACGAAGGTGACCAGCCGGTGAACCAGAGGCTTCAGTTTTCCCAAGCGGTCTACAATGAAATCCAGCCCGAAGTGCAGGTTCTCTTTATATCCCACCGCTGCAGAAAGGAATGCCGCCCAGGTCAGGCAGATGCACTGCAGCTCCTCTGCCCAGGTAAAGGGATGCTTGAACACGTACCTGGTGATCACGTTCATGACAGCGGCAAACGTCATGGTGGTAAGCGCCGTGGCCGCGATAATATCCTCCCAGTGCTTCAGAAGGAAAATGACTTTCTTTTTCATAATGGTACAATTTCCGGGGTCGTTTTTCCAAATCAGGAAATGGCCGCAGCCAGCTTTTCGGCAAGGCCGTCAGACAGCTCGGGGAATGCGGCAAAGCTTGCAGCACCGGCAGCCTTCATGGCCTCGATATCCTCTGCGGAAGGCTCGACAAAGGTAACGCCGGCCTCCTCCATCTTGGCACGGTACTCATCGTTCAGATCCAGACACTTCTGGGTATAGATGTCGCCGTATTTCACCAGAGCATCCTTCAGGATCTTCTGATTTTCAGGGGTCAGTTCATTCCAGACGCTGGAGCTGATGGCAACACAGGCAGGCGCCAGAGAATGCTCGGACAGGAAAACGTACTTGGCGACTTCATGCAGAGCGTAGTCGTACAGGCCGCCCAAGGCAGCCTCGGCTGCTTCGATCATGCCGGAATCCAGATTGGAGTAAACCTCGGAGAAGGGCATGGACATGGTGGATGCACCCAGAGCGGAGAAGAAGGCATCGGCAGCCGTGCCGGGAACGCGGATCTTCAGGCCCTTGATGTCGGCAACGCTGTTGATGGGCTTGGTGGAGATGATGTTGCGGGGCGCGGCAGCCCAGTTGCAGCACAGGATCTTGATGCCGGAGGCTTCCTCGATCTGGTCGCACCAGGAGGCGAACAGGTCGGAGGCATTCAGCTTCTGCAGGGCTTCCTTGTCGGGAACGGCATAGAACAGGGCGCTGGACAGAATGTCGGGGCAGCCATAGGTGGCATAGAAGTCGCCGGAAGCGTTCGCCATCAGGTTTCCGCCCAGAGTCATCTGCTCCGTAACGTCGGCCAGAGAGCCCAGCTCGTTGGAATAGTACGGCTCAAAAATGATCGTACCGTTGGACTTTTCATCGACCTCGGCGATCAGATCGGTCATCACCTGCGCCAGAACGCTGGTGGGAGACTCGGCAGTGCTGTACTTAATCACAACAGGCTTGACCGGGGCGTTCGTGGCGTCCGCTGCCTTGGATTCCTCAGCGGCCTTAGGCGCTTCGGAAGCGGCGGGCTTGTCGTTGCCGCATCCGGCAAACAGGGAAAGGATCATTACCAAAGACAAAAGCATTGCGATCAGTTTCTTCATTTTTGTTTCTCCTTTTTTGTTTTTTATTTTCTTTGGCTGCACATGCTCGCACCAAATAAAATACGGGTAAATTTGTTTCGCGGGGAATTCCGGAAGTCAGTCCAGATATCCCATTGCTTCCAGCGTGTTCACGATTTGCCGCGCTTCTCTTGTCCCGTCGATGATTAGTCTGGGGGCAAGCTTTGCGTCGCCCACCGCCACGGTTTTTGCAACGGCGCTCATTTCTTCAAACAGGGGATTGCAGGCTTTCAGGCCGAGACAGATGCAGCCATAGTCAAAGGGCAGCTCCCCTGCATCGGTCACAAAGCTGTGTGCCTTGACCTCCAGCAGCTTTGTGCCGGGCATCTGACGCACATGCTTCTCGCGCATAATGTTGTGGATGGAGACCCTGGAGACCAGGTCCATGCCGTTTCCAATGGTGTTCGTCATCTCGACAACGGTGACCGCCGCGCCGCGGACGGCGAAGAACTCCACCAGGTCAAGTCCCGCCGCGCCGCCGCCGATGATGACGGCCTGTTTTCCCGCCATGCTGTGGGGGAAGCCGCCTTCCGTCACCTTCGCGATCACGCCGTCCACGGTCATGATATTGCCTTCTGCAAGGTTATCCAGCAAGCCGGGAATGTTTGGCGTTGCGATTTTGGAACCGGTGGCGCAAACGATCAGATCCGGGTTTTCGGCGGCGGCCATCTGCTTCGTAACAGCCGCGTTCAGCACCACCTTGATATTTTTCAGTCGAGCGGTACGGTTTTTCAGATAGGTGACGAAATCGTTCATTCTGCGCTTTTCCGGCAGATCGCAGAGACAGGCGGCTCGTCCGCCAAGGCTGCCGCTTTGCTCCGCCAGCGTTACATCGCATCCGATTTCCGCAGCGGTACACGCTGCCTCCAGCCCGGCGGTTCCTCCGCCGATCACCATGACCTTGCAGGGTTTATTGACCTTGCGCTTTTTGCAGGTATCGCCCTGGGTCACTGCAGGATTGACCGTGCAGCGGATCGGGCGGTTGCTGCCCATCCGGTTGCCGACGCAGCCAATGCAGCAGGAAATACACTTTCTCAGCTCGTCTTCCCGGCCGTCGCGAACCTTATTGCACCATTCCGGGTCTGCAATCAGCGATCTTCCCATTGCGACGATGTCCGCGTCGCCGCTGGCGATGATGTCCTCCGCGATGTGCGGGTCGCGGATGTTGCCGGAGATGACGACCGGCTTGCCGGTCTTTTCCTTCACGGCTTTGGATAGGTAACGCTTCCATCCGTCCGGAAGATCCGACTTGTCGATCATCTTCTCAATGGAATCATTCAGGCCGGCGGATACGTCGTAAAGGTCGACGTATTCATCCACGTAGGGCAGCCAGCCGAGGGTATCTTCCAGCGTGTTGCCGCCCGGCACCAGCTCATCTGCGGAAATGCGTATCGCGATGGGGAAGTTCCGCCCCAGACGTTTCCTGGTTTCCTGAAGAATGCACTTCAAAAACCGCGCCCGGTTTTCCGCGCTTCCGCCGAATTCATCCGTGCGGTTATTGGTGGTCGGGGAAATGAACTGGCTGACCAGATAGCTGTGACCCGCATGGATTTCAACAGCGTCAAATCCGGCCATCTGCGCCCGCTTACAGGCATCCGCGTATTTTCCCACCAGTGCATACACTTCTTCGGTACTCAGCGCTCTGGGAATAACGCCGCCGGTCTTGCAGGGAATATCGCCCGCCGAGACAGGCTGCTGCCCAATCCGCGACGGTATCGCGGCGCTACCCGCATGGTTGACCTGAATGGAGATCTTGCATCCCCATGCGTGAACCTTTTCGGTAAGCTCGTACATATGGGGGATAAAGCTGTCATGGTCAAGCCGCAGCTGTGTGGTGCCGTTTGAACCGAGAGGAAACGCCACACAGGCATTTTCCACCACGATCAGACCGGTACCGCCCTTGGCGCGGAGCTGATAATAGTTTTTATGTTCTTCGGAAATGCTCCCATCGGGATTTGCCAGGTTTGTCCCCATCGGCGCCATCATGACGCGGTTTCTGAGCGTCATGTTCTGGATCCGGATGGGACGCATCAGGTTTTCATAGGACATTTTGATTCTCCCTTACCTGCGACTTTATGTCCCCTACACGCGGTAAGGATCCCAGTCGATATTGTCCATAACCAGCTTGGCCGAGCGCAGCAGCGGCTGCTCACGGGAGGTGTGGTTTTCGTATTCATACACACACAGCACCATGCATGAGCCGAAATATGCCCCCACGATACGCTGAAGCTTGCAGTGCGCGCCGTTGGCAAGGAAGAGGAACGGGATGTTAAGCTCCTTCTTCATCCGGCGCATTGCCTCAAAATTGGAAAGCAGCTCCTCCTCCGTGTTTGCGCAGGTCACGATCTTGGTAATATCTGCGCCCCGGGCTTCATGCGCTTTGGTAATATCAAGGATCTGCTCAGGTGTGAGATACTGCCATGTGTGGGAGGACATCAGAACCTCTCCGCCGTTTTCATGGATGCGGTCGATCAGAGCACGCTGCTTTTCAATGGCCGCAGGATTTTGGGTAAGCTCCAGGGGGGAAGGGTCATACAGGTCGCCCATTACGTCCACCAGCGTTGCCCCCGCCTTCAGGCCAAGCAGCATTCCTTCAGCCAGATCGTCGTCTGTAAGGCCGGTGTTCTCCCTCTGCCGGTAGTTGGTAATGTAAATCGGCTTGTTTCCGCAGCGGCTGAAAATGTATCGGTAGGTTTCCTCGGTCTTGTACTTCTGCTCAATGTAGCACAGCTGAATTCCAAAAGCCTCCGCACCGGACGCCGCGGAATTCCGTATCAGCGTAACGCAGCTTTCCGGGTCTCCCAGCTGCACCATTGCGGTCAGCAGTGCGTGGTCATTGCTGAGGAAACTTGGTTTTTTTGCTTGCATCCAATTTACTCCTTGTTCTTCATAATAAACCGCCCGCCGTCAATGAGAATGTTCTCTCCGGTGATGAAGGCAGCCTTGTCAGAGGCAAGGTACATGATCAGATCCACGATCTCCTGAGGTTCGGCGGCGCGTCCCAGCAGCGTCTTCATATTCGCCATGGCATCTCTCGTCAGCACCGGCCCGGGAGAAACACAGCAGCACCGTACCCCGTAGGGCGCGCCCACCAACGCCAGAGACTTTGTCAGCCCGTTCATGACGCCGCTCTTTGCTGTGGCATAGGCGACGTCTCCGCAGGAAGCTTCTGCTCCGGTGATGGAGCCGATGTTGATGATCACGCCGCTTTTCTGCTCTGCCATGTACTTCATCGCGGCGTGCCCCATGTAGAATGGACCCTTGAGATTTACGTCCAGGCCCCAGTCAAACACCTCAATGGGAACATCCTGGAAGGGGGTCCCCCGCTCCACGCCGCAGATGCGGATCTCGGAACCGCCCGCACTGTTTATAACGATATCAATCGTGGAGAACGCTTCCTTTGCCTTTTGGAAGGCGTCCGCGACCTGGGCGTAGTTTCTCACGTCGGTGGGAATGCCGATGGCGTGATAACCTTTGGCAGTAAGCGTGTCCACCTTCGACTGAAGCTTCGTCGGATTGGTTGCCAGCATGACGATGTTTGCGCCCTGCTCAGCAAAGCATTGGGCGCAAAGCAAACCAATGCCGGAGGATGCGCCGGTGATTACGGCAGTTTTTCCTTGAAAGCTCATTGATTTTCTGTCCTTTCCTGTTTGTGATTCTTCAGCACCTGTCCGGTGCGTAACGAAGTTGATAAAATAGATATAGGCTGATATTTTCGGCACTGCTTTTCTGTTTCTTTGGCAAAAGGAATCCATGCCGCCAATCAAAAGCCAGACCTGCAGCGCACATTTGCTATCTTCTTTTTTGCAGCCTGTTTATAACAAGCAGCCCTTGTTTTAGCCATATAACACGCAATTCTTGGAGTTCTTCCCCTCTTTTTTGCCAAATGATCTCACATTTTTTCTTGACAATCGTCGAATCAGCGTTTATACTTCCTGATATGGATTATATCCGACAGATGCCCGGATGTAAATGCAATAAGCGAACTTTATTTGATGTTTTCGACCCTATATTTTAGGCGCATAGTCATGTTAGCTAATTTCGGCTTTTGTTATTTGTACAAAAGAGCAGGAGGACGTATGGAACTGGATGATATTGTAGTGACGAAATTATTCGATGTAATGACCATCCCGATCGCCAAAGGAACCAAGCGGCCGATCACAAACCGGTATTGCTACGGCCTGACGTTTTGCGGGACGGACGGCGGCAGAATCCTGTATGAGTATGAAAACAGGCAGTATCTGTCTGACTATTACCATGCGGTTTTGCTGCCAATGGGCAGATCGTATCTGCTGAACGGAGAAAAAGGGGGCAACTATCCGCTCATCAACTTCTATTGCGATCATCCCCTCAACGACCGGCAGTTTGCGGTATTCGAAATCTCCAATCCCCAATATTATCTGCAAACCTATGAGCGCATCAAAAACCTTTGCTTCTACAACCAGCCGTTTTGTTACGCCAGAGCGATGGGTCTTTTCTATGAAATGCTGAGTCAGCTCATGCTGGCATCCGAAACGAGCAATCCCCTGCTTTCCACCGCTGTGTCCTACATGGAACGCAATTATGCCGACCCGGAACTGACCATCGATCAGATCGCCGCCGAGATAAACGTCAGCGTGGGGTATTTCCGGCGGATGTTCAAGGCGCAGTATTCCATGTCTCCCAAGAAATACATTCTTAACGCGCGTATCGTCAAGGCAAAAGAGCTGCTGATCGGTACATCCTGCCTTTCCATCTCCGAAATCGCCTGTGCCTGCGGATTTACCAACCTCTATCATTTTGACAGAACCTTCAAGGTGCATACCGGCTGCTCGCCTACAGAGTATCTGCAAACGTTCGGAAATAATTTCTGATACTATTTCCTGATTAAAATCTTAATTTTAATCAGGAAGGCATTGCCTGATGGCGCTGCTAGTTTTGTGATTTATAAAGAAAGAAATCACAAAACAAGTCTCGTATGAACTCCTTGCCCTTCGGGCAATTAAAATCTTTTCTAAAGATTTTAATTGGAGTTCAGTATGAGACATTCCCCCTGCCTGCCGAACGAAAGCGGGAGCCGCCGTATCGGCAGCTCCCGCTTTCCTGTATGGATGACCTTGCTTATGCGCTTTCTCTATTCCCCGAAGGCGATTTTCACGATCTGCATTTTCATCATTCCGTCGCCGACTTTGGAGAGGAAGCGGAAAAATCCGCTGACCGGCAGGGGCTTCCCGTCTGTGTAACGTGGAGCAGGTTATCATACCGTCATAGAAATTGCCGCTGCCCGTCATGCGGTAGGCGTTGCGGATGGCGTCCTTTCGTTCCATTTTCTCACCCTCGAATTTTAACGAGTTAGATTCAGCTAACTCGCAATTTTTTGAAAAGCCGCCCACCGGCAGCCCTTCTTCGACACTGCCTACACCGTAGCAGTATTGAGAGAAAATGTCAAGGCAAAATGGTATATTGATTCTTTCCCGGCATGTTACTACAATAAAAGTAGAAAGGAAGTGTTCACAATGGATTGGAAGAAAACAGACCCGGAATTTGCGGAACGATTCCGGCATTTCGCCTTTGACGAGGTCGTGAACGAAGACGGCCAGCAGCTTCCCGGGGAGACCCGGTATCTTGCCATTCTGGCGACCCTGATCGGCTGCGGCGGTGTGGATGCCTACGAGGAAATTCTGCCCCGGGCGATGGAAAACGGCGTGACGCCGGTCATGGTGAAGGAGTGCGTCTATCAGGCGGTGGATTACCTGGGCTATGGCCGGATGCTGCCCTTCCTGAACGCGACCAACGACGTGTTCAGCCGCAGCGGGATTGCCCTTCCCCTGCCCGGACAGGCCACGACCACCATGGAGAACCAGCTGGAAAAGGGTGTCGCGGCGCAGGCTGCCATTTTCGGCGACCGCATGAAGGAGGCGTGGAAGCAGAGCCACATCAACCGCTGGCTGGCGGACAACTGCATCAGGATCTATCCCGATGCAAGAGAGTACTCCCTTGCAATACCTATTGACTTATTCCTTCCCAGGCTCTGTCAGCCCGGTGAGGGAAAATTCGTAGCGCATGGCCAGCGCCTTGAACAGCTTCTGCATCACCTGTTCGGCAATTCCCCGGATGTCCAGCCCCTCGACGAAGCGGATGACCTGCTCCACTTCCTCCTTGGGGACGCTGTACGCCCGCAGGCTCATGGTGAGAAACAGCCTTAGCTTCTTTTCCAGCGTCAGCTCCCCGTCGCAGGGGTGTGCCATATAGCCGCGCATGATGCTGGCCGAGCCGATCTCCATATCGTAAAAGTCCCGCTCTGTGGCGTCCGGCAGGTAGCTGCCAAAAATGCCGTGCAGCTCCTTCGCCGTCTCCCGGAGAATATATTCGGAGGCCTCCTTCTCGGTGTAGGCTTCGATGTAGATTTCCCGGAGATTTTCGTTCAGCTCCGTCAGGGTCATCTGGATGGCCGTCTCCACCGCGTAGACGTACACCGGCGGCAGCTTCGCCCCCGCCTCCCCCCGCGCCATGGCGAACTGGTTGGAGAACATGAATTCCACCAACTCTGTCAGGACGCCGTCCTTGGCACGGAAAATATTCTGGAAGGTGCTGTAGGAAACGTCGGCTTTTTCAATGATCTCCGCCAGCGTCGAACGTTTGTAGCCCTTTTCCAGAAAGAGCCGAACACAGACGGTGAGAATCCGTTTTTTCGCGGGCAGACTTGCGCTTGTAATGGCCATAGGGGTCACTCCTCTTATTGGATGGTATATATACCATCAGTATATCACGCTTCCTTAAGAATCGCAATCCCTTTTTGGGCGCAAATCGGGGAAACTTTTCCCGAAATGGAATCTTAAGAAACGCCGGCATCGACTTTCTTTGGCGCATGTGCTATGATGGGACAAAAAAGGCAGGTGCATGATATGCGGGAGATCTTATTGCTGGAAGACGACACGACGCTGGGCAGGGGCATTCAGCTGGCGCTGCAAGACCCGGATGTGATGATCGCCCTGACCGGGACGCTTTCTCAGGCGCGGGAAATGCTGGCGCAGAAGAAATTTGACCTGCTGATTCTGGACGTGAATCTCCCGGACGGCAGCGCTCTGGATTTGCTGCGGGAGGTGCGGCAGGGGGAAGCCGTTCCCGTGATCCTCCTGACGGCAAATGACCTGGAGATGGACGTGGTCACCGGGCTGGAATCCGGGGCGGACGACTACATCACGAAGCCCTTTTCCCTGGCAATTCTCCGGGCGCGGGTGAACGCCCAGCTTCGCCGGAGAGTGAAATTCTCCTGCGTGGAACTGGACGGCTTCCGGTTCGATTTTGAGCGGATGGCGTTCTGGAAGAACGGTGAACCCATTGAGCTGAGCAAGACGGAGCAGAAGCTCCTGCGGCTGCTGGTGGAGAACCGTGGGCAGACCGTGTCCCGGGGCGCCCTTATTGACCGCATCTGGACGGACGGGGCGGATTTCGTGGACGAGAACGCCCTGTCCGTCACGGTGAAGCGTCTGCGGGTCAAGCTGGAGGACGACCCGTCCAGCCCCCAATACCTGAAAACGGTGTACGGCCTCGGCTACACATGGGCGGTGAAGTGATATGACGGCCTTGGGATACGGAATTCTCGCGGCGGCAATCGTCCTCTGCGCCGCCGCGGTCTGGTGTGAGCGCCGGAAAACCCGCCGGACACTGGAAAAACTGAATGAGATGCTTACCGATGCCATGCGGGGGGACTTTACGGAGGACAGTTTCGACGAGACGCTGCTTTCCGCGCTGGAAAGCAAGCTTGCCCACTACCTGGCGGCGTCCACGGTGTCCGCCCGGAACGTCAGCACAGAAAAGGAAAAGCTGAAAACCCTGATCGGAGACATTTCCCACCAGACGAAAACGCCCATTGCCAACATTCTGCTCTATGCCCAGCTTCTGCGGGAGCAGCCGGGGAACACGGTGTGTCTGGACGCGCTGGACGCCCAGACGAAAAAGCTGCAAAGTCTCATTGAAGCGCTGGTGAAGACCTCCCGGCTGGAATCCGGGGTGATCGCCCTGCGCCCGGAGCCGGGGGCGCTTCAGGACGTTCTATCCTCGGCGGTATCCCAGCTGGAGCCGAAGGCCGGGGAAAAGGGCATTTCCATCACTTTTCTTCCCACGGATGCCGAAGCGGTTTTCGACGCAAAATGGACGGAGGAAGCCGTATTTAACCTGCTGGACAACGCCGTCAAGTACACCCCCGCCGGCGGGGCGGTTCGTGTGTCCGCGTCCGCCTACCAGATGTTTTCGGCCATTCACGTAGCGGACAACGGGCCGGGGATACCGGAGGACGAGCAGCCGAAGGTATTTCAGCGCTTCTATCGGGGCTTAAGCAATCCCACGGAGGAAGGCGTGGGCATCGGGCTGTATCTGGTGCGTCAGATCGCGGAGGGGCAGGGCGGCTATGTGAAGGTCAGCTCCAAACCGGGCGAGGGCAGCACATTTTCCCTGTACCTCCCCCGGGAAATCTGTCAACACTGTTAGATTCCGGAAAGAATGTAGAAAGAATCCTGTAGTAAAGTCTGTAGTGTGAAAACAATACAGACTTTTCTATTTGGGAGGTTATTATGAGTATTTTGGAAACCAGAAACCTGCGCAAAATCTACGGCTCCGGTGACACGGAGGTTCGGGCGCTGGACGGCGTGAACCTGAGTGTGAACAGCGGCGAATTTGTCGCCATTGTGGGCACCTCCGGCTCCGGGAAATCCACCCTGCTGCACATGCTGGGCGGCCTTGACCGGCCCACCTCCGGCAGCGTGATCGTGGACGGGAAGGACATCTTTTCCCTGAAAGATGAAGCGCTGACCATTTTCCGCAGGCGGAAGATCGGCTTTGTCTTCCAGAGCTACAATCTGGTGCCGGTGCTGAACGCGAGGGAAAACATCGTCCTGCCCATCCAGCTGGACGGGCGGCAGGTGGACGAGGACTTTCTCGATAAAATCGTGAACACCCTTGGTCTGGAAAAGAAGCTGGGGAGCCTTCCCAGCCAGCTGTCCGGCGGTCAGCAGCAGCGGGTGGCCATCGCCCGCGCCCTTGCCGCCGCCCCCGCCATCATTCTGGCGGATGAGCCTACGGGCAATCTGGATTCCAGAACCAGTCAGGACGTGCTGAGCCTGCTGAAAGTCACCAGCCAGAAATTTGCCCAGACCATCGTCATGATTACCCACAACGAGGAAATCGCCCAGACGGCGGATCGGATCATCCGCATTGAGGACGGACGGATCGTGAGGTGAGCGGCATGAAGGTGAAAAACGGAAGCTGCATTCGCCATTTAAGCTTCAAGACCCTGATGGCCGCGAGAAAGCGGAACATCATCGCGGTGCTGGCGATCGCCCTGACCGCCCTGCTGTTCACGTCCCTCTTTACCATCGTAATGTCCATCAACGAGACGAACCAAAACTACCAGTTCCGCTCTGTCGGCGGGTATGCCCATGGTGCGTTCAAGGACGTGGACGAAGACCAGATCGCGGTGCTTTCGGCACATCCCGACGTCAAAGCCGTGGGCGTGCGGACGGTGTTGGGTCTTGCCACCCAGGGCGCTTTTGAAAAGGACTACGCCGAAGTCAGCTACATGGACGACAACAACGCCAAGTGGAGCTTTTCCCAGCCCACGGTGGGACGCACCCCGAAAAGCGGCAACGAGATCACCATGGACACCAAGGCCATGGAGCTTCTGGGCGTAAAGCCGGAGCTGGGGGCGCAGGTGAAGCTCACCTACACCCTGGCGGACAAGGAGCAGATGGGCTGGGACGTCACCGACACCTTTACGCTGGTGGGCTGGTGGGATTACGACGAGTTGCTGAGCGTCCACTTCCTCAACGTTTCCAAAGAATATGCCCAGAAGATTGACAAGCTGGCTGTAGCAGGAGGCTTGAAGCCCTTCCGCACGGATTTGAGCGTCATGCTGAGAAGCTCCCTGAACATTGAAAACGACCTGACCAGAATCGGCGAGGACTGCGGCTACAGCATCGGCGAAGATGCGGGGCAGCTTCGCATCGGCGTCAACTGGGGCTATACCGCCACCCAAGTTTGGGACACGCTGGGCGTTGGGGGAATCCTCGCCATGCTCGCCGTGCTGATTCTGGTGGCGTTTACGGGATATCTGGTGATCTACAACATTTTCCAGATCTCCGTGGCGGGGGACATCCGCTACTACGGACTGCTCAAAACCATCGGCGTCACGCCGAAGCAGCTGCGGCGGCTGATCCGCCAGCAGGCGCTGCTGCTGAGCGCGCTGGGCATTCCGGTGGGTCTGCTGCTGGGCTACGGCGTGGGCGCGGCGGCGGTTCCCATCACCATGTCCACCTCCACGATGGGAGGGCGGTACACCACAGTCAGCGTTTCCCCATGGATATTCCTGTTTTCCTCAGTGTTCGCCCTGCTGACGGTGCTGCTTTCCTGCGCCCGGCCGGGACGAATTGCCGGGAGGGTCTCCCCTGTGGAGGCGGTGTGCTACACCGAGCGGCAGTCGGCGGGGAAAACGCACCGGAAGGGCAGCAAAGTCACGCCTGTTCAGATGGCCGCCGCCAACTTGGGCAGGGACAAAAAGAAGACGGCTCTCGTGATGGTGTCGCTGTCCCTGACCGTCGTTCTGCTGAATCTGCTGGTCACGTTTATCGGCGGCTTTGACATGGACAAATATCTGAGCCGGCGAAGCTGCGCGGACTTCCTCATCAGCACGCCGAGTTATTTTAACTACCAGTATTCCACTCTGACCAAAGAGGCTGTGGAACCGGTGCGGGCAAACACAGCGCACTCTCTGGAGGGCTTTGCCTATCAGACCGGCGGGGTGGGTATGTATCTGCCGGAAAGCGTCTGGCGGGATGAAGCCGCCTTCTACAGCCGGGATACGGATATGGACATCGACGCGCTTCTCGCCCAGACGCCAAGAGACGGCGACAAGGTGCAGGCGGCGTCCCAGATAGAGGGGCTTGACCCGACGCTTGGAGAAAAGCTCACGGTGATCGACGGCAGCTTGGATTCCCTCTGGGAACCGGACAGCCATGCCATCGCCATTGCCGTGAATCTGGATGATTCCGGGAAGCTGCCTGACTCCGGGATTTATCCCGCCGTGGGCGAGAAAATCAAAGTCACCTATGGGAACGGCGATACTGCGTACGACGTAAACTACACCGTCTGCGCACTGGTGGACGTTCCCTACAACATGAGCAGCCGGTTCTATACCATGGGCTATGAGGCAATCCTCAGCGCGGACGCCCTGTACCGGGACGCCGGGGAGGACAACGTGTTTCCCATGGTCTACCTCTTCGACACCCCCAGTCCCGAGGCGGAGGCCGCCGCGGAAAGCTACCTTGCCCAGCTCACTTCCGACCCCGACAGTCCCCTGATGTACGAAAGCAAGGCGACCCACCGGGCATATTTTCAGGAGTTCCGGATGACCTTTGTGATTCTGGGCGGGCTGCTGTGCGCCATCATCGGCATTGTGGGTATTCTGAATTTCTTCAACGCCATGATGACCGCCATTCTGGCGCGGAGCCGGGAATTCGCGGTTTTGCAGTCGGTGGGCATGACCGGCCGTCAGCTGGAAACCATGCTTCTCTGGGAGGGGCTGCTGTACACCCTTGGTTCCGGCCTGATCGCGGGGCTTCTGTCCGCCGCGGTGAACCCGCTGGCGGGGCGGCTTCTGGAAAGCGCCTACTGGTTCTACAGCTATCACTACACCATCACCCCGGTACTGGCCATGCTGCCCGCATTTATCGTGCTTGGCTGTGCCATCCCGGCGGTCATGTACCGTCAGGCGGTGAAGCAGAGCATCGTCGAGCGGCTGAGAAGTCTGGATACGTAACTATGGGAACAGCGGGAAGCCGGTCGGCCTCCCGCTGTTTTTTGAAAATTTTTGCATTATCGTGTGTTTTACTTGAATTATACTGAACTCCAATTAAAATCTTTAGAAAAGATTTTAATTACCCGAAGGGCACGGAGTTCATATGAGACTTGTTTTGTGATTTCTTTCCTTATAAATCACAAAACTGGCAGCGCCGTCAGGCGATGCCTTCCTGATTAAAATCAAAGATTTTAATCAGGAAATAGTATCAGAACGTTTCATAGAAAGCAGCTTCTTTATAAGTTCTCACCGTTGGTCGCGATGACATCGGCGTACCAGGCAGCAGATTCCTTGGGAATTCGCTCGCAGGTACGGTAATCTACGTAGACAATGCCGAAGCGCTCCTCATAGCCGGAGCTCCATTCAAAGTTATCCAGAAAACTCCACTGCAGATATCCGCGGATGGGCGTTCCTTCCTCGATGGCCTTGCCCAACTCCAAAAGATAACGGTGCAGGAAATCAATCCGGTCAAGGTCGTGCACCTTCCCGTCCAGATAGACCTTGTCGTTGCAGCTCAGGCCGTTCTCGGTGATGTAAATGGGCAGACCGTAGCGGCGGTAGATGTGCATAGGGCCATAGTGCAGCACTTCCGGCGTGACGCCCCACTTGCAAGCGGTCAGTGGGAAGCCGGGATTGCGCTTGACTTCCTCGCCCTGTTCGTTGACCATGAAGCCCTGATAGATATTCAGGCCAAGATAGTCCGGCGTTTCCATCATATCCCAGTCCCCGGGATCAATGGTGGCGGCGAAGCGCTTAAAGGCATCCGACGCACTGTCGTCATAGTGGTGAAGAATCAGGCTGTCAAGGAAAACATTGAAACTCCAGCCCACCTTCAGGTCAAAGCTGGCGCGGTAGGCCGCTTCCCTTCCCTCCGGGGTATCCTTCTCGGGATATGCAAGGCTCCCGCATGGCACCACGCCCACAAGGGTTTCCTTGCCGCATACCTCCTTGATGGCTCGCTGGGCAGCGCTGTGGGCAAGGCAAAGGTTGTGGTAAACCAGAGCCACCTTCTCCTCCGGCAGCTTCCAGCCGGGGGCGTGATTGCCTGTCCCATAGCCAAGCTGAGCAATGCACTGAGGCTCGTTGATGGTCATAAAGTTTCGGACACGTCCCTTGAAGCGCTGGGCGATGATACGGGCGTAACGTGCAAAAACGTCCGCAATCTCCCGGTTCAGCCAGCCGCCCTTATCCTGCAGGGCGCTGGGCAGATCCCAGTGGTAGAGGGTAATCAGCGGCTCAATCCCGCTCGCAATCAATTCATCTACCAGATTGTCGTAAAACCGGAGTCCCTGTTCGTTGACCTCGCCGTCACCGTCAGGTATGACTCTCGCCCAGCTGATGGAGAAGCGGTATGCCTTGATATTATGCTGCTTCATCAGCGCCACATCCTCCCGGTAGCGATGGTAGCTGTCGCAGGCTACGTCGCCGGTGTCCCGGTTTTTGATGTTGTTGGCAGCGGGGTCATGGCAGAAATCGTCCCAGATATTGGGGCCTTTCCCATCCTCATTCCAGGCACCTTCGCACTGATAAGATGCGCAGGCAGCACCCCATAGAAAATTCTTTGGAAACTTGCTCATACTGTCACCTCAACATGATACTTTTTCTTCCCGTCCTTCATGGGAATCAGATTGCCCGCCACATTTTCACCGTCCACGCGCAGGCTGTAAGTCCCCGTCTGAACCACGTGGATGTGGTAGGCTGCACCCCGGTAACGGCGCCGGACAGAGTATTCCTCCAGCGCCCCGGGCAGGCATGGGTCGATTTGCAATCCGGCAGGGGTGGGTTTCACACCCAGAATATACTGGCTGATATTCACGAACGTCCAGGCGGCTGTGCCAGTGAGCCAGCTGTTTCTTGCCGCGCCCTCATCGTAAGAAGCGCGGGCCGCCACCGTCTGGGCATAGACATAGGGTTCCACCCGGCGAATGTCGCTGTGTTCCTCCTGATAAACAGGGCAGGTTCTGCGGTAGATATCAAAGGCATTCTCTCCTCTGCCCACAACGGTTTCCGCGATGCTGATCCAAGGGTTGTTGTGGCAGAAAATGGAGCCGTTTTCCTTGTATCCGGGAGGATAGCTGGTAATTTCTCCCAGCTCTTTGTGATAAACGGTATAGCAGGGTGCCAGCAGCTCCACGCCGTATTTGCCCAGCAGCCGCTGCCGCACGGAGTCCAGTGCCCGAACCGCTTTGCCGTCGTCAGTTCCGATGCCGGCCATGACGCACATACCCTGGGGCTCGATGAAAATCTGGCCCTCGTCGCAGGTATGGCTTCCCACGGCATTGCCGTAAGCATCATAGGCACGAACAAACCAGTCTCCGTCCCAACCGGCGGTCTTGACAGCGGCTTCCATTTCCGCCGCCGCTGCTTCCACCTCCGCCGCCTCGTTGTCCAGACCGGCATACCGGCACAGCGAGGCATACTGTTTTCCGTAGAGGACGAACATGCCGCCGATGAACACAGATTCCGCCACAGGGCCTTCCGAAGGGCCGGTGGTCTGGAAGCTCTCGCCGGGTTCTTCCGAGAAGCAGTTCAGGTTCAGGCAGTCGTTCCAGTCGGCTCTGCCAATCAGGGGAAGGCCGTGGGGTCCTTTATGGTTCATGGTGTAGCGGACGCTCCTGCGCAGATGCTCCATCAAGGGCGCTTCGCTGCCGGGGACATTGTCAAAGGGCGTGGGATGCTCCAGAATGGAAAAGTCCCCCGTCTCGCTGATATAAGCGTAAGTACAGGCAACCAGCCACAGCGGGTCATCATTGAAGCCGCTGCCCACATCGTTGTTGCCCCGTTTTGTCAGAGGCTGGTACTGATGATAGGTGGAGCCGTCCGCCCACTGGATGGAGGCAATGTCGATGATGCGTTCCCGGGCACGCTCCGGCGCCATGTGGACAAAACCCAGCAAATCCTGGCAGCTGTCCCGGAACCCCATGCCCCGTCCGGTACCGGACTCAAAGTAGCTGGCACTGCGGCTCATATTAAAGGTGACCATGCACTGGTACTGGTGCCAGATGTTCACCATACGGTTGAGCTTCTCGTCGCCGCTTTCCAGGGTGTAGACGCCCAGCAGCTTGTCCCAATATTCCGCCAGTTCCGTCAGGGCATTCTCAACGGATGTATCCGTTGAGAACTTTTTCAGCACCCGGTAGGCGGTATCCTTGCGGATGACGCCGGGAGTCAGGAATTTCCGGTCTCTGGGATTTTTGCCATAGCCGAGGACAAACACAAATCCCCTTTCTTCGCCGGGTGCAAGGGTTACATCCAGCGCCAGTCCCGCCATAGGCGCGCCGCCGTGGGCGACAAAATCGCCGGTCTTTCCACTCAGAATAGCCTGAGGTCTTGCAAAAGTCCCAAAGGTTCCCAAAAAATGATCCCGGTCGGTGTCGTAGCCCGCAATGGGGGCATTCACGCCGTAATAGGCATAGTGATTCCGCCGCTCCCGGTATTCGGTTTTGTGATAAATTGCGCTGCCTTCCACTTCCAGCTCGCCGATGTTCAGGTTCCGCTGGAAATTGGTGGCGTCATCCACCGTGTTCCACAGGCACCACTCTACGGCAGCGGTGAAGCGGAAGCGCTTGGTTTCCGCTGAGCGGTTGGTCAGGCGGACGCGCTGCACCTCGCAATTTTCCCCGATGGGTACGAGAAAAGTCAGCTCCGCGTAAAGGCCGTCCTTCTCCGTCTCAAAAACGGTGTAGCCCATACCATGACGGCAGCGGTAACTGTCCAGCGACCGATCCACGGGATGGAAGGTGGGGCTCCAGGGCGCTTTATCTTCCTCTTTGATGTAGAAAAACCGTCCGCCCACATCTGCCGGGACATTATTGTAGCGGTAGCGCAGGATGCGCTGAAGCTTCGCGTCACGGTAGAAGCAGTAGCCGCCAGCGGTATTGCTGATGAGGGAGAAAAACTCCTGGCTGCCCAGATAGTTGATCCATGGCATGGGAGTTGCCGGGGTTTCAATTACATACTCTTTTCTTTTATCGTCAAAAAAACCATATTGCATGACGAAAGTCCTCCAGATGGAAGATGATGATTGCCGGAGGGCCTTACACAGGCCCTCCCAAATGAAATTAAAGACTGTTCAGCTGATCCAGAAGACGATCCAGCATCTCCTGGGACACCATTCCGCCGCCGAAGCTCAGGACGCCGCGAAGGGGCATATACTGCATCATCGCCATGTTCATCTCGTCGGAAATGGCTTCCTTTGCCGCATCTGTGTTCTCGGCGTTGTCCGGGGAAAACGTCTTTTTAATGACCTCCAGCATGGGCGCCATCACGGCAGCTGCGCTGGGGTCTGCCATCAGATCCATGAAAATGGTGTCCATGGTGTAGTGCTTTTTGACCCTCACAGTGGAGGTAACATTCACGGCAGCACTCACGTCGATGTGCCGGGAGGACTGCCCCACTTCAATCGTAAACTCGCCTGTCTTGACGTGCCAGTCGTGAATCTGGGCGTTCCAGTAGGCGAAGGCGCGCTTGTCCAGTGTGAAGGTCACATCCTTACTTTCCCCGGGCTGGAGAGCAACCTTATCAAAGCCCTTCAGCTCCCGCACCGGGCGGAGCACCTCGCTGTGCTTCTCACCTACGTAGAGCTGGACAACGGTTTTGCCGAAGCGGCTGCCGGTATTCGTCACGGTAACCGTGGCGGTAAGGGTATCCCGGTCGGTGATCTCCGACGCGTTCAGGCGCAGATTCGAGTAGGCAAAGGTGGTGTAGCTCAGGCCGTGACCGAAGGGGAACAGAACATCCATTTCCTTCTTATCATAATAGCGGTAGCCCACGAACACGCCCTCGCGGTAGTCCGCCTCGTTGCCCTCGCCGCCGTAGAAAAGGTAGGAGGGGTTATCGGACAGCTTGACGGGGAAGGTCTCCGGCAGATGACCGGAGGGATTCACTTCGCCATAGAGCACGCGAACCGTCGCCAGGCCAACCGCCTGACCGCCCAGATAGCCTTCCAGAACCGCCTTGACCTTGCCGATCCAGGGCATCTCTACAGGAGAGCCGTTGTGGAGTACCACCACGGTGTTGGGGTTCACTTCCGCGACAGCCTCAATCAGTCTGTTCTGGCAGTCGGGCATACGCATATGGCTGCGGTCATAGCCCTCGGATTCATAAGCATCCGGCAAGCCCGCGAACACAACGGCAACCTTGGCTTTCTTCGCTGCGGCAACCGCTTCGGCAATCATTTCATCGGTCGCCGCGTCCTCCGCAACGCTGTAGCCCCGAGCATAGGTCACCTTTTTTCCCTCCGCCGCTTCCAGCGCGGAGGTGGTCTTGAAGCAGTTGATATGGGAGCTGCCGCCGCCCTGGAACCGGGGCTTTACCGCAAACTCGCCAATAAAGGCCGCCTCCTCGTCCTGACTCAGGGGCAGAATTCCCTCATTCTTCAGCAGAACCATACAGTCTGCAGCAATGTCTGCACTCAGAAGGTGCTGGGCTTCCATATCCCAGGGAGTTTCGGGTTTCGCGTTTTCCAGGTAGCGGAAGTTGATGGTGAGAATCCGCTCCACCGCCTGATCCACCAGCTTTTCGTCCAGCTTGCCGCTGCGAACCGCTTCCACGATCCGGGCATCATTGATACCGCCGGAAGAAGGCATTTCCAGATCCAGCCCGGCGGCAACGCCGGCAACACGGTTGGAAACCGCGCCCCAGTCGGACATCACATAACCCTCAAAGCCCCATTCCTTCCGAAGCACATCGGTCAGCAGCCAGGGATTCTCCGAGGCATAGACGCCGTTGATCCGGTTGTAGGAGCACATCACCGTCCACGGCTGCGCCTTTTTCACGGATGTTTCAAAGGCGGGGAAATAGATTTCCCGCAGCGTCCGCTCATCGGCGTTGGAGCTGGAGCTCATGCGGCGGTGCTCCTGATTGTTGGCGGCAAAGTGCTTGATGGAGGTGCCCACATTGCGGCTCTGCACACCGTTAATATAGGCGGCAGACATTTCACCCGCCAGGTAGGGATCCTCAGAAAAATACTCAAAATTTCTTCCGCACAGAGGGGAACGCTTGATATTGACAGCCGGGCCCAGAACCACGCTGAGCTTTTCATGCTGGCAGCTGTCGCCGATGGCTTCGCCCATTTTCCGGATCAGATCCCGGTCGAAGGACGCTGCCGTGGCGGAGGCTGCCGGCATACACACAGCCTTGATGCTGTCATTGATGCCCAGGTGATCCCCTTTGTCATCCTGCTTGCGCAAACCATGCGGGCCGTCGCTGACCATCACGGAGGGAACTCCCAGACGCTCGACGGATTTGGTATGCCAAAAATCCAGACCGGAGCACAGGCCGGCCTTCTCTTCCAGAGTCATTTGGGAAACCAGTGCTTTAATTTCCATAATACATACTCCTTATACGAGCTTACCGCAGCATTGAGGGCTAAGATTTCCGCAGTGCTGCGGTAATAGCTGATACTATTTCAGTTCTACCGTGCTCAGATCCCATTCCTCATGAATCTTGGGAACGTCGCTGATCAGGCGCTTGGTATACGCGGCCTTGGGATTGAGGATGACCTCGTCCGCCTTGCCGAATTCCACAAACCTGCCATGCTCCATGATATAAACGGTATCGGAAATGTAATACGCCAGGCCAATATCGTGGGTGATGAAGATAACGGTCATGCCGATCTCATCGCGCAGCTGTAGCAGCATATCCAGAATGGTGGCGCGGGAGCAGGCGTCAACCATGGAGGTCGGCTCGTCCGCCAGCAAAATCTTGGGCTTGAGCAGGAAAATACGGGCGATCATCAGACGCTGCATCTGGCCGCCGGAGAGCTCGAAGGGATACTTATTGGTCAGCTCCGCGAACTTCAGGTTTACAAAGGAGCAGGCTTCGGTCATCATTTCGATCTTCTTCTCCTTGGGGAGATGCTTGCCGCCGCGCATGTTGATGCAGTCGAGAAGCACGGTGTCAATTTTATTGAAGGTATTGAAGGAAGAGAAGGGATCCTGGAAAATGGCCTGAATGCCTCTCCAGTATTCCTTTTTCTTTCTGTGGGAGGAAACGTCCCGGGGCTTGCCCTGGAACAGGATCTCCCCTTCCGTCTGATTCAGCAGACCCAGCAGCATTTTGGACAGGGTGGTCTTACCGGAGCCGGACTCACCGACGATGGAGACGAACTCGCCCTCGTGAAAGTCAAAGTCCACATGGTCAACAGCCACGGTTTTCTTTTCGCCAAGTCCGAATACCTTGGTTACCCCGTGGCCGGACAGGCAAAGCGGTGCGTTGGTGAAATCCTTCGTTTTCGGAACGTAATCACTCATGGCCGTACACCTCCTTCAATTCATCCTGACCCAGCAGGCAGCGGTACATACGTCCGTCGCCGAGATCCTTTTCGGGGATGGCGCTGTAGCGGCACTCAGGCCGGGCGTACTTGCACCGCTCGGCAAAACGACAGCCCTGAGGCGGTTTTTTCAGGTTGGGCGGCGTACCGGGAATCGCAGTCAGCTTGTGTCCGCGCGTGCCCTCCTCGGGAACCAGAATGGAGCTCATCAAGCCGTGGGAGTACGGATGCACGGGATCGAACACCATTTCTTCCGCAGTGCCCTTTTCCACAATCTGTCCGGCGTACATGACCATGATGTCATCGGTCACATTGTAGAGCAGAGGCAGCTCGTGGGTGATGAACAGCATGGACTTGATATAGCCCTTTTCCATCAGCTCCCGCATCATCTTGATAACCATCTTCTGAGAGGTCACGTCCAGCGCGGAGGAAGGTTCGTCGGCAATCAGAACCTTGGGGTTCAGAATGGTAGACACAGCGATGACGGTACGCTGCTTCATACCGCCGGACAGCTCCACCGCGTGTTTATCCAGCACCTCGGGCGGCAGACCCAGTTCCGCAAACCGTGCTTCCGCCAACTCCCGGATCAGCTTCTTGTCTTTCTTGGGGTCATGTGCCCGCACCACGTCCTCGATAAAGCGGATGATTCTCTGGGTTGGGTTCAGGGCGTTCATGGCAGCTTGGGGAATGTAGGCAATTTCCGTGCCGAGGATGCTCTTACGGACATCATCCGGCTTCATGCCGGAGATATTTCTGCCGTCGATGACGATATCGCCGCTCATATAGTGCAGAGGCGGGAAATAGTAGCCCATCATAGAAAGCGCCAGCGTGGATTTTCCGCAGCCGGACTCGCCCGCGATGCCCAGGGACTTGCCTTCCTCGATTTTGAAGGAGACGCCGTCCACGGCGTAAACATCCTCGTGGAAGCGGGTCACATATTTGGTTTTGAGGTTTCTGACCTCCAGCATTACTTTACCCATTGCGTCGTCCTCCTTAGTCTCTCAGGGTGGGATTGAATACCTGGTCGAGACCCGTGTTCATCAGATTCAAAGAGAAAGAGATGAGGGTGATGGTCAGAATCACAGGGAAGTAAGCCCACCAGGAACCGTTGGTATGCGCGGAATACAGCATGGCCCAGTTCATCATCAGACCCAGCGTAGGAACCTCGGTGGTCTTGGGGCCAAGACCCAGCAGTGACAGCTGTGCTTCGCTGAGGATGCCGGAGGAAACCTGAAGAATGAAAGCCATGACGACATAGGAAGCAATGTAGGGCAGGATATCCGTCAGCACGATGCGAACCAGACTGTGTCCGGAGAGCTTGCTCAGGTTGACGTGGTCACGGTTGCGCAGGCTGATGACCTGAGAACGGACGGAACGAGCGGTCCAGGTCCAGCTTGTCAAGCCGATAACCAACGCGACCACCGCCGCGCCGCGCTGTTCCTGACCGATGGAATAGGAAATCAGAATTAGCAGGATGAAGCTGGGGATAACGGTGAAAATGTTGGTGATGAACATAATCAGATCGTCCGCAAAGCCGCCTAAGTAACCGGCCAGCAGGCCCAGGGTCAGGCCAATGATTGTGGCAACGGCACCGGCGATCAGGCCGATTCTGATGGAGGTGCCGCAGGCGGACACCAGCTCTTTAAGGACGTCGCGGCCGAAGTTGTCGGTGCCCAGCGGCAGAGTCTTGACATTGGCAACGGCACGGATGTTGACATAGTCGGTTTTGCTGATGGAATTCACCTTTTCCAGATCGCCCTCATCATTCTCATCGGCGATAATCCGCACGTCAGCGGAGCGCAGCTCCAGCAGAGCGTTATTCAGGCGCTTGTAATAGTTCCGCTTTGCCATGGTCATGCCGGCAGGCTTGGCGGTAACCTCGTAATTGTCGTTCCACAAATCCACCAACGCGTCGGTGTCGTTAATGTCCAGTCCGGACACGTCGATGCCCATAGCGGTGAACCACTCCACCATGGCAACCCTGTCCTCAGCGGACAGAGCCTTCGCGATTCGGTTATCGTCCGCGTCGGAAAGGCGCAGTGTCTCGGTGTCGGTGCCCACGGCGTCATACAGGGAAACGTAAGTACCGGGAGATGCGAAGGTGCCAACGCCAATCATTTCCAGAGGGTTTCCGGGGTTGAACATGGGATAGATCAGCATGATCAGAAGGATAAACACAAAAATGCCAAAACCAACCACAAATTTGGGGGAATGAAAAATCTGGCGCAGTGTATTCTTCATTTTTAATTCCTCCCTTAACTGTCAAACTGGGCGGCTTTGACTCTGGGATCGATAAAGCCGTAGATGATGTCCAGCAGGAACGTCACTATCAGAACCATGATGGTGATAATCAGAGTAGTAGCAGAAATCAAGGGATAATCCGCCGCGGTCACGGCGCTGTACATGGTGCTGCCGAGACCGGGATAGGAGAAGATGATCTCAGCGACCAGAGCGCCGCCGATCATGGTGCCGATGGACAGCGCCAGGCCGGTGACCTGGGGCAGCATGGCGTTGCGGAAAACATAACCGACGATCTTGCGATCCTTGATGCCAAGGAACCGGGCATACTTGACATAGTCGGCATTAAGTTCATAGATAGACATGGAGCGCATACCCACGGCCTGACCGCCGATAGAAACCAGGACAATGCTCCAGAAGGGCAGCTGGTAGTGAGAAATCACAGAGGAAATAAACCTCCAGCTGAAATTGGGAATCATATCAAAACCATAGCCGCCGGAAATGGGAGCCCATTTCAGCTTCACGGCGAAGAGAACAAGAAGAATCACTGCCATACCGAAAGCCGGGACGTTGCCCAAAAACAGGAAGGTCGGGAGCAGAACCTTGTCAAAGCCCTTGCGGATGTACGCCGCCAGGGCGCCAAGCAGGTTGCCAAGCAGCCAGCCAACCAGGATCGCGGGCAACTGCAGGCAGATCGTCCACATGATGGCGCTGGAAATAATGTTGCTGACGGATCTGGGATACTGGCTGAAGGAAAGCCCAAAGTCGCCGTGGATGGCGTTCTTGCAGAAGATCAGAAACTGCTCCGCCATAGGCTTATTCGTACCGAACTGTTCTGCATAACGCTCGTAAATTTCCTGCACGGCAGAGGCGTCGGACATACCGTTCGCCATTTTACCGGTGATGGCCGCGACAGGGTCGGCAGGCATCAGCCGGGGCAGAAAGAAATTGAGGAATACTGCAACGACAAAAGTAATAAGAAACCAGATGATTTTTTTCCCAAAATATTTACGGTAGCCTTTCATGCTACTTTTCCCCCTTTAGCATAAAAACGGGAAGGGCCATGCTCCATGAAGGAGCATGGCCGCTTCGAATTAACTGTTAGCCGACCAGCTCGAGCTCGTACAGCGCGGCAATACCGTAGCCATCGGTGCAGTCAGCAGGGGGAATGTTCCGGCCGTCATCGCCGGCGGGGAAGTTGGTCCAGACAGACTCGTTGACGCAGTGGAACACGGAAGGACGATACATCAGGGAGAAGCTGGGAACCTCGGTCAGGTAGATCTCGGTCAGCTTGGTGTACAGATCCTTCAGCTCAGCAGTGTCAGTGGTGGTGGGGATCTTCTTGATGAGAGCCTCAGCCTCGTCATTGACGTACTGGCCCCAGTTGCCGGACCAGTTGTTGGCAATACCCACATAGTCCTTGCCCATAAACTGGTTCACACGGCCCCAGGGATTGGAGGGAGTGGAAGCATCGGGAGACCACATGAAGATGGCGTACTCAGTCTGGTCGGGATCGACAAACACGGTCTGATAGATGGAGTACTCGGGATACAGAGTGGTGATCTCAACGCCAATGTTCTTACCGGCAGCGGCAACCACTTCCATGGAGGCCTGCCAGTCAGTCCAGCCGTTGGGGCAAACAGCGTTCAGGGAGATCTTCTCACCGTTCCACTCACGCCATCCGTCGCCGTCGCTGTCCACGATACCGGCTTCGTCCAGCAGAGCCTTGGCGCCTTCGATGTCATTGCCTGCCCACTGCAGATCGGCAACGGCGTCGTGATCGTACAGAGCCTGCTCACCGTCGGTGGGGTTCATCAGGGAGCGGGGAACATCGGAGAAGCTGGGGGACTGATTGGTCATGGCGTTGGCGATGATGGTATCGTAGTCAACAGCCATGGCAATGGCCTTACGAAGGGCGGTATTCTCAGCGATAACGGGGATGTTCATGTTGTACCATGCGGTAGGCATGGTCAGGCAGACACCATAGGGAGCTTCGTCATAGAAGGTGGAGATGGGCAGGCCGTCTTCCAGCCACAGATTCTGAATGTTGCCGATGAACTGCTGGCAAACGTCAACCTCGCCAGCCTTCAGAGCGACTTCGCCAGCGGCGTTATCGGCGTAGATAACGTGAGCCAGGTACTTGGGAACAGGGAGTTTACCCCACATGGAGGCGTCCTGACCCCAGTAGTTGTCGTCACGGATCAGAACGACCTTCTGATCGTCGGAGTAGTACTTGGTGTAGGGGCCGGACCAAACGACATCATCACCGGGGTCGTTCAGGATAGCGGTGGCGTCGCCGTTGCAGCGCTCAACGACCTTGTCGATCCAGGCAGCCTGCGCAATGGGAGCCAGTTCCAGGAAGTCCAGAACCTTCAGGGGGTTGACAGGCGCGCCGCTGGCATCAAGCTTGCAGTGGATGACCAGGCTCTTGTCACCGGTAGCCTCGATGCTGTCGATGAAAGCGCCGTAGGAAGAACCGGTGCCGTTGCCGATCTCAACGCTGATTTCCCAGGTGCGGACAACGTCGGCGGCGGTGACAGGCGTGCCGTCAGACCAGTGGGCGGCTTCCTTCAGATTGACAGAAAGCTCAGTCATGTTGTCGTTCCAGGTGTAGTCGCCGTCGGCCAACAGACCGATCAGCTCGCCGGTCATTACGTTCCACATGTACAGGGTCTCGAACATGGTGGTACGGTAGCCGGCACCAGCGGCGATGGCCATGGCGTTATTCTGGTTGGTTCCGATGATGTTCCAGGAGTTGACGGTACCCCACTGCTGACCAGCAAAGTACAGGGTCTCGTCACGAGGCAGGTCGGTGGTATTGCCGGCTGCTTCGGTTTCGGTAGGAGCTTCCGCTTGCGTGGGAGCCTCGGTGGCAGCGGGTGCTTTCGTCTCCGTAGTGGCGGAGCCGCCGCAGGCAGCAAGGCCAATAACCATGACCAGAGCCAGCAGCATCGCGATGAGCTTTTTCATTGTTTTTCCTCCTTTAATTTTTGTTATTGACCTTCTTGGGGAAGGCCATTAACTACAATGGTTTATCATGTCTTTCCTTTCAGGAAAGACACAAAAAGGGATATCCCTTTTTGCCGGATGAAATCACGGTGTCAGCTTTTTCACCGTTTCGCCCGGGAGCAGGGTCCCGCCAACCACATGGCGTCCCGGGATGTAGGATCTTCCCTCTTCCACTGCTCTGGCCAGCTCCTCGGCTGCCAGCTCTCCCATCCGCTCGGCATCCTGCCGCATGGTGGTCAGCTTCGGGCGGAGCATCTGACAGAAATCAATGCCGTCATACCCGACGATGCTGACATCGTCCGGGACGGACAGGCCCATTTTCTCAAGCTCGTTTTTGCCCCCAAGGTGGGCGATGTCGTCGGGATAGAGGATGCACGTTGGCGGATCGGGAAGCTCCATCAGCTTCCGGGTTGCCGCCGCCGAGGATTCCGGATCCAGATACATGCTCTGAACCAAATATTCGTCCGGCAAGGAAAGCCCCAGTTCCTTGCAGGCTCTGCAGAAGCCGGAGATTCTGCGGCGCGTCACCGGCGTATCTTCTCCATAGGCGAACGCAATCTTCCGGTGTCCCATACTATACGCATATTTCACCAGTTCCGTCATCCCGCCCACGTTATCGGACAGGACACTGCCGCAATTTTCAAACACACAGTCAATCGTCACAACGGGGATGCCGCTGTTCGCCAGATCCACCACGGCGTGCTCCGTATAATCCACGGAGGCGATGACCACTCCGTCACAGTTACGGTAACGGGCGTGATCCACATAGCTGATTTCCTGACCGCCCATGTGGTCACTGATGAAGGAAATGTCGTAGCCCAGTTCCTCAGCGCGATGCTTGAAGCTGTTGAGAATGTGGGAGAAGAAGCTGTGCGTCAACCCCTTGTTGGCCTGATCCTCAAAAAGAACGCCAAAATTATACGAGCGGCTGGTTTTCAGCATCCGTGCGGCAGAATTTGGTGTATAACCCATTTGGGAAGCCACTTTGCGGATAGTCTCTTTTGTCTCTGCGCTGATATCCGGCGCGCCGTTCAGCGCCTTACTGACAGTGGCAATGGAGAAACCGCACTCCTTTGCAATCATCTTTATCGTCACCATAATGGCCTCCGGGGCCTGAATTTGTCTGCGAATACAAGGACATGTGCATTTTGAACAATCAGCCGCATATCTGAAACGTTTTCGTACAGCTATATTAACACCATTTTATTTTCTTGTCAAGAGGGTTTCTGAAATTCAAGAATTTTTGTGCAATTCACCGATAAACTATTGAATATGCTTAATCTAAGCCAAATTTTCGCCATTAAGCTATTGACTTTGACGAATGATTGTCCTATAGTGTATTTTGTAAACAAGTCGATTTCGAAAACGTATTCGGAGGTATTGCCAATGAAAACACGCACCCTTAACGGCGCATGGACGCTGGAAATTCCGGGCACCCCCTTTGCTGCTGTCCCCGCCACCGTCCCCGGCTCGGTTTACCATGACCTGCTCGCCGCGGAGCGGATTCCCGATCCATTCTACCGGGACAACGAAATGGAAGCCCTAAAGCTGATGGACAACGATTTTGTCTATTTCCGCAGCTTCCAGGTGGACGATGCCCTTCTCGCCGGGGACAAGGTTTTGCTCCGGGCAGAGGGACTGGACACCATCGCCGCCGTCCATATCAACGGTCGGATCGTCGGTGAGGCCTGCAATATGCACAGAATCTGGGAGTTCGACGTTAAGTCCGTTCTCCATCCCGGAGAGAACACCATCACCGTCTCCTTCCGCTCTCCTACTAAGTATATTAAGGAAGCATACGCAAAGTCCGTGGCAGACGGCAGCTCTGATGCCATGGTGGGCTTCCCTAACATCCGCAAAGCCCACTGCATGTTCGGCTGGGACTGGGGTCCCCGTCTGCCTGACGCCGGCATCTGGCGGAACATTTCCATCATCAGCATCGAAAAAGCCCGTATTCAGGACGTTCGGGTGGATCAGGTCCATAAAGACGGCACGGTTCGTCTGCGCATACATACCAATCTGAACCGTTATACCGATGACGAGGTCTGGGTCAACGTTTCCGTCACCGCTCCCGACGGCTCCGTCCTCACTGCCAGCGGCACCGACTGCGAGCTGATCGTCCAAAATCCCCAGCTCTGGTGGCCTGCCGGCTTCGGCGGTCAGCCGCTGTATCAGCTCAGCGTTTCCCTGTGTGCCAAGGGCAAGGAGCTGGACGTTTGGAGCCGGCGCATCGGCCTTCGCACCATGACCGTCAGCCGCCGTAAGGATCAGTGGGGCGAAAGCTTCAGCCACTGCGTCAACGGCGTGGACATCTTTGCCATGGGCGCCGATTACATCCCCGAGGACAATCTCCTTCCCAGAGTCAACCCGGAGCGCACCCGCCGTCTGTTGGAGGACGCAAAGGCTGCCAACATGAACTGCATCCGGGTCTGGGGCGGCGGCTACTATCCCGACGACTTCTTCTATGACATCTGTGACGAGCTTGGATTGCTGGTATGGCAGGACTTCATGTTCGCCTGCGCTGTGTACAATCTGACGGACGCGTTTGAGGAGAACATCACCGCCGAGTTTGTAGACAACGTCCGCCGTCTGCGCCACCACGCATCCCTCGCCCTGTGGTGCGGCAATAATGAAATGGAGCAGTTTGTGGCCCAGGGCGAGTGGGTCACCTCCATGCGTCAGAAGGCTGACTATATTAAGATGTACGAGTACATCATCCCCAAGGTTCTGAAAGCAGAGGATCCCCAGGCCTTCTATTGGCCCGCCAGCCCCTCCAGCGGCGGCAGCTTTGACGATCCCCAGGATCCCACCCGAGGCGACGTCCACTACTGGATGGTCTGGCACGGTCTTCTCCCCTTCACCGACTACCGCAACCATCAGTTCCGGTATGTCTCTGAATTTGGCTTCCAGTCCTTCCCCTGCATGGAAACCATCGAAAGCTTTACCGCGCCCGAGGATCGGAACGTATTCTCCTATGTGATGGAGAAGCACCAGCGCAACGCCTCTGCCAACGGGCGCATCCTGTTCTATCTATCCCAGATGTACCTGTATCCCCGCAGTCTGGAGCTGCTGGTATACGCCTCCCAGCTGCTGCAGGCACAGGCCATGCAGTACGGTGTCGAGCACTGGCGGCGGCACCGGGGCTGCTGCATGGGTGCGGTGGTCTGGCAGCTCAACGACTGCTGGCCGGTAGCCAGCTGGGCCAGCATCGACTACTTTGGCCGTTGGAAGGCTCTGCACTACTATGAAAAGCGGTTCTTTGCCCCTGTGCTGATTTCCTGCCATGAGGAGGGCATTCTCTCCCAGAATACCAACGTCAATGCCGAGCCTTTTGGCCTGAAAAAGTCCGCCCACCTGAACGTGAGCAACGAGACCATGCAGGAATTCCGGGGCAAGGCAAAGTGGAGTCTGCGCCGCCCGGACGCTTCCGTTATCGAGGAAGGCAGCTTCGATGTGACCGTCCCCGCTTTGTCCGCCGTCTGGCTGCCGGAGCAGGACTTCTCGAATTACGGCACTTATGACACCTACTATTCCTACCAACTGCTGGATGAGGCGGGCAATGTGGTAGGCGAGGGGAGCGTCCTCTTCTGCGCTCCCAAGCACTTCCGCTTTGCTGATCCAGAACTGAACGCCTTTGTCAAGGATGACGATATCATTGTCACCGCGAAGGGGTATGCCCGGAGCGTGGAGATTCAGGCGGGTGCCGATGTGGTGCTTTCCGACAACTACTTTGACATGGACGGCGGTGTAAAGGCCGTGAAGATTCTCCGCGGCAGCGTGGACAGCGTATCGGTACGCAGCGTCTGGGACATCCGTTGAACACTTTGCGCGGGGCATAGACACGCCCCGCGCATAACGAAAGCGTATGAATATGGAACTAACAGGAAAGAAAATCAACTTTTTAGGGGACAGCATCACGGAAGGCTGCTGCGCGACTTCCCCGGAAAAGGGCTATGTGGACGTGATGAAGCGGAAATACCGTCTGACGGAAGCCCGGAATTACGGCATCGGCGGCACCAGAATTGCCCGGCAGCGGATTCCCTCTGGGGAGCCCAAATTTGACCAGGATTTTTGCGGACGGTTTTCCGAAATGAACCCCGATGCCGACATCATTGTGGTGTTCGGCGGAACCAACGATCACGGGCATGGCGATGCTCCCATGGGCACTGAAACCGACCGGACGCCGGACACCTTTATCGGCGCCTGTCATTTCCTTTTCTCCCGGCTGCCGAATCAGTTTCCGGGCGCAATCATTGTCGTCCTGACGCCCCTGCACCGGATGGGAGAGAATATCCCCAAAGGGGAACACGGTTGGCTGCTGAGAGATTATGTTCGGGTCATACGGGATACGGCGGCATTTTATGGCCTTCCTCTGCTGGATTTGTTTGAAGCCAGCGTTATCCGGGCAAACGATCCGGAAATTGCCGCAAAGCTGACCACCGACGGCCTGCACCCCAATGACTTGGGGCACGAAATTCTCGCCGGAGAAATTGGCGATTTTCTGAAAGGACTGGCGGAATGAAGCAGAGAGAAGACACCATTCGGAAATGGTTTTCCCTTTGGCTGGACAGCCGGGAAGCAGAGCTTTCCGATCTCTTCACAGAGGACGCCGCATACATTGAGAGCTGGGGATCGGAGTATTACGGGCGGGAGATGATTGCCCGCTGGTTCCGGGACTGGCACAGGAGTGGTCAGGTTTTGCGCTGGGACATTCAGGAATTTCTGAATTCCGAAAATACCACCGTAGTTCGCTGGTACTTTCAATGCCAGATTTCCGGGGAAGCTCCAACCGGCTTCGACGGACTGTCTCTGATCCGTTGGTCTGTAGATGGAAAAATCGCCTTCCTTCAAGAATACGCCTGCACCGAAAAGCGGTATTGTCCCTATGGATAAGCAACGGGTGCCGTATTCTCTGTGTTTTCACATTGATACTATTTCCTGATTAAAATCTTTGATTTTAATCAGGAAGGCATCGCCTAATGGCGCTGCCAGTTTTGTGATTTATAAGGAAAGAAATCACAAAACAAGTCTCATATGAACTCCTTGCCCTTCGGGCAATTAAAATCTTTTCTAAAGATTTTAATTGGAGTTCAGTATGACACTCCTTATGGAAAGGGAAGGGCTTCAATTTTTTGCTCTTATATCAAACCGGCGCAATTATAGCAAAGCCGTGAATGCCAATCTAACACAGGAAAGCAGGAAAGTCGATGCTGACAATTCTTAAGCATTTCTTGTTGACTGGAATAGATGGTCGAAAAGCGATTCGAAGAATCGCGCAGCCGCAACCCGAAGGACTGCGTTCATCGGGGCTTGGGGCTGCGCCTCAACAAGCAGAAAAACCATTCGTTCCGTGGAAGCGGAATGGATGGTTTTTCGTATTTGTATTACAGGTGCATTGCTTGCCAGTATTATACCAAATTGGGTATAAGAGTAGCAAGCAATGCTTATGGCGCGCCATATGCGAAAGCCCTCATTTCTGCGAAAGTGGAAATGAGGGTTTTCTGCTTGTTGAGGCTCTGTCCCAATCCCCGCAGAACACAATTCTGTGTCCTGGAAACGCTGGAAAAATCCAGCAGCTACGCGATTTTGCAAATCGCTAAATGGGTATCAACGCCCGTCCTTTTCAGATTCTCTCGCCACGGTGAGAGTATTGTCTCCAAGAATCCGATCTACATTTGCCTTTGCAGTTTGAAGGGAACGCATATCATCCCTTGCCTGCTGGTACTCTGCGTACATGGCTTTTTTCTCAGACAGGAGCTGGGCATATTCTGCTTGCAGGCTCTTAACGGTGGGCAACTTTTTCAGCCCCTGCTCATCAAAGGACTGCTTGTATCGCTGAGGCGGCGAATTGCTTTGGTGCTGCCCCAGAAATTGCGGAACTTGCTTTGCTCATCGAGAGCGGTGGAATTCCAAATCACATGATTGTGAATATGGGCTTTGTCAATGTGCGTACAGACGATATAGGCATGATTGCCTTTTCCTTCGTGATTTTCGTCGGCACAAATAAACTGGTCAAGCGAAAGGAGTTTGAACAATTCATCAGTGAGAAACTGGTGATATAAGAGGTTCTGAAAAATTCACAAATAGGCGGAGAGTTTTTTCACACAACGGCTTGAGAAAAAGGACGTTATATGCTATAATTTATTTGTAGTAGTGTGTCCTTTTTCGCAAGCGCGGAAAGGATACAATCTATGGGTAAGAATCTGAAAGGCAAAGAATGTGGTAAGGGTATCTGCCAGAGAAAGGACGGTTTATATTACGCACGGTTCGTAGATAAAGCAGGAAGGCGGCATGAGAAGTATCTTCCGACGCTCCCCGAAGCTCGCAACTGGATTGAAGAATCAAAATATGCCGATGCGCACGAGGATGTTTTCGTAGCCACCGATACGACGGTGGATCAATGGTTTGATTTCTGGATTGAGAATATTGTGGGTGATTTAGCCCCTAATACGCTCCGCAATTATCGGGAGCGGTATGTCCACAATATTCAGCCTGTTATGGGCAAAATGATGATTGCCAACGTCAAGCCGATGCACTGCAAAAAGGTGTTCATACAGATGGATGCTGACTATGCGGGTTCCACCATCCGTCAAGCCTATATCACAATGGGTACGATGTTCAAGGCTGCGAAGATGAATGACCTGATTGCCAAGCACCCAATGGACGGTGTGCGGTTTACAA